>Ga0206107_1000084_pt1 | contig 94560 bp, 99 predicted proteins | sample 2B0metagenome_FD_148652 | JGI IMG/M metagenome (GOLD analysis project Ga0206107, IMG submission 148652) | Enriched microbial communities from leaf-cutter ant dump, University of Wisconsin, Madison, United States - 2B0 | ecosystem: Environmental > Terrestrial > Nest > Insects nest > Nest dump...
ATGACGGAATTAGTTCGATTATTTGAACAAAATGAGGATTTGGGCATTCTTTCCGAAGCCGGCCTTCCGGCTGTTGCCGATCCCGGCGCAAGGCTTGTGAGGCTGGCTCACCAAAGAAAAGTTCAGGTTGTTCCGCTTGTCGGGCCGTCTTCTATTTTGCTTGCATTGATGGCTTCGGGCATGAACGGGCAACGGTTTATGTTTCACGGTTATCTTCCGATTGATAAGTTTGAAAGAAAAAAATCCATCCAAAAACTGGAATCCGACAGTAAGAAAAATGACTGCACCCAGATTTTTATGGAAACGCCTTACCGGAATAACCAACTGTTGGACGACCTGATAAAAACCTGCCATCCCTCAACCTTAATTTGTATCGCATCCAACCTGACTTTGGAAGATGAATTTGTTTATACGCAAACTGCCAGTGAGTGGGCGAAAAAAAAGACGGACTTTCATAAAAAGCCCGCCATTTTTTTATTGGATTCTAATTGATTTATTTACCATCCGTTTCAGGCGCCTGTCCGATTAATTCCATGAATTCGTCTAATTTAGGCGTAATGATGATTTGTGTACGGCGGTTTTTAGTACGTCCTGCATCCGTTGCATTGGTTGCAATAGGATTGTACTCACCACGTCCGCCAGCGGTCAAACGTTTGGGATCCACACCATGCTCGTTCTGTAAAGCCTGAACGACTGAAGAAGCACGTAATGTACTCAAATCCCAGTTGTTACGGATGTTTGTTTTGCTAATCGGAACATTGTCGGTATTACCTTCAATCAACACATCGTAATCTTTGTAATCTTTAATGATTTTGGCAATTTTGGACAAAGTTTCGCTCGCGGCAGGGCTGATTTCGTAGCTTCCCGATTTATACAGCATATTGTCGGAAAGTGAAATATAGACCACTCCTTTTAATACCTGAACATCCACTTCTTTCAAATCTTCACGGCTCAGCGAACGGGTCAGGTTATTGGTCAGCACCATGTTCAAAGAGTCATTTTTCCTGGTAATTTCAGTCAGATGCTTGATATATTTATTGGAAGCATTAATTTCATCAACCAGTTTGGAAATGTTTGCACCGCCTTGCTTATTGCCGGCCAAACACTCACTCAGCGCAGATTGCAGTGAGGCCAGGTGACTTTGTTCAGAATCTAACTGGCTTTGCAGTCCGCTTATCCGAGAGTTAGCTGCGGCCAGTTCTGTCTGACAGCCCTGGTTTTCAGCATACACACTATTGAACCTGTTTTGCAACTCATCATACTTTTTCTGAGGTACGCAACTCGTCAAAATAACAGCTGCCACGGCAGCTACTGATAAAATGGATAATTTCATAAAAAACTTATTTATTTACTTTTTGTTACAACGTTTCAATGCCTGTTTTAGTTTAACCATACAGGATTTTATTTCTACTCAAATTTTATTCCAAAAATTTTAACATAAAATAAAACCCGGAAAATAGCGGGCTCTTTTTTTATTCCTGATTGGTTTTGAGGCGGAATGTGCAATATCTGTCTGTATTTATGAGAATTTTCCTATTTTTCACTTCTGCTTGTCAAGACAGCTATTGCAGATAAGTTATGAATTGTCTAAATTGGACGCCAGATTCAGAAAGATGGCGACAAATATTTTATTGATATATACAGGCGGCACAATCGGTATGGCCAAGGATTATGAAACCCAATCCCTAAAGCCCTTTGATTTTGAAAACCTGCTCAAATACATTCCCGAATTGAGTTTACTGGACAGCAAAATCAGCTTTACGGGATTTTCAAAGCCAATCGATTCTTCCGATATACATCCGGCGCACTGGATAGACCTGGCGCAGATAATTGAAGATAATTACGAATCTTATGACGGATTTGTGGTTTTGCACGGAACCGATACGATGGCTTATTCGGCTTCAGCATTAAGTTTTATGTTAAGCGGCTTGCAAAAACCGGTTATTTTCACCGGGTCGCAACTACCGGTCGGGGATCTGCGTACCGATGCCAAAGAAAACCTCATCACTTCCATCCATTTTGCATCTTTACAGGAAAAAGGGAAACCGAAAATCAGGGAAGTTTGTATTTATTTTGAATATAAATTATTGCGTGCCAACAGGACGACAAAGATAAGCGCGGAAAATTTTGACGCTTTTGAATCTCCCAATTATCCGGACCTGGGCGAATCCGGAATTCATCTGGATGTCCGTTCACACTGGTTATGGAAAGAAGACGCGCATATTCCCTTTTCCGTTAATTATAACCTGAACACTGATTTAGGACTGATCAAGATTTTTCCCGGAATGAACCCGGTATTTGTGCAAAGTATGTTTGTCGCTCCGGGGCTGAAAGCAATGATCATTGAGGCCTTCGGTTCGGGTAATATTTTTTCCGATGAATGGTTTGGAAATTTATTACGAAAAAAATCGGCAGAAGGAACCATCATTATTGTCAATACGCAGTGTGCCGGCGGAATGGTAGAAATAGGAAAATACGCGACCAGCAAAATATTTGAAGAGATTGGCGCCGTAAACGGTTACGACCTGACGACCGAGGCATCGGTAGCCAAAACGATCTTCCTGCTCGGACAAAACCTTTCCAAAGAAGAATTCACATTACAGTATGAACATAACCTGCGCGGGGAATTAACGCATTCGCAGGAGCATTGACGGAATCATAGCCCACGATTTCAATCGTGGAAAATAAGATTTTGATCATATCATAGATTTATAAATAGAAATTCATTCCCGTTTAAACAGTTTCTTAACACTTTGTCACAAGCATTTATCTTATGTTTGTGGCAAATATTTTATACCTTTGCAAAATGTTTAAAAAATTAGGTGCGATATTGGTGGTGGCGCTTGTTCTTGTTTCATGTAACAGGCGTTATGAGGCGGCGATGAAAAGTTCTGATAAAGATTTTATTTTACAGGCAGCCAATGAATTATATGAGAAGGAAAAGTGGGCTTTTGCCATTGAATTGTACAACAAAGTAGCATCGGCGTTTTCCGGAACTGAACAGGCAGCCGATATTTCTTATAAAATCGCGGACGCCAATTATCAGGACAGAAACTATCGCCTGGCGGCTCATCAGTTTAAAACATTCTACATCACCAACCCGACCGATCCGCGTGCTGAAGAAGCCGCGTTCCGTTCGGCCTATTCGTTTTACATTGATTCGCCAGACTATAATTTAGATCAAACCAGTACCCACAGCGCGATCAATGAATTACAAAATTTCATCAACAGCTATCCGGAATCATCAAAAGTAGAAGAAGCCAATAAATACATCAACGAATTAAGAGAGAAATTAGAGAAAAAAGCATTTGAAATTGCCAAAATCTATTATAAAACACTGAAATACAAAGCCGCGGGAATCGCGTTTGACAATATGCTGGATGATTTCCCCGATACAAAATACCGCGAGGAAGCCATGATGTATTCGCTTCGTTCCAAATATGAGCTGGCCGTAAATTACAGCCGTTTCGAAACCAAAGAGCTGAGGTTACAAAACGCAATCACACAGCACCGCCTGTTTACTAAAGCATATCCGGATTCTAAGTTCAAAGAGGAAGCCGACAAGATCCTTCTGAAAGTCCAGGAAGATTTAACGAAGCACAGAGAGTTGGCTGCCAAAATAGAAACCCAGAATAGCACCGTAAAAAATTCAACGGAAAAAAATAACAGTATAACCGAATAACACAAATTATTAATATGAACTTCAAAGACATTGACGCACCGACTTCTACGGAAACATTTAACAAAGGTGTAATTGAAGAAAAAACCGGCAACATTTACCAGTCTATCGTGATCATTGGTAAACGCGCCGAGCAAATCAACCAGGAAATGAAAACCGAGTTGATCCAAAAACTTGACGAATTCGCTTCACACACAGATTCTTTGGAAGAAATCTTTGAAAACCGTGAGCAGATCGAAGTTTCCAAATTCTATGAAAGATTGCCGAAACCGACATCTATTTCTATCAAAGAATGGATGGACGGCGATATCTATTACAGAAACCCGAATGAAGACTGATTGAAATAAAGAAACAAAATGTCGATTCTGAACCGGAAAAAAATTTTGTTGGCTGTTACCGCAGGAATTGCAGCTTACAAAGTTGCTTTTCTGGTTCGTCTTTTTATAAAAAAAGGTGCTGAAGTTAAGGTCATCATGACACCCGAAGCGCGGGATTTTGTTACGCCGCTTACCTTGGCAACGCTTTCAAAAAATCCGGTGGAATGGGAATTTGCCGAAGAAAATGGCAACTGGAACAACCATGTCGAATTCGGGCTTTGGGCTGACTATATGATCATTGTACCGGCTACCGCCAATACACTTTCCAAAATGGCAGACGGCGCTTCGGACAACCTTGTGCTGGCGACTTACCTTTCTGCCAGATGCCCTGTTTTTGTCGCTCCCGCCATGGATTTGGATATGTACCGGCATCCGTCAACACGCGAAAATCTGAAAAAACTGGAAAGTTTCGGAAACATGATTATTCCGGCGGAAAACGGTGAACTGGCAAGCGGATTGAGCGGCGAAGGACGAATGGCGGAACCTGAGAATATAGTTTCTTTTTTAGAAAATCATATAGAAAAGAATTCTCCTTTGTACAGAAAAAAAGTTTTGGTTTCTGCTGGTCCTACCTACGAAAAACTCGACCCGGTACGTTTTATTGGGAATTTCTCATCGGGGAAAATGGGCGTTGAAATTGCCAAAGCCGCGTCTGAAATGGGTGCGCAGGTTCATTTGGTCTGCGGGCCATCAAATGAAAAAACAGCAGGTTACAATATAAACCGCACTGATGTCGTTTCTGCCTTAGAGATGCAAAATGTGATGGAATCTTTTTTCAGCGGAGCCGATATTGTCATCATGTCCGCCGCGGTGGCCGATTACAGGCCTGCGCAATTCGTTGAAAAGAAAATTAAAAAAGACGATGAGAACCTGGTGATCGAATTGATGAAAAATCCGGACATATTAAAAGGACTGGGAGAAAAAAAGAAAAACCAGATTCTGGCAGGATTCGCGCTGGAAACTGACAACGAAATGGAATTTGCCAAAGCCAAGCTGGAAAAGAAAAACCTGGACTTCATTGTTTTAAATTCACTTCAGGACAAAGAAGCCGGTTTCAGGAAAGACACCAATAAAGTGACAATCATACCGAAAAACGGCGAACCCGTTTCATACAAAGCAAAAAATAAAAGTGAAGTTGCCAAAGATATTCTTAACTTTATCGTTGAAAATTTTGATTTATGAACAAGATTAAATTCCTAGTAGCCTTTTTATTCTTTTCCGTAACACTTTCAGCACAGGAATTCCTGGCGACCGTTACCGTGGATTATTCACAGGTGCAGGGTTCCAATACACAGGTTTTTAAAACGCTGGAAAAATCGCTGAGAGATTTCATCAACACCACCAAATGGACCGACAAACGCTATAAAATCCACGAAAAAATAGAAGCCAATTTCCTGATTATCATCACCGGGCGTGAAGGAAGCAATTACAATGCTCGGTTGCAGATACAGTCCAGGAGGCCGGTTTATAATTCCACTTATTACACGCCTGTGCTGAATTTTGTGGACAGTAATTTTGATTTTGAATATACGGAATTTGAAGAACTGATTTTCAACCAGAGAAAGTTCAGCAATAAGAACCTGACCGATGTGATGGCGTTCTATGTTTATTTCGTGTTGGGAATGGATGCCGATACTTTTCAGAAAGAAGGCGGAACACAATATTTCAATATCTGCCGGCAGATTGCGACCAATGCCAACGGCTCGCGGTATTCCGGATGGAGCGAAATGGACGGGAATAAATCACGCGGTAAATTGATTAACAATATATTAAAATCTGAAAATTCCACACTCAGAAATATCTATTATCAGTACCACAGGGTAGGGTTGGATTCGATGAGCGAGAACGAATCAAAAGCCAAAAACGCCATAGGAAACGCGCTGGCAACACTGAGTTTTTATGAAAAAGGAAATTACGCGCTTTTCTATCCGCTTGATCTTTTCTTCATGGCTAAAAAAGACGAAATCGTGAAAATTTTCGGTGGCGGCATGATGTCTTCAGTGGACATTACCCAAATCAAGGAAACGCTCACTGCGCTTTCACCTACCAACAGTTCGCTTTGGAGCAATATGAAGAAATAGGCGCTTCCCGGAAATAACCACCCTTTGCATATTTTCCAAGTAAAAAAGTCTTGTTTCATTCTGCGGAAATCTGCACGATCGGTGGGAAATTTTTCCCGCAGATTATGCTGATGTATGCTGAAAATTAAATTGGAATTCTGGTCATTCAAACAAAATCTTTATGGAAATTCCGTTTGAATTGACGAATTTTGTCAGAAATCCATAAATCAAATGCTTACCCGCTTATCGGTTTCCAATTTTGCCATTATAGACGAATTGCAGCTGCGGTTTGAGAAAGGGTTGACCATTATTACCGGCGAAACCGGCGCGGGGAAATCTATACTTTTGGGCGCGTTGAAGCTTGTTTTGGGTGAAAGAGCCGACCTGAAGCTGCTCAAAAATGAATTCAAAAAAGGTGTGATCGAAGCGCATTTCGGTTTGGATAAGCTGAACCTGGAATCTTTTTTTGAAGAAAATGATCTGGATTATGAAGCCGAATCCATTCTCAGAAGGGAATTATTGCCCAACGGGAAATCGCGTGCTTTTGTAAATGATACGCCAGTAACGCTGGATGTTTTGCATCATTTGAGCGAAAAACTGATTGATATTCATTCCCAGTTCAGCACCGAAAATTTACTGGATGAAAATTACCAGCTGCAAATCCTCGACGCTTACGCCGGACAGATTCTGCTGGTCAATGAATACCGTTCTCATTTTGCCGGATGGAACAGAAAAAAGTCAGAATTGAGCCAGCTAAGGAAGCAACTGGAAGAAAACACAAAAGAAACCGATTACCGGCATTTTCTGCTGGAAGAATTAAACAGTGCAAAATTGCGGGAAGGCGAGTGGGAGGAATTGGAAAAAGAACAGAACGAGCTTCAGAACATAGATGAAATCCGGCGGATATTGAGTGAAACGGATTCAAAACTGGATGCCTCTGAATTTGGTGTTATAGCACAGATCCATGAAATGAATGTTCAGATTCAGAAAATTTCCGGTTATACAAAGGAGCTTGAAAATCTTTATGAACGGCTGAATTCGGTTAAAATAGAACTGGAAGACATCCGTTCCGAAATACATTCAAAAATCCAGCATCTGGAATCTGACCCGGAGAGATTAACCGAAGTCAATGAACGCCTGGATATGATACATTCTCTATTGAATAAACACAGGGTAAATTCAGTGGAAGAGTTGCTCCGAGTGCATTCGGAACTGGAAAAACGAAATTCGGATTTTGAAGAAAACGAACGGAAAATTACCGGCCTGGAAAGGGAAATCAGCGAAAAAGAAAAGCTGCTCAAAGATATTTCATCTAAACTCTCATCAGCGAGAAAAAGAGCCGTTCCGCTTGTTTCAAAAGCATTGCTGGACTCGTTGACCAGGCTCGGAATGGAAAATTCAACGATGGAAATCCGGTTGGAAGATTCCAGCGCTTTTTCACAAAAAGGTTCCGACAGGATCGATTTTCTGTTCAGCGCCAACAAAGGTTCCAGCTTGAAACCCATCGGGAAAGCGGTTTCAGGTGGGGAACGTTCGCGCCTGATGCTCGCGGTAAAAAAATTACTCGCCGGGAAACTGGAACTTCCCACCCTCATTCTCGACGAGGTAGATGCAGGTGTTTCAGGAAAAATTGCCGATGAAGTAGGCAACCTGATGAAAGAAATGGCGGAAAACCTTCAGTTGATCAGTATAACGCATTTACCGCAGGTCGCGGCCAAAGGCAATCACCATTTCAAGGTACAGAAAAAAATCCTGAACGGCGCTACAACAACGGAAGTAAAAGAATTAAACGCGGAAGAAAGAATCCAGGAAATAGCGGAACTCATCAGCGGTTCCAATGTTTCGGAAAACGCAATCCGGCAATCCAGAGAGCTTTTGGGTGCATAAAAAACCTCACAGTAGAGAGATCACTATGAGGCATAAATAACTAACACACAAAAAATCTTAAAAAAATAAGACTTATATTTATTTTAATCCTTTAAAAAGGATAATTTTCAAATACTGCTACAAATATATATAAAGTCTACCAAAGTAGTATAGTATTTTTGAAAAAAAATGATTTTATTTTAAATCGGCCAAAGATTGTTTCTCTAAAACGCTGAGTGTCTGGTCTCTGACTTTTACCATCACCCGGTTGAGTGAACAGGTTTCCTCGCTTATGCAATCGTCGCATTTTTTATAATAATTCAGGCTGACGCATGGGAGCAGGGCAATCGGCCCGTCCAAAACCCGGATGATAGAAGCGACGGTGATTTTTTCAGCCGGCCGTTCTAAAAGATATCCACCTCCTTTTCCTTTTTTGGAAGCCAGTAAGCCGTTGTTTTTCAGGTCAAGCAAGATTCCTTCCAGGAATTTCTGCGGAATATTTTCACGTTTTGAAATTTCCGAAATCAGCACCGGTTGCCCGCCGGAGTGTCTTGCCAGATAAGTCATCGCTTTTAATCCGTATTTTGTTTTCTTGGAAAGCATCGTTTTGAATTCCCTTTTTATTAAAAATTTCCCCTTTGTTTCGCTACAACAAATTTCGTCAAATTATTCTAACTTGCAAGCCGTTTAAATTTAAGATTGAAAAAATGAAAGTCAGAATTTTATTACTTGTTTTGTTAACTACCTTTGCAAATCTTCATGCGCAATATTCCACCCCCAACACCGGCGTCCACTGGACTTTGGACGATATCGCAGCCGATTCGCCGGCGACGGTAACCGTTTCGGGCAACGAATATACGCTTCATGAAAACCTACTGATAGAAACCAATGATTTTCTCGAACTCAACGAAAATCTGGTACTCAAAATTGCACCGGACGTGGAAATTGAAGTGAGAGGCTATTTCAGAAGTGATGCGGACGAAATTACCATAACCGCCGCCGATACGGAAAATCCTTATGAAGGGTTCTGGTTTTACGACACAGCAACCGGTTATTTCCACAATACGCTGATTGAATATGGGGGCGGGCTGAAAGTGGTAACGCCCAATTTCGAAATGTACAATTGCGAAGTTTCCAATAATACAACGGGCTCATCTACAGGAGCTGCGATTTCATTCTCGAACGGAAGCCCGGTCGTGATGAATTCTGTATTTAAATTCAATGAAAAATCCGCCCTTAGCTCAGCTGCCAATGCCTCTGTTTCGGCGCAAATAGAGGGGAATTATTTTGAAGGAAATAATACTTCAAACAGCAATGCGCCACAAATTAATATGGGGCCAAGCGGCGAAGCCGACTCCATCCGCATCATTAACAATACCGTCATCGGCGACCGTGACCTGACGATGGTCGGTGGGATTTCGGCGTCAAGCCTGGTAGGTGTTGTCAACAAAATCGTCATCAGGGGAAATACTGTAAAGGACAACCGTTACGGCATTACGTCCATGGGTAATTCAGCGGGATTTATTACGGACAATATCATTGAAGACAATGATACCGAAGGCCTTCCGATGAACGGCGGAAGCGGCATCAACCTGTATAGTACCAATATGGTTAATGTAAGCAATAATGAGATAAGAAGAAATCTTTGGGGGATTACTTTGCAGGGAACTGCGCAGATAAACCTTGGAAGCGATGATGATGAAAGTTACAATCCGGGGGGCAATATTTTCAGCGAAAACGGAAACGGCGGCATCACTTATGCGCTTTACAACAATACGGCAAATCCCGTAAACGCTTTGCATAACTGCTGGATCGAAGGGCAGGAGTCAACCGCCGAAGATGTGGAAGGCGTTATTTTTCACAGTGTGGATGACGCTTCGCTGGGCGAAGTATTTTTTGACCCTTTCAATTGCGGTATTATGATGGCGGTAAACGACCTTAATGAGAAAGAATTCAGAATTTATCCTAATCCTGCCAAGCATTCATTTTTTATAACATCCGGAACAGAAGGAAACCTGAAAATCTATGACCTGAACGGAAAATTGGTTCAGTTTGAAAAAGGACTGAAAGGAAATTCACAAATTCAAATCCGTTTACCAAAAGGAATTTACCTGGTTGAATTTGAATCTAACGGAAAAAAATCTACCCAAAAACTGGTTGTGGAATAATTCAAATCAGCACATAATAAAATACCTCAGAGATTTTTCTTTGGGGTATTTTCATTTGAAGGTCCAATGTTAAAATGAGTTCAGAAAAAAGATTTGACAGGTTTTTTCTTATCTTTATGGGAAATCATTTTTATGAAATTCGTTCGTCAAATCATTATCCTAAGTTTTATTTTCCTTATAGCCAGTTGCAATTCAAAGCCACCTGCCGCTCAGAATTCAAACGGGGAAAACGCCGTTCAACTGCCTCCTGTAGAAACAGAGAAGGCAAATTCCGATTACAAACCTGCATTTGAAGGCCAGACACGGATTGCCGGGATCAAAACCAAAACCGCTTATCGGGTTGATAAATTAGGGGAAAACCTGAACCACCCGTGGGCTGTCATTCCTTTGCCTGACGGCAGATTGCTCATCACTGAAAAAGCCGGTAAAATGCAGATTTATGATGAAACCGGGTCGCGTATCAAAACCATAGAAGGATTTCCGGCAGTTGATGACCGTGGGCAGGGCGGATTGCTGGACGTTGCGCTGGATCCCGATTTTGAAGATGATCAAATGATTTATTGGTCATTCTCTGAAAAACAACCTGACGGCAAAAACCTGCTGACAGTTGCCAAGGGAAAATTAAATGAAACCGCGGGTAAAATTGAAAACCCGGCTGTCATTTTCCGTGCCGAACCGGCTATGGAAAGCACGCTTCATTTCGGCTCCAGGCTGGTATTTGACAAAGACGGAAACCTGTTTGTGAGCACCGGTGAGCGTTCAATCATTGAAGGAAGAGTTCAGGCGCAGGATTTGAAGTCGGCTTTGGGTAAAATCTTTAAGATCACGAAAAATGGTGAAGCTGCTCCCGGAAATCCGTTCATCGACCGGGAAGATGTGGTTCCGCAGATTTATTCATTCGGACACCGCAATGTACAAAGCCTGGATATACATCCTGAAACAGGCGATTTGTGGGAAGCTGAATTCGGCCCGCGCGGAGGCGATGAACTGAACATTATTGAAAAAGGAAAAGATTACGGCTGGCCGACAATTACATACGGAATTGAATACAGCGGCGAACCCATCGGAAAACAGGTTATCCAACAAAAAAACGGTATGGAACAGCCGGTTTATTATTGGGATCCGGTGATTTCACCAAGCGGAATGGCCTTTTATGCCGGAAACGAAATCCCAGAATGGGAAAATAATTTGTTCATCGGCTGCCTGAGCGGACAGCACATTGACAGGATTCTCATTGAAAATAACAAAGTCATAGGTGAAGAACGCTTACTGGAAAGCGAAAATCAGCGGTTCAGGGATGTTGCTTACCATAACGGAATGCTATATGCCGTAACCGACCAGGGAAGATTGTACAGGATTAAGAAGAAATAAGAGATCTTATTCATCTTTTTTCGTCAGGTGATAATGTTTTTGAAAAATACTTCGGTAAATTTTATATTTTCCATTATAAACATCTCCCCAGGAAGGATTTTGTGAAAAGTAAATCGTATCACCCTCTACAACAAATCTGTTTACAACCCAGCCTCCTTCTTTATATTTTACTATTTCAAAATTTTTCACCTTTTGAGAAAATAAATAATCCAGCTTTTCTACATTATAGTTTTTAATCAGGAAGAAGGATAATAAAAGACTCAATGGGAAAACCCACATCAAATTAAATAAAGAAAAAAAGTCGTGTTTTTTTTCAATAATTAAAATGACCAAAATGGCAAAACCCGAAGCAATACAAAGCCTTATCGCACTCATATCAATTTTATAAAATGGCATTACATCTAACAGATAGACAGGATATAGTTTTAAAATAGCAATAAAGATGATTATTGAAATGAAGAGTATTAACGAAATCCGGTTTTTGAAGTTGAGTTTCATATTTTAGTTTTGTCTAACAAAGATAAAGAAGTCTAACAAAGATAAAGAATTAAGATTTTTTCCGTTTCTACAAAATCATTATTTTTAAGCGGATATATAGCCAATGAAAAAAATAGTCGTTCTAACCGGAGCCGGTATCAGCGCTGAAAGCGGGATTTCAACTTTCCGTGATTCCAATGGATTATGGGAAAACCATGACATTATGGAAGTCGCTTCACCACAGGGCTGGATGAATAATCCCGGACTGGTTTTGAATTTTTACAATTTACGCAGAAGACAACTCAAAGAAGTCGAACCGAATCCTGCACACCATTTCCTGAAAGATTTGGAAGAAGAATATGAAGTGGTTGTGATTACCCAAAATGTGGACGATCTGCATGAAAGAGCCGGTTCCTCTAACATCATACATTTGCATGGCGAACTTCTGAAAGCCCGGAGCGAAGAAAACGAGGATCTGATCCTGGACTGGCCGGAAGACATTCATTTGGGTGATCTGGCGGAAGACGGCGCGCAATTACGTCCGCATATCGTCTGGTTCGGCGAAATGGTTCCGATGTTGGAAAGGGCAGTGGAGGAGGTTGTAAATGCAGATATCATGCTGGTCATCGGGACTTCCTTGCAAGTTTATCCGGCCGCTTCGCTGATTGATTACATCGAATACGGCAAACCGGTTTATGTCATCGATCCGAATTCTGTGACCGTTCCCAATAATCCGCATATAAAAATCATCCGGAAAACCGCGACCGAAGGCGTAAAGGAATTGGATTTATAAAGCCATTTTTTAAATTCAATTAAATTCCTTTTTTTTGGAAAGAATTTGGATTTTATCCGGACTAAATTTGAATGAAATGAAGAAGTTTTTTGCCCTTTTTATGGTTTTGTTTGTTTCTCAAATCCTGAATGCCCAACAGGATTCGCCCTTTTATGTCGATTCTTTGCAGATGAAATGGGTCGATGAGAAATACAACGCAATGACGCTGGAAGAGAAAGTAGGGCAACTGTTTGTTGTGGCGGCTTATTCCAACAAAGATACGGCACACGAATCCGAAATCGAAAATTTAGTCAAAAACGAAGCCATCGGCGGACTGATTTTTATGCAGGACGATGCCGTAAAACAAGCTGAATTGACCAACCGGTACAACAAAGCAGCCAAAATCCCATTGCTCATCGGGATGGATGCCGAATGGGGACTTGCCATGCGGCTGAAAGATGTCAACCGCTTTCCCTGGGCGATGGCCGTGGGTGCGGTGGAAGACAATAATCTGGTGAAACAAATGGGAAATGCCATCGGCGAGCAGGCGCGGACGATGGGTGTGAACTTCAATTTCGCGCCGGTTGTGGATGTGAATACCAATCCGAAAAATCCAATCATCGGGAACCGTTCTTTTGGTTCCGATGTGGAAAATGTTGCGCAAAAAGGGATCAGCTATATGCTCGGAATGAAAGAAAAAGGAATTTTGGCTTCAGCGAAACATTTTCCCGGACATGGCGATACGAGCCAGGATTCTCATGCAACCACACCGGTTGTGAACCATGATCTGGCAAGGTTGAAGTCGGTAGAACTGGCTCCTTTTCAAAAGCTGATCGACGCAGGCGTTCCGGCAATTATGGTGGCGCATTTAAATGTTCCGGCGCTGGATGACAGCGGGCTTCCGACGACTTTGTCCAAAAAGGTCGTAACTGATTTACTGAAAAACGAAATGCACTTCAAAGGCCTGGTCATAACCGATGCTTTGAATATGGACGGCGTTGCCAAAGCTTATCCGGCCGGGGAAGTCGATGCGAGAGCTTTTGAAGCCGGAAACGATATCCTGCTTTTTTCGCAGGATGTGAAAACGGCGAAACAAAAGATCATTGAAAAAATCAATTCGGGCGAAATTTCCGAAGAACGCCTAGCGGAAAGTGTGAAAAAAATCCTGATGGCAAAATATTTTGCCGGGCTGAATAATTACAAGCCACTCGATCCCAAAGATTTACTTTCTAAATTAAATAATCCGACTTATCAGGCGCTGACTTCAAAGATTTATGAAAATGCCGCGACATTAATTAAAAATGAAGAAAATATTCTGCCGATTAAAAATTTAGCTGATGTAAAAATTGCCTATATTCCTTTGGAAGAAGCGGAATATGAAACTTTTTACCGGAACCTGAATTTTCATGTGGCAACCGATTTGGTCAAAATCAACTCGGCGTCGGAAATTCCCAAACTTAAAGATTATGATTATGTGATCATCGGTTTGCACAAGTCTAACGAAACGCCTTATAAAAGTTATAAAATATCAGATGATTCCAAAGCGATTCTGAAAGCGGTAAGTGAAAGCAACAATACGATTGTCGCGCTTTTCGGAAGCCCTTATGGTTTGATGGATCTGGATTTGAGCCAAACCAAAGCGGCTATGGTATTGTATCAGAACCTGGATATGACCCAAAATGCGGCGGCCGAAATCATTTTCGGAGCCATCGGTGCAAAAGGGAAACTGCCGGTCGATGTGAATCAGGAATGGAAATACGGAAAATCCGTCAAAACAGAAAACATTCAAAGGTTAGGGTTTGCTGTTCCCGAAGCCGTGGGTTTGAAAGCCGATATCATCCACCAGATTGACGAGCTGGCGCAGAAAGCGATTGACGAAGGAACTACGCCCGGTATGCAGATCTTTGCGGCCAAAAACGGAAAAGTGGTCTATGACAAATCTTTTGGTTACCAAACCATAGAACGAAAAAAAAAAGTTTCCAATAAAGATGTTTATGATGTTGCGTCCGTTACAAAAGTAACGGCGACTTTGCCTTTGCTGATGCAGGAAGTGAGCAAGGGCGAACTGAATCTTGACCAGACTTTAGGTTCCATTTTGCCCGAAGCCAATAAAACCGATAAAGGCAATCTGAAACTTCGGGAAATTCTGGCACACCAGTCCGGGTTGCCGCCATGGATCGGGTTTTACAAAGAATCGGTCAATGTTCAGAACGCACGGTTGTATCTGGATTATTATTCAAGAAAACAAGATGAAGAACATCCGATCAAAGTAACCGACAACATCTACATCATCGGTTCCATCAAGGATACCATCATGGCCGATATTCTGTACGCGCCGCTGGGCGCGAAGAAGTACGAATACAGTGATTTGGGTTACTATTTGTTTCAGGAATATCTGGAAAGGAAGTACAAGATGCCGCTGGATTCGCTGGTGCAGGAAAGGATTTACAAACCGATGCAGATGTTCAGCACGTCGTATCTGCCGAGAAATAAATTTGATCTGGAACAAATCATTCCGACCGCGAGGGACAAAACCTATCGCAATCAATTATTGCACGGGTTTGTTCAGGACGAAGGCGCGGCGATGATGGGCGGCGTAGCCGGACATGCCGGATTGTTTGCTTCGGCAGAGGATTTAGCCAAGCTGATGCAGATGTACCTGAATGGCGGAAGCTATGGCGGTGTGACTTTTTTCAGCCCGCAGGCTTTGGCGGAATTTACCAAAGACCAATATCCGGGAAACCGTCGTGGAGCGGGATTTGACAAGCTTTCTGATAAAAATAACAACGGCTACGGCCATTTCGGCTATACCGGAACGATGGTCTGGAACGATCCCGACGAGCAGCTGGTTTTGGTTTTTCTGTCGAACCGGGTAAATGTGAGTGTGGAGGAAAATGCCCTGTCCAAAAAGAAAGTAAGGGAAAACATTCGGCAGGCTTTGTATGATGCGGTGGTGAGGTTTCACTAAAAAGAACTTTCAACTTATATTATATGAAGTTTTCCTGAAAAATACCCTCTTGAGGGTATTTTTACTTTTGTGAAGTGTGTTAAATTTGTCATCGGCCAGAGATGTTAAAGAAATATTCCATATACTTTTTGTCGGGACTGTTTTCGGTCTTTTTCTGCCATGCCCAGAAAATCAAAACCGATACGCTCGCGGTTGCGGTCATAGAACAGGAGCAGGGGCTTTCGCAGCTGGGGGCTTTGTGCATGGACTTCGATGACAATGGTTATCTGTGGATCGGAACCGAAAACGGTTTAAACCGTTACAACGGTTATGAAATGACGGTCTTTCACGCCGCAGAAAGTAAAGGAGGGCTGCCCGATGACCACGTACGCGCCATGCATTACAGTAATGACACGCTATGGCTTGCTACCAGCATACATTCTCTCAGCGCCTATATTTTCCGGAAAGGCCGGTTTGTTGATTTTAATAAAAAGCTGGATTTTGAAAAACATCCGCTTATAAAATACAGTAGTGCATTGACGGCTGCCGGAGAACGGTTTCTAATCATGGGCGCCATCGGGAATTGTTTACTGATCGATAAAAAGACTTTGGATTTTACGGTCATTCCTATGCCCAGGGCGATTGACAATGATTTTGTGACTGCCATCCTCCAGGTTTCGGAAAGTGAGTTTCTTATCGGCACCAATTTCAGCGGGATTTTCAGGTTGAATGTGAAACAGAAATCAATTCGGGCGGAAAAAGTATTTGAGCGTTTCAAAGGCGTACAGGTCAATGCGCTTTACAAACTTTCCCCCGAAAAAACCCTGATCGGTACTCAGAAAGGATTGTTCCTGTTTGATGAAAATTTAAATTCCGTTCGGTTTCTCAATACACCGGAAAATGGGGCTGTTCTTTCTATACAGCTATGGGATAAGGATTTAATGTTGATCGGGATGTCCAATTCCAATTACCTGATGGATAGAGAATTTGACTATACTAAAATCATTTTCAAGGACCATAACGGGAAAGAAATTGAGGCAAATATCCTTTCGGTCAAAAAAGACAACCAGGGCGGAATATGGATGGGAACCGGTGGCAGGGGTATGTTTTACTATCATCCTCACCAGAAGAAGTTTGCACCATTGCGCATCGACGCAACAAATTTACCCAGAAAGGATTTTATCAGTACATTCAATTTTTTCCGTGAAAAAAATACTTTATGGATGGCAACTGACCTGGGATTTGTAAAACATGAGCTGAACAGCGGCCGGGACAAGCTTTACCTGACGAACCGGCTGGAATATACCCTGGCTAAAGATTTTCGGGGTAACCTCTGGGCCGGTGGGTTCGGGGAAGGATTGCTGAAATACAATCCGAAAAAGGACGAATTCGAAAAAATCCCACTTTCCTTTTCTGACAAGGACGTTGTCCAGATAACGCCCGTCGGCCGCGATACGATCTGGGTGCACACCTGGACGGGCGGAATTTATGCTCTGAATATCGACGATTACGGAACCCGGCCGGAAACGGTACGCGGCAAAACCATTGTACGAGCACGGACAAGTTTCGTAGATTCTTCCGGCGCAGTCTGGATTGGATGCGATGAAGGCCTGTACAGAATGGAAAAGGAAAAAACCACACATTATAAAAATTTATCGAACGGAAGGGTATTTTGCATCACGGAAGACCCGGCGCACAATATCTGGGTCGGAACAGCGAAAGGCCTGAATAAAATCAATCCGAAAACACAAAAAGTCGTTTCTTATACCAAACAGACGGGATTACCCAATGATTTCATTTACGGAGTGGAATCGGACAGCAAAGGACACATCTGGGTTTCGACCAATTACGGGATTTCGGAATTTAACCCGGAAACGCGTTTATTTAAAAATTATTCCGAAAATGACGGGCTGCAGAACAACGAATTCAACGGAAAAGCAGCTTACAAAGACAGTTTGGGCTATTTATATTTCGGCGGAATGAACGGTTACAATATCTTTCATCCGGACAGTATTTTCATCAACCGCAAAGTGGGCAGGACTTTAATTGAAAATGTACAGCTGTTCGGCAGGCCGATTGAAAACAATGTGCTTTATGCCGATACACTCGTTTTCTCGCATGACCAAAATGTGATTACTTTTGAATATACCAGCCTGAATTATCTCTGGCCAAAGAAAAACCGTTATCACTTTATTCTGGAAGGATTTGATAAGGAATGGCGCCCTGTCACCAAAGAACGCAGCACGACTTATACCAACCTGGACCCGGGTACTTATACATTCAAAGTCAAGGGAAGCAACAATGAGCTGATCTGGGGAGAAATGGATTCCCTTACCGTCATCATCAGGTCGCCCTGGTACAATACGCTGTGGTTTCAAATCCTTTTGGCTTCTTTGCTTACAGTTACTGCCATTACGTTTTTCCTCTATAAAAATTATCGACAAAAACTGATCAACCGCCGCCTGTCGAAAATGGTGGAAGAACGGACACAGGAGCTGAGCGAATCCAACAGCGCACTCAACCATTCGCTGGAAATCTCTGAAAAACAAAAGGAAAATATCGCTTTTTTGATGAGGGAACTGAACCACCGTGTCAAAAATAACCTGCAGACCATCACGAGCCTCATTGACATCCAGGACATCAGCATAAGCGATCCGGAAGCCAAAGAAAAACTCCGGATTTTACAGTCAAGGATATTTACCGTTTCCCGGATCCATGACATTCTCAACAATACGGAAGAACGTTCCCACATCCGCATCGATAAATTTATTTCCAGGCTGGCCGGGGAACTGGTGGAATTTTCAGGGGAAAAGATCAACCTTTCCATGCAACTGGAACCTGTCCTGTTCGGGGTCGAAAAGCTGACTTATCTCGGGCTTATCATCAACGAGCTTATTACCAATTCCGTCAAACATGCTTACACCGAAAACCATGTCAGAAAAAAGATTGAAATTTCATTGAAAGAAAACGAAAAAGACCTGGTAATGCTATACAAAGACAACGGAAAAGGGTTCCCGGAGGAGCCTGCCGTCAACCAGGAAAAAATGGGATTGAACCTCATCAGGTCGCTGGCGCGGGAGCTGAAAGGGAGTGTAGAATTCAAAAATAAAAATGGCGCTGTTGTTATATTGACTTTAAACAAAAATCCTCATCACTATGCTAAAACAAATACTGATACTTGAAGATGAAATCATCATCGCCAACGGAATCAAACTGCATTTGGAAAAAAATGGTTATAAATGCGAGATTGCCACCAATTCTCCCGAAGCTGAAGAGTTGATGGAAACCCATAAGTTTTCGGCTATCATCAGCGATATCAACCTGAACCATAAGATTTCGGGGATTGATTTTATAGAAAACCATGTCGGCGACAGCATTCCGGTGGTTTTTCTTACAGCTTACAGCGATTTGGCTACCATGAAACAAGCTGAGCTGACGCTTCCTTATGCATACATTACCAAACCTTTTAATAAAAACCATCTTTTGATTACTTTGAACCTGGCCATCACCAACCACAAAAAGAAATTCATTCATAAACAGTCCAATGATATTGATGCAGAAGGAATTTCTCTGAGCAAACGCGAGCTGGAAATCCTCAGTTTACTCTCGAAAAGCAGAACGACGGAGGAGATTTCAGAAGAACTGAATATCAGTCCGCTGACGGTTTCCACCCACAGAAAAAATATCTTCAGGAAAACCGGAACCAAAAGTATTCTCGAACTGATTTCCCTCTCTATTGAAAAAGGGTGGATCTGATTTAAGTGGTGGAGTGGTTAAATGGTTGAGTAAATGAGTGGTGGAATGGTTTAAGGTAATTAAGCCTTTGATATTATTTAGGCATAAACCTGCTGTGGTCTTCTTTATTGATTATACGGAACTCCAAAATCACGAAGAACCCCGTTTCCAGGGCTTTATTTCTCTCTCTAAACGGTCAAAAACAGAAACCCCGGGACAAAGCCCGGGATTTCTTCAGATTAAAACGATTTCAAATTACTTTTTAATAATCTTAAAGGTTTCGATTTGTCCGCCTTGTAAAGTAACTCTGAAAATATATGTACCAGGGGACAGATAACTCATATCCACTTTTCCTTCTGCTAGCTTCAGATCACTCAGCACTTTTTGCCCGGCAAGGTTGAATGCGCTGATGCTTTCAACTGCTTTCTGAGATTCAATGTTGAGATAATCTTTTACCGGATTCGGATAGTAAGTGAAGTTGAACGAATTCATATCACTTATGCCGAGTTGCTCACATTCACCTTCTATTGACATAAATCCTTCCGCCCTTGAGCCGAGGTCGTCAACATATTCAAACCAGGAAGAGCCGTCGTTTTGCCACATTGGTAAGGTATCGGCCACATATTCAGAGGCTACCCAGTAAGTGTAGTTACCCACGTCATCCAGCCCTGCGCTGATTGCCACCCAGTATTTCTTATCGGCATCAGCTGTTGCCGGGAATACCTGAGGGGAAGGCAATGTTAACTCAACGGTATAGATAGGATAAACACCGAACAAAAGTCCGTTTGGAGTTATGCCCGTCGGGGTAATGCCCGGGAACGATTCACCATATTGGGTTTCCACTCCGGTATTTCCTTCAAAGAAAGAAAGGTCGAAAGTAGTAGGATTTCCCCCTAAAGTAACCATATCAATGGTTATTTTCTGTACTGCGAACTGCGTACCGGCTAATACGTCAAAGTCATTGGCAGAAGAATATCCGCCGCTGAAACCAACTCCGCTATTCGCTACTCCTTCATGTACCGGAGCACACGGGTCAACCGGGCCGGGAGGTTCCGAGCAGGAAAGGTTGATGACGTACTCGCCTGCATTTATATCGTAACCTTCCACCATGATGATATAAGTACTGGTTCCGTCCGACAGGAAGGTCAGTTCAGACTGTAGGCCACAGGAATCATCATTAGAGGCAATTTCATTGCTCAGTGTACAATCAGAGAATACTCTTAAATAGGTATCGTAGAATGAACCGCACAATGAAACGGTAACCATTTCAGGGGTTCCCGAACCGGTAAAGCTGTAGAATACGTCAGGTGCCGGATTCCCTCCGGAATCAGAAGCGCTAAGCGTCGTTCCGCTGTCGCTGTCGCCGCAGGAAAGCGCAATAGCATTCTCACAATCGTCGTTTGCCGGTGGCGGAGGACAGTCAACCGAAACAACATTCATTGTGTATTCTCCCAGGGTGTTCAGGGTAGTGTCCACAATTACAGGCAAATAATAAGTGCCTGCCGGTAAATTATAGAACCTTATCGTTCCGTTACCGTCACTGCAGGTCGTCCAGTCATAGGTTCCAACTACGAAGTCGGATACCGGACATGAATCGGTATAGACGATAAACATATTTCCGTTCATCACGCCCGGGGTAGTTCCGCAATAATCAACCGTCAGGTTGTTACAATCACCTGTAAGTGTTACGGCTTCCCAGACTGCGGCATATCCTAAAACACCAATTTCTTCAGGACTTCCCGTTGCTCCTTCCGTTGTCCCGGTGAAAGTGACCGGTGTGCCGTTGGTCAACGTTGTCGGCGTTACATCTCCACAGTTGTCATTAACCGGCGTAGGAATAGGCGGGGTACTGCACAACAGGCCGGAATAGGTCGCTTCTGTCCCACCCGAAATTGAACTGTTTATAATAACTCCGTTTCCGTTTGCAATGGTGAAAGCAGGCGTGTTGTCATTCCAGCTTCCCATTGATTCGATGTAGAATTCAACCGGTTCATCCGCTGTTACAGTTTGAGTGTCAGAATAAGGACTGTCTGAATAAGGGCCTCCGGAAAGCAGGACATTTCCTCCCGAATCACGGAATTCCCAGCTTACTTCATCACCCAGTCCACCACCGAATACCGATACAGTCCATTCACAGCCACCGGTACCGCCTGGCAGTATTACAGTGTATGTGCCGAGCAGTGTTGCTGTTGCAAGGTCGCTCACATCATCTGCGGGGAAGTAAACGTTGCCACTGGCAGGGGCAGTTAACAGCGCATTATACAAGTCTGCGGAAATATCCCATGTAGCCGCACCGGTAAATGCCTGTGAGCCGGTGGTAAAGGTTGTCGGTGATGTTGCCGAGTAACTATAGATATTCATTCCCGGATCGGTATTACTTGACCGGAACAATACCGGCGAGTTGTCTGTCGTTACTGAGGCCGCTGTCAGCGTAGGAGTTCCGACATAGGATGTAGTTCCTATCGCCTGAGTGCCTGCACTGGCAAACAAATTCTCAAAATAGAAGCCTGTTGTGGTGCTGCCGCTGACCGTTCCGGCTGATGCGCCACTGGTTGCAGTGATCGTAATTTGGTTCTCTGTCGTCAGGTCTATCACCAACAAGTCGTCGTCTTCGGGATCTCCACCGTCAACGGTAAGAATCTCAACTTCCCACCCTGTATCGTCAACTACTCCTGTAGCGTTAAATTCAAATGTGATTGAGCCAGACGTCCCTGTAAAGACCCCCGATCCGTTTAAAGCAATCATTCCTGCGTATGTATCGGTATTACCATTGGTGTTACTGTCATATAATACAGTTCCTGTAGTATCTGCACCATCATAAACTTTCAGCCAGTCGAAATTTCCGAAAATTTCAAATTCATGAAACTCAATTTCGGTAACCCCTGCCAAAGTTGTGGTAGTAACACAAGTACAATTGAGGTAATTTCCGTCCAGTTCTGTTCCCGGTCCTCCTGAAGGATTTAACCCTCCTCCTCCCTGGCCGCCTGTATCATAAAAGAAATCACCTACGGCAGGAGTAAAAGTTTCGGTCGCACCGGCAGCAGGAATAAAGTCTTCCATAATGCCATCTACTCCCATCTCCGGATTCTCAAATGTCAATTCCGGAAAGAAATTTCCGGTAATGGCCAACTGTTGTTGCGCCATGCCGATCTCATTCTGCTCCTCAGTTGTGAGACTTTGAGCAATTAAACCAATTGGAAGCCACAATAAAATGAAGCTTAGAAAATAGAAATGTTTCATAAAAAAATTGTTAAACCTCTCCTAAATTAGGAAAAAAAATAACAACTTTCTTGTTAAAATAAGATTTTTTATACAAACATCGTGATTGGATTTTCCAGGTACATTACCAATGTTTGTAGGAATTGCGCTCCTGTAGCGCCATCCACCGTTCTGTGGTCGCAAGCCATGCTTAATTTCATCGTATTGCCGATTACGATCTGGCCATTTTTGACAACAGGTTTTTCGATGATGGCTCCGACCGATAAAATACAGGAATTCGGCTGGTTGATGATAGAAGTAAATGATTCAATTCCAAACATTCCTAAATTCGAAACAGAAAATGTACTGCCTTCCATTTCATCGGCTTTCAGCTTTCTTTCCCGTGCGCGTTTCGCCAGGTCTTTCACTTCTACAGAAATTTCAGTGAAGGATTTGAAATCGGTATTTTTTATTACTGGAACCAGTAATCCGTCTTCCACCGCAACAGCTACGCCAATGTTGATGTCGCCATAGATCAGCGTTTCCTCGCCTTTCCAGCTGGAATTTACCCGCGGATGTTTTCGCAATGCCAGTGCACAGGCTTTGACAATGATATCGTTGAATGAAATCTTCGATTCCGGATTGGCTTTATTAATCTGCTCACGCGAACTGATGCAGTTGTCCATGTTCACTTCCACATTCAGGTAATAATGCGGCGCAGTGAATTTGGACTCGGACAAACGTTTCGCAATTACTTTTCTCATCTGGGAATTGGCAACGGTTTCATCTTCTTTCTTCACATAATTTTGCGCAGATGCGGAAACAGCTCTCGGCCTGAAATTTTCGACGTCTTTTTTGATAATCCTTCCGTTATCGCCCGAACCCTGAACCTGCGCTAAATCGATTCCTTTTTCTTTAGCTAAGCTCTTGGCCAATGGGGAAGCGAAGATTCTATCGCTTGAAGATTTTGCTTCGACATGCTCAGCATGACGGGTTTTATTTTCAGATTCAGATGTTTTTTCGTCGGGGGTCACAGTGAGCTTGTCGAACTGTTCTTTTTTCTCCTCTTTCCTCGTTTCCTTTTTGAGTGTGGATTTTTTTGCGGAAGTAATTCCCGATACATCGGTTCCTTCCGGGCCGATGATAGCTAAAACCGCATCGACCGGCGCTGATTTTCCTTCTTCCGCGCCAATAAATAGCAAAGTTCCGTCGTATTCGCTTTCAAATTCCTGGACGGCTTTGTCGGTTTCTATCTCCGCCAGAATATCGCCTTCCGAAACTTTATCGCCCACTTTTTTGTGCCATTTGACAACCGTTCCTTCTTCCATCGTATCGCTCAAACGCGGCATGGAAATGACATTTACATCTTCGGGAATTTCAGTTGTTTTGGCTTCAGGTTTTTCAGCAGATTCCGTATCTTCTACAGCTTCTTCTTCCGCACTTTCTTCTGTTTTTTCTTCTTTGGGTGAACTTTCTTCATTTCCTTCTGCTGAAAATTCTTCTCCTTCCTCGCCGATTATGGCTAAAACGGTATCCACTTTTGCGGATTTTCCTTCTTCCACGCCCCGATAAAGAAGCACGCCGTCGTATTCGCTTTCAAATTCCTGAATGGCTTTGTCGGTTTCAATTTCAGCTAAAATATCGCCTTCCGAAACTTTATCGCCGACATTTTTATGCCATTTTACCACCGTTCCTTCTTCCATCGTGTCGCTCAAACGCGGCATTGTAATTTTTTCAGCCATAATTTATTTGTTTTCGATTACGTCTATAAACGGATAATCTTCCTGCGAATAAGTGTATTTGTACATATTTTCAACCGGTGGAAACGCTGATTCTTCCGCATATTTTTCACATTCTTCCACTTCGGTTTTTACTTTTTCCACGATTTTATCCAGTTCTTCCTGTGTAGCATATTTCTTTTCCAGGATGGTGTGCTGAACCAACAGGATCGGGTCTTCGTCCTTATACTTTTCTACTTCCTCTTTGGTGCGGTAAGGCTCGGCATCCGACATGGAATGCCCGCGGAAACGATAAGTTCTTATATCCAGGAACGTAGGCCCGTCGCCACGCCTTGCTCTTTCGAGGGCTTCAAAAGCGGCTTCCGCGACTTTCACCGGATCCATTCCGTCCACCGGCAAAGAGGGCATTTCGTAGCCTAAGCCTAATTTGTAAATATCGTTATGATTGGCTGTTCTTTCCACCGAAGTCCCCATGGCGTAGCCGTTGTTTTCACAAACAAAAACAACCGGAAGTTTCCAGGTCATCGCCATGTTGAATGTTTCATGAAGCGTTCCCTGCCGGGCGGCTCCATCGCCGAACAGGCAGATGGTTACATTGTCGCGTTTGTTATATTTGTCGCCAAACGCGATTCCGGCTCCCAACGGGATTTGTCCGCCCACGATTCCATGTCCGCCATAAAAATGATGCTCTTTGCTGAAAATGTGCATGGAGCCGCCCATACCTCTTGAAGTCCCGGATTCTTTCCCGCATAATTCCGCTAAAATCCTTTTCGGGTCAACGCCCATGGCCATCGGCCAGACATGGCAGCGGTAAGCTGTAATTACATTGTCGCCCTGTTTCATGGCATGCAAAAAACCCGCGGGTAACGCTTCCTGCCCGTTATATAAATGTAAAAATCCCCTGATTTTCTGTTTTAGGTAAAGTGAGCGGCATTTGTCTTCAAATCTTCTCCAGAAAGTCATTTCCCTGTACCATTGAAGATAAGTTTCTTTTGTAATCTTTTCCATAAAAGCGTTCGTGAGGGGCAAATTTACTGGTAAATATTAATATGTGCAAACGCCATCTAAGATAACATTTCGCTGTCAAAATGCAGGGGCAGCAGCGCGGAAGCCGAAGGAATAATCAAAACCGAACCCGACTTATTGTGCAAAATAATTTCAATGGATTGTCCCTGAATGTTTTCATATTCCAGGAGGGTCTGCCGGCAAAGCCCACAGGGCGAAACGTCCTTATCGGTGTCCGGTACAGAGATAGCCAGGATAAGTTTTTTATTACCGGGGAAATTGGCATGGACATAGGAAAGCAAAGTCCGTTCGGCACAAGTCCCGACCGGATAAGACGCGTTTTCTTGGTTATTTCCCGTAATGATTTCTCCGTTATCCAGTAAAACCGCGGCGCCCACATGGAAATGGGAATAAGGAACATAAGCATTCTGTGCTGCTTCCATTGATTTTTCAACGAGGTTTTTTCTTTCGGTATCTAATTCGGAAAGGTTGTCGTATTTCAGGTATTCGAATTGGTAATTTATTTTTTTCATCAGAAAAATTTAAAAAAAGAAAAGCAATTTAAAAAATATTCTTAACTTTTGGAATTAAAATCCTATGCTAACCAAAGTTTACGGCAGCGCCATTTTCGGTGTTTCGGCCAGAACCATTACCATTGAAGTAAATGTTGATACCGGCGTCGGCTATTTTTTGGTCGGATTGCCCGACAGCGCGATCAAAGAAAGCAATTTCCGGATTGGCACGGCCTTGCAGAACAACGGCTACAAGATTCCCGGAAAAAGAATTACCGTCAATATGGCGCCGGCCGACCTGCAAAAGGAAGGTTCGGCTTATGACCTGACGATTGCGATGGGCATTCTTGCCGCTTCGGAACAAATTCATTCCGACGGAATTTCCGATTACCTGATCATGGGCGAACTGGCATTGGACGGTATGCTCCGACCAATAAAGGGTGTTTTACCGATCGCCATCCAAGCGCGAAATGAAGGCTTCAAAGGATTCATCCTGCCAAAACAAAACGCGCGTGAAGCCGCAATTGTCAATGGGCTGGAAGTCATAGGTGTGGAAAATATTTCGGAAGTGATTGATTTTTTTAATGACGGGAAATTAATTGAGCCGGTCAAAGTCGATATCCAGAAAGAATTTTATGAACAGCTGAATCTCTTCCCGTTTGATTTTGCCGATGTAAAAGGCCAGGAAAACGTAAAACGCGCGCTGGAAATCGCCGCGGCAGGCGGACATAACATCATCCTGATCGGCCCGCCGGGAAGCGGGAAAACCATGCTGGCCAAAAGGATCTCGTCCATACTTCCGCCACTGACCCTGGAAGAAGCGTTGGAAACGACCAAAATCCACAGCGTTGCCGGGAAGCTGGGGGAAAGGACTTCACTGATGACCGTTCGGCCGTTTCTAAGCCCGCATCATACCATATCCAACGTCGGGCTGGTGGGTGGCGGCTCTTATCCGCAGCCGGGGGAAATTTCGCTGGCGCACAACGGTGTTTTATTTCTGGATGAACTGCCGGAATTCCAGAGAACCGTCCTGGAAGTGATGCGTCAGCCGCTGGAAGACCGCGAAGTAACCATTTCGAGGGCAAGGTTCACGGTGACTTATCCGTCGAGCTTTATGCTGGTGGCTTCCATGAACCCCAGCCCGAGCGGGTATTTTCCCGATGACCCGAAAAATACTTCTTCGCAGATGGAAATGCAGCGTTACATGAACAAAATTTCGGGGCCTTTGCTCGACAGGATTGACCTGCATATTGAAGTCAGCGCGGTTCCGTTTGAGGATCTTTCGGCGGAACGGAATGGCGAAAAAAGCATTGAAATCCGGAAAAGGGTGGAAAAGGCGAGAAGTATTCAGACCGCGCGCTACCGGGATATAAAAAATGTACATTACAACGCGCAGATCGGCCCGAAACAGTTGGATGAATTCTGTCAGTTGGATACGGCAGGTATGCAACTGGTCAAAACCGCAATGGAACGACTGAATCTTTCTGCCAGAGCTTATGACCGGATTTTACGTGTTGCGAGAACGATTGCCGATCTGGAGGAAAGCGGGAAACTGGCGGCTTCCCATATTGCCGAAGCCATCCAATACAGAAGCCTGGACAGGGAAGGGTGGGGAGGATGAGGTGCTTTTCGGTTGTTTGGAAAAATTCTGGTTTTATACATTTGTTAATAACTCTACATAAAAAATGAATAATATTTCCTCAGAAATAGTTGAAAAATGGCTTACCGGATGGGCCTTATCCAGAGAATTGCCTTTACCTGTTAAATTCAAATCAGGCTTTAAAGTTGATGTGGGTTATGAAAATCAGAAAACGCGATATGTATTTTGTGAGTTAAATGATGATTTTGTCCGGCTTTCAAAATCAATTGATGAGCCTTGGATTTTTCTCAAAGTTTGTGCTTCCATTGATACGGTAAGAAATATTGTACCTGAAAAATGGGAAATCCGGCCGCAGGGTTATATGATGCATTGTTTTCAACAAATGAACATCCCTGAAATTAGTCTACCGGATGATTATAAATTGGAATTTGATCACTATAATTCCACTTATGTGGCCAGGATAATTAGCCCAAATAAAGAACCGGTTTCAGTTGGAAGAGTTATTCTTGTTGACAATCTGGCTATCTATGACAGGATTTTGACCGAAGAAAATTACAGAAGAAAGGGGCTTGCAACTATGGTGATGAAAGAGCTTGAAAAAATTGCCTTATCAAAAGGAGTTTTTAGGAACTTTTTAGTGGCAACCGAACAGGGAAAAGAATTATATAAGGCCATAGGATGGAAGGTTGATAGTTATTATACGTCACTTGTGATTCCAAAAAGAAATCCCCTCATTCACAATGAATGAGGGGATTAACCTTAACCAACCTAAACCTATGAAAAAGCGATTAGCTTTTACAGGACAAATATATAACCATAAAAGGATATTAGAAATACCAAGATCTTGGTATTTTTTTCAAAAAGTCAGCTCTGAAAAAACGGACACCTCCCGGCATCCGTTCATATAATTTTTTAGTTGAATTTGAAATTATAACTCCAACGCTTTTTTGGCGTTTCCGTCCATCAAAAGATTTACGGGGTCTTCCAGGCCTTCTTTTACAGCAACCAGGAATCCGACGGATTCACGTCCGTCAATGATACGATGGTCATACGAAAGCGCAATGTACATCATCGGATGGATTTCCACTTTTCCATCCACTGCGATCGGGCGTTCAATGATGTTGTGCATTCCCAGGATTCCGGATTGCGGCGGATTGATGATTGGCGTGCTCAGCATAGAACCGAAAACACCGCCGTTTGAAATCGTGAAAGTCCCACCGGTCATTTCGTCCACGGTGATTTGTCCGTCGCGTGCACGTATAGCCAGACGTTTGATTTCGTTTTCAATTCCGCGGAAAGTCAGAGCTTCCGCATTTCGCATGACGGGAACCATCAAGCCTTTCGGGCCGGAAACTGCTACCGAAATATCACAGAAATCGTAAGCAACTTTATAATCGCCGTCGATCATCGAATTTACATCCGGATACAGTTGTAACGCTCTCACAACGGCTTTGGTAAAGAACGACATGAACCCTAAGCTCGCACCATGCCTGGCTTTGAATTCCTCTTTGAATTCGCTGCGCAATTTATTAATGGGTGTCATATTGGCCTCGTTGAAAGTCGTCAGCATCGCCGTTTCATTTTTGGCGGCAACCAGCCTTTCCGCAACTTTACGGCGCAGCATGGAAAGTTTTGTTCTTTCCGAGCCGCGGTTTCCACCGGTTGGCGTTCCCATCGCAGAAACCTGTGCTTTATTGGCATCTTCTTTTGTGATGCGGCCGTCTTTTCCAGTTCCGGTTACAGTGGAAGCATCCACGCCTTTTTCATCCAGAATCTTTTTGGCGGCAGGGGAAGGCGTCCCGGAAGCATAAGTTTTGGGCTGTTCAGCCGGTTTTGTTTCTTCTTTTTTCGGTTCTTCCGCTTTCGGAGCTTCTTTTTTCTCTTCGGTTGGCGTTGCCCCACCTTCGGGTTTTGCAGCGGAAGTATCGATCAGGCAAACGACTTCCCCGACGGCAACCGTATCGCCTTCTTCGGCTTTCAGAGTGATGATCCCGCTTTCTTCGGCCGGTAATTCGAGTGTCGCTTTATCGGAATCGACTTCGGCAATGGCCTGGTCTTTTTCCACATAATCGCCGTCTTTTACAAGCCAGGATGCAATTTCAACTTCGGTGATGGATTCTCCCGGTGAAGGGACTTTCATTTCTAATACCATAATTATCTTAGTATTTGGTGTTTATTTTTTGTTTTAATCTTTGTGTTTTCTCGGCCTGTTCGTGTTCGCAGAGAAAAAATAAAATTTAACTACAAAGTTCACTATTTTTAATTACAATCTTTTATTTTCTTACCGTTACTATATTCCTTTTTGCATTCTGTTCCGTCATCACAGATTTTAAACCATTTTCCATGTTTTTTTCCATTCAAATATTCTTCGTGAAGAGTATTAATACCATTTTCATATGTATTGAATTCTGATTTTCTTTGGTTTTCATCAAATATTGTTTCCCAATATATTTTCCCATCAGAACTATATCTTAAATGCGTTATTTTCTTATTTGTTTTTGGATTGAATATTGTTTCGTCACTTACAATTTGTTTAAAATGAATATTATAATAAAGTAATTTTTTTAATAAAATTCCATTTTCATAAACTTCTTCAGATTTTATATATCCCTTTTTATTTTTATTTTGTGCAATTCCTGTAAAAACTTGATTAGTTAATTCATTAAATGCAATTCTGTTTTCAAAATAAATATTGCGTAGTTCTATTTTTTCCTGTGCAAAACAATTGAAAGAAAGTAAAGTGAATATTATTAAAACCTTGATTTTCATTTATCAGATGCTGATATGGTTTTCGTTTAACATCTCGAACTTTGTTGCTAATTTATTCAAAAACTTTGTTAATCGTATTGTTATGTGTAATTTCAAATGTATGGTGCGAACCCGTTGCCGGCGAAGCGCTTTCTTTTGGTGAAACCACCTCAAACGGAAGCTCGCGCATTTTTCTCAAAATATATCCCCATGCGCCCATGTTTTCAGGTTCTTCCTGCGCCCAGACCAGCTTTTTACGGTTGGTGTATTTTTCAATAATGGAATTGATTTTGACCTTATCCAGCGGATACAATTGTTCTAATCTGATCAACGCTACATTTTCTGCTTTCAGCTCTTCTTTTCTTTTCAATAAATCATAATAGAATTTACCCTGGCAGAAAACGACTTTCTCGAATTTGGAAGCATCCGTGGTTTCATCGTCAATCACGGTTTGGAATCCGCCACCGGCCAGTTCATCCAGAGCGGAAACGCAAAGCGGATGGCGCAATAGGCTTTTCGGTGTGAAAACCACCAATGGCTTTCTGTAAGCGGCTTTTGTCTGTCTTCTCAGTGCATGGAAAAAGTTAGCGGGCGTTGTACAATTCACCACGAACATATTGGCTGTTGCGCAAAGTTGTAAAAATCTTTCCATACGGGCGGAAGAATGTTCCGCGCCCTGTCCTTCGTAACCGTGCGGCAGCAGCAATACCAATCCGTTCTGGATTTTCCATTTGTCTTCCGCGGCGGAAATATACTGGTCAATGATGATCTGCGCACCGTTGGCGAAATCACCGAATTGGGCTTCCCAAAGCGTCAGGGCTTCCGGTGAAGCCATCGCGAATCCATAATCAAATCCCAAAACGGCATATTCGGAAAGCAGGGAATTATAAACGGTATAGTCTCCCTGGCTATCGGAAATATGGTTCAGCAGGATCACTTCTTCTTCAGCGTCTTCGGTTTTAATAACGGCGTGACGGTGAGAGAAAGTCCCTCTTTCAACGTCTTCTCCCGACAGGCGCACGTTTCGGCCTTCCTCCAAAACGGAACCATACGCAAGTAATTCAGCCATTCCCCAGTCGATTTTGTCATTTTCGACCATTTGTCTTCTTTGGTCAAGCAGACGCTGGATTTTTTTGATGAATTTTTTCCCTTCGGGAATGGTGGTGAGGGTGTGGGTGATTTGTTCTAATTTTTCTTTCGGATATTTTGTATCGACCGGTTTCAGGATTTCGGCTTCGTTGGCAAGGCTGTAACCTTCCCATTCGTCCGGCATAAAAGGGTCTAACTTATTTTTTTCAATTTCTTTGGACGCATCAAAATTTTCATTCAATAACTGCTTGAACTCTTTTTCTTTTTCCTCCAGGATTTCATCACCGATGATTCCTTCCCTGATCAGATGTTCCTTGTAAATCTCTCTCGGATTCGGATGTTTGGCAATGATGCTGTACAATTTCGGCTGGGTGAAACGCGGTTCGTCGCCTTCGTTATGCCCGTATTTCCTGTAACCCAGTAAATCAATGAATACATCCCTTCCGAAACGCATCCTATAATCCACCGCGAAATGCAACGCGTGGACAACGGCTTCGGCATCGTCGGCGTTAACGTGCAAAACGGGTGAAAGCGTTGTTTTGGCAACGTCTGTACAATAGGTACTGGAACGTCCGTCCAGGTAATTTGTGGTGAACCCGACCTGGTTGTTTACGACGATATGAATAGTTCCTCCGGTTTTATAACCGTCAAGGTTCATCATCTGCACGACTTCGTAAACGATTCCCTGTCCGGCAATGGCGGCATCGCCATGGATTAGAATCGGGAAGATCTTGTTGAAATCTCCGGCATAGTCATTGTCGGCTTTTGCTCTTGTAATTCCCTCCACAACCGCATCTACGGTTTCAAGATGTGAAGGGTTGGGTGCGAGGTTGATTTTAACTTCTTTCCCGTTTACGGTTTCAATTTGGGTGGTAGAACCCAAATGGTATTTTACGTCGCCGGCGAACAGGTCTTCGTCCATGAATTCTTTTCCTTCGAATTCACTGAAAATCTGGGAATAGGACTTTTTGAAAACATTGGCCAAAACATTCAGGCGGCCGCGGTGCGCCATCCCGATGACAAATTCTTCCACTCCTGCTTCCGACGCACGATTGATGACGGCGTCCAGCGCAGGAATCAGGGTTTCATTTCCTTCGAGCGAGAAACGTTTTTGTCCGACGAATTTGGTATGCAGGAAGTTTTCAAAAGCAACAGCCTCGTTCAGCTTCAGTAAAATTCTTTCTTTTTCGCTTACGTTTAACTGTGGGTGGTTCAGGTTGGAATTCAGCCAGTTCTGAATCCATTTGATCATTTCAGGATCGCGGATGTACATATACTCCACCCCAATGGAGTCACAGTACATATTCTGCAAATGAGAAATGATATTACGAAGTGTTGCAGAACCGCCGATTCCGGTAATTCCGCTTGCGTCAAAAGTTTCGTCCAGGTCGCTTTCGGAAAGCCCGAAGTTTTGTAATTCCAAAGTTGGAAAGTGCTGCCTTCTTTCCCTTACCGGATTTGTCTTGGTAAACAAATGCCCGCGGACACGGTAAGCATCTATGAGATTAAGGACTTTAAATTCTTTTTGTACTTTGTCGGGGATTTCCGCGATTACTTCGGGGGAAACTTCTCCATTCAGGGAATGACCGTTATACGAAGTGCCTGCGAAATCAAATCCTTGAAAAAAGGCTCTCCAGCTGGGCTCTACACTATCGGGATATTTTTGGTATTGCTCATACAGATCGCTGATGTATTCTGAATGTATGGCATTTAAAAATGAAAATCTTTCCATTACTTAACTTCTCTCTTATGAGATTCAGCCCACAAATTTAGGCTTTTTAAAGTGGTTAAAAAAATTGAATTAAACGGATTCTTTTTTGCCTGTATGATTTTAATCAGTCTTCTTTTCCTTTGGGAATGACCAGCAACGGAACGACGGAATGTTTGATGACATCGCTGGCTACGCTTCCAATCAGGATGTTGTAAAGTGAATTATGCCCGAGCGAACCGATGACGATCAAATCCGCGTTTAAATCTTTTGCTTCCTGTACGATGACATCGGCCGGAATGCCCTGCCTGACAATAGTTTCACATTCTACGCCTTTTTGTTCAACTTCCGTTTTCAGTTGAGCCATCTGTTCGGCTTCTTCATTGAGCGCTGTCTGTTCCAGTTCGGGCAGGTAAGTGAAACCGGTTTCGCTGACAATCACACCCAAATCAAGCGTGGCAACATGAATGAGATAAATCTTGCCGTTGACCAGCCTTGCGTGCTCTATGGCTCTGTTGATTACTTTGCGGTTGAAGTCGGAAAAATCGATGGGAACAAGAATCGTTGACATAATAATATATTTTCCTATAAAAATAGGTTATTTCACCGAAACCTCAAAAACTTTTCGATTTTCAATCCAGCCTTCCAGTAAATCATTTTCTTCCACTTTTCCCACGCCGGCGGGCGTTCCCGTGAAAATCAAATCGCCCGTTTTCAGGGTAAAGAATTTGGATGCTTCCGAAATAATCACAGCAAAATTATGGATCATCTGTTTTGTATTTCCCTGTTGAACGGTCATTTTGTTTTTGTCTAAATGAAAATTCAGGTTGCTTAGATCAAATTCCTTTTTATCATAGAAATCACCTACTACCGCCGAACCGTCAAATGCTTTGGCGGCTTCCCACGGATGTCCCTTTTCTTTCAGCTCAGATTGCAGGTCGCGTGCAGTGAAATCAATCCCGAGTGAGATTTCACCGAAATAATTATGGGCGAATGCCGCCTGTATATACTTCCCGGCTTTTGAAATTTTCAGGACGATTTCCGCTTCAAAATGAACATTATGGCTGAACTCCGGCAGGTAAAAATCACGGTTTTTTTGCAGCAATGCCGTGTCCGGTTTTATAAAAAAAACAGGTTTTTCAGGAATTTCATTATTCAATTCTTTTGCATGTTCAGCGTAGTTTCTTGCGATACAGATAATTTTCATATAGCTTTTCGGAATTAAATTCAAAAATATCACATTTTATTCGTTTTTCCTCAATTCCGGTTTTGCAGGGCCATCTTTTGTGAATTGTAAAGTTTCGGTTTAATGTTTAATTTTGTTTGCGAAATCAACGCATTTTATAATGAAAGTTAGGCCATTATTTATTCTGTTATCTGTCAGTATTTCATTGTTACTGATTATCATTTCGTTTTTCTGGAAACCTGTTTTGTGGTTATTCATTATTGTCGCCCCGCTTATTTTGTTAGGGGTTATCGATATCCTGCAAAAGAAACATGCCGTCCGCAGGAATTTTCCTGTTATCGGGAGATTGCGCTATTTTCTTGAAAGCATCCGCCCGGAAATCATGCAGTATTTTGTGGAAAACGACCGTGACGGCCGCCCGCTGGACAGGGTGATGCGGAGCATGGTTTATCAGCGTGCGAAAAATGTAACGGATACCGTTCCGTTCGGAACACAGATGGATATTTACGAACCGGGCTATGAATGGATGAACCATTCCATGTATGCCGGGAAAGTCAGGGTGGACCACGACCCGCGGGTGATGATAGGTGGAGAATACTGTACGCAGCCTTATTCCGCCAGCTTGCTGAACATTTCCGCTATGAGCTTTGGTTCACTGAGTAAAAATGCGGTCATGGCCATGAACAAAGGAGCCAAATTGGGTGAATTTGCCCATAATACAGGAGAAGGAGGCGTCAGCCCGTACCACCTGAAATATGGCGGAGACCTGATCTGGCAGGTCGGGACAGGTTATTTTGGTTGCCGTGCGGAAAACGGGAAATTTTCACCTGAAAAGTTTGAAATAACATCGCGCAACGAGAATATCAAAATGATCGAGCTTAAAATCTCCCAAGGCGCGAAACCGGGCCACGGAGGAATTCTTCCGGCAAGTAAAAATACGCCTGAAATTGCCGCGATACGTGGCGTAAAGCCATATACAGAAGTTGATTCACCACCCTCGCATTCCGCGTTCAAGGACCCTGAGGGTTTATTGAAAATGATTCACCACATGCGGGAATTGTCGGGTGGAAAACCAATCGGGTTCAAGCTTTGTATCGGTCGTAAACAAGAATTCGCCGATATTTGCGAAGCGATGGTAAAAACAGGTTTGAAACCTGATTTCATCACCATTGACGGGGGAGAAGGCGGAACCGGTGCGGCGCCTGTAGAATTCTCAAATTCACTGGGAATGCCTATGCTCGACGGGCTTGCATTTGCCGTAGATACGCTGAGAGGTTACGATTTGAAAAAAGACATCAAGGTAATTGCTTCCGGGAAAATCATCAGCAGCTTCCATATTGCGCGCGCTTTGGCCATCGGGGCGGATTTGTGTAACAGCGCCCGCGCCATGATGCTGGCGGTCGGCTGTATCCAGGCGCTTCAGTGCAATGTCAATACCTGCCCGACGGGAGTGGCCACGCAGGATCCGGAACTTGTAAAAGGACTTGATGTGGAAGACAAAGCCGTAAGGACACACAATTTCCATAAAAATACCATGAAAAGCTTTGCCGAATTGATTTCTGCCGCAGGATTGGTACACCATAGTGAAATCGACCGGAGCTATATCAATCTCAGGGTAGATATCAACAGGGTAATGCAATACGATGAATTGTATCCCGAAGTGCCGGTTGGTTCTTACCTGAACAGGATCAAAGATTATACACCCGCATAAATTATGTCAAATCAATATATTACAACAGAGCAGGCCATTCGGAAAATCGAACTGGCCCATGAGGTATTTTTAAAAAACAGGAATCATTACCAAAACCGCCCGGTGGATAAAATCCGGAAGGTTGGGGAAATTTTATTGAAGAAGAAAGAAGAATATGGCAGGGTGATTTCGGAAGAAATGGGGAAGCCCGTTTTTGAATCCGTTGCCGAAATTGAGAAATCCGCTTTGAACTGTGGTTTTTATGCCGATCATTGTGAAGAATTCCTGAAAGACAGAAACTACGAAACCGAACGCTACCACGCGGTTGTCCGCCATGAGCCTTTGGGTGTGATTTTAGGCGTTATGCCGTGGAATTTCCCTTTCTGGCAGGTTTTCCGGTTTGCCGTTCCCACTATCCTGGCCGGAAATACGATCGTTTTGAAGCATGCTTCCAATGTCCCGAAATGTGCACAATTGATTGAAGAAATCTTCCTGGAAGCCGGATTTGAAAAAGGGTTTTACCAGAATTTATCTTTGGAAAGCAAGCATATTGAAACGGTTATTGAACATCCGTATATCAAAGCGGTTTCGCTGACGGGAAGTGAAAAAGCAGGTTCATCGGTTGCTTCGGTCGCCGGCAAAATGATCAAAAAATCAGTGCTGGAACTGGGTGGCAGCAATGCTTTCATCGTCATGGACGATGCGGATTTGAGCAAGATCATAGACATCGCCATCAATGCGCGCTACCGGAATGCAGGGCAAAGCTGTATCGCGGCTAAACGTTTCCTTGTCCAGGAAGGAATTTATGATGAATTCCTTGAAAAATTCACTCAAAAGGTAAAAGTATTGAAAATGGGCGATCCGTTTGATGAGGAAACCGAAATCGGGCCGTTGGCGAGGGTTGACCTGGCGGAAGAACTGGAAAAGCAGGTCAGTCAATCGGTGGAACTGGGTGCGAAAATCATCACCGGAGGAATACGGAACGGCGCTTTTTACGAGCCGACCGTCATGACGAAAATTACCACCGAAATGCCGGTTTTTAGGGAAGAAACATTCGGTCCAGTGGCGGTGGTTAAAAAATTTGGAACATTTGAGGAAGCGGTTGAGCTCAGCAACCTGACTACTTTCGGATTGGGCGTTTCCATCTGTACCAAAAACGTAGAGGAGCTTTCCAAAAAAGTGCATTTGTTTGAAGAAGGAGCCGTGTTCTTCAATGAACTGGTTCGTTCAGACCCGAAACTTCCGTTCGGAGGTGTGAAAAAATCAGGATTCGGAAGGGAATTGTCAGAAGACGGAATCCGTGAATTTATGAATGTGAAGACGGTTTTCATTTCTAAATTATAAGTTGTGGTCAGGTTTTTCCTTATCTTGTTGCCTTTCGGTTTGTTCGGCCAATACAGCCCCGAACAGCTTGATTCTATTGTTTCGGAATGGAAAAAAGAAACCACCACGGACAAAAACGACAGGAAAGTTTATGAATTGCTCAATGAACTTTACAACCAGGTTTTGCAATCCGATAAAGGGGAATTAAATTCAGATATGCCCGGACGGATCAATGATTTCTTTACCGACAGGAATTCCAAAAATACCCATATTCTGTCTTTGTTTTTATTTTACCAGGATTATTTTGCTCAACCTTCTTATGACCCGGTTTATCAGTTGCGGTTGCTTACAAAGCTGGAAAAGGAAATAAAAGAAATTTACGGTGAAATCCCGGTGATTATTTATGTTTACAAAGTGGAAGCGCTTGATTCCAACCACTTTCAATCTCGGGATGTGATTGAGGAAGGATTGAAAAAATACCCCGATTCTGTTCCGTTAAAGGTATATTCCTATCTTTCCACAAAGGACGAATCACTAAAAATGGATTTGATTCAACATCATTCCCGGCACTGGATGGTACAGCAATTTAATATCGTAGATAAATCATTTTAAGCTCATAGCTTCCACTTAATGAACTAAAGGTCCCATTGAAAACGTTCATAATAGCTGATTGATCAGTTTTCCCAATAATCTCAATTTGTTATCAATTTCCCATGTCCATTTTTGGCCATAGCTCAGCCGCATACAATTATTGAACTGATTTTGAAGCGTAAACATCCGGCCGGGTGCAATGCTGATTTTGTGCTTTATGGCAATGTCATACAATTCGGCCGTATTGATTTTTTTGTCCAGTTCCACCCAAAGCATGAAACCGCCTTGCGGATGGCTGATTTTGGTTCCTTCAGGAAAATATTCCGCAATGGCCCTGGTAAATTGTAAGCTATTGGAATGAAGATGTTTTCTCAGATTCCGAAGGTGATTTTCATACCGGCCGTTTTCCAGAAAACCCGCAATGGCTTCCTGTGTGACAGTGGTGGAAGAAACGGAATGGATTAATTTCTGATGAATGATTTTATCCTTAAATTTTCCCGGTGCAGTCCAGCCGACCCGATATCCCGGTGCAAGTGTTTTGGAAACCGATCCGCACCATAAAACCGTTCCGGCTTCATCATAAAATTTACAGGGGACAGGACGGCTTTTTCCGAAATAAACATCGCCATACAAATCATCTTCAATCAGAGGAATATTTTTTTCCGATAAAAGTTTAACAACCTCTTTTTTATGTTCATCGGGCATACAACTGCCAAGCGGATTATTGAAATTACTGACGAGCAGGCAGGCTTTGATTTTCGGAAGGACTTTTTTCAGCGCGCCTATTTCAATTCCATAAATCGGATGTGTCGGCAGTTCCAGTACTTTCAGGCCCAAGCTTTTTGCCAGCTGTAAAATGGCAAAATATACAGGGCTTTCCACGGCAATTGTATCTCCCTTTTGCGTTGTGGTCATCAAAGCGAATGAAAGCGCATTCATCGTTCCGGCGGTTGAAACAATTTCATTTTCAGTCAATTTGCTGTTCCAGCTGAAAGAATGTTGGGCAATTTGCCTGCGTAAGTTGAGGTTTCCCTGCACATTTTCATATTCGGTTCCGCTTCCGGCCAGGGTACGGGTAGCTTTTACGAGCGCTTTGTTGAGTTTGGCAATGGGCAGCAACTCATTTTCGGGAATGCCAAGGGCGAGACGGGTCACGCTTGTATCATTTAACGAATAAAATACTTTTCCGATTAATTTTTCCACGCTTTCATTTAAGTGAGCTTCGGCAGGTTTGCTTACTGTCGGCACTTGCAGGCCGGAAGGCTTATAGCTTACATAAAAACCCGACTGTGGCCTTGAAATAATCAAACCTTTGGATTCTAATTCCAGATAGGCTTGTGTCGCGGTGTTCATACTGATTCCGTGTTCCGAGCAGATTGTCCGGAGTGAGGGCAGCTTATCGCCTGTTTTTAAAAGCTCATTTTTAATCTGTTCGGCCAGCGTATTGGCAATTTTTAAATAGAGGTGTTCTTTCATAAAAAAAAATCTGTACCTGACAAATTTAATAAAATTGTATCTGTATCCATTAAATTACTCTCGTTTTATTTGTAAAGAAATTGAACGATATGAATGATAAAAATATGTGGAGGGCTTATCTGGCTTTGGCAATTGTGTGTATTGTCTGGGGTACGACTTATTTGGCATTACGGGTTGGAGTGGTCGCTTTTCCACCGTTTTTATTCTCAGCCATACGTCAGATTTCGGCGGGGATTATTTTGCTTGCGGCTCTCGGAATTTTAGGAAAATTAAAAATAAGGAAACAGGATTTCCTTCTTCAGCTGATTCCCGGGATTCTGATGATCGCATTGGGAAACGGGGTAATCGGCTGGTCGGAAAGGTATATTCCGAGTGGATTGGCGGCATTAATTGTTTCCGTACTTCCCGTTTACGTGGTCGCCATAAATTTTATAAGCGGTATTGACAGGAAGCGGCCGAACTATTTTATTATTTGGGGATTAATATTGGGTTGCGCCGGAATTGTGCTGATGTTCAGGGACAACCTGAATGACCTGTTCAACCCGGAATATCTTTTGGGAATGCTGATTGCCTTCGGGTCATGTCTGGCATGGGCTGTTGGAAGTGTGTTTGTTAAGCACAAACCATCGGAAAATAATGTGCTGACAAATGCAGCCATTCAAATGTTCATCGGAGGAATCGTGTTATTGCTGATGAGCTTTGCGCTGGATGATTATTCGGAATTAAAAAATGTAACCACCGAAAGTATCTGGGCTTTGGTTTACCTGACGCTTTTCGGTTCTGTTCTGGCTTATTCCTGCTTTGTTTATATTTTGAAAGAACTTCCCATTGGCGTTGCTTCGCTTTACGCCTATGTAAATCCTTTCATTGCCTTATTTCTGGGTTTTCTGATGCTGGATGAAAGCCTGACCTGGATTACGTTTTTCGCATTGGCAGCGGTATTGGCTGGAATGTATATGATTAACAAAGGATACAAACTGCAGAAACTAATTGTAAAGTAAATCAATTAATTATGAAAAACAATAAAACCATGCTCATAACCGGAGCAGGAAGAGGACTCGGGGCAGCTACGGCAGTCCTGGCGGCTGAAAAAGGATACAATGTCGTGGTAAATTATTTAAAGAATGATTCCACCGCTCAAAGCGTAGTTGAGAAAATAACAAAAAAAGGCGGGACAGCCATCGCAATGAAAGCTGATGTTTCAAAGGAAGAAGATGTAAAATACCTGTTTGAAGAAACCAAAAAGAAATTCGGAAGAATTGATGCTTTGGTCAACAATGCCGGAATCCTGGAACAGCAATCAAAAGTTGAAAATATGGATGCCGAAAGATGGAAAAGGGTTTTTAATGCCAATGTGCTGAGCTGTTTTTTATGTTCAAAAGAAGCAATCCGGCAAATGTCTCATCAACATGGCGGAAATGGCGGCGCCATTGTGAATGTTTCTTCCATAGCGGCGAAAACAGGTTCTTCCAGCGAATATGTTGATTATGCAGCTTCAAAAGGAGCGGTCGATACTTTTACGATCGGATTAGCCAAAGAAGTAGCGTCAGAAGGGATCCGTGTCAATGCCGTGCGCCCGGGATTCATTTATACTGGGATTCATGCTGACGGGGGAGAACCGGACAGGATTGAAAGGATAAAGCACAAAATTCCGATGCAGAGAGGAGGCACGCCGGAAGAAGTCGCCCGTGCGGTTTTATGGCTTTTGTCTGAGGAAGCCTCTTTTTGTACCGGGACTTTTATTGACCTGGCAGGTGGAATTTAAAAACAATTTTATGGAATTCGACTTAAATAAATCATTGGAAGTTTTGCAACGTACACCCGACGTCTTATCCAATTTGTTGAGCGGATTATCGGACGAATGGGTTTTCCGCAACGAAGGCGGGGAAACATGGAGCGCTTTTGAAGTTGTCCGGCATCTTACCTATGCCGACCAAACCAACTGGATGATGAAAGTGAATTTAATACTTTCGGATGGTATGAATAAAGTTTTTCCCGTTTTTGACAGGTTTGGCTTTAAGGAAAATCAAGCGAAAAACATGGAAGAAGCACTGGATGAATTCCGAAAAGCCCGGAGTTATTACCTGAATGAATTAAAATCAAAAAAACTGACTGCCGGACAATTGGAATTAACAGGCATTCATCCGGCATTCGGTAAAGTGAAACTATCCGAATTGCTTTCCACATGGACAGTTCACGATCTGACGCATTTGGCGCAGATCAGCCGTGTAATGGCTAAACAATACAGAGAAGCAGTCGGCCCGTGGGCAGAATATTTAAGCATTTTGAAGTAAAACTAAAAATCAATTATAATTATGGAGACACTTAGAATCCCTGTTCAAAAGACAGAAAAGAGCAAACAAAAAACGTTCGATTACGATGATTTTGTATTTGGCGTTCATCCGACCGACCATATTTTTTTATGCGAATACAAAAATGGCAGCTGGGAAAATCCGGGAATTGAACCTTTTCGGAACTTGGTATTAAACCCAACCTCACTTTGTTTTCATTACGGCCAAACGGTTTTTGAAGGAATGAAAGCATTCCGTCAGGATGATGGCCGGGTTCATATTTTCCGGCCGGAAAAACACCACCGGCGTTTCAACCGTTCTTTGGAAAGGATGTGCATGCCTCTGGTTGGGAAAGAATTATTTTTCAATGCTTTGGAAGAATTAATTGGAATGGAACAGTGCTGGCTTCCTGAAAACAGGGACACCAGCCTTTACATCCGTCCGTTTGTCATTGCGACAGAAGCACGTTTGGGCGTAAAGGTTTCGGAGGAATATTTGTTCTGCATTACCTGTACACCTATGGATACGTATTACGCGAAACCGGTGAAAGTAAAAGTGGAAACGGAATATGTACGTGCCGCAGAAGGCGGAACGGGTTATGCCAAATGCGGTGGAAATTACGGCGCGGCGTTCTATCCGGCACAGAAAGCGAAAGAACAGGGATTTGACCAGGTAATTTGGACAGATGCCAAAAGCCATGAATTTCTGGAAGAATCCGGAACGATGAATATGATGATTTTTATGAAAGGTAAACTCATTACCCCGAAATTAAGTTCATCTATTTTGGATGGCGTTACACGGGATTCCATCATCAGGATTGCAAAGGATTTGGGGTATGAAGTGGAGGAAAGAATGATAAATTACAGGGAACTGGAAGAAGAATTAAAATCAGGAAACCATGTAGAACTTTTTGGCGCAGGGACGGCTGCGGTGGTTTCACCCGTTTCCTGCGTCCGGATCGGAGAAAAAGATTATCATCCATTCATAGAAGAAAATGCCGTGATGTTCCGTTTAAAGAAGGAACTGGAAGATATACGGAAGGGTAGAGCGGAAGATAAATATAATTGGAATCATTTTATTGATTAAACATTAATTATGATGGCATACGAGCAAAAATACCCGGTGGGGGAATTTGAAAAACCGTCTGAAATTACCGGAAAGCATTTATCGGATTGGATTTCGGAAATTGAATTATTTCCTGAGAAATTAAAAAAAGAAGTTGAAGGCTTAAATGATGAGCAATTAGACATTCCTTACAGAAATGGAGGCTGGACAATCCGGCAGCTGGTACATCATTGTGCCGACAGTCATTCCAACGCATCGATGAGATTCAAGCTGGCTTTGACGGAAGATAAGCCTGTTATAAAACCCTATTTTGAAGCGCGTTGGGCGGAACTCCCCGACAGCCGGGAAATGCCGGTGGAAATTTCGCTCAGAATATTGGAAGGATTGCATGCAAGGTGGGTTTATCTTTTGAAGAAACTGACTACGGAAGACTGGCAAAAATTTTATCTGCATCTGGAATTTGACGGTAAAAAATTTGCACTGGATGAAGCAGCCGGCATGTATGCCTGGCATAGCCGACATCATTTGGCGCACATTATAAATTTAAAAAAAGCAAAAAGATGGAAATAGGGCAGTACGAAATCCGTACGGGTTTTGAAAATATGGATGCAGAATCCGTTCACCGGTTTATCAGCGAAGCAAGTTACTGGGCAAAAGGGATTCCTTACGAAACGGTAGAAATTTCCATGAAAAATTCTTTTTGTGTGGGAATTTTCTTAAAAAACGAACAGGTTGGGTTCGCAAGATTGATAACCGATTATGCTACATTTGCTTATCTGGCCGATGTTTATGTTCTGGAAGGCCACCGGGGAAAAGGATTATCCAAAATGATAATGGATTTTATCATGAACCTGGATTTTATGCCCGGTTTAAGAAGAATCCTCCTGGCAACGCTGGATGCTCATTTGCTTTATAAGCAATTCGGGTTTAATGTAGTGGAAAATCCTGAGCGGTTTATGGAGATCAGGAGGAGCAATATTTATAAATAAAATTAAAGACGATGGAAAGTTATTTAGAAAGCGCAAAAAAACAATTCCTTTACTATAAAATGTTAGGGGAAAAAGCAATGGATCAGCTGGAAGAAGAGCAGCTTTTCTGGCAATACAATGAAGAAAGCAACAGCATCGCGGTTCTGGTCAATCACCTTGCCGGAAATATGCTGTCCAGGTTTACCGATTTTCTCACTTCTGACGGGGAGAAGCCGTGGCGCAACCGTGACGCGGAATTTTCCAATCCATTTAAAGACAAAGCGGAGCTGATGCGGCACTGGAACAAAGGCTGGAACTGCCTGATGGAAGCATTGGACGGTTTGACGAAGGATGATCTGGAACGGATTGTTTACATTCGTAACGATGGCCATACGGTCGTGGAAGCGGTTAACAGGCAGCTTGCCCATTATCCGTACCACATAGGCCAGATGGTTTTCATTGCCAAAATGCTGAAAAATGAAGACTGGCATACTTTATCAATCGCAAGGAATAAATCAAATGACTATAACGCCCGGAAATTTTCTCAGGAAAAGGAAAGAAGGCATTATACGGATGATTTGTAAAGATGATTGAATCCCGCGCTTGCGCCGGGTTCTTTTATTTTCTTGCCACACGATACACTTCGTTAATCGTGCGGTAGCGGGGATTATCAGTATTTTAAAATTCAGTTTTTACATAACACCAATTCTGATACAGTACCACATTACCGACTTTCTAAAAAATCAATTATGCTTTGGCTGGATTTAAAAAAACTTTCTTCGGAAACTTCACAGGTTATAAACTTATAATTTTCATAATTGATGTTTTTCATTTCATCCATGGTTAACTGCCTTTTATAGTCCATAGATGTAAAACCTATTTTTTTGTTAGGAAGTTGATAGACAAAAAAACTAATATTATCTAATTTTCCCAAAAAGAATACATATTTTTCTCGATAATTAAGGGCTTGATAAATCTCCTCATCCGTTTTTTTTCTCTCAATTCATTTGAGTGAATCCAATTAACTATTCCTATTTCACTCATTGAAGAAAAATCAAGATCAAATAATTCTTCATTAAGAATATAAGTTAGTATTCTTTTTATATTTTTGAGAAAAGTATCATATTTTTCTTTTTTTTGGTAGGGCACTAATATTTTACCATTGCACCACAATCTGATTTTAAACTTTCCATTATCTAAATCTTTAACTTCAAATGAAAAATCATTTTCATTTCCAAAAATTAAGGAATTCTTCATATTTTTTACTTTTGTTTTTGACTTGCTTTCCAATCCGGTATCGTTCGATTTAGAAGTGCTTCTCCACATCTCAATCTATACTCATTTTTATGAGTGACTCTTAAGTTATCTATAGTAGTTCCTTGCCTTACTACATTATCATCCATACTACCTCCGGAATTTAGTATTATTAATTGCGATTCAGCCCCCGCTATTTCATCATAATTACCTATTGCTAAAATCTCTACATTTAACGCCTCGTATTCTACCTGCCGAATACCTACCATTTATAATTTTGTTTTTTGTTATTCCATAATAAGGTAGTTCCCCAGAAGCAATTCCTAATTTCTTTTTATCTGCACTAATAGTTTTATATAAATAATACTGTTCATTCCCCTGCTGGGGTGCGTTTGCAACGCGTGTCTGGCTTGCTCTCGTCCGCCTGTCGGAACGGACAGGTTTGCAACGCAATTATTGTAAATGCTTTATTAATCCGGGTATTTCCCATTATTTTTAATTCTTAATTTTTAATTGTCTCTGTCAGAGTGTTTCTTTCAGCCACTTGAAAAATTCCGTGTGCCAGATAACGGAATTCTGCGGGTTGAGTACCCAGTGGTTCTCGTCAGGAAAATAAAGCAAACGGCTTTTCAAACCATGCAATTGTGCTGCCTGGAATGCTTCCAGTCCCTGGCCGACCGGAACCCGGTAATCCCTTCCGCCCTGGACGATCATAATTGGCGTATCCCATTTGTCCACCATATTGCTCGGGTCAAATTCCGAATAGGTTTTCACCGCGTCTTTGTTGTCTTTTTCCCAATAGGCTCCGCCTGCATCCCAGTTGGTAAACCAGAGCTCTTCAGTTGTTCCGTACATGGATTTCAGGTTGAAAACGCCGTCATGCGCGATGAATGTTTTGAAACGTTTGTTGTGGATGCCGGCCAGATAAAAAATGGAATATCCGCCATAGCTCGCTCCCACAGCGCCCAAACGGTCCTTGTCAACATACGGTTCTTTGGCTATGTCATCGATTGCGGAAAGATAATCTCTCATCGGTTGCCCGCCCCAGTCTTTGGAAATGGCCTCGTTCCACTCTACGCCGTGGCCGGGCATTCCGCGGCGGTTGGGTGCGATGATGATGTAGCCATTTGCAGCGATTAATTGAAAATTCCATCGGTACGAATAAAACTGTGAAAGCGCGGATTGCGGCCCGCCCTGGCAGTACAACAAAGTCGGATATTTCTTTTTCGGGTCAAAGTCCGGCGGATAAATCACCCATGAAACCATGTCTTTGTTGTCGGTTGTTTTGGTAATTCGTTTTTCGACTCTGCTTAATTTCAGGTTGTCATAAATATCTTTGTTGACGTTGGTCAATTGTGTCATTTTCCCGCCCGCCTCGCCGGCAGGCAGGTTTTTTAGATTGATGGAATATAGTTCGGAAGCATGATTCATATTGGTTCTCGTCACGATGAATTCATCTCCGACCTGACCGACTAATTCGACTATGTCAAATTGCCCGTCAGTAATTTGCTTGATTTCCAGTGGTTTTTTGCTGTTGTCGGCCGGAGCGTATTCAACCGAAAACAACTGAATAGTTCCGCCAACAGGCGCATTGAAATAAATTTTTCTTCCGTTTTTGTCCCATTTGAAGCTTCCGACTGTTCCGTCCCAGCTTTTCGTCAGGTTGGTTTTCAGCCCGTTGAAGAAAACGACGATGTCATTTTTATCGGCTTCATATCCATCCCGCGCCATGCTCAGGAATGCTAATGCGCCCTCGTTTGAAAACTCGGGAGCCGTGTCATAGCCCGGCATTCCTTCGGTCAGGTTTCTGGTCGTTCCCGATTTCAGGTCATATTCATAAATATCTGTATTGGTGCTGGTCGCGTATTCTTTTCCTTTGACTTTTTTGGAAACATAGAGGATTTTTGTCCCGTCATTGTTCCAGGTAAAATCTTCATCGCCACCGAACGGCATTTGAGGAGAATAATAAGGTTCATCTTTCATGATATCGATTCCGTCAACTTCCGTGTCATTGTTCATTTTTAAGATCAGGTGGTTGAAAGTTCCGTCATTCCAGGTATCCCAGTGCCGGTAATCCAAATCGTTGTAAACATAAACATTTGATTCCTTCAGGTTCGGATATAAATCTTTCCCCATTACTTTTTCCAGCTTTACTTTTTCGACATCTATTTTCCGGGTTTTGTCGGGCGAAAAGGATTTGTCCGTATAAACGGCTGAAATATCATCCATTTCAACCGCGTTGCCGCCATTGACCGGAATCATGTATTTTTTGGTTGTTTTTTCACCTTTTTCAACCTGGTATTCGGTTACGGAATAAATGATGTTTTTTCCGTCGTCTGAAATGCCTATGGGCGAAAGACGTTTCAGTTTCCATAAAAGTTCGGGTGTCATCATGTCTTGAGCAAATGTGTTAATGATTGATCCTAAACAAAAAAGGACCGGTAGCCAGATACGATTCATATTTCTTGATTTTGTGAGCCAAATATAAACAATTGAGTAAATTTTAAGTCCTGTTTTTTCAAAATATGCGATTATTCCCAATTGAGTTTTAATTTGCAGCAGTATAAGCAGATGGTTCTTTCAATAACCTGTTGTGCATCATGGCTAAATATTTTAAATATTTGGGAATCATCGTATTGAATATAAAAAAACTCCGGAGGAGTCGAATCCTCCTGACGGCGGACATGTTTTTATAGCCCGGGATTTTAATCCCGGGTAAAAATAACACATCGAATAAGATTTTGGCGGGATTTTTCATAAAAAATCATGACAAAATCGGGTTTGGATAATGCACTACAAGTTTCAATAATATTTTCGTTTTATTTGCACCATGTATTCAAAAGAAGAAGCACAGCAAATCCGTACGAAATTCTGGACGGCGTTCGGGCAGTATATGAAATTGCAGAAATCTTCCGAAGGCCAGCCCGTCAACTGGATCAACTACAAAACCGGGATCAAAGATTTGTATTTCAAAACCGATGCTGACAATAAATCGGCACGGATCGCCATTGAAATGACTCAAAAGGATATTGAAATGCAGGAGCTTATGTACGAGCAGTTTGAGGAATTTCAACCGCTTTTCGAATCTTATTTTGAAACGCCCTGGATATGGCAAAAAGGAATTTATGACGAGCATGGAAGACGGATAAGCAAAATTGAAACCCGGCTGGAAAACCTGAGTATTTTTAGGGAATCCGACTGGCCGGAAATCATCAGGTTTTTGAAAACCAATCTTTTGAAATTGGATGAATTTTGGAACGACGCTAAAGATTCTTTTGAAATTTTTAAATAGATTGATTACATTTGATTTGATTAACACACAATCAATATAAATAATTTACTGTTCATGAGGAAACTTTTATTTTGCCTGATTCCCCTTTTCCACGTATATATTTATTCACAAACCATTCCGGATGATGACATCATCCCGATTTGTGACGGCCAGTCGATTACGACTGGTGCGCCGGGGAATTCGGGTATAAATAATATAACGCTTCCCTGTAACACAGGCCAGCCATTATCACCCTACCTGGATTTTTATTATATCAAAATCCTGTCCGGTACGACTTTTACCTTTACGGTAGATCCGGTTGGGAATGATGATTATGACTTTGCCGCTTACCTGAATCCGAACTGGAGCAATCTGAGCCTGACGCCGACGCCGAATAAAAGAGGTTCACAAAACGACCCGTTCCAGACCGGCATTTTCCATTTGGGGTTATCGCTCACTGCGACTGATCTTTGCGAAACAGGCGGCTCTACCGGAAACCCGGAACCTGGTATGGTAAGATATTTTGACGTTCAGCCCGATGATGAAATCCTGCTAGCCATTGACCGCTGGAGCCAGACCACGCAGGGTTATACCATTTCATTTGGCGGCGATGCTGAATTGGACTGTACTATAGTCGGGAATTCTTATGGCAAATGCGACACAGATGAGAACGGTACTGAAGATTTTTATGTGTCAGATTTTCTTCCGGATTTGAATGCGGATTATCCCGGCGGTGTCTATGAATTTTACGGAATCCAGAGCGAAGCTGAATCGGGAAACGGTACCCAGCTTGTTTTTCCTTTTACGGCCAATGTAGCAAACAATCCGACTGAAGTTTTTGTCCGTGTGGAAAACACCAGCGGCGGATTCCTGCGTGTCGTACAGATTTTCCTTTATGTCAATCCCATCCCGCAAATAACTTCTCCGGTCGAGCTTGACCCCAAATGTGATTCAGATGGCAACGGAACGGAAGAATTTGATTTGACTTCCGCCGAACCTGAACTGGTCACAGATTTAGGAACTTATACATTTCTTTATTACGAAACATTTACAGATGCCCAGAACGGCGGAACCAACAATATCAATCCGGCGAATGCCTACGAAAGCGGAACCGGCATTGTGTATGTCCGGGTGCAAAGCGGGCCTTTGGATGGAAACGAAGAAGGTTGTTTTTCGGTTGGTGAAATTCATCTTACCATTACGGAATCGATTGAATCTGAGTTTTCCTTTGCAACCGCTTATTGCCTGGATTCAGACCCGCCGGCTTTGCCGAATGTTTCGGATAACGGCTTTTCGGGAACATGGGTTCCGGCGGCTATAAATACTTCCGCCATCGGAACCACAACTTATACATTTACGCCAGACGCCGGACAATGCGCGGCGGAAACTGAAATTGAAATCGAAATCACCGAACAGATTCCTCCCGAATTTATGCTTGAAAATTCGTTTTGTACAGGCGCTACGCCGACCGGCTTACCGGCTGTTTCGGACAACGGTTTTTCGGGAACATGGAATCCGGCGACGATAGACACTTCCACTATCGGAACCACAACTTATACATTTACGCCTGATGCCGGACAATGTGCGGCGGAATTTGAAATTGAAATCGAAATAACAGACCAGATTTTATCTGAATTTGATCTCACAAACACATTTTGTACAGGCGTTACGCCACCCGGTTTGCCTAACGTTTCGGACAATGGTTTTTCAGGAACATGGAGTCCGGCAACGATAGATACTTCTGCTATCGGAACCACAACTTATACATTTACGCCTGATGACGGCCAATGTGCCGCTCCTTTCGAAATCGAAATTGAAATCACAGAAGGCGTTTTACCTGAATTTGACCTGGACAATTCCTTCTGTATTGGCTCCGTGCCGCCCGATTTGCCAACCGTTTCCGACAACGGAATAGCCGGTACCTGGTTTCCCGCTGCCATTAACACCGGCATATCGGGTTCGTCCACTTATAGTTTTACACCCAATGAAACCCTTTGTACACAACCTTTTGAAATCGAAATTGAGATATTTGACGGGGTTGAATTGAATGAAAATATACAGCAGTCGCTCTGTGATGCCGATTGGGATGGTGATTTTGAAACAAACCTGACTTTGCTGAACGGGGAACTGATCAACAACCCGGCAGGACTGGTTTTCAGTTATTATACTTCCCAAGCCAACGCGCAGAACGATATTCCCATTCCGCAAAGCCAATGGAACAATTACACGTTCAACAACCTGCCGGCAAGTATCTGGGTGATTGCCACGAACGCTGACGGATGCAGATCCGGCGAAGTGGAGGTGGAGTTCATAGTGGGAAATGAGGTTGCCCATAACGGAAATGAATTCGGCCCGATTGAGTTTTGTGAAAACGAACCGGCAGACCTGACAATTTTTGAGAATTCAATCAATCCCGGTAACGCGGTCGATTTTACTTATTTTGAAACGGAAACTGATGCCCAAGCCGGAGCAAATGAAATCAATAATCCTGAAACCTACTCATTTAATGGTGCATCGGGAACTGTTTATGTACGGCTTGACCAGCCGGATCGTTGTCCGGTGATTTTACCGGTTTCTTACCAGCGGCTTGCCGCGCCGAGCCTGGACGGTTTGCCGTCAGGTGAAACGCTTTGCGGCGGGGATTCGCTGGAGGTCAGTGTGAGCAGTGACGATCCCGGTGCGGTTTTCCAGTGGACGACTGAAAGTGGCGAAGTCTTTACCGGCGATACCCAGACATTTACCGGAACGGGAATATACAGCGTGGTTGCAATCGGGGCGAACGGCTGTGAAAGCGAGCCGCATACATTCACCATCAGCCTGCCGCAGATGCCTGTCATTACAGGCATTGAAAGTGGAAATGATTACATAACCGTATTTGCGGAAAATTCCGGAAGCGGGCCTATGGAATATTCGCTGGACGGTATTTTATGGCAGAATATAAATCAATTCAATAATTTAATAAAGGGGCAGGAATATACTGTTTATGTGCGGTCGGGTGGTTGTATGGTAACGAGCTATAAGATGATTCTGATAGACGTTCCGAATTTTGTTTCGCCCAACGGTGACGGTTATAATGATGTCTGGGCAATCCGGGGAATAGATGCGAATTCAGACTCTACCATTAAAATATTTGACCGGAACGGCAAAATGCTGGTTGATACCAATTTCGAAGGAAATTATCTCTGGGACGGGAAATACGGCGGCCGCGCGGTTTCTTCGGGGGATTACTGGTATATTGTCGATGTACCGTCGGATGGTGTTGTGATAGCCAAAAAATTCGTCGGGCATATTTCTATCAGAAACCAATAAACCCGGGGTGGAATAAAATTAATAAATTTACATCCCTGAAAGGATGCTATGAATCGATTTACGCTTCTTAAAAACCGGAACCTCAGCAAATGGATTGGATTCATCATCGCCTTTCTTATTTTCGGCGCGACCATCTGGTATTCAAATCAATTCGTGAAACAGCTCCGGGTGGAGGAGCAAACCAAAATGGAGCATTATGCCAAAGCGGTTCAGCTTTTGGGTTCGGAGGAAAGTTCGTTGAGTTCGGAAGCGCAGAATTATTTAGTCGGAATTACGACCGGGAATAAAACAATGCCGGTGATTTTGCTTGACGAGGAAACGCATGAAGTTACTTCTGTCCTGAATATCCCGGAGGAAATCCGGGAAGATTCCCTGGAACTCAGCCAGCTGGTCGTAAAAATGAAAGAATTGCGCCAGCCCATAGAAATTGATTTGGGCGAATTCGGGAAGCAGTATGTTTATTATGAAAATTCCCCTCTGCTGAAACGTTTGCAGTATTATCCGATCATTCTGATCCTGGTCATCATTCTTTTCGTCTATTTCAGTTTCTGGTACTTCAAAACCTTGAAAAATACGGAGCAGAGCTTTCTCTGGGCGGGAATGGCAAAGGAAACCGCACACCAGATCGGTACGCCGCTTTCTTCTCTTCTGGGCTGGGTGGAAATCCTGAAAATGGAAGATGTGAACCAGGAACCTGTCCTGGAAATTGAAAAGGACATCCACCGCCTGAATCAAATCACCGAGCGTTTTTCCAAGATCGGATCTTTGCCCGAACTGCAGACCGGCAATGTAGTGGGAATCACGGAAAACACGATCAATTATCTTCGCGACAGGATTTCCAAAAAAGTGGATTTACAATTCAAATCCGAAAAAGGAGAAATCCGTATTCCTGTGAACGTTGCTTTGTACAGCTGGGTAATTGAAAATTTAGTGAAAAATGCGGTCGATGCGATGCAAAACAAAGGTGCAATCAGTGTTTACATTACCGATAACAGCCAGTTTGTTACAATTTCAGTCGCAGATACCGGCCCCGGGATCCCGAAGAAATTACACAAAAGGATTTTTGAACCGGGATTCACCACGAAACAGCGCGGATGGGGGCTGGGCCTTTCACTGGCAAAAAGAATCATTCAGAACTACCATAAAGGGAAAATTTTTGTAGCGAAATCAGACAAAGGTTCCGGAACGGAAATTCAAGTGGTTTTGAAGAAATAAAAGATTTAAAACCCCAGGATCATTTTCGCAATCAGGAAATAGATAAATACGCCCAGAATGTCATTGCTCGTTGTGATAAAAGGTCCGGTTGAAACCGCGGGGTCGAATCCTCTTTTGTTCAGAAACAAAGGGACAAAGGTTCCGATGAGCGCGGCGTTGATGATAACGACCATCAGCGCGATACAGATGGTGAGCGAGACCAGGTAAGGTGTCTGGAAAACAAAATGGCTGAAAATCAATACGATGACGGCGATGCCCAAACCATTCATCAAACCCAGCGTAGATTCTTTTAAAAGGCGGCTCCAGACTTCACCTTTGATGGTCCCGTTGGCCAGCCCCTGAACCATGATCGCAGATGACTGGATTCCCACGTTTCCTGCGGTGGATTGGATCAGCGGAACGAAATACAGCAACACGGTATAAGTTTTTAAAGCGTCCGTAAATCCGTTGATGATTCCGGCGGCGCAAAGCCCACCGAACATCCCGATCAGAAGCCACGGCAAACGTGCTTTGGTCAGCTGAAGAATGCTGTCATCGGCATCCACATTTCGCGTGATACCCGCTGCCAACTGGTAATCCTCATCGGCTTCCTCTTTCATCACATCAATGATATCATCGACGGTAATGATTCCCAGAAGACGTTTCAGTTCATCCACAACCGGGATTTCCATCAGGTCATATTTATGGATGATCCTGGCTACGTCCTCATCTTCATCGTCCGCTTTTGCAAAATAGACATTTTTATTGTAAACCTCTTCCAGCTTGGTATTGGACGAGGTTGTGAGCAATTTCTTTAAACTTAAAGTTCCCAGAAGAACATTGTCGTCATCCACTACATAAACCGAATAAACCTCTTCCAGGTCTTCGGCCTGCTTACGCATTTCGCGCACCGCGGTAATAACATTCCAGTTTTTGTTGACCTTTACAAATTCCTTCCGCATCAGACCGCCAGCGGTATCTTCATCATAGCGAAGCAAATCCACAATGTCCTGCGCATGCTCTTTGTCTTCCATTTGCGCAAGTACCTCATCCTGTTTGGATTCCGGCAGCTCACCCATCACATCGACCGCGTCGTCGGTATCCATTTCGGTGATCAGGTCTTCGGCGATTTCTTTGGGTGAGAGTAATTTTAGGAGCTTTTTACGATCCTCTTCTTCCAGTTCCAGCAATACGTCGGCGGAAACTTCATTGTCCAGGAGCGAAATGATGAAGGACTGGTCTTCAACGGTCAGTTCAGGGAAAAACTCAGCGATGTCGGCCGGATGTAATTCCGCCAGCATCTCACGAACCTGTTTGGCATTTTGTTCGTGAATGTATTCGGTGAGCGCCGAAATAAAATCTTTGTTGATCCCTACATTCATCTGCTTAATTTTCCTGTTAAATCAATGAATTTTTCAACTGAAAGCTGTTCGGCACGCAAGTTAAGCAAATTATCATCAAGTCCGTGTTGGGAAATGTTTAAACTTTTCAGCGCGTTGCGGAGTGTTTTCCGGCGTTGGTTAAACGCGGTTTTGACGACATTGAAAAATAATTTTTCATCCACTTCCAGCTTTTCCCTGAAACGGGTCAGCCTGATGACACCCGATTTGACTTTTGGCGGCGGATTGAACACATTTTCATTTACAGTGAACAGGTATTCCGCTTTGTAATATGCCTGTGCCAGAACCGATAAAATCCCATAAATTTTAGAACCTTCCCCGGCGCAGATCCGTTCGGCGACTTCTTTCTGGAACATACCGCACATTTCGGGAATTTGAATCCTGTCTTCTATAATTTTAAAAACGATTTGCGAAGAGATATTATAAGGAAAATTTCCCAGAATGCAAACCGGTTTATGGTTGAATTTCCCGGCTAAATTCATTTTCAGGAAATCTTCGGCGTAAACCGGTAATTCCGGATGATTCTTATTCAGGTATTCCACCGATTCGGAATCGATTTCCACCACCGAGATATTTTTATTTTCGGCTAGTAGGTATTTGGTCAGAACGCCCATTCCCGGCCCAATTTCCAGAACGTTTTCATATCCGTTCCAGGTCAGTGATTCCACAATTCTTTTTGCGACGGATTCATCTTTCAGGAAATGCTGCCCCAAATGTTTTTTGGCTCTGACGTTCATCCTGCGAAGGTAAAAATTAGTAGTGAGGCCAGTTCGATATAAGGATAAGAATTTTTTATTTTTTAACATTAAGATTTAGGACACTAATAATTGAATGAACGAATGATTGAATGGGAGAATGACTGAATGATTGAATGAACGAATTCACAAATCAGGTTCGGGAATGACAAACTTAAATTGGATATGTCATCCTGAAAAACCCACGGTGGCTGAGCGTAGTCGAAGCCCGAGGGTTTATTCAGGATCCCATGAATTGGAGGAAGCCTCTCCTAATAATATAGGGTGACTGAATGATTGAATGAACGGATGATTGAATGAACCAATCAACGAATGAACCAATTAACAAATTCACGATTCAACGAAAAAAATCCTTTTAAAACTTATATCTCAGTTGCACGATGAAATATCGCCCCAGGACTTCACGCGTGTTGACGACCGTAAGGTTGTTGTCAAAACTTGTGCTGACGATTCGTTCATTTCCAAGCAGGTTCCCGCCGAGCAGGGTCAGGTAGGTGCTTTTGGCGATGTGGTAGCGGAGCGAAGCATTCAGCGCCTGGTTTTCATTGATCAGCTCATCGTCCTGGTATTGTATCCTGTAAGAATAATCGGACTGGAGAAGGAATTTTTTAGAAACCGACCAGGCAAATTTTCCGAATGGCCGCCAGGTTGTAAATTCGTTCTTGTTCAGCGATTCAAAATCATTTTTCAGGTAATTCAAACCTAAATCCAGCTCCACTTTCTTTTTGAATTTGAACTTATTGGTCAGCGTATAGCTTTGGGTCAGCGAAGTATTGTTCGTCCAGTCGTCTATTACTACGATATTTCCCAATCCGTCCTGTCCGTATCTTTTGATCTTGGTGAAATAATCCGAATAACTCAGGTTCCCGTTCAGGTTAATGGAATAATAACGTGAGAAACGTTTTCCGCCACCGAGGTAAACCGTAAGTGTCTGGTCGTCTTCCGGATTGTTGATCAGTGAATTGAGCTGTGGCAATACCGTCAGGTCGGATGAGCTTTGCATATTGTCTACGCTGCGGTTGTAAGTCGCGCCGGTATAAAAGTTGAGGAAGCTGAACGAATTGAAATAACCGTAACGCAGTGTTGCCGTATGGTAAAGCGATTCCTTCAAACCGAGGAAACCGCGGTAAACCGAATAATAATTCTGAATATCGTAACCGTCGGACAAATCCGTCAGGTTGGGCAGTTTGTATTCCTGCAAATAAGTCAGGTTCAGGTTTTGCGAATTGCTGAATTTGAATTCGGCTTCCAAGTGGGGCAGGAGCCGGGTTGATTCCAGCGAATGCCGGTTGCCGATGACATTTGTTTTTTCATTGAAATTATGTACGCCCAGTCCCGCATCTACCTTGAGTATTCCCCATTTTTTGGTATAGGTCAGATCGGCGTAAAGTTCCGTAAAGTTGAAATCTGAATTGGTTTGGAAATGATCATCGGTAATCCGTTCATTTCCCTCATAGATATTGTTGGAAAGCGTTTGCCAGCTGAAATTCGACCCGATTTTCAGGCGCAGGTTGCTCGTATTGTTCAGCAGGTGGTTATAAATCCCGTAAACCTGCAGGTTGTTCTTGTTCAGCTTTTTGTCCTGATAAAGGTTGAAGAAATTCAGGCTGTCCACAATGAGCGGCTGGCTATCCGAATTGATGAAAAGTTCCGGTTCGTCATTGAGTAGCTGGTGTCTGACATACATCCCCAGATTGTCATCCCGCCCGATCTTCCTGATGTAAGACAGGTTCTGCCGCAGGCTGAAGCTCGTCTTGTTGAGCTTGTTTTCGTTTGTCCCGATCGGGGTTCCGTCCAGGAAGCGGCTGGCGATCTGCTCGTCTTCATTTTCCAGGTAATTGAAGTTTGCCCGGTATTTGAACTGGGATTTATCGTCGGGTGTATAATCCAGCCTGATCCTCCCCAGCGTGGAAAGCAGGTGCTGGTCGTTGTATTGCTCGTCGCGGTAAGTTACATCACCTATCCTTTCCTGGGTCGATTTGAAGCTGATGTTATTGTTGTTGAGCAGCACAAACCCGTTGGTGTACCATTTTTTATTCGGCTCATAGCCGAAATGAAGTGCGCTCAGGAAAGCACCCATATCGGAAGCATTTTCCGAAGTTCCCAGACGTATGCTGTTCGGGTCGTCGCGAAGCGAAAAGCTGCTTCCTTCCTCCATCAGTTCGGACATGCCGCCGAGAAATGAAAAATAATCTTCATAGGTAAAAACCTCCTTGCCATAAGTATTGTAATCGGTGATGGACGTGGCATCGGTTTTCGGGCTGAAATAAAACAGCTTTGACTGGACATCGGAATGTTCATGCGCATCACCGCCCAAGGTCGCATTGCCGAAGATCAGGCTTTTTTTGTCTTCTTTGAGCTCTATGTTGAGCATGGCTTCCTCATCATCCGACAGGGAATTGGCAAACGGATTGGCTTTGAATTTTTTGTTCAGCTGGATTTTGTCGATGGCGTCTGCCGGAAGGTTTTTGGTCAGTAGCTTGGTGTTTCCGCCCAATACTTCGCGGTCGCCGACCTTGATGGTTTTGATCTCTTTTCCTTCGTAATAGACTTTCCCGTTTTCGACCTGTAATCCGGGCAACTTCTTTAGTAAATCTTCCAGGTTCTCATCAGCCGCCGTCCGGAACGAATCGGCATCATATTCTATGGTATCGCCTTTTACGGTGATGGGCTGCCGGGCTTTGATGACCACTTCCTGAAGCGAAATAGCCGCTTTTTTCATTTTGAATTTGACGGATTTGGATTTGTCCATACTGATGTTTTCGGAATAGGATTCAAAATCAATATGTTCCAATTCCACATCATAATTCTGGCTGCAAGGCAGCTCGAGGGTAAAATAACCCTCAATATCGGTAAAGGTGAAAGCGACACCTTCGTTTTTAGAATTGAACGCGGAAACTGAAGCGTCAAAGACCGGGAAACCGAGGCTGTCACGGACTTCACCGCGGAGCTTGCAGGTTTCCTGTGCGAATGAAAAATGAAAAATGAAAAATGAAAAGATAAAAAGGAGTTTGTTCATCAAGTTGATTTTGCTTTAATAAGTAAATGAATTCCGGGATTTGTTACAGTCAGGCACGGAAAAAAGCGAAAGGAATTTAAGCAGAAATACGGAACATAAAAATCCCCCTAAATAGGTATTTTTTCGTTTTCAGGTATGCTATATTTTTGGGACGAAATCCGACTATATTTATTATTAAATTCTGATAATTAGGTGCTTATACCTTTCGTAAAAAGAAAATTGAATATTGGTTTTCGGATTAAAAATAACCTTTAAAATTATATATTATGAAAACAAAATTACTTTTTATATTATTGCTGCTGGCACAGGTTGGCTGGGGACAGGAAGATGTTGTAATAAAACCATTAGATCAAAATGTTCCTGATTATAAATCAGATACATTAGGATTTAATAATTATTTTTTTAAGAAAATAAATGAAAAATTAAAAAGTGGAAACTACCATACGGAAGACATTTATAACCCGATAAATTTTACAACAATTACAGAGAGAATGCCTAAGTCAAATGGAAGTAATAAAAGCTATAAGTTGCTCAATAGAAGTAGCCTGGATTATATACAAAAAGGCTCTGAAATTCATATCGAGTTTGATAAAGACTTTATTTATTACTTAACCAAAAACAATAAGTTAGACTTACAAGTAATTGCCTATATCATCAGAAAAGATAATACCATAAGGCCACTTGAAGTGAATGGTTTCACAGAAGTAAAAGCTATTCAAGACAATAATGCAGAATTGTTTAAATCAGGAGATAGCAATATCAATTCAGTTGAGAATAATTATGAAGTCAGATTTCTTACGTCAACAAAAGAATCTTTTTCCGGAGAAGTAAAGTTGGTTTGGGAAGAAATCAGTACAGATGATAAAATAATTATTACTGTACAAAATAAAGCCATGAACAATGTTGGATTTTCTACAACATTGGTTTTTGATGATTTTGGTTGGAAACAATCACAATCAAGCGGTCTTTCCTTTATTCAGACCCCTGGTGCAGATTCAGGTTTTTCGCCTGCAGGCAATATAGGTTTTGCCTTTAGATATGTACCAAGAAAAACAAATCCTTTCTTTTATCATTTTATTTCACCCGCATTTGGGCCTGAAATGAATATCTATCAAATCGAAAATAATACAAATGTAGGTATAGGAGGATTTATTACAACGTTTAATGATGTGCTCAAAATCAGTGTAGGCACTATAATCAATGGAGAAAATCAAGGGAAATTCTATTTTGGATTCGGTTTGAACTTTATACAAAGTTATTCTGTAATAAGTGGATTATTAAGCAAAACGAATTCATAATTCATCGTATAGTTATTCTTTTGCCAAATGGAACCCCGCAGTATATCATTGTGTAAAAGAAAGCTGGCAATTACCGGCCACACAAAAATCCATTCCGCTTCCCTAAGGATTCCCTTTTTTATAACCCGATTGTATGAAAGTTTCTTAATACATTTGCCCAACGAAAAACAAGAAACAAATGAAAGTTACAGCACTCAATCAGGTACATAAAAATTTAGGGGCGAAAATGGTTCCGTTTGCAGGCTATGAAATGCCTGTCCAGTATTCGGGCGTGAACCAGGAACATATCGTAGTACGCGAAGGCGTTGGCGTTTTTGACGTAAGCCACATGGGACAGTTTTTTGCCAAAGGGCCGGAAGCTGAACAATTGCTGCAATATGTTACCACCAACGACGTGACCAAGGTTGCCGTTGGCCAGGCGCAATATACCTGTATGCCGAACGAAAAGGGCGGGATTGTCGATGATCTGATTATCTACAAAATTTCAGATGATGAATGGATGCTGGTGGTAAATGCTTCCAACATAGACAAGGACTGGGACTGGATCAATTCCCATAATGAATGGAATGTTTCACTGGAAAACAGGTCAGATGAAATGTCGCTTCTGGCGATTCAGGGACCAAAATCCATTGAAGCCATGCAATCTTTGACCGGTGTAAATCTTTCTGAAATCCCTTTTTATCATTTCAAAATCGGGAAATTTGCAGGAGTGGACAATGTGATTATTTCTGCGACGGGGTACACAGGTTCCGGCGGATTTGAAATTTATTTCGAAAACAAAGATGCCGAAGCCATCTGGAACCAGGTAATGGAAGCCGGGAAGGATTTCGGGATTGAGCCCTGCGGCCTGGCAGCACGCGACACGCTTCGGCTGGAAAAAGGATATTGTTTGTACGGAAACGACATCAACGACGAAAGCACTCCGCTGGAAGCCGGGTTAGGCTGGATTACCAAACTGGATACCGATTTTGTCGCGAAAGACATTCTGGTAAAACAAAAAGAAGAAGGCGTAAAGAAAAGGCTCATCGCGTTCAAAATGGTTGAAAAAGGAATTCCGCGCCATGACTATAAAATTGTAGATGAATATGAAAATACACTGGGAATCGTTACTTCCGGCACTCAATCTCCCATGCTGAAGCAGGGAATAGGCCTTGGCTATGTAGCCGTTGATTTTGCCAAACCGGGAACGAATATTTATATTCAGATCCGTGACAAAAATATTCTGGCAGAAGTGGTTAAGCTCCCATTTATCTAATAATGAGTATTCTAACAAAATAATTTAAGTTCCTTATACAATTGTAAGGAACTTTTTTTTACCTCATAGTATAAAATAAACACTACTTTGTATTGCATAGTATTATTATTTATTTTAGTTTTGTCCGATAAATAATTAATACGATGAAAAATTTATTGATATTGCTGGGTATTTTGATGAACAGTGCAGCGTTTGCCCAGTTTAAGTTAGCAGGAAAAATAACCGGTGAAAATTCAGGGCAGCCTTTGGTTTTTGCTGAATTATCTTTGAACGGGAACGAACTGGAAGTAAGTAATGTTACGGATGAAAATGGCGAATATTCGTTCGACGAAGTTCCGGCCGGGAATTACGATTTTCATATTATCTATAATTTCGATACGATTTATTCGGAGCGGATTGAATTGAACGCCGATTTAAACAAATCAATTGCCGTTAAGCTGGATGAAACCGTTCAGCTCAATGAAGCGGTAGTCCGGCCCAAAGTTTTCCGCAAGAAAGCCGACCGTTTTGTGTTTGATGTGGCTGCTTCGCCGGTTGCCAAAGGAAATGACGCTTTTCAATTGCTGAAAGAAACGCCTTTGGTTTCCAGTACCGATGATAAGTCTCTGAAAATTCTGGGAAAATCCAACGCCATTATTTACATCAATGGCAGGAAATCCAATATGGATACCGAAGCGATTCTGGAAATGCTCAAAAACACACAGGCCGACCAGATCCAGCGCATTGAAGTCATCACGGTTCCGGGAAGCGAATTCCGGGTCGAGGGCAATGACGGAATCATCAATATTGTCATGAAAAATTCTTCTACAGACGGCTATAACGGTAGAATTCAACTCAAAGATAACCAGGGTTTCTACAATAATCCGGGAGTGAATGTTGGGTTAAATTTCAGGAAAAATAAACTTGCTGTCAATACCACTATGTATTTGAGCGGATATAAGGAAAGAGAAGATTTTGAATTATCCAATGGAAACGATTCGTTCCGCAACGAATCAAAAGGTGGCTTAACAGACCCCAACACAAATGTCGGCGGAAGCGTAAATATGGATTACGAAATTAATCCGAAGCAGAGCATCGGGTTCAATTACAATTTTCGCTACAACAAAAGCTTTGATTCTCAAATCAATATGTATAATTCTTACAACGGCGTGCTTTCCAACCAAAGTGTGCAGAATGAAGATGCCCAGACGCGGAACCATTCATTCAATTTGAATTATGAACTGAAAACCGATTCGCTGGGGAGTAAACTTTCCACCAATGTTTCTTACCTCTGGTACAACCGCGACCGTGAAGCGCTGAACGAAACCTTTCCGTTGGACGGCAGCGAATATTCCGCTTTCCGGCAGTTTGTCCCGCAAAAGATCAGTAATGTAGGAGCTGACCTGGATTATACTTTAAAAACCAGAAAAGAAAATACCTGGCTTTTCGGCGGGAATTATAATTATACCAAAACCGATAACGACACACGCCAGGATAACCTGGAAGACGGCGTGTTTGTAAATGATGTGGCACTTTCCAATTATTTCAGATACAATGAAAATATCATCGGCTTATATGTAACTTTTGAAAGACAGTTCGGGGAAAAATTCTCGGCAAAAATCGGGACAAGGTATGAAATCACGCTGACCGAAGGGGAAATCCTGGGAAAAAATAACTCATTTGAAAACAATTACGGGAATTTCCTCCCTTATGTCAGTTTGAATTATGCACCCGGCCCGACCCATAATTTGAGCTATACCTTTTCGAGCCGTATCAGAAGGCCGGCTTTCTGGGAATTGAACCCTTCGAGGACATATTTGACACCGACCAATTACACACAAAACAATCCTTTTATGCAGAGCGCGAAATTTTATAACCAGGAATTGACCTATATGTTCAAAGGTGCTTATTTTGCTACATTGGGTTATGAATACACGACCGACGCTTCGAGCCAGCTGCCGTTGCAGGGAAAAATCATAGAAGATGCGACCGGAACGGAAACAGATTTTTTACGGTACATCCGAACCAATTACGGAGACCACCAGCAGGCATCTCTGACGCTTGGAATGAATAAAGATTTTTTCAACGGGGTCTGGAATACGAATTATTCGTTCAATGCCTATTATGAGAAATTTACCGGAACGGTTTCAGAAGACCCTACTTATGCTCCGCAGCCCGGTTACACGGAAACGCTTTATCCGTATATAGTTGACAATGATAATTTCGGATTCTTTTTCCAACTCAACAACAACATCCGTTTATCGGCCGATAAAACCTGGTTCCTGGGTGTGAATTACTGGTATATGGCACCAAAGCAGATCGAATTGGGTGAATTGGACAAATTGCAAAGTTTCGATGTGAGCATCAAAAAAATATGGAATAACTGGACTTTTATTTTGGAAGGAAATGATTTGTTCAATTCAAATATAGGAACCATCAAAGGCGTTCAGCCCGGCGGAAATTACAATAATTTCAAAAGCTATCAATACTACAGGGAAGTGAATTTTAAGATGACTTATACATTCGGGAATCAAAAACTGAAAAAAGCGAGGGAAGTGGATGCCGCCAACAGCTCCATCAAATCACGGACTTAACTAAGAAGGGAAATAAAGACAAAAGCCATTTTGAGATTTAATCAAAGTGGCTTTTGTCGTATTAGCAATAAAAGCAGTTTTTTATCTTACGAAAATAAGTGAAATAGGATGAATGAAAGCTTGAAGAAACCGACGTAGAAAAATATTTTCCAAACATTTGCATTGTAATAAATTAATCGTACTTTTGCAACCCCGAAAAATGGGGTTAAACATATTTTTATAGTATGCCAACAATACAACAATTAGTAAGAAAAGGAAGAACAAAACTGGCCAAGAAGAGTAAATCGGCTGCTTTAGAATCTTGCCCTCAACGTCGTGGAGTATGTACACGTGTGTACACGACTACGCCGAAGAAACCTAACTCTGCGATGCGTAAAGTAGCGCGTGTTAGACTTTCAAACGGTAAAGAAGTCAACGCTTACATCGGTGGAGAAGGACATAATTTGCAGGAGCACTCGATAGTATTGGTCAGAGGAGGAAGGGTAAAAGATTTACCCGGTGTACGTTACCACATCGTTCGTGGTGCGTTGGATACGGCAGGAGTTGGAAAAAGGACTCAGCGCAGAAGTAAGTATGGTGCAAAACGCCCAAAAGAAGCTAAAAAATAAAAACTTTGAGAAATGAGAAAGACAAAAGCTAAAAAAAGACCGTTACTTCCGGATCCAAAGTTTAATGATCAATTGGTAACACGTTTTGTAAACAATATGATGTACGATGGTAAAAAATCAATCGCTTTCAATATCTTTTATGAAGCGATGGACATCGTAGAAAAAAGAAAAGAAGATGCGGAGAAATCTGCACTGGACGTTTGGAAAGACGCCCTGACAAATGTAATGCCGCACGTAGAGGTTCGTTCCCGCCGTGTAGGTGGAGCAACTTTCCAGATCCCGATGGAAATCCGTCCGGACAGGAAAATTTCTACCGCGATGAAATGGTTAATTTCCTATTCGCGCAAGCGTAATGAAAAATCAATGGCTCAAAAATTAGCCGGCGAAATCATTGCCGCTGCAAAAGAAGAAGGAGCTGCCGTGAAAAAACGTCAGGATACGCACAAAATGGCAGAAGCCAACAAAGCATTCTCACACTTTAGAGTATAAGATAAGATGGCAAGAGATTTAAAATATACGAGAAATATTGGGATTGCTGCGCACATCGACGCGGGAAAAACCACAACGACCGAACGTATCCTTTTTTATACGGGGCGTTCACATAAAATCGGTGAGGTGCATGACGGCGCAGCGACCATGGACTGGATGGAGCAGGAAGCTGAACGTGGGATTACCATTACTTCAGCGGCTACAACCTGTAAATGGCAGTTCCCGACCGAACAGGGGAAACCATTGCCCGATGCACACGAATACCACTTCAATATCATCGACACTCCCGGCCACGTGGACTTTACCGTTGAGGTAAACCGTTCTTTACGTGTGTTGGACGGATTGGTGTTTTTGTTCTCTGCGGTTGACGGTGTTGAGCCTCAGTCAGAAACCAACTGGCGCCTGGCAGACAACTACAAAGTTCCGCGTATGGGATTCGTAAACAAAATGGATCGTCAGGGAGCGGACTTTCTGAAAGTTTGCCAGCAGGTGAAAGATATGTTGAAATCCAACGCGGTTCCGATTGTATTACCGATCGGTTCAGAAGCTGATTTCAAAGGAGTGGTTGATTTGATTAAAAACCGCGCGATTGTCTGGCACGATGATTCCCAGGGAGCAACCTTTGATATTGTTGACATTCCTGCCGATATGGTGGATGAAGTAAGACAATACCGTGGTCAGTTGATCGAAGAAATCGCCGCTTATGATGAAGACCTTTTAGAGAAATATATGGAGGATGAAAACTCCATCACGGAAGAAGAAATCCATAAAGCACTTCGTGCAGCTACTTTGGATATGAGCATCATCCCGATGACTTGTGGTTCATCTTTCAAAAACAAAGGCGTTCAGTTTATGCTGGACGGAGTTTGTCGTTATTTGCCGGCTCCGACCGACAAAGAAGCGATTGACGGAACCAATCCCGATACGGAAGAACCGACTTCAAGAAAACCATCTGTTACAGAGCCGTTTTCCGCGTTGGCGTTTAAAATTGCTACCGACCCGTTCGTAGGCCGTTTGGCATTCTTTAGAGCTTATTCTGGCCATCTGGACGCGGGTTCTTATGTATTGAATACCCGTTCAGGAAACAAAGAACGTATTTCCCGTATCTTCCAGATGCACTCCAATAAACAGGAACCGATCGAATTTATCGAAGCCGGAGATATCGGAGCAGCGGTAGGATTTAAAGACATCAAAACCGGTGATACGCTTTGTGATGAAAAACATCCGATCGTTTTGGAAAGTATGAATTTCCCTGATCCGGTAATCGGTATCGCGGTTGAACCGAAAACGAAAGCCGATATGGACAAAATGGGAATCGCTTTGTCTAAACTGGCAGAAGAGGATCCGACCTTTCAGGTTCGTACTGACGAAGCTTCCGGGCAAACCATTATTTCCGGAATGGGTGAGCTTCACCTGGACATCATCGTTGACCGTATGCGTCGCGAATTCAAAGTGGAAGTAAACCAGGGACAGCCTCAGGTTGAGTATAAAGAGGCATTTACATTGAATGCCAATCACCGTGAAGTTTATAAGAAACAAACCGGTGGCCGTGGTAAATTTGCTGATATCGTATTTGAAATCGGGCCTGCGGACGAAGGAAAAGTTGGATTGGAATTCATTTCTGAAATCAAAGGTGGTAACGTTCCGAAAGAATACGTTCCTTCTATTGAAAAAGGATTCAAAGCCGCTATGAAAAACGGGCCTTTGGCCGGATACGAAATGGATTCGATGAAAGTCGTTTTGAAAGATGGTTCCTTCCACCCTGTGGATTCCGACCAGTTGTCATTTGAGCTGGCTGCAAAAATAGGTTACAGAGAAGCGGCACGCGCTGCGAAAGCGGTAATCCTTGAGCCAATCATGAAGCTGGAGGTATTGACACCGGAAGAAAACATGGGTGATGTGGTAGGCGACCTGAACCGTCGTAGAGGTACCGTGACCGGTATGGACGACAGGGCAGGTTCAAAAGTAGTAAAGGCATTCGTTCCGCTTTCCGAAATGTTCGGATACGTAACGGCTTTGCGTACACTGACTTCGGGACGTGCGACTTCTACTATGGAATTTGATCACTACGAACCGGCTCCGACCAATATCGCGGAGGAAGTTATTTCAAAAGCAAAAGGTGCAACTGTATAATTTAGATAATAGAAAAAAGAGAATAGAAAATAGATAATAGAAGTTTTTTATAAAGAAAAAATAATTCTAAAATCTAAAATCTAACTTCTAAATTTAAAATTAAAGAGATGAGTCAAAAAATCAGAATAAAACTAAAATCATACGATCACAATCTGGTGGACAAATCCGCCGAGAAAATCGTTAAAACTGTAAAATCTACAGGTGCGGTGGTAAACGGGCCGATTCCGTTACCGACCAACAAAAGAATCTTTACGGTATTGAGATCTCCGCACGTAAACAAAAAAGCGCGCGAGCAGTTTCAGTTGAGCGCTCACAAAAGATTGCTGGACATTTACAGTTCATCATCTAAAACGGTTGACGCGTTGATGAAACTGGAGCTTCCAAGTGGAGTAGAAGTAGAAATCAAAGTGTAGCCCACGATTTTAATCGTGGGATTGAGATTTCGATTGTGAATTGAGATTCGGATTACAGGATTAAATTTTTCAATCTCAAAAACCAGAGATTTCAATTAAATCAGAAATGGTTGCTGAGCGAAGTCGAAGCACAGATATCAAATCCGCCTCAAAAGGGCGGATTTTTTTGTACATTTGTGAAACGATATATTATTCGATTATGCAAACACTTGAATTAAAGAGCAGAATACAATCCTATTTGGAAAAAGCTGACGATCGTATCTTACGGATTATCAATAGTGTTTTTGAAAATTATTACGGACAAGATGAAGATGGTAAGATCGTTGGTCGCACCATTCAGGGGGAACCCATAACAAAGGCGCAATATATTGAGCGTATTAAACAAGCTGAAAAAAATATTGAAGCAGGAAATTACACAACGCACGAGGATTTATTTGAAGAAATGAAGAAGTGGGAATGACTGGGGATATTCAACCAATCTGGGAAGACGATGTCAAAGCTGACCTAAAACGCATCTATGATTTTAATAAGAATATTTTTTCTGTTGAATTTGCCCGAAAAATCCGGGACGAAATTTATAAAGCAGTTGGGGAAATTGTCTATTTAGAACAATGGCAGCAAGACGAAATCTTAGGGGAACCCTATCGGAGAATGATTGTCAGGCATTACAAAATTGTTTACCGGATTAAAGACCAGCAGACTATTTATATTCTTATGATTTTTGATACCCGGCAAGATCCTGGAAAATATAAAATTTGATTCAATAGTTAACAAATCTAACTTAACTCAGTATAGCATCCGCCTCAAAAGGGTGGATTTTTTGTTTGACAATACCTTGTTATGGGCTGGGCTTACGTTACTGTCCAATAGCTTGTCCTTGTCGCTGCCCAGTTTCATTATTGCTTTCTCTTGAAAAGTTAGATGTATGATATCTAGTAAATTCTTTTATTGATTCAAGGTCAATATTCATTTCCGAAACGTCTTTATCGTAAATTACGAAAGTTAAACTCTTACAAAATTTGGAATTTCTTGTTGCAGCTAAGAATGAAAGTAATATTTCTTTGAAAAGGTCTTCACGAGAAGAATCAATTCTACAGAATCCAGAGCCTAAAATTGGCAATGCTATGTCTGAAAGTTCGCCTTTTGTTTGTATATAGCTCCATAAAGAGGGTAAAGTTTCTTGAAATTCCGCAATATTAGATTGACAAATCACATGTTCATTTAGTTTCGCTAATGCGATTAAATATGAAGAGAACAATCTTTTGTTTTCTTTTTTTATTGAAAGTCTTGCTACAGCCCCTAGTGGATACTGTTTGTCTTTGCCCAAAAATGGTGGATTTTGAATTTCGGAGGGTGCATTATTTAAGCTTATTAATATGTCTGCATCAAGATGGTTATATGAATCAAAATATTTTCTTGTAAATTGTCCTTGAACACTTTTCTCGGAAATTAAATTATCGGAAAGTTCTGTAACAAAATGAACATTAGTAGGAATTACAATATCCCTTTTTTTCATTTTCAAAAGATCACCTATTACGATATTTACATAAACGTCCTTGCTCTTTATAAAATATTTGAATTTAAGACGAGGTCTACTTTGAAAAATTGTTATCAAAATACTTATTAAAAAAAGCCATAAACCTTTTGGTTTAATAAAAGCTTCGAAGCTGTCTGAAAAGAAACTAATAGGTTCAATTATAAGCCAAAACCCACCAAGCCATTTACATATATCAAATATAAAATTCCAAGAAACTACACTTAATTTGTATAATTCCCCCGCTCCCGCACGATTGTATCGTGTGGTTTCTTGAAAAAATTCTTGAAACTATAAATTTCAAAAAAACGCCATTCCATTACCACTCTCGTGTGGTAAGAGGATTGCATCGTGGGTAAAAAGTAAAAGCTAAATACCCTATCTTTGATATTTCTAACCAAACCCATGAGCAGAAATTATAAATTTTATAATCCTGAAGGAATTTATTTTGTCAGTTTTGCAGTTGTAGGCTGGCTTGATGTTTTTATCAGAAATGAATACAAAAACCTTCTCATTGACAGCCTTAAATATTGCCAAAAGGAAAAAGGAATGGAGATAATAGCCTGGTGCATTATGACCAGCCATGTCCATTTGATTTTTAGAAGTGTTGCCGGGCAAAGGCTGGAGTTGTTATTGGGGGATTTCAAAAGATTTACAAGCAAAAAACTGGTCAGGGCAATTGCTGAAAACCCAAAAGAAAGCAGAAAGGAAAATTTACTTTCCGAATTTGCAAAAGCTGCCATGCATTCGTCAAATGTTATAAATTACAAGTTTTGGCGGCATGACAACAAACCTATTGAATTATGGAGTAATCCTGTAATTCAGCAAAAACTGGATTATATCCACAATAACCCTGTTGAAGCAGGATTGGTTTTCAAACCGGAAGACTATGTTTACAGCAGCGCGATTGATTATGCCGGAGAAAAAGGATTAATTGATGGGTTGGTTATATTCAGGAATTATTAATTTTGGATTTAAAACCACACGATGGAGCAAGAGTCCACACGATACAATCGTGCGGGAGCGGGGACATCGGATAATTTTACTCCTTTTTAAAAAGAGAGAAATCAGAATCCTGAGAAGACTTAATTTTTAAAAAATCATTTTCTATAGAAAAATTTATTATCTTATCTTCATACCCAGTCTTAAAAACACCATCTTCAAAATACATTGAATTGAAATTTCCAAAAAGACCAACTAAGTCTTCACAATTTATATTTCTATTAAAATTTTTGGATTTATCAGTTTCCACAAATTCAAACTCACAATTAACTGTAAAATCTGAATTAAAATTCAGATAACCACTAATACCCGTTTTGTATTCAAAAGGCATTTCTTTGTTACCATTACTAACAAAATAAATCGATTTCCATTTGCCTACAAAAGAGCTTTTTTTGGATTTTTCAAATCTTACATATTCTTTGCCATTAATAATTAAATTGTCATTATCGTCAATTATTCCTTTTATAGGAAGTTCAGCACTAATTTCTATCATATTGTCTATGACTTTTGCGGGGTACTTATTATTAGTTGAACTTTCTAGGCCTCTACTTTTACTAGTATATGATTCGACTAATAAATTTTTTTTAACTTTAGAAATTTTTAGAAATTCATTTTCATGATTTTTATCAGTCCATTCACCAACAAATTTTGAATTGTCATTACCACAAGATATAAACCATAATAAGAAGATTCCAAATAATAATTTTTGTAACATAGTATTTGATTTAAAGTTTTTTATAGATTTATTGCAAAATATTATCTTAAATACACCTTACTCTTTCCCCATAAATCATAAACAGTAATCGAAATTAGAGTAGTATAATTCGATAATGTCAAATGTAATAAAAAAATCTAATCTATCATATTCCCGATTGCGCGGATTTACAATCCGTGCATGAAATAGAATCCAGACTCAAAAACTAAATTAAAACCGCCTGAAAACCAATCTTTTGTAATTCCTGTCAATTTCAATTCAAAATTCCCTAAAAGCTTCCCCAAAAAATACTTCCATAAAATTTGTGTTGTATGAAATAATTCCTACATTTGCACACTCTTTTTTAGGGGTGGATTGTGCCTATTTCACAGATAGTTATCGGGAAACCCTTATCAGGAGCAGGAAATTAAAAATCAAATTAGTAAAAAATGTCAGGAATCATTGGAAAGAAAATTGCCATGACGAGCTTGTTCGATGAGAACGGGAAAAACATCCCGTGTACCATCATCCAGGCCGGTCCCTGCGTCGTAACACAGGTCAGAACCGAGGACAAAGACGGATACAAATCCGTACAGCTTGGTTTCGATGACGCAAAAGAGAAGAACACTTCTGCGGCTTTGAAAGGACATTTCAAAAAAGCGGGAACTACGCCAAAGAGAAAATTGGTGGAATTTTACGGAGCATTTGTTGACGAACTGGAACTTGGGAAAGAAGTTACCGTGGACATCTTCAAAGAAGGTGAATATGTGGACATCACCGGAGTTTCAAAAGGTAAAGGATTCCAGGGTGTTGTAAAACGCCACGGATTCGGAGGAGTGGGACAAGCTACCCATGGTCAGCACAACCGTTTGAGAGCGCCGGGATCCATCGGTGCGGGTTCAGACCCTTCAAGGGTATTCAAAGGAATGCGTATGGCGGGAAGAATGGGCGGTAAAAACGTTACCGTTCAGAATTTGAATGTGGTTAAAATAGACAACGAAGAGAACCTTTTGATTGTAAAAGGCGCGGTTCCGGGTCCTAAAAATTCATACGTAATTATCAGAAAATGGAATTAACAGTACTAAATATACAAGGTAAAGAAACCGGAAAGAAAGTTTCTTTAGACGATTCAATCTTTGGAATCGAGCCAAGTGAGCATACTGTTTATTTGGAAGTGAAGCAATACCTGGCAGCACAACGTCAGGGAACGCATAAAGCAAAAGAGCGCGCAGAAATCGCAAAATCTACCCGCAAAATCAAAAAACAGAAAGGTACAGGTACTGCTCGTGCAGGTTCTGCTAAATCGCCTGTTTTCAGAGGTGGTGGTAGAGTTTTTGGCCCAAGACCGAGAAGCTACGATTTCAAACTGAACAAAGCGCAGAAAAGGCTGGCTAAAAAATCCGTTTTGAGCCAGAAACTGAAAGACAACGAGATCAAAGTATTGGAAGACTTCAACTTTGAAGCGCCAAAGACCAAAGATTTCATCGAAGTATTGAAAGCATTGGGTCTGGATACCAAAAAATCGTTGTTTGTGTTGGGCGAAGCAAATGAAAATGTTTATTTGTCTTCCCGTAATTTGCAGAAAACCAAAGTGGTTAATAATTCGGAACTGAACGTTTATGACTTGATAAACGCTTCTGAAGTTGTTTTCCTTGAAGGTTCTCTGGCGAAAGTTCAAGAAAATTTAAATAAATAAAACGAAAAGATATGTCAGTTTTAATCAGACCCGTAATCTCGGAAAAGGCCACAAACTCAAGCGAGGTATTGAGCCAGTATTCGTTTTATGTTAATACCAAAGCCAATAAGCTGCAGATCAAAGAAGCAGTTGAGAAAGCTTATGGCGTAACTGTTACAAAAGTGAGCACGCTTGTTTCGGCTCCCAAAGTGAAATCCCGTTATACAAAAACAGGCGTTCAGGTAGGGAAAACCAACAAGATGAAAAAAGCGATCATCCACGTAGCAGAAGGACAGGAAATAGATTTGTTTAGTTAATTATTAATTCAGAATTCAAAATTTAGAATTAAATGTCAGTTAGAAAATTAAAACCTATCACTCCCGGCCAGCGTTTCAGAATTGTAAACAATTTTGACAACGTTGAGTCAGTGAAACCGGAGAAGACACTCACGGTTGGAAAAAAGAGAAGCGGTGGCCGTAACCATTCCGGTAAAATGACCATGCGCTACATAGGGGGTGGACACAAGCAAAGCTATCGTATCATCGACTTCAAAAGAGAGAAAGAAGGTACCGCGACGGTTGATTCAATTCAGTACGACCCGAACAGAACCGCTTTCATCGCTTTGATCGTTTACGGAGACGGTGAAAAACGATATGTGATTGCTCAGAATGGACTGAAAAAAGGCCAGACTATTGAAGCGGGCGACAATGTTGCTCCTGAAGTAGGAAACACAATGAAACTGAAAAACATCCCGTTGGGTACTGTTATTTCATGTATTGAGTTGCGGCCGGGTCAGGGAGCTTTGATGGCGAGAAGCGCCGGTTCTTATGCACAATTGGTGGCAAGAGACGGTAAATACGCTACCATCAAACTGCCAAGTGGAGAAAGCCGTATGATTTTGACGGAATGTAAAGCGACAATCGGTGTGGTTTCCAACTCGGATCATCAGTTGGAAGTATCCGGTAAAGCAGGTAGAAGCAGATGGAAAGGACGTCGTCCTCGTACAAGACCGATGGTGATGAACCCGGTTGATCACCCGATGGGTGGTGGTGAAGGCCGTGCGACCGGTGGTATTCCTCGTTCAAGAAATGGTATGCCTGCAAAAGGTTACAAAACCAGGTCTAAGAAAAAGGCATCTAACAAATATATTGTTGAAAGAAGAAAGAAATAATCTATGGCACGTTCATTAAAGAAAGGACCTTTTATCCATTATAAATTAGACAAAAAAGTTCAGGCAAACGTAGAGTCAGGGAAGAAAAATGTGATCAAAACATGGTCAAGGGCTTCCATGATTTCGCCGGACTTCGTTGGGCAGACAATTGCGGTTCACAACGGGAAACAATTTATTCCTGTTTATGTAACTGAGAACATGGTAGGACATAAATTGGGCGAATTCGCTCCAACCCGTACATTCAGAGGGCACGCAGGTGCAAAAAACAAAGGTAAAAAATAAGTAGGCGATGGGATCCAGAAAAAGAATCAGCAACGAAAAAATTCAGGAGGCTAACAAGAGCGTAGCTTTCGCGAAGTTGAACAATTGTCCTACTTCACCTCGTAAAATGAGACTGGTAGCGGACATCATCCGTGGAGAAGAAGTTCAGAAAGCGCTGGCAATTTTGAAATACTCAAAACAACATGCTTCTGACCGTTTGGAGAAATTATTATTGAGTGCGATTGCCAACTGGCAAACGAAAAACGAAGCGGCTGATGTGGAAGAAGCAGGGCTTTTCGTTAAAACCGTAACGGTTGACAGCGCGCGCCAGTTGAAAAGAATCCGTACGGCTCCACAGGGTAGAGCACACAGAATCAGAAAACGTTCTAATCACGTAACCATCGTTTTGGGAACAAAAGAAGATAAAGTTAAAGCAGAAGATAATAAATAATATGGGACAGAAGACTAATCCAATCGGAAATCGTTTAGGGATCATCAGAGGATGGGACTCAAACTGGTACGGTGGAAATGACTACGGTGATAAAATCGCTGAGGATGCGAAAATCCGTGAGTATTTGAAAGCGCGTCTTTCAAAAGCGGGTGTGTCCAGGATTTACATCGAACGTACATTGAAACTGATTACCGTGACCGTTACGACAGCTCGTCCCGGAATTATTATCGGAAAAGGCGGACAGGAAGTTGATAAATTAAAAGAAGAGTTGAAAAAGATCACCGGAAAGGAGGTTCAGATCAACATCTTCGAAATCAAACGTCCTGAATTAGACGCAGTATTGGTAGCGGACAGCATAGCAAGACAAATCGAAAATCGTATTTCCTACAGGAGAGCGATCAAAATGGCGATTGCCGCGGCTATGAGAATGAATGCAGAGGGAATCAAAGTTCAGATTTCAGGACGTTTGAACGGTGCGGAAATGGCACGTTCAGAAAACTACAAAGACGGACGTATTCCTTTGTCAACTTTCAGGGCGGACATTGATTATCACATCGGTGAAGCGCATACGACTTACGGCCGTATGGGAATCAAAGTCTGGATTATGAAAGGGGAAGTTTATGGTAAACGCGAATTGTCGCCATTGGTTGGCTTGCAGAAAAAGCAGGGCAAAAGAAAGCCGGAAGGCAGAGGCGGTGACAGAGATAGAAAAAGACAACCGCGTTAATTTAGTTTAACTGATTAAAGATTAGAAGAAATGTTATCACCGAAAAGAACGAAATTTAGAAAAACCCAGAAGGGCAAAATGAAAGGAAACACCAAACGCGGTGCGGAACTTGCCTATGGGACATTCGGTATCAAATCGTTAGACGAAGCATTCGTTACTGCGCGTCAGATAGAAGCTGCCCGTATTGCCGCGACACGTTTTATGAAACGTGAGGGACAATTGTGGATCAAGATATTCCCGGACAAACCGATTACCAAAAAGCCTGCAGAGGTTCGTATGGGTAAAGGTAAAGGAGCGCCTGAATATTGGGTGGCACCTGTACAGCCGGGAAGAATTATTTTTGAAGTAGGAGGGGTACCTCAGGAAGTTGCGACCGAAGCATTGCGTTTAGCGGCTCAGAAACTTCCGGTTAAGACAAAGTTAATCATCGCCAGAGATTATTCGGCTTAAAAAATATTTGTGAGTATGAAAGCATCAGATATCAAAGAATTGAGCATAGAAGACATCCAAGCAAAAATTGCTGAAGAGAAGGAAAAATATGCGAAATTAAAAGTAAACCACAAGGTTTCTCAGTTAGAAAGCCCTTTGTCGATTCGTAAGTCTCGTAAATTCATTGCGAGATTGTCAACCGTGTTGAATCAAAAATTAGTTCAACATTAAAAACTGTCTCAAGATGGAAAGAAATTTAAGAAAAGAAAGAATCGGTATAGTTTCCAGCAACAAAATGGAAAAGACCATTGTGGTTTCTGAAACCTACAAGCAAAAGCACCCGTTCTACGGGAAATTCGTTAAGAAAACGAAGAAATATACGGCACACGATGAAAACAACGAGTGCAATGAAGGCGATACAGTCCGTATCTCTGAAACACGTCCGTTGAGCAAAAGCAAACGTTGGAGATTAGTAGAAATCATAGAAAGAGCGAAGTAATATGTTACAGCAAGAATCAAGATTAAAGGTAGCAGATAACACAGGAGCTCGCGAAGCTTTGGTTATCCGTGTTTTAGGTGGTACTAAAAGACGTTATGCTTCTGTCGGGGACAAAATCGTTGTCGCCATCAAAGAAGCAACTCCTGCAGGAAACGCGAAAAAAGGAACCGTTTCAAAAGCAGTCGTAGTACGTACCAAAAAGGAGGTAAGAAGAAAAGACGGATCTTACATCCGTTTTGATGACAATGCGTGTGTATTGCTTAACGCTCAGGGAGAAATGAGAGGAACACGTGTGTTTGGGCCTGTTGCGAGAGAACTTCGCGACAAGGAATATATGAAAATCGTATCACTGGCTCCTGAGGTGCTTTAAAATTTAATGACAATGACAAAATTGAAAATTAAAAAAGGTGACAAGGTTGTTGTTTTGTCGGGTTCTTCAAAAGGAACAAAAGGTTCTGTTTTGAAAGTATATCCGGACAAAAGAAAAGCGATTGTCGAAGGTGTGAACAAAATCAAGAAGCACACCAAGCCGAATGCAGAAAACCCTCAGGGAGGAATCGTAGAAACAGAAGCGCCTATTTATGTAAGCAAGCTGGCTTTGGTAGATGGAAGCGGAAAACCGACACGCGTGGGTTACGAAATGAAAGATGGTAAAAAAGTGAGAATTGCTAAGAAAACCGGTAAAGAAATTTAATCATGAGTACAAGTACATACAAACCGCGTCCGCAAGTAAAATACAAAGAAGAAATCGTTCCGGCATTGAAAGAAGAATTTTCTTATTCTTCAGTTATGCAGGTTCCTAAACTACAGAAGATCGTTTTGTCTCAGGGTTTAGGCGCCGCGACAGCTGACAAGAAAATCGTTGATTATGCGGTGGAGGAAATGACTTTGATATCTGGACAAAAAGCGGTGGGAACTGTTTCCAAAAAAGACGAAGCAGCTTTCAAATTGCGTAAAGGAATGCCGATCGGGGCAAAAGTTACCTTGAGAGGAACCCAGATGTATGAATTTCTGGACCGTTTGGTTTCTTCGGCATTACCGCGGGTACGTGATTTCAACGGAATCAGTACAAAAGGATTTGACGGTAGAGGGAACTACAACCTGGGTATCACAGAACAGATTATCTTCCCTGAAATCAACATTGATAAAGTGAAGAAAATCCAGGGGATGGACATTACCTTTGTAACATCTGCCAATACAGATAAGGAAGCAAAAGCTTTGTTGGAGAAATTCGGTTTACCGTTTAGAAAAGATAACAAATAATTAAGTTATGAGTTGTGAGTGGAGGGGCTATGAGTTTTCAAACAACTCAAAATCCGGAACTCAAAACTCCAAAACATAAAGAATTATGGCAAAAGAATCAATGAAAGCGCGTGAGCGCAAAAGAGAAGCGCTGGTTGCAAAATTTGCAGAGAAACGCAAAGCGTTGAAAGAAGCAGGTGATTATGAAGCGCTTCAGAAATTACCGAAAAACGCTTCTCCGGTACGTTTGCACAACCGTTGCAAACTGACCGGCCGCCCGAGAGGATACATGAGAACCTTTGGTATTTCACGTGTTACATTCCGTGAAATGGCCAACCAGGGACTTATCCCGGGTGTGAGAAAAGCAAGCTGGTAAGTTTTGATTGTCATTCCGAACGGACACTGAGCTTGTCGAAGTGTAAGTGAGGAATCTCAAAAATATATAATCCAATCTCTCTTTGAGGGGTTGGGTTTTTTGTGGGTCAAACTGTCACGGATTGCAAATTCACAACATCGGTATCTCGAAGTTCCGAAGTGTAACGAAGGAACGAGCAAACTCTCGCCTGAACGGTTCACGGCTTTGCGTAGTGGCGGCATTTTAGTACTGCCGTTGATTAGAATTACTATCGTTCAATTTAGCAAAAACGTTCAATAGAAATCCGTCACCCGCCATTACGCAAAACCGATGTTGGCGGTTAGTGGCTTTGTTTATTCAATTGCTACATATAAAAATCTGTCGTTATTGTCTTGATACCCAAATTGGATATAAACTTCTCCGTCTGAATTTGTAGTTAAGCATTTACGTTCGATACTTGTCCTGTTACTTTTTTTATGAACTGTCCAACCACGACTTTTTGCAGAATATTTTGCATTAGCACTTGTGTCGCAAAATCGTCCGTCTGAAACAACTGTCAAACGTGGATTTACAAGATTGAGAAAGTCCAAATAATAACCTGATTCTCTGCCGTGATGTGGTGCAAGTAAAATGTCTGCATTAGTTATTGCCGTTTTAAAAGTTTGAGAGGCTAATAACTCGTCAAAAGAACATTTTTCATTGTCGCCCGGAATAACAATTTTCATTTCGGCATACTCAATCACTGTGATAATGCTATGATTATTAAAATTTTCGTGATTGCAACCCGGTGGCGTGAAAGTTGCTATTTTTAATCCGCCCCAATTTTCTGGTCTTCTTATGTTGTTTGGGCTATCTTCTGGAATTGGCGAATTGTAGCGGTCATTAATCTCACAATATTTTTGAAATTTAGGTCTGTCAGTATCTCTAACACCTTGCATAACTTCGTTGTTCGTTATGTGTGCAGGTCTGTTTAAGACTTTTGGGTTTAATAAATCAAAATTTAAAATGTCATCAATGTGGTCTAAATGTGGGTGAGTAATAATGACATAATCTAATTGTTGAACATTGTAATTATACTTTAAGTGTCGCAAAGGACTGAAATTTTGATTGTTTCCCGAATAATCGCCTATCCCTAAATCAATAACGATATGCCTATTGTTAGGTGTTTTGATGTATGTTGAATGTCCGTGTTGAACATCCCAAAAAACTAATTCAACGTGCCTACTCATATTCAAATTGATAAAAATTGTTCGTAAAGAATTTTAGAATAATAATTCCCAAATCTCTTAATCATTAACTTACTCAAAAGAAGCGGAATGATATAAATGAAAGTCAATATTACTCCTACAATTTTCAAATTGTGTTCATTGGCACTAATGGCATATATGAAGATTGCTATTGAAAATATTAACGCTATAACTGAACCTCCAATCAAGTTTCGGAAGAAACCATATTCAATATTATGCTGTAACAATAATTTATTTTCTCTCAAAGTATTTCGTATTTGAGAAACCGCTGTTACAATTTGCTTTCGTGATTTTAATTCATCAGATTGTTCTTCATTGGCATTTTGTAATTGGATTTCAAATTTTGAGAAGATTTTAGAGTGTATTTTATCTTTAATAGCCTGTTCAAAAAATGTATCAGACCAAAGCAAATGATTTGTAGTTGGCATTTTTAATTCGTCCTGAAAGTAAATTCTTTGAAAAATTTCTTTTGCTGTAAACCTGTTTAGTTGCACCATTAGGAAAACTAATGCTGTTGATAGCCCTAAATTTGTCAGAATAGGAAGAATAGAAAGTATTGAAGTAAGTTTGTCATAATACAGGTTTGATACTATTACATTTACAAATACTAACAACGGAATCGCTGTTAGTATTGTTGGAAAAAGTCGTGCTCTTATGTAATAATTTGGGATTGCCATTTTTTATTATCCTGTCGCCCTTGTTATAGTTGTTCAAGTCTATTTATCTCCGCTACTATTTCGTCAATAACTTCTTTGTTCTGAATTTCTTTTTTATCCCCGACTTTTGCTGAAAACAGATAGAACACTTTGCCACCAAAAACTTCTGTAAATTTTTGATGTGTTTTTTCTTGTAAAGCGTATTCTTTGAAAATTTCAGGCAACTGTATTCCTGTGTTTATCGGTTTTATTTGAAGCCCAATATATTTTCCCCCAACTTGAATAAAGAAATCTACGTTAAATAACCTGTCCCATTCATCGGGTGCAGATTGAATTTGAACACCCAATATTTTTTGTAGTTGTCCGTAAACTGTTTGAATTTCGGTCATATAGCCGTCAAAAGTTCTGTCAATAACCAACTGAAACATATAATCTATACAGTCTTGTTCGCTTACTTCATCAACTTCTGATGCAATAACTTCTGTGATTTTCACATACAACTTTTTGCCTAAATCTTCAATATGTTCTTTTGTCTTTACATTAGTAAAATAGTAATCACGCCATTCGTCAAGCGTTTTTGGCGAACATTTTCTAATTGATTCAGAAGTTGCTCCAACATTTCTTTTAAAGTTAAGTTGGAAGCGATTCATAGCACTATTTAAAATCTACTCTTTAGCCATTTTGCTCTTGTAATAAGTTTAAAAATTTGTCCTTGTATTTAAAATCAATGTCGCTGTCCACTTGCACCAACCCGTTTTTGACTAAATGAGCATTGATAAATGTTTTGTTTTCCAAATAGAGATAACACAACAAATTATTTTCGTTGTCGTGTTTTACATTGTCGTATTTCAAGAAAACTCGCTTTCCTTTTGTTTTTTCAACGATAAATTTTGTTGCTTTTCCGTTGATAATTGGGTCTTCTTTTATTCCGATTAGTTTTATAGTTAAGTCGTTACTCAAACGAATTTTTTCAGGGCTAATCACTTCTTTTACTGTGTAAAGTTCTTCTCGTTTGGTGGAACTGTCTTTGTCAATTCGGCTACCAAACTGTAATTTCTTTACATCAATTTTTTTGTCAAGTGTATGTGGGTCTTTGAAAATGTAAGGTTGTTTTTTGATTTCTTTTTCAAAGTCCGTTTTGATAGTTTTTTGTTCCAAAAACTCGTAAGTTGTTCCGTTTTGGTCGTTTTGATGAACTTCTAATTTTTCTTTAATAAACGGAATAAATTCAGGATTGATTTCATAACCAACCGAGTTTCTGCCCAAGTTTTTTGATGCCAATGCAGTTGTTCCGCTTCCTGCAAATGGGTCAAGAATAGTTTCACCAACGAAGGAAAACATTTTGACTAAACGTTTCGGCAATTCTTCGGGAAACATTGCAATGTGGTTATTTTGTCTTGCTCCTGCAAAGTTCCAATGTCCTGCAAAAAATGTGTTCCATTCTTCTGCGGTCATTTTTGAAAGTTCTTTATGTTCTTTCGTTGGTTTTGGTGCATCGCCCAATTTTTTGAAAACCAAAATAAACTCGTAATCCAATTTCAAAATTCCGTTTCTCGGATACGGATACGAACCCATTTGAACGCCACCACCTGTGGTGTTAGAAGTTGTAACTTTTTGCCAAATAATCGCACCCATATAGTCAAAACCAATGTTTTCGCAGAATTTGATAATTTCTTCACGAATAGGAATGACTTTATAACGACCGTAATAAACCGAACGGGCAAATTGGTCGCCAATATTTACACACAACCTGCAACCGTTGTGAAGAGTGCGGTAGCACTCTTTCCAAACCAAATTCAGGTTGTTGATGTAATTTTCGTAACTGTCGTGAAAACCGATTTGATTGTCCGTTCCGTAGTCTTTGAGTTGCCAATACGGTGGCGAAGTAATAGCCAAATGCACCGAATTGTCGGGCAATTCCGCCATTTGTCTGCTGTCCCCATTTATTATTTTATGATGTGTAATCAATGCTAAATTCTTTGGGACAAAGTTAGTCAAAATGTTGGGTTGAATTGCAGAAAGTTATCAAGTTTTTACTTGTCGCCCAATGTTTGCAGTGTCGCTCGTGCCATTACCGCCAACACAAAGATATACGCAATTCCTGAAAATATCCAAATAACTTTCGTATAACCAGCCAGATTGATATTTTTTACGAATCTTTTATTATAGTTGCACATAACTTCCGGCTTCATTTTTTATAATCAACGCAACACACCCAACTTTCCCCAAAAAGAAATTCCCCATATATTTGCCAAATAAAAAAAACTTCCTACATTTGCACGCCTGAATGGATATCAACGTATCGGTTTCATTCAGGGAAGTTTAAGTTTAAAAGTAGGGTCGGGCAACCGGTTCTATACTGTAAAATAAACAAAATTTATGTTAACAGATCCAATTTCAGATTATCTGACGCGCATCAGAAATGCGATGTCCGCAGGCCACAAAGTAGTGGAGATTCCTGCTTCCAACCTTAAAAAGGAGATCACTAAAATCCTTTTCGAACAAGGTTACATTTTGAACTACAAATTTGAGGACACATCTCACCAGGGTTCCATCAAAATCGCTTTGAAATATGACAAAGCGACCAAAGAACCGGTTATCAAAAAGCTGAAGAGAGTTTCCCGTCCGGGTTTACGCCAGTACAAAGGTTCCGGCGAACTTCCAAGAGTATTGAACGGATTAGGAGTTGCCATCGTTTCAACTTCCAAAGGTGTTATGACCGACAAACAGGCTCGTCAGGAGAAAGTTGGAGGTGAAGTATTGTGTTTGGTTTATTAATGATTAAAAGAGAAAGAAAATGTCACGAATAGGAAACGCAATCATCAATATACCCGCAGGAACTACCGTTGAAGCAAAAGACGGAGTGGTTACCGTAAAAGGTAAAAACGGGGAAATGACTCAGGCCATCAAAGAAGGTTTTGAGTTGAAAATGGAAGACGGACAACTGACTGTGGTAAGGCCTTCTGAATCAAAAGAAGACAAAGCACTGCACGGTTTATACAGAGCGCTGATCAACAACATGGTAACCGGCGTTACCGAAGGTTTCAAAAAAGAAATGGAACTGGTTGGGGTTGGGTACAGAGCTTCAAACCAGGGACAAAGACTGGATTTATCCTTAGGTTTTTCACACAATATCGTTTTGGAATTGCCAGGCGAAGTGAAAGTGGAAACAACCGCTGAAAAAGGTAAAAACCCGACTATTATTTTAACTTCTCACGACAATCAGCTATTGGGAATGGTAGCGGCCAAAATCCGTTCATTCCGTAAGCCTGAGCCTTACAAAGGAAAAGGTATCAAGTTCGTAGGAGAAATCATCAGAAGAAAAGCAGGTAAATCTGCCTAATAAATTATAACCGAACAATGGCACTATCAAAAACAGAAAAAAGACAAAAGATAAAAAGACGTGTTCGTCGTAATATCTTTGGAACAGCAGAAAGGCCACGTCTTTCAGTTTATCGTTCCAACAAAGAAATTTACGCTCAACTGGTTGACGATAATTCAGGTGTTACCCTGGCTTCCGCTTCTTCAAGAGAAGCAAAAGCCAACGGCACAAAAACCGAACAGTCGGCTGCAGTAGGGAAATTGATTGCGGAAAAAGCAAAATCAAAAGGAGTAGAAACAGTTGTATTTGACCGAAACGGTTTCGTTTACCATGGCAGAATCAAAGCTTTGGCTGACGGTGCAAGAGAAGGAGGTTTAAAATTCTAAGAAAAAGAAAGATGTTAGGATACAAAAACATAGAAAAAGTAAAACCGGCGGGAATCGAATTAACAGACCGTTTGGTAGGCGTACAACGTGTGACAAAAGTAACCAAAGGTGGACGTGCATTCGGTTTTTCTGCAATCGTAGTTGTAGGTGACGGAAAAGGCGTTGTAGGTTACGGATTGGGAAAATCAAAAGAGGTTGCTTCCGCTATTGCAAAAGCGGTAGAAGATGCAAAGAAAAACCTGGTAAGAATTCCATTGGACGGACATACCGTTCCGCATGAAATCGAAGCCCGTTATGGTGGCGGACATGTATTCCTGAGACCCGCTTCTCACGGTACAGGTTTGATCGCCGGTGGTGCGGTTCGTGCCGTATTGGAATCCGTAGGCATTCACGACGTATTGTCAAAATCCAAAGGTTCTTCCAACCCGCACAACGTGGTAAAAGCTACTTTCAAGGCTTTGTTGGATCTGAGAAGTGCAAATGTAGTAGCACGTCAGAGAGGTATTTCGGTAGGTAAAGTGTTCAACGGTAAATAAGCGAAACGATGAGTAAAGTAAAAGTAAAACAAGTACGAAGCGCAATCAATCGCGATAAATCCCAGAAAGCAACTTTGATCGCACTGGGACTGAAAAAAATGAACCAGGTGGTAGAACATGAATCTACTCCACAGATCGAAGGTATGATCAAGAAAGTACAACATTTAGTTGAAGTAGAAAAAGCTTAAGATTAAACAAATGAAATTAAATAATCTAAAACCTGCTGCAGGTTCAGTTAAAAATAAATTCCGTAAAGGTAGGGGAGAAGCGAGCGGAAACGGCGGGACGTCGGGCCGTGGACACAAGGGGCAAAAATCCCGTTCAGGCTATTCCAAAAAGATCGGATTCGAAGGAGGACAGATGCCTTTGCAAAGACGTGTTCCTAAATTCGGTTTCAAAAACATCAACCGTGTTGAGTACAACGGAATCAATTTGGACGTAATCCAGAAATTGGTAGATGACAAAAAAATCACCGATACACTTTCAAAAGAAATTTTGGTGGAACACGGATTAGCGCACAAAAATGATTTGATCAAAATCCTGGGTCGTGGTGAATTAAAAGCAAGTGTAAACATCACTGCAGATAAATATACCAAAACCGCTCAGGAGGCGATTGAGAAATCAGGAGGAAAAGCTGAACTGACAGCAAAGAAAAATTAAGTAAATAGACCGAATAATGGAACCCGATGACGGTTCCATTTGTTCGGTATAAAACAATTTTAGCACATGAAACAAAGTTCCATGTGACCTTGAAACAAATATAAAGCACACATGAAAGGGTTTATACAAACGATACAAAATATTTGGAGCATAAAAGAACTAAAGGAAAAATTAGTCATTACCTTTACTTTCCTGATTGTTTACAGGTTTGGTTCCTATATACCGCTTCCGGGTATTGATGTAAATGAAGTAACCAGGTTGCTGGCCGCACAATCGGCAGACCAGCAGGGGCTTTTAGGATTATTAAACTCTTTCACGGGAGGTTCGTTTAACCGGGCTTCCATTTTGGCTTTAGGGATCATGCCTTACATTTCCGCATCGATTGTTGTTCAGTTGATGGGATTGGCGGTTCCTTATTTGCAGAAATTACAGAAAGACGGTGACAGTGGACGCAAGAAAATTACACAGATTACCCGTTGGCTGACCATCGCGATTTGTTTGGTTCAGGCGCCGGCATATCTGACATTGTTACAAACCCAGTTATTGCCTTACAACGGAGGATTCCGTTCCGCATATCTGTTGGATCCGGGAACTTTCTGGTTCATGGTTCCGGCTATTATTATCCTGGTGACGGGAACTGTATTTACTATGTGGATGGGTGAAAAAATTACCGACAGAGGTATCGGGAACGGTATCTCAATTTTGATCATGGTCGGGATTTTGGCCGATTTGCCGAGAGCGCTTATCAATGCGTTTGAGCTGGATCAGACAGGCGGGATTTTCTTCCTGCTGGAAATCATAGGTATGCTGATTGTCATACTGCTTTGTGTACTGCTGGTTCAGGCAGTCCGGAAAGTTCCGGTGCAATATGTCAGGCGGGCGCAGGCAGGGAGCAGCAGCTATATCCGTTCAATGACCGATTCGGTTCGTTCCTACATACCTTTGAAAGTCAATGCTTCCGGTGTAATGCCCATCATCTTTGCGCAGGCGATCATGTTTTTGCCGGCAACTTTGGTAGGACTGGTTTCGGACAGAAATTCATCTGTAATGATGTTTTTCCAGAAAGTAGCCGACCCTTTCAGCTGGCAGCACAATATGATTTTCGGAGTTTTGATCATCGTATTTACCTTTTTCTATACGGCGATTACGATTCCGGTTAACCAGATGGCGGACGATTTGAAACGTAACGGAGGAATCATCCCCGGAATTAAACCCGGAAAAGATACCGCCGATTACCTGGACGATATTTTATCGAAAATCACATTCCCCGGCTCGGTCTTTTTGGTGTTGATCGCCATTTTGCCGGCCATTGTGCATTTGTTCGGAATTGACCAGACATTGTCAAGATTTTTCGGAGGAACTTCGTTATTGATCATGGTGGCGGTAATTTTAGATACCGTTCAGCAAATCAATACTTATTTGCTGAATCACCACTATGACGGATTGATGTCAACCGGCCGGACCAAAAACGTTGCGTAAGTAATTAATTAATTGTAAATTTGCAAACTTTCTGACAAGGGAAAGTAAATATAAATGGCAAAACAAAAACATATAGAGCAAGACGGAACAATCATAGAAGCATTGTCAAACGCGATGTTCAGGGTAGAATTAGAGAACGGTCACATTGTGACCTCTCACATTTCCGGGAAAATGAGAATGCACTATATCAAATTACTACCGGGCGACAAGGTAAAGCTGGAAATGTCACCCTATGATTTAACAAAAGGAAGGATTACATATCGATATTAAGAATTTTGTCACCCTGAGCTTGTCGAAGGGTAAACAAATAAAAAAACGACTGGAGGCATAACGCCGGAGCAAATTAAATAGAGCAAAAATGAAAATTAGAGCATCAATCAAAAAAAGAAGTGCTGACTGTAAGATTGTACGCAGGAAAGGCGTACTGTACGTGATTAACAAAAAGAATCCTAAATTTAAACAAAGACAAGGTTAGAATATGGCACGTATTTCAGGAGTAGATTTACCAAAAAACAAAAGAGGCGAAATAGGTTTGACCTATATCTACGGAATTGGTAAAAGCACGGCACAAAAGATATTAGCGGAAGCCAATGTTGACAAAGACAAAAAAGTAAACGACTGGAACGATGACGAGATCAACGCAATCCGGTTGGCAATTACTGAAAACTACAAAGTGGAAGGTGAGCTTCGCTCAGAAGTCCAGTTGAACATCAAACGTATGATGGACATTGGATGTCAGCGCGGAATCCGTCACCGTCTTGGATTACCTCTCAGAGGTCAGCGTACTAAAAACAATTCTCGTACGAGAAAAGGTAAAAAGAAAACAGTTGCTAACAAGAAAAAAGCCACTAAATAATAAGTAGTAATCATGGCAAAGAATCAAAAAACAGTAAAGAAAAGAAAGGTCATAGTTGAAGCTACGGGACAGGCTCATATCCAGGCTTCTTTCAATAACGTGATCATCACTTTGACAAATAAAAACGGTGAGGTTATTTCCTGGTCATCTGCCGGGAAAATGGGCTTCAGAGGATCTAAAAAGAATACACCTTACGCTGCTCAGGTAGCTGCACAGGATGCGACTGCTCAGGCTTTGGAAGCCGGATTGAGAAGAGTTAAGGTTTATGTGAAAGGCCCAGGGCAAGGCCGTGAATCTGCAATCCGTACCATTCACAACGGAGGTATCGAAGTAAGCGAAATCATTGACGTTACACCATTGCCGCACAACGGTTGTCGTCCACCAAAACGCAGAAGAGTCTAACAAAGAAAATAGAAAATAGAACACAGAAAAAGGACAAATCTATATTCTATTCTCTATCATCTATATTCTAAATAAAAAAAAATGGCAAGATATACAGGACCAAAAACAAAAATCGCGAGAAAATTCGGACAACCCATCTTTGGTGACGATAAAAGCTTCGAAAAGAAAAAATATCCTCCGGGAATGCACGGCCCGAATAAAAGAAGAGGGAAAAAATCGGAATACGCAGTTCAGTTGGAAGAAAAGCAAAAAGCAAAATATACTTACGGAATTCTTGAGCGCCAGTTTGCAAATATGTACAAAAAAGCAAACGCGAAACCGGGAATTACAGGTGAGATATTGTTACAGCTTTGTGAATCCCGTTTGGATAACGTGGTTTACCGTTTCGGAATCGCTCCGAGCCGTAGCGCTGCAAGACAATTCGTAACCCACAAACACATCACGGTAAACGGTGAAGTGGTAAATATACCATCTTACCAGTTGAAAGCCGGCGATGTTGTTTCCGTACGCGAAAAATCAAAAACACTGAACGCAATTACAGATTCACTGAAATCCCGATCTACTTATGACTGGCTGATCTGGAACGACGAACAAATGTCTGGTACATTTAACTCCGTTCCCGAAAGAATCCAGATTCCGGAAGACATCAAAGAACAATTGATTGTCGAATTATACTCTAAATAATTTTAAAGTATTTGATACCAAGAGGAGAAACCGGAAGGTTTCGGTTAAATTAAAAACCTTTATTTAAAGATGACAATTTTAAACTTTATAAAACCGGACAAAGTAGTCCTAATCGAATCAGACAATAACTTCGGGCAGTTCGAGTTCCGCCCTTTGGAACCCGGCTATGGTTTGACTATCGGAAACGCTTTGCGCAGGGTATTGCTTTCTTCTTTGGAAGGATACGCGATTACTTCTGTCAAAATAGAAGGCGTTGACCATGAGTTTTCAACCATTTCAGGCATCGTGGAAGACATGACCGAGATTATTTTGAACCTTAAAAAAGTAAGATTCAAAAGGCAGATCAGCGATTCGGATACTGAAACGGTTACAGTTTCTATATCCGGACAGGAACAATTGACCGCGGGTGATTTGGGGAAATTTATTTCCGGTTTTCAGGTTTTGAACCCTGAATTTGTAATCGCCAATATGGATAAAAAAGTGAAGATTGATTTTACTTTTACGATCGAAAAAGGACGCGGTTATGTGCCGGCAGACGATAACAAAAAATCGAATGCGCCCATCGGGACGATTGCCATCGACGCGATTTACACACCTATCAAAAATGTGAGATATAGCGTTGAGAACTATCGTGTAGAGCAAAAAACCGACTATGAAAAGTTGATTCTGGACATTACTACCGACGGTTCCATCACACCGCAGGACGCTTTGACCGAAACAGCTAAAATCCTGATTCACCATTTCATGCTGTTCTCTGACGAACGCATCACTTTGGAAGCGGAAGAAGTAGCCTACGGTGAAACTTACGACGAAGAAGCATTGCACATGAGACAGTTGCTGAAAACCAAGCTGGTCGATATGGATTTGTCAGTCCGTGCCCTGAACTGTCTGAAAGCAGCCGAAGTGGAAACTTTAGGCGAGCTGGTTTCCTACAACAAATCAGATTTGATGAAATTCAGGAACTTCGGTAAAAAATCGTTGACCGAACTGGAAGAACTGGTTGACAACAAAGGTTTGACCTTCGGAATGGATATTTCAAAATATAAGTTAGACGTAGAATAATTTTTTAGAAATGAGACACGGTAAGAAAATCAATCACTTAGGAAGAACCGCTTCGCACAGAAACGCGATGCTTTCCAACATGGCTTCCTCGCTGATTACACATAAAAGAATCAATACAACGGTTGCAAAAGCGAAATCATTGCAACGTTACATAGAACCATTGATTACCAAATCAAAAACCGACGATACCAATAATCGTCGTGTGGTTTTCAAGTATTTGCAGGACAAAGAAGCGGTTTCAGAACTGTTCCGTGAAGTTGCGCCGAAAATCGCAGACCGTCCGGGTGGATACACCCGCATCATCAAAACCGGCTTCCGTCAGGGAGACGGGGCTGATATGGCGATGATCGAACTGGTGGACTTCAACGAATTGTACACTTCCGCAAAACCTGAAAAGAAAACAAGAAGAAGCAGAAGAGGCGGAAGCAAAAAGGAAGAAACTCCAACTGCTGAGGTTGAAACAAAAGAAGAAGTAACCGAAGAAGTGAAAGCAGAGGAAACCCCGACTGAAGAAGTAGCGGAAGAACCAAAAGCCGAAGCTATCGAAGAAACAACTTCTGAGGAAACACCCGGTGTTTCTGCTGAAGAAAATTCGGAAGAAGAAAAGAAAGATTAAAATTTCTTTAATGGATAAGGAAAAAGGCAGTCGCGAAAGTGATTGCCTTTTTTATTTCAATGATATTCAAATATTTAGTATTTTTATCGAAACCAAATTTTTTGAATATGAAGCATACGCTATTTTCTCTCTTTTTATTGAATTTTTTTCTTTTCTCAAATTTAAAAGCACAATTTTCCCCGGCCATTATCATTGATGACCAACAGGAAGAATTCACTTCGTTAATCAAAGTTGCGGATTTTAATAATGACGGGCTAAATGATATATTGACCGTTGCCGATCAATTTCCTTTGGACGTGGTCAAAATCTATTACAACGAAGGAAACAATGTTTTCTCACCGGTACTGATCGAAGAACGCGATAATATTGTCACAGTTGATGTTGCGGATTTGAACGGTGATACATGGATTGACTTTGCCATCATTTCCGACAACGGCACCGAAGCCAACCTGAGCTGGTATGAAAATCAGCAAGGGAATTTCGAGCGGCACTTCCTGGCCAATGTGGATTGGGGAATGAACAAAGTCATATTGAAGGATTTTAATAACGACGGCATGACCGATATTCTATCTTTGGAACACACGGTTTTTGTATTACGCAAAGCAATCAATCCCGGTGTTTTTGATGACGGCGAAACTTTTGCCAATCCGACCGAATATTACGCGATGAATGCCAATGATTATAACAATGATGGTTTTTTGGATGTTTCGGTAGCATCCGCCACAGGTTTCTTGGTTTTTTTAAATAATTCCGGGAATTCATTTTCTCATTTTTCCAATGCCGGTTCCAGCATAGTCTTTGGGCTGGAATCCGCCGACCTCGACCAGGATGGCGATATGGACATTGTTTCCTATGACACGCTTCAGGGTTTGCGTTTATACACAAATGACGGAAATGCCAACTTCACTTTTCACAGCACAATTTTAGATTCCAGTGACGATTTCTCGATTTTCGGTTTGGTGGATTTGAACTGCGATGGTTTGCCGGATTTACATACCGTAATTTCCCAGGCGGGGCAGGCGGTCTGGATAGAAAACCAAGGCTTCAATATGTTCAGCGCACCGATACTCATTCATGATTTTGATGGATTGATCTATGCCAGCGGAAATGGTGATTTGAACAATGATGATGCGCCTGACCTGATTTTCGGCCGGGATGACCTGGGAATTGCACTGAATGAATGCGCCGGCTTGACTCTGGTTGAGAATGTAAATCTTGAGATACAGTTTTATCCGAACCCTGTTCATGATTTTCTGTATTTCACATCCAAAGATCAAAATTTTGAAGTTCAGGTTTTGGATGAAACCGGAAGATTGGTTCGCGTTCAAAAAGTAACCAATGGAAAGCTCAGTTTAAAAACGCTCCCTTCCGGGCTTTATTTCTTAAAATCAGTCGGATTCCCGAAAGTAATCAAAGTAATCAAACAATAAAAAAGGGAGCTGTCTTGCTCCCTTTTTGTTTTAATTTTTCTGCCGGATTAGCTTTCCATATAATATTGATAAAAATACGGGATCGTTTCAATTCCTTTGTAGAAATTAAACAGCCCGAAATTTTCATTGGGCGAATGGATGACATCTGAATTCAACCCGAATCCCATCAAAACCGATTTCGTTCCTAATTCTTTTTCAAACAAAGCAACGATCGGAATGCTTCCGCCGCCGCGTGCCGGCAATGCTTCTTTTCCGAAAGTTTTTGTCATTGCTTTTTTCGCGGCCTGATAGCCTTTGTCCGACGTCGGCAAAACATAAGCCTGTCCGCCGTGATGCGGAGTTACTTTTACCGTAACTGAAGACGGAGCAAGCGTTGGGAAATAATCCGTAAATAATCGGGTTATTTTTTCCGGATCCTGATCGGGAACCAAACGCATGGAAATTTTCGCGTAAGCATGTGAAGCGATCACCGTTTTTGCACCTTTTCCTGTATAACCGCCCCAGATTCCGTTCACGTCCAAAGTCGGGCGAATGGAAGTCCTCTCAATGGTGGAATATCCTTTTTCTCCCTGGATATCTGCAATCCCGATGGATTTTTTGTAATCCTCCAGGTTGAATGGGATTTTGGCCATTTCAGCGCGTTCCTCTGCCGAAAGTTCTTCCACATCGTCATAAAATCCGGGAATGGTAATGCGTCCGTCATTGTCATGTAATCTGGCAATCATATCGCACAAAACGTTGATCGGGTTTGGAACCGCACCGCCGTAAACGCCGGAATGCATGTCCAGGTCTGCGCCTTTTACCTCCACTTCCACATAGCTCAGGCCACGCAAACCAACTGAAATGGAGGGCTGGTCGTTGGAAATAATTTCGGTATCGGAAATCAGGATGATATCGTTTTTCAATTTTTCTTTATTGCTTTTGACAAATTCTCCCAGGCTGCTTGAACCGACTTCTTCTTCGCCTTCGATCATAAATTTGATATTGCATGGCAGTTGCCTGCTTTTGTTCATTGCTTCAAAAGCCTTTACGTGCATAAAGAATTGGCCTTTATCATCGGCGGAACCGCGTGCGAAAATCGCCCCTTCGGGATGGATTTCTGTCTTTTTGATAACCGGCTCAAACGGTCCCGATTCCCATAAATCCATTGGGTCGGGCGGCTGAACATCGTAATGCCCGTACACCAAAACGGTGGGTAAATTCGTATTGATGGTTTTTTCGCCGTAAACTACCGGATATCCGCTGGTTTCGCAAACTTCCACGTTGTCCGCTCCGGCGGCTTTTAAATATTCTGCAACTTTATCCGCCGTATTCAGGACATCCTGGTTATAGGCCGGGTCTGCGCTTACCGACGGGATTTTCAATAATTCGAGCAATTCATCTAAAAACCGTTCTTTGTTTTCTGAAATAAACTTCTGCGTTTCGTCCATTTTTAATTATTTGAATAAATAGCTAATGTAAGAAATTAGATTTTAGATTTCAGAATTTAGAATTACGAATTTTCAAAAATACCTAAACGCATAACACATAACGCAGAACTCAAAACTAATTTACTATCTTCGTCAAACAATTCCAGGAAATATGATAATTTACAGCGTAACGATAAGCATAGAAGAAAGTGTGGAAGCCGAATGGGTAAACTGGATGCGGAAAATCCACATTCCCGAAGTGATGAATACCGGCAAATTTATTTCATGCCGGTTTTCCAGATTAACTTCACACAAGGAAGAAGGCCTGCGGAATTATTCGGCACAATACACATGCCATTCCCGGCACGATCTGGAGGATTACCGGGAAAATTTCGCCCAAGGATTACAACAAAAATCGCTTCAAAAATTTGCCGATAAAATGCATGCTTTCCGTACGGAACTGGAGGTGATTGAGGATTTTTATTCGGTTTTGAGTTGATTAGGTCTTAATTTTCAATACCCATGTAGTTGGATTCACTTCCGGAAAATCAATATCATTTACGCCAGATCTTTCATTATTGGAATTAATCCAGTTTTCAATCTTTAGAATATTTGTCGGATTATTGGGAATTTTAATTTCAAAACTAGCCGGAAAAATATCATCTGCAAGAAAAATTACATTTTCTCCAAATTCTTTTTTTGCTATATCTGTTGCTTCTTTTGAGGAAATATAATTCATATGGATTGACCCAAATTCCTGGGAAAGTTCTTTTTCTAAATTTTGTAAATTATCTTCCGAAATATCACTTTTTAAATAAATATAGAAGTTGAGGTCTTTAATGATTTGATCCCATCTAATTAAATATTCGGAAGATTTATTAAATTTTAGACATTAACATATTTATTGAACCGTAAAATTAAAAGAAAAAAATGACAACAACAGAGTTTATAGAGAGATTAGAAACACTAAAAACATTCACTTTTAAACACTTTGACGTGGGAGGAAAAGTTTGTGTTGATAAAACCGGAGTAGATATCAGAGACTTAAATGAGTTGATAAATCAGTTCAAAGAATCATCATCCATACAATTTGAAAGTGTTTGCTCAAGTATTTCATAATAAAAAGGGATTAATAAATCTTCTTGGTCTTGGAATTTATTGAAATAATCATCTTTCATTATGGAAACATCACATCCAGTAGTTTCGCATTTAGAAATGGTTATAGTTACTTCTTGATTAGTCTTAGTATTTAATGCTCGATATTCATTGTATCCACATTGAGGACAAGAGATTTCTAATTTCATAGTAGAAAGTTTATTCAAATGTAAGAAAAAATCCTATTTATCCACCCGCTGAATAACATATCCATCAATCTTAATTACAGAAGACTTTTTGAATTGGCGATAGAAGTAGTCGTAGTTCCTTGAATCAGGATATATTTGGATAAGTTTGTCAACAAATGCCCGCAAATTAGTGTCAAAGACAATTACACGATTGTCCTTTATACAAACATAAATAGACTTTAGATCCCTTAGCATATTTACAAAGCTAAGAATATTTACACTATTGTCGGATTAATTAATTGTTCATAGGTTAATCGTTTGTTTTCTGTGTGTCTCAGGCTTAATTCAAATCGTTCTTGTGGTTTTAGTTTGCGGGTGTTGAATCTAAATGAGAACTCATCACAATATTTATGAAGATGTTTAACACTGACTTTATAGTAAACACCATATAAACCTCTCTTAAATAAAGACCAGTAGTTTTCTATGTTGTTTGTAGAGAACTTGCCTTTGACATATTCTGATTTGTTATGATTAATGATAATATGATTGAAACCCTCTTTACCTAGTCCTCTATATCCAAGCCAATCATCAGTAACAACAGTTGAACCTGGTGTTATAGTTGAATGTATAATAGGTTTTAGGGTTGTGGCTTTGGTATCTAATAGTATTGTTGTATATACTTTGCCATTCTCTGTTATGATGCCGAGAACAGGTGTCTTAGTTTTTGTGCTACGACCTTGTGTGTTTTTAGTGCGTTTGTTTGCATGTTTGTTTTTTTCCTTAGCTCCGATGAATGTTTCATCAATTGAAATAACACCGTCTAATTTTGTAGCAAACGTTTGAGATTCAAATACATATCTGAGCCTTGAAAGAATAAACCAAGCAGTTTTTTGTGTAACCTTTAAATCCGATGCTAATTGATATGAACTAAGTCCACGTTTATAATTCCCAAGTAAAAAGATTGCCATATACCATTTTCTAAGTGATATTCTGCTATCTTCAAAGATAGTTCCGACCCTTACACTGAATTGATAATTACAATCATAACATTTGTACCGTTTATAATTACCTTTTAATTCACGTGCTTTAACACTACCACACCTAATACAGCAAAATTCATCAGGCCAACGAACGCTCGCTAGATACTCAATACATTTAGTTTCTGTACCGAAGTACTCCATGAGTTCGTATAGGCTTTTGAATTGCATAATGCAAATATACACATATTATATTGCATTTACAAATTAATGTTAACAAAAACCACCCCGGTTAAGAGTGGTTATAAAACTGTTTCAAATGAAAAATAAAGAGAAATTTTATACACGGCTTTATAAAGAAATAGGAAGCAATTTCTTAGGAAGGCCTTACGAAGAATTTAAAGAATTCTTAGTTTTTTGTAAAAACGCATCAGAGAAAACCCCACTATTCTTCCCAATATGTGGTGTCGAAGGTGAATACACAACAGAAGAAGATTATTATCGAGATAAAGTATGAAATAAAAAAAGTTGATTTACTACTAACCTAATATGAATAATAATAACCAAAGCCCTCAGTTAAGAAGGCTTTTTAATATCTAAAATATGGAAGGCTATATATCAAATTTTGTAGGCGGAGAAACAATTCAAGTATCTCTTTGTGATTTACAAGAAGACCTTGAAAAAATTGGATTTGATGGTATTAAAAATAAGCATTCAATCAAAATAGAATTGAAATTGTTTATTCAAGATACCTCAATCCTAAACAAAAAATATAGTTTTTTAGAACCATTTCTTAAAGACGGAGAGACTAAGGTATTAATCCATCTTTAGGTTCTTTGACATAATGTAAAATAATGGGTTTTTCTTCTGTATAGGTAGGAAGGGATTTTAGACCATCCAAGA
>Ga0206107_1000087_pt1 | contig 90563 bp, 67 predicted proteins | sample 2B0metagenome_FD_148652 | JGI IMG/M metagenome (GOLD analysis project Ga0206107, IMG submission 148652) | Enriched microbial communities from leaf-cutter ant dump, University of Wisconsin, Madison, United States - 2B0 | ecosystem: Environmental > Terrestrial > Nest > Insects nest > Nest dump...
ATCACGGGTCTGGCAGGGACACGTTCGTTGACGGCCACACCCCTGACGATCGCCTACCCCACCGTCCGTACCGGACGACTCGTCCGCCGAACCGTCGTCATCACCAACACCGGAACTCTCCCACTCTCACTCCAGCAGCCCACTATCACCGGCACCGACCCCGACCGCTTCGCCGTCAGCTCACTGCCGCGGCTCCAACTCGATCCCAGCCAGAGCGAACTCCTCGAGGTCACCTTCAAGCCCAACGTCGATGGACCCGCTGCGGCAACCGTCATCATCATCAACAACGCCGGCGACCCCATCGAGATCCAGCTCACCGGCACCGCCACCTTCAATCGCTACAGCGATGACGACCCCGACGCCGCAACCATCGGCGACGGTGGCTTCGATCGACCCGACGAAAGCTCCACCCAGTTCGGCATCGCCACCGCCGGCAACGCCGCTGCGGCGCTCCGGCTTGAGGCGATTCGTCCCAACCCTGCGGTCACCGAGGCAACCGTGCACTTCGCGCACGCTGCCGGCACCACCGCTTCGCTGCTGCTGGTCGACGCGCGCGGTGTGGTGGTTTGGAGCCAGACCTCGGCGGCATCCTCGGTTGCCGAGCGCAGCCTGCAGGTGCCGGTGGCCTCGCTGGCTGCTGGCAGCTACGTTCTGCGGCTGAGCGTTGGTGCGGCCACGCTCGTGCAGACTCTGGTGGTTGCCCACTAGGGTGGTGGGCGGTATGCTGGCAGAGCGCCGGAGACGGGTGTGTGGTGCTGGCTGACCGATCCACAGGTTTCTGACAGCAGCGCGGGGTGCTCTACGGCACCCCGCGCCTTGTTTCGGGCAGAAATCCTCCCGATAATCCTCCCCTGAACAGGAGATTTTCTATTGGTGCGATATTTAGGATGTAGTAATTTCGCAGGCGACATCTGGTAGCCTCCCCTGAACAGGCCAGTCCAGACCGCTTCTCCCCACTGTACAATCGGCGCAGACACCCCAACTTGCTACCACTCCTTCTGCTATCACTGTGTGCGTCATGCTCGGGCAGTTCCCTGCCTTGAGAGGTACACGTTATTGCCCGAATACAAGAGAACTCAAGCCCTATCATTCACCTTTTCCGTATCACCGATCGCTTATGCATCTCTGGAAGCACTTTGCTCTGACCTGCGCACTGGCTCTGCTGACTGCCGGCAGCGTTGGGGCGAACACAGCGCCTGCCTTCGGCAGGTCGGCAGACAGCCCATTCCATGATGGAATTGTAGCGGGTCCCACCGCGATCAGCTTCCTCTTCGACAGGCTGTGGATGCCCGAAATGCCCGCGGAGACCACCGCGACGCTCACCGTTACCAGCAACGGCCAGCCGCTCGACACGACGTCCGTTCCCTTCTACAAGGCGACGACCTGCATCAACGATCAGTCGATCGTGATCCCGATCGATTTCAGCGCGTCCGGCCAGATGCCGTTGGTCATCACCTCGATTGAGGTCTACCAGACCGATACGGTGGTGATGCAGGGCGCACCGCGCTATCCGCTCAGCCGCACATGGCAGGACAGGCTGATTCCGATCAACGACTACGCGCTCGTTGAATCCTCCGCCGGTGGAACCCAGTCGATTGGCACCCCCTACATGCTGATGTCCTCCCCGACGCAGCTCTACCTTGCCTTCAACCCGCAGCGCCTCGGCGCACGCTTTGGCCGCGTCATCATCCGCACCAACGCAAGCAACCTGTACGGCAGCGACACCAACGGCGTGCCGACGATGGGCATCCTCACCTTCGACGTGTTTGGACGCGGACAGGGTGCACGACTTTCCTCCACGCTGCTGGGCAATCGCGTCAACGCCCTGAACATGGGCACCACGCATATCGGCACCACCAGCACTCGCTGGGTGCGGATCGTGAACTCCGGTACCTGCTCGCTCTATATCGAGCGCGCAAGCTTCAAGATCGCCAGCGGCGATGCCGACCAGTTCCGCATCGATTCCCTCTCCCCCGGCTTCGACGCAACCATCGACGAGCGTTTCTACACGCTGCGTCCGGGTGCCGTCGACTCGATGCGCATCAGCTTCTCTCCGAACCAGATCGGTTCACGGCGCGCCACGATCTACGTCCGCACCAACGACTCGATGATCGGCGGTGAGGCCGAAGGAATCGACCGTGGCGTGCTCCTGCTCGACCTGAACGGCAACGGTGCCGATGGCCTCTACGCCTCGCTGCAGGCAGCCGGCGCAGATCTCGGAGTTGGTGTGATCGGTGACTCTGTGGGTCCGTTCGCACGCGGCTTCGTGCGCGTAACGAACAACGGGAACGTTGCCGCCACCATCGACTCGTTTGCCATCGCGGACGGCGATCTCGGTGAGTTCCGCTTCGCCGACTCGGCAAGCTGGCCCGCAGTGCCCCTCGTTCTCCAACCCGGCATGTGGATCGATCTCCCCGTGGAGTTCCATCCGAATGTTGGCAACCCCGGTATCCGCACCTCCGCGCTCCGCGTCTACTCCACCGACGCGGGCAACGTTGACGCTCCGATCACGGGTCTGGCAGGGACACGTTCGTTGACGGCCACACCCCTGACGATCGCCTACCCCACCGTCCGTACCGGACGACTCGTCCGCCGAACCGTCGTCATCACCAACACCGGAACTCTCCCACTCTCACTCCAGCAGCCCACTATCACCGGCACCGACCCCGACCGCTTCGCCGTCAGCTCACTGCCGCGGCTCCAACTCGATCCCAGCCAGAGCGAACTCCTCGAGGTCACCTTCAAGCCCAACGTCGATGGACCCGCTGCGGCAACCGTCATCATCATCAACAACGCCGGCGACCCCATCGAGATCCAGCTCACCGGCACCGCCACCTTCAATCGCTACAGCGATGACGACCCCGACGCCGCAACCATCGGCGACGGTGGCTTCGATCGACCCGACGAAAGCTCCACCCAGTTCGGCATCGCCACCGCCGGCAACGCCGCTGCGGCGCTCCGGCTTGAGGCGATTCGTCCCAACCCTGCGGTCACCGAGGCAACCGTGCACTTCGCGCACGCTGCCGGCACCACCGCTTCGCTGCTGCTGGTCGACGCGCGCGGTGTGGTGGTTTGGAGCCAGACCTCGGCGGCATCCTCGGTTGCCGAGCGCAGCCTGCAGGTGCCGGTGGCCTCGCTGGCTGCTGGCAGCTACGTTCTGCGGCTGAGCGTTGGTGCGGCCACGCTCGTGCAGACTCTGGTGGTTGCCCACTAGGGTGGTGGGCGGTATGCTGGCAGAGCGCCGGAGACGGGTGTGTGGTGCTGGCTGACCGATCCACAGGTTTCTGACAGCAGCGCGGGGTGCTCTACGGCACCCCGCGCTTTTGTTGTATCGCCTCATCTCCATCAGCCATCACCGCTGGCTATTTTGTGCCCATGGCTCGAAGTAACTCCTCTCAGTCGGCCCCGGCGGTGGAGTGGGGAGAACGGGTTGTGGTGGTTGGAACGAGCGGGTCGGGGAAAAGCACCCTTGCCCGCCGCCTTGCAGCGATACATCACCTTCCTCTGATCGAACTCGACCTGCTCTTCTGGGACCCCCAGTGGAGGCCTACACCCGGAGCACTCTTCCGGCAGCGTGTTGCCGCAGCCACAGCACAGCCGACGTGGATCTGCGACGGCAATTACGGTCAGATCCGGGAGCTTCTCTGGCCGCGCGCCACCACCATCATCTGGCTCCGCTCCAGTTTCCCTCGCACCTTTCTCCGCATCCTCCGCAGAACAGTTCGCCGCGCCGCAACGCGCGAGAAAATCTGCGGGGAGAATCGGGAGTCGTTCCGCCGCTCCTTCCTCCACCGCGATTCCATCATTCTGTGGATGCTCAAAACGTGGAGGGGACACCGCCGCAAGATTCCGAAGCTCTTTGAACAGCCCGAGCATCACCATCTTCGAGTGCTCGTCTGTCGTCATCCGCGCGAGGCACAGCGGATCGTTGACGCATCGCTCGCAGCAGCCCGCATCTCCCAGCGCGATCCGTAGAGTGCCTGCCGGGTGGCTCCGGCGCCTGGTGGTTACTTGACGGTTGTGACTTCCAGCTTGTAGCTGTCCATCGTTCCGGCAGTGGGGTAGCGAAGGTCGAGATTACGCTTCGCTCCCGGAGGGAGCGGAAGATCATCGGGCGCAATCGCCACCACCTGGTTCGTCCCGAGCTTCCTGCCGTTGCCGTCGAAATCGGTGAAGCGAAGCGTCAGCTCCCTGATAGGCACCCCCGAACGGTTTTCCGCCTCCAGGGTAATCTGGTGGCTGGTCTCAAATCCGTTGGTCTTCCCCACGATCATCTCCGTTGCCACCACCCTGTCGCGCTCGAACAGCGCCAGGTCGAAACCATCGTGAGCGCCGGCCCAGGCGAACTCGACAGGAAGGCGCGAGCCTGCCGATGACGAAGGATTCGAGCGAACGGAAATGGCAGGCTCGGTAGATGAAGGGTCTGGCAGAACGGTAATGCCACCCGGCTCAGCGGACGGTTCCGGTGCCGACGGTTCCGTTCCCTTGAACACTGGAAGGAGGATCAGCAGGACGACGATGAGTGTCCCGGCGATCACAATCACCTGCCAGATTCTGTCCATCCGCGCGCGCGCAGTACCCGTGCGCGATTGTCCGGCGCTCGGCACCGCACGCTCCCGACCCCCTCCACGCAGAACGCGGATCAGCGTGTAGGCGCGCTCATGTCGTGGATCGATATCGACGACACGGCGCGCAAGGGTGATCGCCTCGTCGCGGTCGGCGCTGGCACCACGCCTCTGGAGAGCCTCGGCCAGCGCGTACAGCCCATCGGCAGAGAAGGGGTCGAGCGCAACGGCGTCGCGCAGTTCACGCACGGCGTCGTCGTGCTGGTCGTGCTGGCTGTAGCGGATCCCCCGCTCGCGATGGGCGGCAGCGGATTGCGCAGCGGCGGCCAGATCGCTCTGGCTCATCCCCAGTTCGCGCGCCACCTCCTGCACCTGCTCGAACGTCATATCGTCTCGCATCTCCTCGCGCAGTTTTGTCACGCGCTGGAGATAGTCCCGAAGCAGATCCTCGCGGGATGCGTCCATGAAATGAAAGAGTGGTATGAATGGGATGAGGAACGCCCGGATTACTTCTGCCCGACCCTGTTCCTTATCGAGTGGAGCGAATCCTGCAACCGCTGGATCACCGCGTTCAACGAATCGGTGGCGGGCACACCTGGCGTTACCGAGGGGTGCGGACCGACCCTGCCAACCTCCAGAATCGTGAACTCCTGCGGGTCGGCGCTATCGACCGCAACCTTCACCGGCGTTCCCGGCTGCATCAGCGCGGCTGTCGTGATCGAGGGAACGAAGGCAGTGGTTGCCGTATCAACCGTGCCGTTCGGACGACGGATGGCAACGGTGATGTCGAGTTCGGGGTGATCGTTGATGACGGTTCCCGACTCTTCTGCGTTGACGATGATCCCCTCCATCTTGATGCCCTCCTTCTCCAGACGATCGTGCCGCATCTGTGGACCGAAGATGGTGAACCAGAGAATCGCCCCAACACCGACGATGATAACGACAGGAATGAAGGCAAGAGGACCACAGCCCGAACCTTTCGATGTCTCCATGATGGATGATGGGTATACAGGAGTTGCAGGGGGAGAGGAATGGCCGGAAGATCGCACTTTCTCCGCCGCAGCGGAAACTGCGCGCGCTACTCCCTTCGGGAACCACGCAGCGGCTCCGGCGCGATCTCCAGATAGAGAAGCGTGGCACCGGCAACACACACCGGCATCACCAGCAGGTTGAGAAACGGCAGGAGCGCAAAGAGGAGAGAAACAAGCCCGAAACCGAGGTAGCGTGCGCGGTGGCGGCGAATGAACGCGCGGCGCTCCGAAAAGCGCGGGATATGGCGCTCGAATACGGGGTCGCTGAGGTCGAGCGCGAGCAGATTTGCACCGAAGAGGAACGATGCCGCTGCGTAGAGCCCCCACCCCACAACCGGCACAAACTGTAGGAGCCAGAGCAGCGGGTAGACGAGCATCGCCTGACCGAGTCGCGCAAGCTCCACCCCGACCGACCGGCGCACCGAAGCGATGATACCGGCATCATCCTCCACAGCACTCCCCCGCTGTAGCCGCTCGATGGCCACCGCAAGCGCGCTGTTGTAGGGTCCGGCAATGATTCCGCCAACAATCACGAAGAGCACCGGGGTCAGCAGCAGCACCCCAAGAACAGCCGCAACCTGCCCCACGATCCGCAGCACGCCGAACAACGCATCGCCACCGATCAGCCATCCGGCCAGGCTCATCGCACCCCAGACGGCAAGGGGAAGCCCGACGAGGAAGAGAACAATGTTGATAAGCAGCGGCTTCAACGCAAGGCGGCGCAGTTCCCGCTCCCGAAGGAGCAGCGCTGCGCCGCGAAAGGGTGCCGTGGCACCGCGAATGAAGTGTACACCAGGGTTATGCTGCGCTTCGCTCATGCGGCAAAGCTACGACCACACCCCACCGCTACAGCGTTGCAAGCTGATCTTCGAGGAGCTGACGCTCGTAGACGCGCGCATACTCCCTCTTCTGTTCGAGAAGCTGCTCGTGGGTGCCGCGCTCGACGATCCGCCCCTGGTGCATCACGAGAATCTCGTCGGCATCCTTCACCGTGGAGATGCGGTGGGCAATCAGGATCGTGGTGCGGTTCTGCATCACCCCGCGCAGTTCGCTCAGGATATGCTCCTCGGTTTCGGTATCCACCGCGCTCAGCGCATCGTCCAGAATCATGACGCGTGGGCGGCGGAGCACCGCGCGGGCAATGGAGGTGCGCTGCTTCTGCCCTCCCGAAAGGGTAATGCCGCGCTCCCCCACGATGGTCTCGAAGCCGCGCGGGAACGACTCGATGTTCTCCAGCACATCGGCGATGCGCGCAGCCTCGACAACCTCCTCCATGTCCGCCTCGCGCCGACCGAAGCGAATGTTTCCGGCCACCGTGTCGCTGAACAGGAAGCTCTCCTGCGTCACCATGCCGATGGCGGCACGCATCTCCTCGAGCGGAATCTCCTCGATGCGCCGCCCATCCACCAGAATCTCCCCGGACGTCGGCGCATCAACGCGAGCAACCAGATCGACGAGCGTTGACTTCCCCGCGCCGGTCGTGCCGATGATCGCCAGCGTGCGGCCTGCACGGAGGTGGAAGCTGATCCCTTCGAGCACCAACGGCAGATCCTCGCCGTAGCGATAGCTCACGTTGCGGAACTCGATCTCCCCCCGAATCTTCTCCTCGGCCTCCTCCAGCGGAAGCTCGCCGGCAGGGCGGGTGTACGGCTCCGGCGCGCGGGACATCGCTGCGGAGAGGCGCTTCATGGAGGCGGCACCGCGCTGGATCAGGTTCGTCACCCAGCCGATGGCGATCACCGGCCAGATAAGCTGACCGATGTAGGCGCTGAACTGTGTGATGGTGCCAATCGTTGCGCGGCCAGCGGCAACCTCCATCCCCCCCACCACCAGCACGATCAGCTGCGAGAGGCCGATGAGGGCGATCATCGTCGGCATCATCAGCGCCTGAATCTTCGTCAGGCGGATGTTCTTCTGGCGATAGCTGGCGCTGAGCGCGGCGAAGACATCGACGGAGTAGGCCTCGCGCACGTAGGCGCGAATCACCCGCGCGCCGGAAAGATGCTCCTGCGCGTGCGAGGTAAGCTCGGCGAACTTGGCCTGCACCTCGGTGAAGAGGCTGTGGACGCGCTTGCCGATGTAGTAGACGGTGTAGCTGACGAGCGGCAGCGGAATCATTGCCAGCAGCGTCATCTTCCAGTTCAGCATCAGCATCATCGTGATGGCGAAGGCGAACGTGGTCACCGTGTTGGCGCTGTACATGATTGCCGGCCCAACGAACTCCCGCACCGCGTTGATGTCGTTGGTGGCGAGCGCCATCACGTCGCCGGTTGGCGTGCGATGGAAGTAGCTCATCGGCTTGCGCTGTACGGTGCGGAGGAAGTCGTCGCGCAGATCGCGCTCCAGCAGCCGGGACATCACGATGATCGTCTGCCGCGTCAGGAAGAGGAACAGCCCGCTACCGATGGACAGACCGAGGATGATGAGCGCCTGCTGCAACAGATAGGAGGGCGTGGGAGGAACCGAGCCGGCGGCGTGGGTCAGGCTGTCGAACACTCCGCCGATGTAGCGCGGGATCGCGACCGAGAAGACGTTGGAGATCGTGATGGCGATCAACCCGAGCACGATGCGCCCGCGGTAGCGGCGGAGATACGGAAGAAGCGCGCGAAGATCAGACACGGGGAGGATCCTGGTTATTTTCGGCCACCAAATCGGGGCACGACACATCAATCCCGAACACGAGCACTCACCACTTCACAGGCCCAGCGGCGCATGCCAGCACCGCCTACTCGCTGAAGAGCACTTCCTTCATTCTCGAAAAAAATCCCCCCTTCTCCTCGCTCTTTTTGTCGTTCGTCTCGCCGCGCGCCGGCTTCACGTTCGGTCCCTCCGCCAGCTGCTCCAGTGCGCGGCGCTCCTCATCGGAGAGGCGGGTGGGGACGTGGATGTTGATCCGCACGATCTGGTCGCCGCTGCGGTTGGTGTTGAGATGGGGGATCCCCTTGCCACGCATCCGAAGGAGCGTGCCGGGCTGCGTTCCCGGCTCAACCGTGATCACCGAGCGGCCGGTGAGCGTCGGCACTTCGATCTCGGCACCGAGTGCCGCCTCGCTGAAGCTGAGCGTCAGGTCGTGCACCACGTCGTCGCCGGCACGCTGGAAGTGCTGGTGGGGCGTCTCCTCGATCAGCACGATCAGGTCGCCCGCCGGTCCCCCGTGGCGCCCGGCATTGCCGTGCCCCCGCAGCGGAATGTAGTTGCCGTCGCTGACGCCGGCGGGAACACCAATCGTCTCGCTCGCCTCCCCCTGCACGCGACCATCGCCGCCGCAGGCACGGCAGGGCTTCTTTATCGTCCGCCCCTCGCCGCCGCAGCGCGAGCACGCGGTGACGTTGATGAACTGGCCGAACATCGACCGGCTGGCCTGCCGAATCTCCCCGGTGCCGTTGCAGGCAGAGCACTCGACGATGTCGGCGGGACTCGTTGCTCCGGCACCGTTGCACTCGGTGCACCCCACCATCCGCTTCACGCGCACCGTTTTCTCGACGCCGGTAGCAATCTCCTCAAGGGTCAGCGGCAGCCGCAGGCGAAGGTCGGCGCCGGGCTGCCCCCACACCGCTCCCGCGCTGCGACGCCCGCCACCGAAGAACTCCTCGAAGATCGTCCCCCCGAACGCGGAGAAGATGTCGTTCATGTTGCTGAACCCGCCGCCCTCCTGCCCGCCACGCAATCCGTTGTGGCCGAAGCGGTCGTAGCGCGCACGTTTGTCGGGGTTCGAGAGGACGTCGTAGGCCTCGGCTGCCTCCTTGAACTTCTCCTCCGCCTCGGCGTTGCCGGGATTGCGGTCGGGATGGTGCTGCATCGCCAGGCGGCGGTAGGCGGACTTTATCGCATCGGCCTCGGCGGTGCGGGCAACGCCCAGCACCTCGTAGTAATCTCTCTTCTCCACTGTTGCTCTCTGATCCTTGATGTGAAGTGCACGGCACTGCGTGCTTCGTCCCTAGCTCTATCATCGTACGCTCTCCGGTCATGAGGTCTCCACCCTCATCTGCCGGCCGTTGCAGCATGGGCGTCCAGCCGGACGCCCCTGGCGATCATCTCCGATGGATCACGGTCGATTGGCGGCTCTCCCCCTACTCCCCCACACCAGCGGAGACCATCACGCGCGCGTGGCGCAGCACACGGTCACCGTAGGTATAGCCCGGCTCCAGTTCGGCGATGATCGTCCCTTCAGGCTCATCGCTCGGCTGGCGCAGCAGCGCCTCGTGCAGGTTCACGTCGAACATCGTTCCCACCGTCTCGATTTTCTGCACCCCCTGGGATTCGAGAAGGCGTGTCACCTTGTCGGCGACCATCGAGACACCCTGGAAGAAGCTCTCGAACTCGCGTCCACGCTCCTCCACCTTCGCTCCGCTCTCCACCGACCGGCGCAGGTCGTCGATGAAGGGGAGCAGTGCGCGGAGCAGACGCTCGTTGCCGTACTGGATCAACTGCTCCTGCTCGCCGCGCGCACGGCGGCGATAGTTCTCGAAGTCGGCAACGGTGCGCAGAAGCTGGTCACGGAGCCTTGCCACCTCCTCCTCGGAGGAACTGGAGCCTCCCCCGTCAACCGGGATGGTTGTCTCGCGCGATGAGGTTTCGGAAGTCTCGTCCTGCTGCCGGGTGTTGTCGTTCTGGTCCATGGATCGTGCTGGAATGGAATGGTCGAGTGCGGCTCCGCCGGGATGTGGAGCCTACAGACGAATAGCCGGGACGAAAATTAGAAGATGGTGGGACACGGGCACAATGAGGTGTGCAACAAACCCTCAACGGAGCGGAACCCACTGCGGAACGATGCTGTTGTGCCAGTCGGTATCCGTCGCAAGAGACGGCCCGCGTCCATCAACGTTTGGAGGAAGCCATGACACCGATTCGCACTCTGCTCTGCCTCCCGGTCCTCGCTCTTCTCGCAGCCTCCTCCCTGCTCGCACAGGCACAGGAGACCTACAAGGTCGACGTCAACCTCAACACCAACGGCAGCGGCGGGTTCTTCAATCAGCCGTGGGTCTGGATCGTCGGCGGTGCCGTCTTCATCCTTCTACTCGTGGCGCTGCTGCGAAGCGGTGGACGGAAGGAGTGAGGGAAGGTGCGGAGCGGCAGGCCCCTCCCTACAGCGAAGGCTCCCGCTGCGACCCACCAAGCGCCGAAGCAATTGCCGCGACAATCACGCTCATCCGCGCGTAGTTCATCCGCTTCGGTCCGATGAGTCCCACCGTGCCGGTTGCCGAACCCACGCGGTAGCGCGTGGTAACAAGGCTGTAGTCCGCAAGCTGCTCGGCGCCAAGCTCGCTGCCAATCGCCACCTTCACCTCCCCTTCATCCCCTGCGTGCTCGTCGAGCAGGTGAATCACCACCTCCTCGTTCTCGATAAGCTCCACGATCCCCCGCACCTGGTCGGCGTTGTTGAACTCCGGCTGGCGCAGCAGGTTCTGCGTGGGGGAGATGCGCACGCGGTCATACCCGGCACTCTCCGCAAAAAGGTCGTCGGAACTCTCCATGATGGAGCGCACGAGCGGATCATCGGGATCGGCGAGGTCGCGCAACCTTTCGCGCGCCGTGGCGCGGAGTTCACGGAGCGGAACGCCGGCAAGCCGTTCGTTCAGCAGAGCGGCGATCATGTCCAGCCTGTCGCGCGTGAACTCGTGCCGCATCTCCACGGTAACGGTGCGCACCATGCTTCCGCCCAGCGAAAAGACGGCGAGGAGGCGCGACGACGAGAGAGGAACAAGCTCGACACGCTCCAGTCGCCCATCGAGCACTTCGGGCGCGGTCACCAGCCCCAACTGGCTGGTAACGGCGGCAATCAGCCGCGACGCCTCGCGCATCAGCAGCGGCGTGGGGGTGCCGGGATCAATCGACCGGCGAATCGTTGCGCGCTCCGCCCCGGTCAACCGTTCGGCGTGCATCAGCGCGTCGACGTAGAAGCGATAGCCGAGATCGGTAGGAACACGCCCGGCACTTGTATGGGGATGGGTGATCAGCCCCTTCTCCTCGAGGTCGGCCATCGTATTGCGGATGGTGGCCGCCGAGAGCCGCTCCTCTTCGAGCCGCTTCGAGAGATAGCGCGACCCCACCGGACTGGTGGTGAGGATGAAGAGCTGCACGATCGAACGCAGCACAAGCTCCTCCCGCTCGGTGAGCGGGACCGGAAACTTTGTGCTCAGAAGCGATGCTCGTGATGGCCGGGTCATGGTGTCGGAAGCGGAACCGTCGTGCCTGTCACACGGGACGGGCACGACGGGAAGATAGTGCGGAACGCCGTTTATCGTTCAGCCCCCGGCATTCGTCTTTCATGGTCCCAGCGCAACGCCCGCCACGGCGCTCTACCTTCCACCCGCCGCGTTCAGCACGAGCTGTGGGATCAGGCCGAGCACGAGCGTGCCGATGATCGTGATGGCGAGGGCGGAACGGGTCAGCCACGTCATCTCGGGGAAGCTGCCCGGCTCCCCCTCCGGCTCGCGGAAGAACATGTTGACGATCAGGCCGAGGTAGAACCATGCGCTGATCACCGAGGAGACAACGCCCACGATGGCGAGCCACACCATATCGCTCTGGATGGCAGCAGCGAAGAGCAGGTACTTGCCAAAGAACCCGGCGAACGGCGGAAGGCCCACCAGCGAGAACATGAAGAGCGACATCACGACTGCCACCCCCGGCTTGCGACGTCCCAGCCCCCGATACTCCTCAATCGTCAGGTTGCCGCCGTTCTCCCGCTCCAGCATCCCCACCACGGCAAACGCGCCAAGCTGCATGAAGAGGTAGGCTGCGAGATAGTACATGATCCCGGTGCTTCCGCTGCTGTTGCCAGCAGCGAGGCCGATGGTGAGATACCCCGCGTGCGCAATCGAACTGTAGGCGAGCATCCGCTTGATGTTCGTCTGTGCCACCGCAGTGATATTGCCGAGCAGCATCGAGGCCACGGCGAGTCCGGCGAGCACCGTTCGTGCCTCCACCACACCGGGCGCGTTGGTCGAGAGCACCGGCAGCATCACGCCGGCAAAACCGGCGAACGCCGCGGCCTTGCCCGCGGTGCTCATGAATCCCGTGACGACGGTTGGTGCACCCTCGTACACGTCGGGCGCCCACTGGTGGAACGGCGCGGCGGCGACCTTGAAGGCGAGGCCGACGATCAGCAGACCGACGCCGATCCAGAAGACTGCGGGCATCGTGCTCGTGGCAATCCCGCCGGCAATGCCGGCATAGGAGGTCTGCCCCGTTGCGCCGTACATCAGCGCGATGCCGAAGAGCAGAAATCCGCTGGCGAACGCGCCGAGCAGGAAGTACTTCAAGGCCGCCTCGTTGCTTGCGACGTTGCCGCGAGCGATTCCTGCCATCACGTAGAAGCAGACGGACATCACCTCGATACCGGTGAAGAGGATCATCACGTCGTTGCTGTGGGCCAGGAGCATCATTCCCGCCACCGACATCATCAGGAGCGTGTAGAACTCGTCGTACATCCCCCCTGTCCGCTCCAGATAGTCGCGTGCCAGCAGCACGGTCATGATGCCGGCGGCACAGACGATCATATCGTAGATGTTCGCCATCCCCCCCGACGTCAGCATGTCGCTGAAGCCGGTGGAGTTGTAGTAGAGGGTGAGGCCGGAGGTGATAATCCCGGCAACAAACCCACTCATGGCGAGTGTGGCGCAAAGCTTCGTGCTCCGCCCCACCAGCGCATCGGCAAGCATCACAAGGAGCGAGAAGGCTGCAACCGTCTCGATTGGGAGCGCTACGAGGAAGTCGTTGTAGTTCAAGGGACCCGGAGGAAAGTCAGAGGTTCGAGATCAGAAGTCAAGGCCAGAATCCTGTCGGAAACGTATCCACCCACCACGCAGCCCACACCCTCATCGTCCGCGCCACACCACCGCTGCGTATCAGCGGCTGCCGGGCGGGGGTGCTGGAGAGACCGCTGCCCCGGCTGGCGGCGGCACACTGCCACCCGACCGCGATGCGGGGGCAGCAGGAGTGCCCGGCAGTGGCGACACCCGCATCGGCTCGGTGTTTTCACCCGGCCTGCTCAGGGGAAGCGCGGGCGCACCCGGCATCTCCTGCTGGAGCGTTGCGCCGGGCATTGTGGACTTCGTGGTGTCGGTTCCAGCCACCCCCACCCCGTTCATCGCGATGTCGCGCAGGCGGAGCTGCGCCTCGGCAGCGTAGGGAGTTGCCGCACCCTTCCGCATCTCGATCATCCCCACCACCGCACGCGACGACGACTCGGAGACCGAGAGGAAGGTGTTGGGCTGGAAGCCGATCCACACGCAGAGAATCACCATGGGCACGAGCACACCGATCTCCAGCGGCGTCAGGTCCTTCAGCTTCCGGTTCTCCTCGTGCGTGATCGGTCCGAAAAAGATCCGCTGGAAGAGAATCAGCAGGTAGACCGCCGCAAGAATCACGCCCGAGGCGGCAACGATGGCGTACCACTTCGAGCCGAGATGGGTGCTGGTGTAGGCCCCGATCAGCGACAGATACTCCCCCACGAAGCCGTTCAGCCCCGGCAGACCCACCGAGCTGAACACGGCGATGGCGAAGAAGACGGCGAAGACCGGCATGGAGCGGGCCAGACCGCCGTAGTCCTTCATTTCGCGGGTATGCTTCCTGTCGTACACGAAGCCGATCAGCATGAAGAGCATGCCGGTCGAGAGTCCGTGGTTCACGTTCTGGATGATCGCTCCCTGCACCCCCTCCACCGTCATCGAGAAGATGCCGAGCACGACGAACCCGAGGTGGGCAATCGAGCTGTAGGCAACGAGCTTCTTGATGTCGGTCTGCACCATTGCCAGCAACGCGCCGTAGATGACGCCGATCACCGCGAGGAGCGAGATGAGGTCGGCGTACTGCTGCGAGGCGTCGGGAAAGAGCTGGAGGTTGAAGCGGATCAGGCCGTAGGTGCCCATCTTGAGCATCACCGCCGCCAGCACCACCGAGCCGGCGGTCGGGGCCTGGGTGTGGGCGTCGGGGAGCCATGTGTGGAGCGGGAACACCGGCACCTTTATACAGAACGACAGTGCAAAGGCAAGGAAGAGCCAGCCCTGCGGCCCCAGCGGAATCGACGGTGCGATCACCATCAGCTTGCGCAGGTCGGTGGTGAAGCCGGTCGGCGTCCCCGTTGCGTAGTTCCCCAGCCAGATGATGGCAACCAGCATCAGCAGCGAGCCGGCCATCGTGTAGATGAAGAACTTCATCGACGCGTAGATGCGGTCCTTCCCACCCCAGATGCCGATCAGGAAGTACATCGGGATCAGGATCACCTCCCAGAACACGTAGAAGAGGAAGGTGTCGAGCGAGGCGAAGACGCCCACCAGCCCGAACTGAAGCACCAGCAGCATCGAGTAGTAGAGCTTCGAGCGATCCTTGATCGAGTTCCAGCTGGTGATGATCGCAATCGGCATGATCAGCGTGGTGAGCACCACCATCAGGAGCGACATGCCATCCAGACCGAACCGGACCCCGATGTCGAGCGAGCTGATCCACGGCACATCCAGCACGAACTGGAAGCCGGGCGTGCTCTTGTCGAAGCTGAACCAGAGTCCGAGCGACACCAGGAAGGTGAGGAGCGAACCAACGAACGCGCCAACGCGATGCACCCCCTCGCTTCGTGCACTCACGAGCGAGAGGAGCACCGCGGTCAGCAGCGGCAGGGCGAGGGTCAGAAGAAGGAGAACCAAAGCCTAGGGGACTAAGGGGTTATGGGACTACGAAGCTGTGCAGAGGACCAGTGAGCCGGGAGACCTATCTCCACAGCATCACCGCCAGAATCACGATGATGCCCGCCACGAAGAGCGTTGCGTAGTTCTGCACCACGCCTGTCTGAATCCTGCGAATGATCGACGCAAACCAGCCGGTAACGCGGGCCGAACCGTTCAACAGCCCGTCGATGGTGCCCTTGTCCACACCGCGGAGCAGCGCCTCGCGCGAGGTGATCCAGATCGGCTTCACCACGGCGTTCTCGTACACCTCGTCCACGTACCACTTGTTCAGCAGGATGCGGTAGGGCGTCTTGAACGCTGCGGCCAGACGGTCGGCGATGCCGGGATTGTTCTTGTAGATGTGCCGCGCCAGCATGATGCCCGCAACGCCGATCCCCACCGAAACGATCATCAGCACGATCTCCGTCGTGTGCGAGCCGTGGTGGAGGCGGTAGAACTTGTAGGCAGGCTCGAACACCGGCTCCAGCCAGTTGTGGAGCGCGTGGGCGTGCTCGCCGAGCAGCGTGGGCAGGCCGAGGAATCCACCCACCGTGGAGAGGAGGGCCAGCACCCACAGCACCGAGGTCATCACCTTCGACTCGTGCGGGTGGTGATGGTGATGATCGAACCGCTCCTCGCCGTCGAAGGTCATGTAGACCGAACGGAACATGTAGAACGCGGTGCAGAAGGCGGCGAGCGCCATCACGATCCAGAGGATGACGTTGCCGTCCACGAACGCGTGGTAGAGGATTTCGTCCTTCGAGAAGAAGCCGCTGAAGATCGGGATGCCGGCGATGGCCAGCGACGCGATGAAGTAGGTGCGGTAGGTGGAGGGCATATACTTCTTCAGACCACCCATCTTCCGCATATCCTGCTCGTGGTGCATCCCGTGGATCACCGAGCCGGAGCCGAGGAAGAGGCAGGCCTTGAAGAAGGCGTGGGTCATCACGTGGAACACCGCCGCGGTGTAGGCGCCCACGCCGAGCGCCACGAACATGAACCCGAGCTGGCTTACCGTGGAGTAGGCCAGCACCTTCTTGATATCGTTCTGGACGAGGCCAACGGTTGCAGCAATCAACGCGGTTGTTGCGGCCACCCCGGTCATCACCGCCATCGTGGTTGGGCTGAGGGTGAAGAGCACGGCGTTGCGGCTTACGAGGAAGATGCCCGCCGTCACCATCGTTGCGGCGTGGATCAGGGCGCTCACCGGCGTGGGGCCGGCCATGGCGTCGGGGAGCCAGACGCCGAGCGGAATCTGCGCGCTCTTGCCGCAGGCACCGAGGAAGAGCATCAGCGTGGCCCAGGTGATCACGTCGCTCGAACCGGGATTGAAGCCGCCGAGCGCCACCGTCTCGGTAATCACCGAGTACCGCAGCGTGCCGAACTGGGTGTAGAGCAGGAACATGCCGATAAGCATGCCGAGGTCGCCGATGCGGTTCATCACGAACGCCTTCTTCGCCGCATCGCCCGTCCACTGGATGCCCACCCCCTCGAACTTCTGGTCGTACCAGAAGCCGATCAGCAGGAACGAGCAAAGCCCCACCCCCTCCCAGCCGAGGAACGTGACAAGGAAGTTGTCGGCCAGCACCAGGTTCAACATCATGAAGATGAACAGGTTCAGGTAGGCGAAGAAGCGGTAGAAGCTCCGGTCGCCGTGCATGTACCCGATCGAGTAGACGTGGATCATCGTCCCCACGCCGGTGATCACCAGGAGGAAGATCATCGAGAGGGGATCGAGGAGGTAGCTGAAACTGAGATTGAACTGTCCGGCAGTGATCCAAGGGGCAATCTCCACCTCCATGCGTCGCGCCTCGGGAGGGAGCCCGAGCATCTCCACGAAGAGGAGGACGGCGAAGATGAAGCCGATGCCAACGGCAGCGGAGCCTATCATGCCGATGGTTTTCTCCGAGCCGATCCGTTTACCGAACAGCCCGTTGATGAGAAAGCCGACAAGCGGCAGCAGAAGAATGATCGGAAGGTACGTGGAAGCCATCAGCCGTGCAGATGAGGTGGGGAGAACCCCAGGAGATGCGGCACAAACCGCGCGTTGAAATGCGGCGCAAACATACGAAACCCATTCCGTGATTGCGACCGGAACTGACCGTTTTCTTTATCGGGAACGAATGGTGCGCGTTCGCGTTCCGTCGGCAAAAAACGCACGAGAGAGGCGCACCTCTCCCCCATTTCCACCACTCCACCCCCATTCAGGACATATCATGTAGCAATCATATTATTTGGACTTCGTCCAGATAGAACTATCTTCGCACTCGATTTCCTGCTCGCTCTCCGAAACGTGGCTGGTCTTTCCGGGGAACAGCACCCATTCCTCCCCTGCACAGCGTGAAGGACGGGTGCAGAGTAGCGGCACTCTCCAGCGCTCTTCCGCGCAACTCCGATGAAGCGGTTCTTCCGAAACATCCACCTCTACCTTGGCCTTGCGGCCGGAGCCGTGATTGCCGTTGTCTGCTTCACCGGCGCCACCCTCGTCTTCGAGAAGGAGATGCAGACGATGCTCTACCCGGAACGGTACCGGGTGGAAGGACCGGGGCCGGAGCGGGCGTCGCTTGAAACGATGGTTGCCAGCCTCCGGCGCAGCACACCAAACGCAACGCCCACCTCTGTACGAGTGTACAGCGAAGCCGAGCGCACGGTGGAGATGGGCTACGAGGAGGGGAAACGCTCCGAGAGGATGCAGGCGTTCATGCACCCCGCCACCGGGGAGGTGGTTGATCGCTCCTCGTCGAGGCTCCCCTTCTTCGCCACGATGTTCTCGCTCCATCGGTGGCTGCTGGCGGGGGACACGGGGAAGATGATCGTGGGCGTCAGCACGTTGAGCTTCCTCGTGATCCTGATCACCGGCATCGTCCTCTGGTGGCCGAGGAACCTCGCGATTCTGAAGCATCGCCTGAAGATGAAGTGGAGCGCGGGATGGAAGCGCACCAACCGCGACCTGCACGTCGTGGTCGGTTTCTACACGGCGCTCTTCCTCTTCGTCTTCGCCTTCACCGGCCTTGCATGGTCGTTCACCTGGTTCAACGACGGCATCTACTGGATCACCGGCTCCGAGAAGCCGCTCCCTCCCCCCCGCTCCGACACCACGGCCACCGCCGGGCCGATCACGCTCGACAGGGCGCTCGCAACGGCGCGCACCCGGATGCCCGATGCCGAGCACTACACGATCAGCACGGCACGCCGCCGCGACGACGCGGTGCGCGTGGTGGCGATGCCACACGATGCCGTCCACGAGCGCGCCTCCAACCAGATGTTTCTCGACCAGTATTCCGGGAGCGTGATCGAGATTCGGCGATACAGCGAGCAGAGCCTCGGGCAGCAGGTGCGGAGCACCTTCTATCCCATCCATGTCGGCTCCATCGGTGGGATTGCCGGACGGATCGCAGCGTTCGCCTCGTGCCTTGCGGGCTTCACCTTCCCCATCACAGGCACCATTCTTTGGATCAACAGAATTCGTAGAAAAAAGGGACAGACCACCACAGCAGCAGCGGCAACGAGGTTGGAAGAGAGAGCCGCTGCGACCGTATAGCGGAGAGAGAAGAGCGAGGCGCGGGTGTGTGCATCACCCGCGCCTCGTGCTTTATACTCGTGGAGACTCTACGTATTGCGGAGAGATCCTACGGCAGCACAAACGACAGAACTGTCTGGCCCGCCACCACGAAGTAGCGGCCTGCGCCCAGGCGCGATACATCCAGAACGATCCGTTCCGCACTCTGCGCCACAACGGGACAATCGAGCGTTCGTCCAATGAGATCGTTCACGACGATACTCCTCCCGCCTCCTGCTCCCGGCAGCGCAATCGCCAGTTGCGCGTGATCGGCGCTGAGACTGAGCCGGGGAGCCGCCGAGCCACGGACGGCATCGACCCCGCTTGGGCCTGTGGTGGTAGAGAAGGTCCACACCGGCGAGGCCACCACCGTCCCGAGCCGGGTAACTCCCTCGACATACCAGTAGTAGCGGGTCAGCGGCAGCAGCGACTCGGCTATCACCCCCACGCTGTCGATACGGTGCAGCACATCGCCATTGAATGTGGAGTCGGTCGAGACTGCAAGGCGATAGCCGGCATAGAGGCTGTCGGTGTTCCAGCGAAAGGTGACCTCGGGATCGATCTCAAGAATCTGGTCGATCGGCTCGATCAGTACAGGGGCGTTCAGCTCCTGGAGGCAGGAGACGTTCTCCGCCGTCTGGCGAATCACCGCCGCAACGATCGGCAGGAAGGTCATCTCCACAGTGTAGCCCAGCCCGGCACTGTAGTTCCGTCCGCCACAGTAGCTCATGATCGAGCCGGGATTGGTGCGCGGGGTGATTCCGGTCTGGAAGCATCCCCCCTCGATTGCCTCATCAACCTCACACGTGTCGAGCGGTGCGCCCCAGTAGCAACTGTGCGAGTGCTCGGCGTTGAAGTTGTGCCCCAGCTCGTGCGCGGTGATATAGACATCGTAGGTGAAGCCCTGCGCCGGAAGCTTGTTCCACCCCTGCACCGACACGGCACTGAAGCTGCTCGTGCCGGCACCGCCGCACAGCGCGTTGTAATAACCGTAGCCGCCCCCACCGTAGGAGATCGCCGTCAGCACCTGGAGCAGGTCTCTCGGCACACCGGCATAGGCCGAACTGTATGCCGCCTTCACCCGATCCCGCAACACGAACGGATCGCCAGCGGCGCTGTAGGGGTCGGGAGTAGTGTCGGTCCACGTGCGCAGCCACGAGAGGCGGAACACGATGTGCGTCTCATCCTCGTAGAGCGCGTTGACCGCGGAGTAGAGCGCAATCGTGTACTCCTGCGCTTTCTGCAGATCGCGGCCCGTAGCGACGAAGAAGGCGGAGTCGGTCTCCACCGCAATATCCACCAGAAGCAGCGGTTTCGTTGCGAGGAGTTCGGGGGTGAGCGGATCGGGAAGGGCACTCGACGCAAGGGAGCGCTCATCCTCCGGGGTTCCGCACAACGGGCGGTCGGAGCCGGAAGGGCGCATCCCATCGGTACTGGCGAGCGTTGACTTCAGTGCCCTTCCCCCCTTCTCCTGTTCAACGGAGAGCGAGTAGGTGCCCCCTGTCGGCATCTGCGAGAAGCCCATCGCCGAGGAGCGGTCGGGAAACACTGCGAGCCAGACGCGCGCACCCGACCGCACCCCACGACCGGTGTAGAAATCAACCCTCGGAACGATCACCTCCGAGTCCCCACGCTGTGTGGCAACAACGACGCGGCTGTTCGCGTCGATCACCGAACGGCGCTTCTGGAAGAGCACCGGCTCGTTGAGCGTGGGAGAGGTAGGATAGCTGGGGATCTGCACGGCATCGCCCCCCATGGCAAGGATCTGCCCTTCATAGGAGGTTTGTGCGGTGAGACTGCTGGCGCACACAGCGAGGGCGAACAGCGTTGGGAACACTGTTTGGGTCAACCAGAAACGCATGGGTTTGAAGAACGATGGAGAGGAATGAGCAGAACACAATATAGATGATGAGGCAGGGAGGACCGTGTTCAAAGAATACCCCGGTGGAACCTGTTCCGTCGAGGATGACTGCAACAAGCGTATTGCAGACCTATTGGGGGTCATTTCAGCACAGCACCATCCACCCCATGGCTTGCTATCTGTTGGGCAACACAACGTCGAGGAGTGCCGATAGATCGGAGCCAACGGCATCGGCCTGGATACCAAGCTCCTCCTGCGGAGCACCCATTCGATTGGCCCAGAACGTTGGGTAGCCGAACCATTTCGCACCGGCCACATCCCAGCCGGCAAAGGCTACGAACAACACTTCCTCCTTGCGCAATCCCAGGCTGTCGACGCCCATTTGATAGGCACGGGGATCGGGCTTGTACGAACGTATCTGGTCGGTACTGAGAATGGCGTCGAACATCCCATCAAGCCTGGCATTCCTGAGACCATCGGTGAGCATGCGGGATGTCATGTTCGAGAGGAACGCCAGACGCAGGCCTGCATCGTGCAGCACCTTGACCACCCCAGCGGCATCGGGCCAGACCTGCAAGTTCGACCACGGCGCCATCAGTTGCTCTTGCGTTGCGGAAGAAATCTCCAGCCGGAGTTGACTGGCGGCGAAGATCAGACTGTCGTGCGTTGCCTGAAGGAAGTCCACGTACCGACCAGCAAGCGCCCGCAGCCACTGATACTCAAACTGCCGGGTGCGCCACACATTCATAAGCGCCTGGCCATTACCGGGGAGCAATGACTCGGCAACCGCGGCGATGGGACGCGGGTCGAAAATTGGGAATGCGTCGAACGCAACGGCCTTGAACTCAGCTCGGTTCACGTTGTCAGCCAGGGATGCCGCCGGGAACGCGGCGCTGGCGACGGCGGTGCCCGCCACCAACTGCAAGAAGCTCCTGCGATTCAAGGCCATCCGGGAATCCTTGTGTATCGTTCGCCCAACGGTCACGCTCGCATCCAGCAATGGCGAACGGTGGAACTGCTGGTAGGCAATGAGCAGAACAGCCCCAACAGAAAGTCTCCATTGGGGCTGAAAGTCGTGATGAGCGTCGGCTTCTCAGTCACCCACAACAACGGCAGCCTTCTCGTACGGCAGCTCGATATCGGCAAATCGGATCGACAGATCCTCCTCGACGATAATCATGGAGTTGCGCCCGACCTTCACCCAGTCGCTCTTCACCGTGGTAAACGGCTCCGAGGAGATCACCACCGCCTCGGCCTGTCCGTCATCCGGCACCATGAAGCAGCGATCATCCTGGCAGACGTACTCGCGGCCGAACATGTAGTAGAGCGTGGCGGGCTGCACGCGCGGGTTGGTGGTATAGCGCGTGGCAACAATCGAGCGACCGTTCGAGACCGCAAGGTTCAGGTAGCTGTGCTCGCGCACGTCGCACTCGAACAGGAGCCGGTTGAAATCACCGAACATTCCGAACATCGCCTCGACCATCTCGTTGGTGGAGACGGGACCGGAGGGGTCCTTCAGGTTGTTGAGGAAGAGGCCGAAGAGGTGTTCGCTGTCGGTTGCCCCCTGCACGGAGTCGTACGCCTCGTCGTTCAGTTCGCGGAGCAGCGAGCGCCGAATCTTCCGAAAGCCCTGCACCATCCCGTTGTGCATCCACGTCAGCGTGCCGTGAACGAACGGGTGGCAGTTCAGTTCCTCCACGTTCGAGCCGGGCGTTGCCGCGCGGATATGGGTGAAGATCATGTTCGAACGAATCTTCCGGGAGAGGAAGCGCAGGTTCTCATCGCTCCAGGCGGGGTGAATCGAACGGAAGCGGCACGGTTGGTCGTCTATCGAGAAGTCATACCAGGAAACCCCGAAGCCATCGCCGTTGATGGCAACCGACATCTCCTGCGCCCCCATCGACTGCCCCTCGATCAGCGAGTGCTTGGGTTTGTAGAGAAGATCGTGTGCGAGGACGGGTCGACCGAGGTAGGCAAGGAAGCGGCACATGAGGACAGGTTCCGATGGATGGGCCTCCCGCACTGTGCGGGATGATTGAAGATAGGCAACCGGATCAGTTGATGGTCACTGATCCGTTGTGATTTGTCATCCGCCGGCAGAGAGGAACTGCACCCCTCACACCATCCTGCCGAACCCCGAATGACCTATGGACCACGCCCCGCTCTCTCCGCTCCCCCTCACACCGCCTCGACGATTGCGCTGATCCCCTGCCCCACCCCGATGCACATCGTGGCCAGACCGTAGCGGCCGCCACGACGCGGCAGTTCGGTGGCGAGCGTGGCGAGCAGCCTCACGCCCGACATGCCGAGCGGATGGCCGAGCGCGATTGCCCCACCGTTCACGTTGGTACGGTCCAGATCGAGACCCAGCTCGCGGATCACCGCCAGGGACTGCGAGGCAAACGCCTCGTTCAGCTCGACGAGGTCCAGATCGGCAACGGTGAGTCCGGCACGGCCAAGCGCAGCCTGCGTTGCGGGGACGGGGCCGATCCCCATCACGCGCGGATCGACGCCGACTGCCGCACCCGACACGTAGCGCAGCACCGGCTTGAGTCCGTACTCCTCCACGGCACGCCTGCTCGCAACGATCATCGCCGCAGCGCCATCGTTCAGGCTGCTGCTGTTGCCGGCGGTGACGCTTCCGCCCTTGCGGAACGCAGGCTTCAAGGTTGCAAGCTTGTCGAGCGTCGTGTCGGCGCGCGGGCCCTCATCGCGGCGCACGACGACGGGGTCGCCCTTGCGCTGTGGAATCTCCACCGGCAGCACGCTCTCGTCATAGTGCCCGGCATCCCAGGCAGCAACGGCACGCTGATGGCTGCGGAGCGCAAACGCGTCCTGATCCTCACGGCTGATCTCCCAGCGCTCCGCAACGTTCTCCGCCGTCTCCCCCATCTGCTCCAGCGGGAACATCGCTTCGAGCTTCGGGTTGGGGAAGCGCCAGCCGAGTGCAGTGTCGTACGCCGTCATGTTGCCGAACTGCGCGCCGCCGCTCACGTTCTTCGCAATCGCGTAGGGCGCGCGCGACATCACCTCCACGCCGCCCGCCACAACGATGTCGGCCTCGCCGCACCGCACCGCGCGCACCGCCGCAAGCGTGGCGTCCAGCGCGCTGCCGCAGAGCCGGTTGATGGTGGTGGCGGGAACGCTCTGGGGAAGCCCGGCCAGGAGCGTTGCCATGCGCGCCACGTTGCGGTTGTCCTCGCCCGACTGGTTTGCGCAGCCGATGATCACGTCGTCGATCTTCTCTGCGGGAACGCCGCTTCGTTCGACGACGGTGCGGATGGCGAGTGCGGCAAGGTCGTCGGCGCGAACGGCGCTGAGCGCGCCACCGTAACGGCCAATGGGAGTGCGGAGCGGAGAGATGATGTAGGCGTCCACGAGGTAGGTAGGGATTGAGAATCTGAGGTTGGAGGTTGGCAGGGAGACGTGCAGCACGAATATGCCGCCATGTTAGCCTCTCCGCTGCTACGAGGATGTATCGGAGGATGATCGCATCCAGGGCATCGTGATCTCGACGCGCGTACCGGCGGGCTTGTTGTAGCGGTTCAGGAGATCGTGCACCACGATCCGAAACTCCTTCCCCGTCGACGCGCGAAGGAGCGCGCACCGCTCCTCCAGCAACTTCAGGCCGAGCGACGTTCGCGGTGCGAGCGCACCACCCGTTGCCTTGCGGCGCTCGCTCTCCTCCCGCCCGATTCCGTTGTCCTCCACGGAACAGTGCAGAGAGTCATCCTCTCCGGGAGCAATCGTGAGCCTCAACGTTCCACGGCGGCGCATCGGGAGAAGGCCGTGCCGAATCGCGTTCTCGGCAAACGGTTGCAGCAGCATCGGCGGCACACGCGTCATGACTGGATCGACTGCGGGGTGCACCGCAATCGTGAACCGGAACGCGTTACCGAAGCGGAGCTGTTCGAGTTCGAGATACAGTTCCAGCGTCTCAAGCTCCTGCCGGAGCGGTATCCACGCCAGACGCGTGTTCTCCAGCGTTGCGCGAATCAACCTGCCAAAGCGGGAAAGATAGCGATAGGCGGAGGTGCGATCCCCCTCGGTCAGAAACGCCTGGATCGAGGCAAGCGCGTTCGAGATGAAGTGCGGATTGATCTGCGAGCGCACGGCGCTCTGCTCCGCTTCGAGCATGCGCGTTCGCAGCTCCTCCTTCTCGCGCCGCTCCCGCTCGACGTCGTACCGCATCTGCATCTCGATGGTGGTCTTCTGGCGGTCGGCGTCGAACTTCCGCTGGAGCAGACGGATGTACTGCCGTTGATGGGCGAGAGCCTCTCCCGGCTCGGACAGAGCCTCGTACACCTCCACAAGGGCGCTGTGCACCTGCATCTGCTGAAGAATCCCCTTGATCTTCTCCCCCTGTACCGCGCTCTCATCGAGGAGATCGAGCAGAACGTCGCGGGCACGGGCGTGATTGCCGAGAGCATGGTAGCACTGGCCGATGCCAATGCGCGTGTCGGTCACCCCCGAAGGGTTTTCAAGCTTCTCGTAGAGAGCCTGGGCACGGGTGTAATGGTCGAGCGACTGTTGGTGCTCGCCGGTGTTCGTGGAGAGCGCTCCCAGATTGTAGAGACACTGGGCAATCAGGTCAGGCTCGTCTCCGGTCTGCTCCAGCAGTTGGAGAGCGACATGAAAGTGATGGGCAGCCTGCGCATACTCATTGTTCTGTCCATACTGTGCCCCCAGGTTGACATGAACGCTCGCGATATGGCCACTCTCCCCGACTTTCTCGTAGACCTCCAGCGCACGAAGGATATGGAAGCGCGCCGTTGCTCTGTTCTCCAGGGCCGAGTGCACTTTTGCCACGTTCATCAGCGCCGCCCCCAGTTTCACCGGATGATTGATCCGCTCACAGATCGCCAGACTGTCCAGGAAGTAGCGGAGCGCCACTTCGATCTGGTTGAGGTGATAGTGGACAATGCCGAGCCGGGAGTACATATCCCCCTGCTCCACCTCGCAACCGAGCGCAGTGTAGAGATCGAGCGCCTCGCTGATGAACGGGAGGGCTTCGTGAAACCGCTGGAGAGCGAGAAGCGCAGTGCCGATATATCCAAGAGTATAGGCATACGTCTTCTGCTCTCCACCCTGTAGCGCATATTCTCTGGCCCGCATGCAGAGCGCGAGCATCTGTGCTGGCCGGGTATGGTAGAACTCCCACCCCGCCTCACAGAGCAACAGAGCGCGCTCGTTATTGCTGGCTGCGTTCGCAAGCTGCGCTTCGAGCGCCGCATCGGCACGACTGGCAGAATCCATGATCGTCGTTGAAACGAAGAGAGGCGCTCGCGCGCCTCTCTCGATACGGTGATGTGGACTTTACTGGGCGGTGGACCAGTAGATGTTGAAGATATCGGAGGACGTTGTGAGGAAGGTCGAGGCGCCTGTTGTCGCGTCCACAACCTTGGCCCGACCGAAGAAGACGTCGTCGTTGGCCGACATGTCCAGGCTGATACAGGCGATCTTCCTGCCGTCCGGCGACCACTGCGCACGTACCTCAACTTCGCCCAGGCCGGGAGTGTTTGTCAGGCTGCGCTTGTCGCTGCCATCGGACTTCATCGTCCACAGGTCAACGCTCTGCGTGGCAAGGATACCTGCGCTGAAAACGATCCGGGCACCATCGGGGGAGAAGTTCGGCATCAGGGCATTATCAAGGTCACTCGTAAGGTTCGCTGCACCTGTTCCATCCGTACCGATGCGCCAGATATCGTTCTGGTCCCCGACGCCCCCCTCTCTGCGCCGCATGTAGAGGATGCTGCCGCCGGAGGGAGACCAGCACAACCCGCCGTAATTGTCGTTCAGGCTCGTGGCCTGATCGGTCAGCATCCTCAAGCCTGTGCCGTCGCTGTTGACGACATAGAGTTTGTTCTCCGTTGCCAACGACTCATCGCTGTAGAAGGCAAGCATACGGCTGTCGGGCGAGAAGGCCGCCACCCCCTCCCACGCACCAATCACCGGGATGGTCACATCTCCCGTACCGTCGCTGTTGACGAGGTGGAGGGTGTAGCTCTGATCGGTGCTGTTGTCCAAATCCCAGTAACCGTAGCAGATCTTTTTGCCGTCAGGCGAGAGGATTGCCAGCTGCGGATCATCGACGGTGGGGACCGTGTCGATTGCCACACCGTTCAGGTCCGTTACCACCATCGATCTGCGCCGGGTAACGGTGTCGAACGACAGCACCAGCATCCTTCCCGACGGGGCGACGGAGGAAACGATGCTGTTGGAGGAGACCACCGTGCGTCGGCCGGTGCCGGCCTCTCCAACAGACTCGACAGTACCAACCCTGCCGTTGTGGGCCTGGGAGAAGTAGAGGTTGCCGTTCCTGACGGCTGGCGGTGGATCGACGACCGTTTCACTGCCACAGCCAGTCATCAGCAGTGTTGAGAGTGCAAGGGCAAGAGAGAGCTTGTGCATAGCAGTCATGTTGGTTGGGAATACAACAACCTAGTGGACGGCGATAACCGATGACAAGAGCCATGTTGAGAACGGCACACGCCATCTTGAGAACGGCAGCACCGGCATCAGCTGTGTGGGGGAAGAGTGGTGCCAAGTTCTCGTATCCGTGCCATCACCTCCCCCTTCCTGCGCCGCGATACCGGTACGATCTCCCCATTGCTCAACCGCAGAAACGTTCCCGTCTCTCCCTCCTTCTCGCGCCGTACCTCCACAACGGCGAGCAGGTTGACGATGTGGCGTTTGTGGACCCGCAGACAGTTGCATCGGGCCAGCATTTCCTCGTAGCTCTTGATGGGGCGGCACACCGTGACCCGTTCCCCGCACTGCAACACGAAGGTGGTGTAGACATTGTCGGCCTCACAGCGAACCACCTCTGCTGCCGGCACCATGCGCAGTTCGTGGCTCAGCGGCAGAGGTATCCGCATCTCCTCGCGTCGAAGCAGGTCCACCCGCTCGATCAGTTCGGTGAGCGCTGCGCCCTGCGCTCGATGCCGTGACAGTGCGAGCCTCTCGACCTTGCGAAGCGCCGCGGCAAGCTCGTCGATATCCACCGGCTTGACGAGATAGTCGAGCGCATTGGCCCTGATTGCCCGAAGCGCGTAGTGGTCGTATGCGGTGACGAAGATGACGGCGAAGGTTCGTTCCTCTGGTGGGATCGAGGCAAGAAGCGAGAAGCCATCCTCGAAGGGCATCTCGATGTCGAGGAAGAGAACGTCGGGTGGGTTGGCGGCAATGCTGTGGCGCGCCTCCTCGGCACCTGCCACGCTTCCGTGCACGACAACGCTCGTCGCGCACTCGGCGATAAGGTTCGCGAGCGCCCGGCGTGCAAGTTCCTCGTCGTCGACAAGCAGCGCCTTGAGCATATCACGCGGGTTCAAGCGTCGGGTTGATGCGGATCTCTCGCCTCCACTCCACGCCCGGTGCGAGCGCCTGGCCGTCCCCCTAGAGAGTTACTGCCTCCCATCCCCTACTGCCGACTCCCAACCTCTTCATCGTAGAACTTCCGTCCGGCGCGCGCCATCTGCCGGAGCAGGATGCAGGCGCGGTAGCGTTCGTCGCGGTAATCGTCGTTGAGTGCGTCGAGCAGATTGACGACGGTGTAGGCGCTGATCCTGTCGCACCACTCCAGGGGACCGGTTGGATAGCCCGTGCCGAGCTTCATCGCGGTGTCGATCTCGGCGGGCGTGGCCACTCCCTCCATCACCGCGAACGCCGCCTCGTTGATCACCATTGCCAGCGTGCGAAGCGCAATGTGCCCCACACGATCCTGCACCACCTCGATCTGCTTGCCGGGGAAGGCCAGGCGCATCTGTGCCACGGCCTGGCCAGCCTGCGCAGGACTGAGCTGGATTGCCGTGGAGATCTCCAGCACCGGATTCGCCTCGAACATCGAGGGAACGTAGGTGAACGCCGCAACCGACTGGTCCTCCAGCGTGCTCTGGGCAAAGCGGGTGGCCGTGCTCCCCGTTGCGTTCACGATAAAGAGCGCGTTTGTCAGGTTATCGACCTCGGCGGCAAGGTCCTCGCTCTCCTCGGCGTAGGGATCGCAGAAGGCAACGAGGATGGTGTTGTCGGGAAGCTCGTCGAAATCCCCCACGGGGGTGACACGCCCCCCCACGGGAACCAGTTCCTCTGCGGCAATCGCGTACACCGAGTAGCTCTCGGGAATCGCGGCAACGAGCGGGGCAATATCAGTGTCGGTGCTGACGAGACAGACGGCAGGCATGCAACGGAATAGGAAAAGTGAGAGATCGGCTACAAAGCACGGACTCCACGCGCACATCGGTGTCGGCGTGGAGTCCGCTGAAAGGATCTGGCTCGCAGATTATGCGGCGTAGGGGTCGGCGGACGTCTCTTCGTCCGAGGAAGCCTCGGCAGCATCCGCAGGCATCGTCTGCTTACCGCCGCTGTTGCCGTACATCCGCGACAACTCGCCGTAGACGTAGCTCAGGGCCTCGTTGAAGGCGTCGCGGAACTTCTCGAAATCCTCCTTGTACAGGAAGATCTTGAACTTCTCCCGCTCATCCTCACCGACCCGCTTGCTCTCGGTGATCGTCAGGTAGTAGTCATCTCCCGAACGGGTCGTGCGCACATCGACGTAGTAGGTGCGCTTGCCCGCCCTCACCTTGCGCGAAAACACTTCATCCTGCCGGCCAAAGCCTTCTTCACGATTGTTGTCCACTGTGTGCCCTCTTGCTGTTGATTCTGGGTTGGTGTATGGATACCTGCTGTTGAGTTCTCATCCCTGGAGGATGAGGCATGGAATGGAGCAGACCACCTGGGTCAGCCCCACAGTCTTCCGCCTTTTTACAGTGTCCTGTCCAGTTCCCTCCGTCACTTTCGCCGTATCACCGCAACCTTTCCCAGCGCGGCGTCGGAGCCATCGGCTGCCCCGGCGGCGATAATGTACACACCGGTCGGCACTTCGTCACCTCGATTGTCGCGCCCATCCCAGTAGGCAACGGCGCCACCGGGGGAGACAATCTCGCGTATGAGCGTCCCGCTCGGCGCAAGAACCTTGATGATGCTGTTGGAGGGAAGGCCGTCGATGCGAAGGGGATCGACAGAGGGAAGGAGAAACGGCTGCGGAGAAACCACGAGACGCCCGGAGGGTGTTTCCTGCACCACCGCCTCGGTCTCGATCCGGTTCAAGCCATTGGCGGTGCCAATATACACATCTCCGGTGGCATCAACCGTCAGAATGCTCCGCACGTCGTTGTCGACGAGCGGGGAGTTCAGCATGGTGTAGCTGGCGAGCACCTGGCTGCCATCGGCGTTGAGCAGGTACAGCCCGCGCGAGCTTCCCACCCACTTCCTGTCGAGCGCGTCCACCGCCAGCGCCGTTACGTAGACATCGGCCATCGCAGTGACGGTTCGGAAGATCGGGGTGGCACCATCGAGCGCCACCGAGGTTGGGTTGACGAGCACCGAGATGCCGGTGGGCGTGCCGACCCACACCTCGCCGAGGTGATCCACCACGATCGCGTTCTGCTGGTTGTTCAACAGCCCCCCCTCCGACTGCGTAATCATGCCGCTTCGGTCGTCGGACCTGTCGAGAAGCGTGCCGCGGTCGTTGTACCAGAACATTCCGGGATGGCCGTCGGCATCGTCCGCACCCAGCCACTTGGTTCCAGCCTCGTCGATAGCCAGCCAGCGGAAGGGTCCGGGAGAACGCACACCAAACCCGAGGAAGCCCGTTCCGTCGGGCGAGGACTCCCCCGCCGCGAGCTTCACGTGCAGCACCGGCGTCGCGAACGCCTGGGGATTCCAGTTGGTGAACCAGGTGCGACCGTTGCGGTCGGCCACGCTCTTGCCGATGATGGCGAAGTTCGAGCCAGGCCCACCAACTCCCTGGATCGAGGAGTTGGTGGGATCGTACTGTACTGCTGTATACCCACCGCCGGCATCGGGAGAGAACACCGTCACGCTTGCCCCGTAGGTGCCGGCCCAGATACGGCCCGCGCTGTCAGCGCCGATGTTCCAGACCTGGGAGGACTTCAACTCCGGGACCGTGGCAACGGTGAAGCGGGTCCACGCACCATTCTTCAAGCGGCTGACACCGTTGCCGGGTGTTGAGAGCCGTTCCGCACTCGACGCCCAGAGCGCGCCGTCTGAAGCAAGCGCCAGATCACTGAAGGTGTTCCCAACAGGGGAATTGACACTCACCAACCGCACCGCATCCCCCTCCACTCGTCCAAACCCGCTGTTCTCCACCCCAACGCCGATTCCGCCAGCACCGTCAACGGCAATGGCCGTTACGCGGGCTGGCGCACCCGCAATACGGTTGAACCCTCCGCCGCCCCACACGAAGATCTCTCCACCGGAGGCGGCAACGAGCTTGTCACCCTCGGCAGCGAGAAGAATGCCGGCACCGGCAAGCTCAGCGTGGACGACGGCAGCGCCGTCGCTGCTCAGCGCAACGACGCCTTCGGTATCGGCAACGTACAGACTGTCGCCCCGCACCGCCATCGAGGTAATTGCGCCTCCAATTCTTACGCTCCACACCTCGGGGTTGGCAAGGTTTCCGCGCATCGAGGCAGCAACAAGTCCGCTGTCGGTGGCAACCCAGACGCTGTCGGCATGGAAGGCCAGCCCGGTGACGCGTGTATTGCGAGGAATGGAACCAAAGCGCAGCCAGGAGTCGAGGAAGATCGAGTCGCGCGGATTGTAGACACCAACACCGAATGCCGTGAGCACATAGAGTCGGCCCCCATGGTACTGCAAACCCGTGATTGTGCGGACAGCGCGCTCGGTCTCGCTCGCTATCTCGCCCGAGTAGCTCCAGCGTCCATTCGTGTGGAGGATGCTGATCGCACCACCCTGCGAACCAACGGCAATGTCGCCTGTCGCGCTGTCGAGTGCAATCGCCGTGCTGTTCAGGGACATCAGCCCATCACTCGTGCGAAACACGACAACGCTGTCCTCCCCGCCGTTGACTCTTGCATGGGCAGCACCACCGTTTGCCGCAACCCACAGCCCCCCATGAAGGTCGAAGGTGACAGCACGAACGTTGTCGAGAGTGCTGTAGACGCTCCAGCGATAGGTTGGGAGCTGCGCCTGGAGCGTCCCGTGCAGGAAGACCGCAATCAGCAGAATCGCGGCAGGGCATCGCAGGAATCGGGGACCGGAACGAGTCATTGGATAGAGATCGATGAACGAGTGCCGACGATCTGTCTGACAGGCACAAAGGATGGCTCCACATATCGACGCAGTGCAAGGGAATGTGGAGTCCCCCTGCTAGCCCGCGCTCCCCTCGATGGAGCGAAGGAGCGTTGCGGTCTCGATTGCCGCCTGCATCGCCTCCCACCCCTTGTTTCCTGCCTTCGTGCCGGCCCGTTCGATTGCCTGTTCGATAGTGTCGACGGTGAGCACGCCGTTGGTGCAGGGAACGCCCGTGGCCAGAGCGATGGACGCAATTCCGTTCGAGGCGGCACCCGCCACGTAGTCGAAGTGTGGGGTGGCGCCACGAATCACCGCACCAAGGACAACAACGGCATCAAACCTGCCGGAACGGGCGAGACGATCGACAACCGTGGGGAGTTCGAACGCGCCAGGACACCACGCAACGGTGCTCGCCGCAACATCGCCGCCGCACATGGCAAGGCAGTCGAGCGCACCAGCGAGCAACCGCTCCGTAATGAACTCGTTCCAGCGCGTCACGGCCACAGCCACGCGCACTCCGGCTGCGTTGAGCGAGCCGCGCAGAACAGTTCCAGGTTCCAAACGATGATCTGACATAGGTATATCCTGGGAAACAGCGGGGACGATGGATGGGGCAGAGCGGAACGGATGCAATTCTTGTCCCCATCCCTTCTTCATGGTCACGATGATGCTTCATGGGACGGCACCAACGAGAGGCGAAGATACCGCGGGCAGGCCCGACCCGGCACACTGTTTTCGGCGCTCGGTTGCACCACCGATACAATTGCGCGTGGAGACAGATGACTCACTCGTTCCCTGCACCAACGGTGCGCTCACCCTTGACACTATCCGACCAGGCAATCGAACCGAAAGCTCTTTCGCCTTCGCCCGGCTGTTTCAATCCAGCCTCTATAATTCTGGCGGATGATGCAATAACGGATAAAAGTCAAGCGCTGAAGAGTCGGCGAAAGAGATCCGACTGCAACATCATTGCCGGGTCATACAGCCGCTTCAACGAGAGGAATCGTTCGATCCGATCCTCGCCGAGCGAACGGCGTAGATATTCCGGTCGAAGCGTCGCGTCCTTCGCCGGATAGAACCTCCCCCCCGCTTCGCAGGTGATTGCCGCCAGCCTGTCGCACATCGCCCAGAGTCGTTCACGGTTCGCCTCCGTCACACGAAAGTCGAGCGCAAGTGAGTAGCCATCGACAGCGTGCGAGAGAAGAAAGCGATCAGGCCGATGCCGCTTCACCACTGCCAGATAGCTCGGCATTCCGGCACTCTGCGTCTCGCGGAGCTGCGAACGAAACGCGTCGTCTGCGTTGGCAGCAGGGATGAAACTCTGGAACTGGATCAACCCGCCTCCACCGTAGGCACGGCGCCAGTTCGGAACGGAGTCCAGAAGGAAGCTGAACGCTGCAAGCGACTGACGATAGCGCCGCCTCTTGTCGAGCAGACGACTCCCCCGCTCCTTCACCAGATTGACGGTCCTCATCCCAGCGTTGTTGAGCACTGGACGCATCAACCGCCACATCACACTCTTCGGCACGACGCCGAGAATCGTCGATGGAAGCCGCTGTGCACGGACCGAGAGCGTCCCCGCGGCTTCCGCCCCCTCCTCTCCAGCGAGGTACCGCGCGCTGTGCGCAACGCCACGGCCGAGCGCAGCGCCCGAGGCAAACCCGTCGATCCACCCCACCATGTAGTCCGATCTCCCCCGTTCCTGCTCGAAGAAGTCGAGCATGGTGCGAAGATCGGGGATGTGCGAAGCCTCAACATCGAGCAGACCCGAATTCACACGCTTCATCCGCAATGTGATGGAGACGACCACACCGAGCATGCCAAGCCCACCAATCACCGCATCGAACAGCTCGGCGTTCACTTCAGGCGTGCACCTCACGACCGAGCCATCGGTGAGCAGAAGATCGAACGCCACAACGTGGTCGCCGATGGGGCCAGCAGCGAAGTTGTTCTTGCCGTGGATGTTCATCGCCAGCGCGCCGCCGAGCGTTGGCCCCGCCGTCCCCGGCACCACTGGAGGCCACCAGCCGTCGGGAAGTGTGTGCTGCCAGAGCTGTTCGATGGTCACTCCCGGCTCTGCGGTGATCTCTCCGCTTAGCCGGTCCCACGCAAGAACGCGGTGCATCGGGGTGAGGTCGAGCACCAGTCCTTCGGCGTTGATCGCCGCATCACCGTAGCTCCTCCCGGCACCGCGGAGCGAGATGCTCCGTCCACTGCGGCGCGCCAGATCAACGACGGCAACGATATCCTCTCGACCTGCCCCCTGGATCAGATAGCCCGGAGCGGCAACGGCCCCTCCCCACCCCTCGACGGAGCGGTAGGGGAGTTGCTCGATCACGAGAGATCGCTCAGACATTGAGCCGACGGAAAATGAAGGATGGAATGATGTGGAGCACGGCAGCGATCAGCCGCCACCGTGCAGGAATGTAGGCCACCGTCGATCCACGCTGTGCGGCGCGAAGAATCAGCCCGGCAGCACGATCTGCCTCCACCGCAAGCGGCAGGCGCTCGATGTGGCTGGTCATGGGAGTTCGGATAAAACCGGGCTTCACCGTCACCACCGTCACGCCGCGAACGGCAACGCGGTTGCGGATCGACTCCAGATAACTCGACATCGCCGCCTTGCTCGCACCGTAGGCCGGGTTGCCGCGCCGCCCGCGCTCGCCGGCAATCGAGCTGATCCCCACAATCGTCCCGCTCCCCCGCTCCCCGAAACGCCGCGCTGTCTGGCCGATCCACGCAACAGCACCAATCGTGTTCACACGGATGACGCGCTCATCCTTCGCAAGGTCGTACTCGTCCGGCGCAACCTCCGGCATGATCCCGCTCGAAAAAACGAGGAGATCGTAGCCGCCGAGGAGCGCGGTCGTTTCAGCAATCACCGCGTCCACACTGCCGGTGTCGAGCACGTCGTGCACGACCGCAACGGCCCGCTCCTCCCCTGCCTCACGGTTGATCTCCGAGACGATGCGTTCAAGATCATCGAGGCTGCGGGCGAGGAGCGCAACGCGAGCCCCTGTGGCAGCAAGCTGCCGAGCGATCATCTCGCCGATTCCCGACGAGGCGCCGACAACGATTGCGTAGTTCCACGAATTCTTCACCACTGCTCTCCGAAATACAGCGACCGATCCCCGGGGAGGATCGGTCGCTGTGCTGATGTGTGTTGCCCGGTCATGCAGCGAGCGCCGCGTCGATGTCGGCGATCAGATCCTCGACATCCTCGATGCCAACCGAGAAGCGAACAAGCCCGTCGGTAATGCCGAGTTGTGCACGGCGCTCCAGTGGGATGGAACCGTGCGTCATCGAAACGGGGTGGCACAGGAGGGATTCCACACCACCGAGCGACTCGGCGAAGGTGAAGACCCGTACTGCTGCGCAGAAGCGCTCGGCGCGTTCGAGCGACCCGAGATCGACCGAAATCATTCCACCAAATCCCCGCATCTGCCGCCGTGCCAGCTCGTGCTGTGGATGGTCGGGCAGTCCCGGATAGTGGACAGTAGTACACTCCGACCGCGTTGTCAAATACTCTGCGACGCGCTGGGCGTTGGCGCAGTGCCGCTCCATTCGCACCGCGAGCGTCTTCAGCGAACGGAGCGTGAGCGAGCAATCCCACGGACCCGGCACCGCACCGCAGGAGTTCTGAAGAAAGCCGATACGCTCGGCAACGGCCCCATCGTTCGTCACGATCACGCCGCCGATCAGGTCGCTGTGGCCGCCGATGTACTTCGTCGTCGAGTGGACGACAATCGACGCACCAAGAGCGAGAGGGTTCTGGAGATAGGGACTCATGAAGGTATTGTCCACCACGAGCGGACATCCTGCTTCACCAGCAACCGTGCCGATTGCCTCTAGGTCACACAGGCGCATCATCGGGTTGGTCGGGGTCTCCGCGTAGATCATGCGCGTCTGCGGCGTGAGCGCCGCGCGCACATTCTGCGGATCGCGCATATCCACGAAGCTGAACGTGATGCCCGTGGGCTTCGCAACCCGCTCGAAGAGACGAAAGGTGCCACCGTACATGTCATCCCCCGCAATCACGTGGTCGCCCGGCTCTAGGAGCCGCAGCACCACGTCAATCGCGGCAAGTCCGCTGGCAAAGGCGAAGCCGTGCGTTCCCCCTTCGAGCGAGGCGATGCAGGCTTCGAGTGCCGTGCGTGTGGGGTTCTTCGTGCGGGCGTACTCGTAGCCCTTGTGCTGACCAATTCCCTCCTGAGCGAAGGTGGAGGTCTGGAACACGGGAACGTTCACTGCGCCGGTTGTTGCTTCCGGCTCCTGTCCTGCGTGGATGGCACGCGTGGAGAATCCTGTGGGCATGGTGCGTGTTCCGTAATTACTGGACGGTTGCCTCTGACTCACCAGTATCGCCCGCCATCAACGCAACAATCTGCGCCTGCGCTGCATCGAGCGCAGTACGGGCATCCTTCTCGCCGAGCAGCGCGGCCGTGACCTCGTGTTCGATCACCCCCTCGATGTCGAGCCACTTCGGGTGTACCGGGGTCATCTTCGCGTGCTCGATCTGGCGCGTGAATGCCACACGACCAGCGCTCTGCAGGAACGGATCGTTCGCCACCGAGCGGTCGGCAGGTGTAGTGCCACCGGGGAGCGCCTTTGCGAATTCCAGTGCCTGCTTCGGCTCGGTAAGGAACTGAATCAGCTTCAGCGCCTCGGCTTGATGGGCGCTCTTTGCATTAACGGCGAGGTATTCCCCCCCCGCAAACGATACTCCCGGCTTTCCGGCAAACCCGGGGAGCGGCACGGCACGGTAGCGGAGCGAAGGGTTCTCCTTGGCGATGCGGTCGGCGAGCCACGGCCCGCTGATCCAGTAGGCGATGCGCCCCTTCAGGAAGTCGCCGTCCAGTCCCTTCTGCGTGTCGATGCGGCCGGCACGGGCGAGCGCAAGGTAGGTTTCAAGCGCTGCAACGTTTGCCGGACTGTTCACCACCGGCTTTCCGGTTGCGTCGAGAACGTCGCCGCCGTTCGACCAGAAGAACGGCAGAATCTTTTTGTAGAGTCGGTGCTGGTCGTCGCCCTGCGCACCGAAGCCGTAGATGTCCGGGGGACGGCTCACGCGTTCCGCCTTCGCCAGCACGTCGCTCCAGAGCGAGTCAACGCCAGCGGTGTCCTGTCCGGCCCCTGCAAGCAGTGCGGTGTTGACGAAGAGCACACGCGTGTCGATTGTCCAGGGCAGCGCATAGAGCTTGCCGCCCCACTTCCCCGGCTCCACGACGTAGCCAGCGAACCGATTCAGGTCGACAGGAGCGATTGCGTTGATGTCGGCGAGCACCTCGGCGCTGCTGAACTGCGCAACCCAGTCGCTGCCGAGTTCCAGAACGTCGGGTCCCTGCCCGGCGCTGAAGGATGATTGGAGCTTTGCCTTGCCATCGTTCCATGTAAGATCCTCCACCTTCACCGCAACCGTGGGGTTCGCTTCCTCGAACGCTTTGATGCGCGCCATGAGTGCGGCCTTCTGTCCGGGTTCCGACTGGAAGGTACAGAAGGTGATGGTGGTTTTGTCGTCCGATGAGTTGTTCTTCTCGCCTCCGCAGGAGACAAGGACGAGCGCAAGGAGAGCGATGAGCCAGCGATGCATAGAGCGAGTGTTTTGGAAGGGGGTCAAAGTAGCAATATTCGCGTCAGGTCTTTTTTTCACCACCAAGGACACAAAGGACACCATGGCACACGCAATGCCGATTCCGCACGAGGTGAACAGGCTGGCACGGACAGTACTCGATGCAGCGTTCAAGGTGCATTCAATTCTGGGACCGGGGCTTCTGGAGTCTGTGTATCAGGCGTGTCTTGTGCACGAACTGCTCTCTCGGAAGATAGCGGTGGAAACACAGGTTGCCTTTCCAGTTGTGTACGAGGGGCACCGCATCGAGATGGGATTGCGACTCGACCTCGTCATTGCACGACAGGTCATCATCGAGTTGAAAGCTGTTGAAGCTCTGCATCCCGTCCATACAGCTCAACTTCTCACCTACCTCAAACTCACGGGCATTCGTCTGGGACTCCTCATCAACTTCAACACCGTCCATCTCAAGGACGGCATCCGTCGGCTCGTCCTATGAGTGTGCCATGGTGTCCTTTGTGTCCTTGGTGGTGAAAAGCCCTGCGCCTCCGGCACCACAAAGGAGGCCGGAGGCGCAGAGGAACTCACCAAAGGACTACACGTCGAGATTGCGCACGTACCGGGCGTTGCGCTCGATGAACTGGCGCCGCGGCTCCACGGCGTCACCCATCAGCGTCTCGAAGATATGTGCCGCATCCATTGCGTTGTCAATCGACACCTGCTGGAGTGTGCGGGTCTCCGGGTTCATCGTCGTGGCCCAGAGCTGTTCGGGGTTCATCTCCCCAAGCCCCTTGAACCTGCTGATCACGATGCCGTCGCGCGTCCGCGTCGTGCCGTCGTCGATCACCTCCTCCGTTCCCTCCTCATCACGAGGTGTGGGAACCGAACGGGCATCGCGACGCATGCGCTCGATGATCACATCGCGCTCGCCGTCATCGAACGCATAGTGCTCCTGCTTCCCCTTCTTGATCTTGTAGAGCGGCGGCATGGCGATGTACACCTTCCCCGACTCGATGAGATCGCGCATGTAGTTGAAGAAGAGCGTCAACAGCAGCGTGCGGATGTGCGAGCCGTCAACGTCGGCGTCGGCCATCAGGATCACCTTGCCGTACCGCGCCTTCGAGATGTCGAGCGTCTCACCGAAGCCCATGCCGAGCGCCTGAAAAATCGCGCGGATCTCCTCGTTCTCCAGCACCTTGTTCAGTCGCGCCTTCTGGACGTTCAGCACCTTGCCACGCAGCGGAAGAATCGCCTGGGTGCGGCGGTCGCGTGCACTCTTCGCCGAGCCGCCGGCCGAGTCACCCTCCACGAGGTAGATCTCGCAGTGCTCCGGGTCCTCGATCGAGCAATCGGCCAGCTTTCCGGGGAGGGTTGTTGACTCCAGAGCGCTCTTGCGGCGGATGAGGTCGCGGCTCTTGCGCGCTGCCTCGCGCGCCTCGGCCGCGTTGAACACCTTCTCGATCACCGTCTTTCCCACCTTCGGGTTCTCCTCCAGATACTCGGTGAGGGCATCGCCAACGATTGAACGAACGATGCCTTCCACCTCGCCGTTGCCGAGCTTCCCCTTCGTCTGCCCCTCGAACTGCGGCTCTGGAACCTTCACGCTGACAACAGCGGTGAGACCCTCCTTGAAGTCGTCGCCCGTGAGCTGAATCTTGTCGTTCTTGATCAGCTTGTTCTTCTGGGCGTAGGCGTTCAGCGTGCGGGTCAGCGCCGAGCGGAACCCTGAGACGTGCGTGCCGTGGTCGCGCGTGTTGATGTCGTTCACGTAGCTGAACACGTTCTCGGAGAAACTGCTGTTGTACTCGAAGCAGACCTCCACCATCACGTTGTCGCGCTCACCGCTCACCAGAATCGGCTTGATGATGCCGGTGCGCTGCTCGTCGATGTAGCGAACGAAGCCGACGAGTCCCTCCTTGTAGTGGAAGGTCTCCTCCATCCCATCCTCCCGTTCGTCGCGCATCACGATGGTGACGGTCGGGTTCAGGTAGGCAAGTTCGCGCATGCGCTCGGCGAGCGTGTCCCAGCGATACTCAAGCGCCTTGAAGATCGTCGAGTCCGGCTTGAACCACTGCGTGGTGCCGGTATCCCCCTTCTTCACCGTGCCGATCTGCACCACATCGCCCTGTGGGACGCCTGCACGGTACTCCTGCTTCCACACCTTGCCGTCGCGCTTCACCGTGGAGATCATATGCTCGCTGAGGGCGTTCACGCAGGAGACGCCCACACCGTGGAGACCACCGGAGACCTTATAGCTGTCCTTGTCGAACTTGCCGCCGGCGTGCAGCACCGTCATCACGATCTGGAGCGTGCTCACCCCCTTCTCGTGCAGACCGACCGGAATGCCGCTGCCGTTGTCGCTGACCGAGATGGAGTTGTCCTTGTGGATCGTCACCTCGATGTGATCGCAGCGTCCGGCCAGCGCCTCGTCAATCGAGTTGTCCACCACCTCGTAGACGAGATGGTGCAGACCACGCGCGCCGACGTCGCCGATATACATGGCAGGACGCTTGCGGACGGCTTCGAGTCCTTCGAGCACCTTGATGCTGGACTCGTTATAGGTAGCCGCGCCGTTTTTCTTGGTTCGTGCCGGCGCTTCGAGAGTTTCGTGTTCGGTCATGAGAGGAGAATTCCGTGGTGTGGAAGTTGATGGTGACCCTGCACGGCGCAGGGGGGTGGTGATGATTTCAGCGTACGATGACCTCGCGGACCACCGCGCTTCCGAAGCGCTCGTTGACCTTCTCGCGGATATGGTCGCGGCGGAGCAGAATCTCGTTCCGCCACGCAGCGCTCTCGACGCGAATGATCATCGCGCCACGGTCGATTCGTTCGACTGTCGCGTGTCGCGCAACCGTTGCCCCAACGATCTCCTCCCAGTAGGTGGGAACCGTTGAGGCCTTGACACGGTCCTCCAGATTGTTCTCGCGAAGCCACTGCCGGATGATGGCGCCGATCTGTTCTGCCATGGTCGTTTGTGATCGGGAAAGATACGCTTTTTTCGCCATTCAGACCACGATTTGGCGATTTCTCAAGCAAGCTGTTACGGTGTGAAGAGTGGGGATCGGAACCGAAATCGAGCCTCCTGTCCAGCTCGCTCGTTCACGGATGGAGCAGCAGATTTCGGCCAGCATCTCGTTCCCTACTCCCCGATCTCTACCTGACCGCTCTCCCCCGGCTCTGCCACCATCGCGTAGACTGGAACCTCCTGCCCGGCGTCGGCTGGCTGCTCCTCTCCCTTTCCTCCACTGGTCTTTTTGCGGCCCCTCCGCACGCGTGACCGCTCGTAGCCGATCACCCCGTCCTGCACACGAATGTGGAGGTCACCAGCAGTACGGTTGCGGCCCCGAAGAAAGGGCAGCAGGTCGAGCGAGGTAGCGGTGATAAAGGTCTGGGCGAGCGAGCGGGAGAGGTTGTAGACACGCTCGGCACGGCGCGCGTCGAGGTCTCCGAAGATGTCGTCGAGAAGGATGAGCGGAGTCTCGGCGCACTGCGAGGCGAGGTAGTGGAACTCGGCGATCTTCATCGCGATCAGCAGCGTCTTGTGCTGCCCCTGGCTGGCCGAGGTGCGCACGTCACCACCATTCATCTCCAGCAGGATGTCGTCGCGATGGGCACCGAAGAGCGTGGTGCCGCGCCGCTGCTCCTCGTTCCACACCTGACGGCTCCGCAGCCAGAGCGCGTCGCGCAGGGCATCAACCGTCTCAAGCGTGCGGTCAACGCCGTCCGGGAGATAGCGGAGCGCAAGCTCCTCGCGGCCATCGGCAACCTCGACGCTGGTTTGGCGCACCATCGGCTCGAACTCCCGCAGGAACTCGATGCGCTCGCTCACCAGCCGCGCCGAGCGCTCGATAAGCCCCTCGTTCCACGGCTCCACCAGCGCGGCGTCAACGGCCCGCCCGCTGCGGCGCGCGTTGCTGAGCACGGTGTTGCGCTGCTTCAGGATGCGGCGGTAGTCGATCAGGTCTTCGAGATAGCGTCGCTTCGCCTGCGAGATCACCAGATCGACGAAGCGGCGACGTTCTGCGGGCGGTCCGGTGGTGATTGCCTTCAGGTCGGGACTGAGCACCACGGTTGGTGCGGCGCCGATCACCTGTGCGGAGTTTGCGGCGCGCACGCCATCCAGCGTTATCGTCTTCCCCACACGGCACTCGAACCTTACCTCCACACCGCGCGGCACACCGTAATCGCTCGTCCCCTCGATCTCCGCGTGGAAGCCGTCGGCATCGCGCCGGACAATCGCCGCATCGGGCGCGCCGGTAAAGCTTCGGGTGAGCGTGCAGAGCGCGATGGCTTCGAGGATCGAGGTCTTCCCCGCCCCGTTCCACCCCGTTATCACGTTCACCCCCTCTGCAACCTCCAGCGCGCTCGACGCGTGGTTGCGGATGTTCGAGAGAGCGACGCGACGGATACGCATAATTCGGGGTGGAGGTGGTTCGTATGAGTTTTACTGTGCCGAGTCTGCTGTGTGCAATGCAGAGGACATATCGATCATCCAGTGATTCGGGCGTATCAGCCGATCTACCAGATGAACCGGAGCAAAGGCAACGCGCGCAAACTCGCCACCGAAGTGATAGGAAGGGTTCAGCAGTATTCTATATCTGAAAGCTCCATCATGCTCCACCTCATAGACGTCCCTGTTGCTCACCTCAATGCTGGTTATCGTGGTGAGTTCGGTTGATACACCAGTTGCATCAGGATAGGGTGAGAGAACGTAGAACTGCCTGTTGCGCATAACGGCGTTCACACACCTCATGGACGCATCAGGTGGCTATGCTCATCACTGGAACTGTGTTAATTGTTCAACCGCACCGGCATCAGGAGCATGAGCACATCCTGGCCGTTCTTGGGACCGTAGGGGCTGAGAAGCGAGGGACGAAGTGGCGTGGAGAAGTCGAAGGCCACCTCTTCGGCGTCGAGCCTGTCGAGCGCATCGCGGACGAACTGCGCGTTGAACCCGATCTCGATCTCGTCGGCGCTGTAGTCGCACGGCACCGACTCGTGCGCCTCCCCGCCGCTGTCGATATCTTCGGCGGCGACACGCAGCGCGTTGTCGGCCAGGCGCATCCGCACCTGGCGGGTCTGCACGTTGCTGTAGAGGCTCACCCGCTTCACGCTCCCCAGCAGGTCATCGCGGCGGACGATCATGCGCTTGTCGTTGGCCTGCGGGATCACGCTCTCGTAGTTCGGGTACTGTTCGTCGATCAGCCGTGCGAGAACGGTGGTGGTACCGTCCTCGAAGCGGACGTGGGTGTCGCTCGCACTGATGGTGATCTGGTCGGTGGCAACCGAGCCGAGCGCGAGCGTGAGCGCCTTTGGTGGAACAATGATGTCGAGATCGTCGGTGCCGCCGGCACGGGTCTCGCGGTCGATCACCCGCACCAGACGAAAGCCATCCGTTGCCACCGAGCGCATCTCCTCCGGGCGGAACTGGAAGAGGACGCCGGTCATAGCCGGACGGAACTCGTCGCTGGAGCAGGCGAACATCGTCCGCTTCACCATCGTCGAGAACTTCTCGGCGGGGAGCGTCAGCGACGCCTTGGGAGCGAAACCGGGACGCGCCGGGAAGTCGGCGGGGTCCAGTCCGCTCAGCCGGTACTCACCGCTGGAGGTGGCAAGGGTGATGCGGCGCGATGCAGCCTCGGCGGTGAACACCACCTCACCCGCCTCGAGCGCACGAATCGTGTCGTTGAGTCGCCTGGCCGGCGCAAGGATGGAGCCGTTCGCCGTCCCCTGCACCTCCACGCGCGTCGTGACCGTGATGTCCATGTCGGTGGCGGTGAGCGTCAGCGTGGAGCCTTCGAGTTCGAGCAGAACGTTCTCCAGCACCGGCATCGGGCTGCGCTGCGGGATGGCACTGCTGACGCGCGCAAGAGCCTGCGCAAACTCCTTGACCGGAAGACGGAAGTTCATGGCGGAGAGGGAATCAGTTGGGTTGATCGTGTGTGAAGAGGGCGCAATCTACTATCCCGAACGGCCCGCCGCAACGTGCTGCGAGCATTGATTCATATCCTGTTCGGAACGACCTTTGCCGGGCACGAACACTCCACTTCAAGCGTCGCTGGAGAGCAGGAGAACGACGGATCGACCTTCACCCGATTGTTGAAATGACCACCCGAAAACGTCAGTACCAGAACGAAGGGAACGCCGAGAAACCCACCTTCGATCCTTTGACCATCCCCGAAGATGGGGCTGCAACCATCACGCGGATCGCGGTGCAGCGGCGGGACGACTCACGGCGGTCGATCTACCTCGACGGCACCTTTGCCTTCGGCGTCAGCGACGAAGTCTACCTCCGCTTCTCCCTGTTCCGCGGACACACCATCACCCGCGCGCAGGCCGAGGCGGTGCTGGCGGAGGAAGAAGTGGTTCGCTGCCGCGAAAAAGCTGGGGCCATCCTCGGCCTGCGCCGCCGGAGCAGGCGCGAGCTGGAACGAAAACTGCGCGACAAGGGGTTCAGTCCAGAGGCAATCGAACGAACGGTGAAGTTGATGGAGGAGTACGGCCACATCGACGACACCGCCTACGCAAAATCCTACGTCCACGACCGGCTCCTCAAGCGCGGCGTGGGGCGCAGCAGGCTCCAGCAGGAGCTGCGGCTCAAGGGCGTTGACGCAAAGCTGGCGGCGGAGACGGCAACGATGGCAAGCACCGACGAAGAGGAACTGGACCGAGCAGTTGCGCAGGCGATACGGAGGAACCGCACGATCCGCCACGACGACCCGCGAAAACGGGAGCGCTCCCTCACCTCCTTCCTTGCGGGACGAGGCTTCGGGTGGGAGACGATACGACGTGCACTGGAACGGTTGCGCGAGGTGGAGAACACGACCGACGAACCACTGGAGACCGACGATGACCGGGCATGAGAACGATTCGTTCGAGGACGATCTCTTCGACGACGATCCCTGGAGCGACGATGCGCCAGTTATCGCCTCCCACACCGAACTGACGCCCGTCCCCTATCGCTGCGCTTCGTGCGGCGAACCCAACGAAACGCAGCTCGACCTGAGCGCTGGCTACCAGCAGCAGTACACCGAGGACTGCACGGTCTGCTGCCGCCCCAACCTGATCACCCTCGATGTTGACCCCGACACCCTTCAGGTCACCATCGGGAACGAGCTGGAATACGAGTAACCGGAGTGGAGCGATGGGTAGAGCATCAGTGCACCACTGTTCCCTGCACCACCCTGCCATCGAACGACTCCAGCCGCACCGGGGCCACCGTGCCACACAGCGCTGGATCGAACGGCATCGCCACACGCACGTAGTTGTCGGTCCACCCTTCCACCATCCCCTCCCGCTCAACGCCCTCGAACAGCACCGGACAGATTGTTCCAAGCCAGCGCATCGCGAAGGCAGCGGACTTGCGCTCGGAGAGCACCCTGAGCGTGCCGGTACGCCGCCGCCGCTCCTCCACCGGCACAACCCCCTTGAACGCGGCAGCCGGAGTCTGCCTGCGCTCGCTGTAGGTGAACACGTGCAGATAGCTCACCGGCAGGCTCTCGATGAACTCCACAGTCTCCCCGAACTCTGCGGCTCCCTCCCCTGGAAATCCCACGATCACATCGGCGCCGATCCCGGCGCTGGGAAGAGCGGCGAAGATCCGTTCAATTCTGTCGCGGTAGACCTCGGCGCGGTAGCGGCGGCGCATCATGCCGAGTACCCGATTGCTGCCGCTCTGGAGCGGTACATGGAAGTGAGGGGCGATCCGGTCGGAGCGCGAGGCGAGATCGATGATCTCATCGGTGATGAGGTTCGGCTCAATCGAACTGATCCGCAATCGCCGGAGACCATCGACTTCATGCAGCGCTTCAAGGAGTGAACGGAGCGATGTCCCCTCCTTTCTCCCGAACTCTCCAACGTTCACCCCGGTCAGCACGATCTCGCGATAGCCGGAGGCAACAAGCTCACGGGCCTGCCGCACCGCGTCGGCAACGGGCTGGCTGCGACTTGCGCCGCGTGCGCGCGGAATGGTGCAGAAGGCGCAGCTGTAGTCGCATCCATCCTGCACCTTCAGGAAGGCACGGGTGCGAACGTCGCCGGTGCCGGTGAAGGCCGGTCCGAAGTCGCTCCCCGCCACCTCGGCCACCTCCACACGCGGCACCTCCCGCTTGCGGAAATCCCGTTCAAGCTCGAACACTCTGAACTTCTCCGCCGTCCCCAGCACCAGGTCCACCCCGTCAATCGACGCAATCTCCTCCGGCTGAAGCTGGGCGTAGCAGCCGGTGACGATCACAAAGGCGTTGGGGTTGGCCCGAAGCGCGCGGCGAACGAGCTGGCGGCACTCACGGTCGGCCCCCTCTGTTACCGTACAGGAGTTGATGAGGATCACCTCGCTCGGTGCGCCAAACTCGACGAGGCTGTAGCCCTGCCGCCGAAACCGTTCGCCGATGGCGCTGGTTTCGGCGTAATTGAGTTTGCAACCGAGAGTGTGGAGCGCAACGCGGCGCGGTGGACCTTCCACAACCGTGGAAGGCTCGATAGAGGGAAGAGCATCGTTCATGGTTCAGCGACAAGATACTTCGGCAGGCAGGTCCCCGATTCGAGTGCCGTGCAAGGAGAGCAGCCAACGCTCAGAACCTGTGGTAAAAGAGAGACCTCACTCTGGTCATTCCGAACGAGAGTGAGAAATCTCAAGGCAAGACGGGGTGTCTACGATAGCCAGAACCGTTCAGCGTCGAGATTTCTCGCTTTGCTCGAAATGACAACACTCGTTTGAAATACTCTCTCCGTCGAAGCGGAATCCTGGCATCGACGGCGCGCGATTCTGGCATTCTGCGAGTAGATTGAAAGTGGCTCAACTCCCGTTCATTCATAGTCCAGCCCACACTCCATGACAACATCGTCCCGCAACCCTCTCCTCACCGCAGCGCTCGCTGCTCTCATTCTCGCCGGCTGCCAGAACCACGGCACGAAGCTCACCTTCAAGAAGGGTGAAGTCTACTATACCGAGCAGGTGACAGAGGCCGAGGCAACGAAGCTCGGCAACTATCTGCTGGAGCAGCACTACTTCGACGACGCGAAGGAGAAAACAGTACAGGCCACAAAGGCCGCCGGAACCTACCAGGTGCGGATGGTGATCGAACAGGACTCGCTCAAGACCCACCCGGAATACAGGGAGATGTTCGGCGTGTTCACCGGCATGATATCGACGGCGGTCTTTGCCGGCGCTCCCGTCGAGATCCACCTGTGTGACGCATCGCTGAAGACCGTCGAGACGATTCCCTACCAGAAGCCCGCGGCAGCGGCCACCACCACCAAAGCCGACCCCGCCAGCCTCGGCAACAAGCTCGATGTGGGAGCGGACTCCTTCTTCTACACCGATGCCGTGGACCGTCCCACGGCAGAGAAGACCGCCGAGTATCTGAAGAAGGACGGTCTGTTCAAGGGCCAGGGGATGGCCGCCCGGCTCGACCGTGCCGGCGACACGTGGAAGCTCCACGTGGTCTTCAACGAGGGAGCGGAGAACGATCCGTCGGTGATTGCAAAGATGCAGAGCAAGGCGAAGCAGATCAGCAGCGATCTCTTCTCGGGCGCTCCGGTTGAGATCCACATGGCCGACGACGCAATGCAGACGCGGAAGATGATCTCCTCGGCAGAGTAGGATACCGTCAACAGACGTTCCATCCCCGCACGACAAACGGCGCTTGCCGCGTTGTGCGGGGATCGTATGTTTGCGAAGTGTCCAAAAGGACACACCGCTCATTTCCTTCACACTATTTCCTCCCCCCACCATGATCGATTCGACCGTCGACCTTCACGCGCGTGGCGCAGCCCTTGTTGCTGCGGCGAGCAACGCCCGCTCATCCGATGACTGGGCAGCGATACCACAGGGAGCCGAGTGGCCGTTTGCCTGGGGAAGCTGCTGGCAGCACTGCATCACTGTTGCGGTGCAGGAGCCGGAGACCGAGATCGGCTGGTTTCACTCCACCCTCGGCCTGAGCGCATTTGCGTGGGATGCCGAACGCGAGTACCTGATGATGTCCAGCCCGGACAGCGCGCTGCTGCTCGGCATCGGGCGCACACGGAGCGACGCGCCGCCGCTTCCCGAAGGTTCGATGCTGCTCGAACTGATGCTCGAGGATATCGAAGGCTCGGCACGGGCGCTTGCCGAGCGCGGTATCGATTTCGACGAGCCGGTTCGCGCCCCGTGGGGCAGCGGCCACCCGATGCGCACGGCATGGCTCCGCAGCCCCGGCGGCATCCGTGTACGGTTGTGGGGGATGGTGCAGGTCGGCGAACCCGATGCGCAGAAATCATAGAGGAGAACCATCCCATGACACACCCGACGCTCGAACAGACGTCAACGCATGGACAGTGCGAGGCGGAATTCCTTCACACCTTCACGGCACTGGCCGCGCTTCTGCGCCCCTACACGGGGGAGTTGCTGGTCCGGGTCGACAATGACCACCATCTCTATCTCGACTGTCCGACCGAGGTCCGCCCCGGCTACCCCCGCTTTCTCGGCGCGGTGGCAGTGATGAAATCCTCGGTTTCCTTTCACTTCATGCCGGTCTATACCAACCCCGAACTGCTCCTCTCCCTCTCCGCAGCACTTCGCTCACGAATGCAGGGAAAAAGCTGCTTTACGTTCAGAACGATCGATACCGAACAGATCGAGGAGCTTCGGAGGCTTGTGCAGCGGGGCATCGCCCTCTACCGCGAACACGGGCTTGTGCCCGCCTAGCATTCCAGCATTGTTCTCCACGGTCGGCCTCCCCTACAATCCGGGGAAGGCCGACCGTGGCTCGTTTTGAGGGAGTTTCTCGCGTAACGGAGCGTGCAGTGCGGAACCAATTCGATCATTGGGGCACTATTCGCCCCCGATCCGCATTCTTACGCGATTGGTATGGCGCTGCATCGCTACCTTGGCGCTTCTCTCTATCTCTTCAGTCGTTCATCGTTCACCCAATAACCGTGCGAACAACGTTCCTCACCCCCGGACACGGCGCTTCGCTTCAGGCGCACCGTCTGGCTCCGCTCGCCTCGCTCCTCCTGTTCCTCCCGGCTCTGCTCTGTGCACAGGACACCGTGCGCATCTCCCTCTCCGAGGCACTCTCGCTTGCCTCGGCACGCAACATCGACGTGCTCCGCGCCGGCAATGCCATACGCTCGGCGCAGGCCAGCATCAAGTCGGCCCGGGGAGCATTGCAGCCAAACCTGTCGCTCTCGGTTGGCCCCGGCGTCAGCTATCGCTTCGGCACCTCACGTCAGGTGGTTCCCGGCCAGGACCCCAAGCAGCTCTCCGGGTCGCTCTCGGTAGGACTCTCCTCCGGCTACAACCTCTACAACGGCAACGCGGACCGCGCAGCGCTGGCACAGGCCGAGGCGCTGGCACGCTCCAGCGAGATCAGCCTCGACCGCACCGGGCAGAGCACCAGCTACACCGTGATCGCCGCCTTCTATGAGGTGGCAACGCAGCGCGACCTCATCGCTGTGGAAAGCGAGAACCTTGTTGCCGAGCGCCAGGTGCTCGACCGCGTTCGCGCCTTTGTGGATGCAGGCACGCGCCCCATCTCCGACCGCTACGCCGAAGAAGCGCTGGTTGCCGCCGCCGAGGTGCGCGTGCTGAGTGCGCGGCGTGCGCTGGAGATTGCGAAGCTCACGCTCGTGGAGCTGCTTCGACTCGACCCACTCCGCACCTACGACTTCCCCATTCCCGATCCCTCGGCGCAGCCCCCGGTAGCAACCGATGACGCAACGGCGCTGGTGCAGCGCGCCTACGCTGCGCGACCCGAGATCACCGCACAGCAGGCGCGACTTGAGGCCGCACGGCAGGCGATTCGTGTTGCGGACGCCAGCGACGGACCCACCGTCGGGCTTTCCGCCTCCTTCGGCTCGAACTACTCCACCGTCAACGAGACGTTCGGTTTCGGCGCACAGCTCTTCTCGCAGAACCCCAGCGCCTCGCTCGGCCTCTCCTTCTCCCTCCCCATCTTCGACCGCAACAGAAGCGAGGCGGCGCTCGAACAGGCGCAGATAAGCTACAGCAACGAGCAGTTGACGATGGCGTCGCTGCGGCAGCAGGTGGCAATCGAGGTGCAGCAGGCACGCATCGATCTTTCCATAGCGCAGGCACAGATCGACGCGGCGGAACGGCAGGTGGCAGCGTCGCGCCAGGGGCTGGATGTGGAACAGACGCGCTACGGTGCCGGCATCTCCACGCTCGTCGAGCTGGCACAGGCGCGGGCACGACTCCTCACCTCGGAAACACAGCTCGTGCAGGCGCGGAACACGCTCGAACTGCGCAGGCAGACGCTGCTCAACGCGCTCGGCGGCATCGCCGCAACGCGCGTGGCACCGCAGTTCCCGTCCGAGGAGTAGTATCGTCGCTCATCCAGTATCAGGAACCACCCCTTTTTTCCGGGACAATGAAGCGTACGCTGATCATCATAGCCGTGGTTCTGGCCCTGGGCACGGCAGCATTCTTCTTCCTTCGCTCCCGCTCGGGGAGCGAACAGAAATATCAGACGGCTACCGTGACACAGGGAGACCTGAAGGCGACGGTAACGAGCACCGGGACGATCACCGCCGTTGGCACCGTCCAGGTGGGAACACAGGTCTCGGGAACGGTGGAGGAGGTGTACGTGGATTTCAACAGCCACGTGCAGCGCGGCCAGCTCCTGGCACGGCTCGACACCCGCGTGCTACAGGCGGCAGTCGACGACGCGAACGCGAACCTGGCGCGCGTGAAGGCGCAGTACGAGGCCGCGCTCGACCAGTACAACCGCAACAAGCCCCTCTACGACAAGAAGTACATCTCGGGCATCGAGTTCACGCAGTACCGCAGCGGACTCGAGGCGGCAAAGGCCAGCGTGACGTCGGCCCAGGTTGCGCTCGAACGCGCAAAGACGAACTACGGCTACGCCGAGATACGCTCCCCCACCGACGGCACCGTGATTGCACGCGCGGTGGAGCCGGGGCAGACCGTTGCCGCAAGCCTCTCCACCCCCACACTCTTCACCATCGCCAACGACCTCTCGCAGATGCAGATCGAGGCAAGCGTGGACGAAAGCGATATCGGCCAGATCGAGGAGGGACAGCACGCAACGTTCACCATCCAGTCGCAGCCCGACCGCACATTCGAGGGGACCGTGAAGCAGATCCGGCTTCAGTCCACGGTGGTGCAGAACGTGGTGAACTACACCGTGATCGTCACGGCAACGAACAACGAGAACCTTCTGCTGCCGGGCATGACCGCAACGGTGAACTTCGAGGTGAAGAGCGTGAAGAACGTTCTGACGGTGCCGAACGCTGCGCTCCGTTTCCAGCCACCCGCCGACGCGCTGGAGGGGATGGGCGCAACGGGACGCGACACCGCAGCACGCCGGGCGCGCACGCCGCGCGACTCTTCGGCGCGTCGCAGCTCGGGCGCAGACTCGACGTCGCAACCGAGGGACACGACGGCGGGAGGATCACAAACCAGCCGTGCACAATCGCGCGGACGGATCTGGACGACCGACGAGACGGGGAAACTGCGGATGATTTCGGTGCGCGTCGGCCTCAGCGACGGGCAGCGCACCGAGATAAGCGGTCCTGACGTACGTGAAGGAATGACAGTGATCACGGGAATCGCCCAGCCCCAGACAACCACCGGCGCATCGCGCACCGGAACGGGCCTTCCATTTGGTGGCACGTCGAGTGGCGGACGTCAGGGAGCCGGTGGACGCCAGGGAGGTGGCGGGCGAGGCGGATTCTAGGCCGGGTCGATACCAAGCCACCTCACACTCTACGCGACGCGAACATGGGAGACACCAGCAGCACACCAGTCATCGAAACGCGGAAGCTCGAGAAGGTCTACTCGAGCGGTGAAGAGGTGCAGGTCCACGCACTGCGTGGCGTCGATCTGCGCATCGTTGCCGGCGAGTTCGTGGCGATCATGGGCGCGTCGGGTTCGGGGAAGTCAACGCTGATGAACATCCTCGGCTGCCTCGACCTGCCAACCGGCGGCGAATACCTGCTGGATGGCGTGCACGTGAACAAGCTCTCGAAGAACCAGCTCGCCGACATCCGCAACGAGAAGATCGGGTTCGTCTTCCAGGGGTTCAACCTCCTCTCGCGCACCTCGGCCATCGAGAACGTGGAGTTGCCGCTGCTCTACAACCGGACGCGCAACCTGGGTGACCCGACGACGCTGGCGCGCGAGGCGCTGGAGCGAGTCGGCCTCGGCAAGCGGCTCGACCACCAGCCCAGCCAGCTCTCCGGCGGACAGCAGCAGCGCGTGGCAATCGCGCGCGCGCTCGTGAACCAGCCCGCGCTGATCCTCGCCGACGAACCAACGGGCAACCTCGACAGCCGCACCAGCATCGAGGTGATGGGGCTATTCCGCGAACTCAACGACCAGGGGATCACCGTCGTGCTCGTCACGCACGAACCGGACATCGCCGGCTTCACCAAGCGGATCATCGAAGTGCGGGACGGCATGATTCGCCGCGACGGCCCCGTCAACTCCCGGCGCGACCCGGCACAGGCGCTGCTCGAACTCGAGGAGAACATCGAGGATATCGCATGAACGCACGGAACATTCTCAAGGTCGCGCTGCGCTCGATCCTGCGCCACAGGATGCGGAGCGTGCTCACCATGCTCGGCATCATCATCGGCGTCGGTGCAGTGATCATGATGGTCTCGATTGGCCAGGGGGTGCAGCAGCAGGTGGAGAGCCAGATTGCCGGACTCGGCGCAAACGTGCTGATGGTGTTCCCGCAGGCGAGCAGCCAGGGGGGCGTGAGCATGGGAGCGGGGACGCAGGAGGCGCTGACGCTGGAGGACGTCGAGAAGATCGAGCGGGAGGCAACATCGGTGAACTACGTCTCCCCCATCGTCCGCTCGACCGGACAGATCATCGGCGGCATCGGCAACTGGAGCACGACGATTCAGGGGGTCTACCCCAGCTTCCTCGACCTGCGGGAGTGGCCGCTTGCGTCGGGCGAGTTCTTCACCGACCGCGAACTGAGCGCGCGGACAAAGGTGTGCGTGATCGGCCAGACGGTTGTAACGAACCTCTTTCCCGGCAGCGATCCGGTTGGCGCACAGATCCGCATCCGCAACGTCCCCTTCCGGGTGATCGGCGTGCTGGCGGCGAAGGGCCAGGGGGCGGGAGGACAGGATCAGGACGACATTATTCTCGCTCCGGCAACGACGGTGCTGGACCGACTGAGCGGACGCCGCTTCATCCAGCAGATCATGGTGAGCGCTGCATCGGAGGCGCAGATGGCACAGGCGCAGCAGGAGATCACGACGCTCCTCCGCGAGTCGCACAGGATTCAGGCGGGCGAGGAGAATAACTTCATGATCCGCAGCCAGACCGAGATCGCGGAAACCGCTGCCGCCACAACGCAGGTGCTCACCCTCTTCCTCGCCTCGATTGCCGGCGTGTCGCTGGTGGTAGGGGGCATCGGCATCATGAACATCATGCTCGTCTCCGTTACCGAGCGGACGCGGGAGATCGGCATCCGGCTCGCAATCGGCGCACGCAGCAGCGATGTGCTTACCCAGTTCCTTGTGGAGTCGGTGGTGCTGAGCCTCTTCGGCGGCATCCTCGGCATCCTGCTGGGAATCGGCGGCGCTCAACTCCTCTCCATCGTCGCCGACCTTGCCACGGCGCTCAACCCACCCATCATCGTCATCTCCTTCGTCTTCTCCGCCGTCATCGGCATCTTCTTCGGCTTCTACCCGGCGCGCAAGGCCGCGGCACTCAAACCAATCGAAGCGCTTCGGTATGAGTAGGGACGAACGGCGAGCGTGCCGCTGGCTCATCCCGGCATCACCTATGTCCCCGCTCCTGTCGGCGGCTACATCGCCAGCAGCGCCGACGGCAGATGGATTGCCCCGTCAATCCCCAGCTTCCGCCTGATGCGGGAACGATACAGCTCAACGCTCTTTGCGCCGACACCCAGCAGGCGCGCAATCTCCTTGGTTGAGAGGTTGACCCGGAGCAGGCAGCACACCTTCAACTCGGTGGGCGTCAGCGTCGGGTTGCGCGCCGCAAGGGCACGCACGAACTCACCGTGCACGTCGTCCACCTGGCGCGTGAAGTCCGCCCAGCTCTCGCCCGATCCCTCGGCAACCATCGCGTGCAGCTCGCGCAGCATATCCACGTCGCCGCTCCCCTTCCCGATCTCATCCCGAATCCTCCGCTCGATCGTGGCGATCAGCTCGTCCCGCTGCCGCAGGCTGAGGGCGATTGTCGAAAGCTCATGCATTCGCCTCCGCATCTCGCGTTCGAGCATCTCCCGCTGCAACCGGAGGTGTTGAATCTCCCGCTCCCGCTCCGCCTCTTCGTCCCGTCCGATGAGGAGCAGCATCGAGTCCAGCGAGACACGAACGCCGAGTTCGCGCTGCACGACGAGCTGTTGCTCCAGCACCTCGTTCCTCCCCTCGACGTCCCCCATGGCTCTCAGGCAGCGGGCAAGCTGCACCAGCACGATATTCTGGAACCATCGGTTGCCGGCCTCCCGGTGATGGAGAAGCGAGCGACGCAGGTACTCCACCGCGCGCTCGTAGTTCCCCTCCGCCTCCTCCACCGCAGCAAGCGGCGGCAGCAGCTCCATCTCCGCCTTTGTGCCGTAGCTCTGCGGTATGAAGCTCCACGCCTTGTGCAGCATCTCCCGCGACTCGCCATATCGTCCCTCCTGTTGAAGCGTACGCGCCCAGCAGGAGTACAAGGAGTACAAACTCTGGAACGCTGCTGAGGAGTCGTAACCCTTCAGGAGATCGTGGGCGATGGTGAAGTGGCGATACGCCTGGCTCCACTCCCGACGGTGCCCGTGGATCATTGCGCGGAGCTTGTTCGTGGTGACGAAGGGGAAAGGCCCCTGGCCCCGCATCATCTCCTCCACCCTGTCGAGGTTCTCCAGTGCGCGGTCGAACAGCCGGCAGCGCTCGAACGCTCTCGCGATGAGGAAACAGGCGAAGCCGTGCATGCTCCCTCCCGGCTCAATCTCCGCCTCGATCCGCTGCACGGACAGCGCCATTTCAAGACCGGTGGCCAGATCTCCCACCTGGAGCGACGTGGTGCCGAGCATATAGAGCGCACAGGACTCGAACCTTCGCAACCCCAGACGCCGCGCCATTGCCGCCACTTCAGGAGCCTGTGCGAGCACCTGCTGGTATCTGCCGCAGAACATCGCGATCTGCGCCATCCGCCACCGATAACCGACACTTCCCACTGACTCCGCACGGCCCTCCACCATTTCCGCAGCCATACGGAGGTGATGCTCCATCATCTCCCCGTTGTCGAACAGATGGAAGATGAAGGCGACCTCGGCATGCGCAATTACCCGCAGATCGTCGTTGCCGGAGCGTTCGGCGAACTCCAGAATCCGATGGGCATGCTTCTCCGCCTCCTCGGGGGAACTCAAGGCGATGGCGTCGATCTCGCCGAGGAGAAGGTCGAATTCTTCGGGTTGAATGTGGTAGGCGCGAGGCATGGGAGGAGAACAGCGAGATACGACGAGGAACTCCCCCAAGATACTCACGCACGGCGCTCGCTGGGGGCCACTCGCAACGGGCGCCGTTTCGCTCAAGCGCATCGCATGCTACGTCACCACGCTCATCTACCCCGGAAGCAGCCCTGCCAGGGCGCAGATCCGCGTCCGCAACGTCCCCTTCCCGGCTCCCCGGCGGCTACATCGCCAGCAGCGCCGAAGGGAGATGAATCGCCGAGTCGATTTCGAGCTTGCGGCGGATGCGGGAACGATACAACTCGACGCTCTTCGCATTGAGGCTCAGCAGGCGTGCAATCTCCTTGGTTGAGAGGTTGACCCGGAGCAGGCAGCACACCTTCAACTCGGTGGGCGTCAGCGTCGGGTTGCGCGCCGCAAGCGCGCGCACGAACTCACTGTGAGTGTCGTCCACCCGGCGCGTGAAGTCCGCCCAGCTCTCGCCCGATCCCTCGGCAACCATCGCGTGCAGCTCGCGCAGCATATCCACGTCGCCGCTCCCCTTCCCGATCTCATCCCGAATCCTCCGCTCGATCGTGGCGATCAGCTCATCCCGCTGCCGCAGGCTGAGGGCGATTGTCGAAAGCTCGTGCATGCGCTTTCGCATCTCGCGTTCGAGCATCTCCCGCTGCAACCGGAGGTGTTGAATCTCCCGCTCCCGCTCCGCCTCTTCGTCCCGCCCGATGAGGAGCAGTACCGATGCCGGGGCGATACGAACGCCAAGCTCGCCGTACAGAGCGATCTTGCGTTCGAGTATCTTGTTGACGCCCTCGATATCTCCCAAGGCCCGAAGGCAACGAACCAACTGTTCCAGCACGATGCTCTCGGCCCAGCGATTGCCGCTCTCCTGGTGGTGTGCAAGCGCCAGGCGCAGGTGCTCCACGGCACGCTCGAAGTTTCCCTCTATCTCCTCAAGGCTGGCGAACTGCTGAAGCAGCTCCATCGCCGGTTTGAGCCTGCTGCTCTCCGGCATTACATTCCATGCCTTTTCAAGGTACTCCCGTGCCTCGCTGTACCGCCCCTCGTGCTCGAACGCATAGGCACGATAGGAATAGAGTCCCAGAAGAACCGTGGGGTAGTTAAGACCCTCAAGAATGGCCTGGGCTATGTCGTAGCGACGGTGAGCCTCGCCCCACTCACTTCTGTAGGCGTGAACGCTGCCCCGCGAGAACTGCATCACGGCATAGGAGAGCGGATCATTCGCTCGTACCAGCATCTCCTCCGCCCTGTCGAAACTCTGCAGTGCGCGATCATACATCCTACAGCGTTCGAAAATCTTGCCGGCAAGGTAGTACCCGGCCCCGTGCATCGGCGCGCCCGGCTCAACCTCCGCCTCGATCTGCTGGATCCTCAACGCAGCCTCCAGTCCATCCACAAGGTCGCCAACGGTTAGCGCGGTGCTGGCACGAATGGTCAGCGCGCAGGACTCCATCCTTCGCATCCCCTTCCTTCGTGCCATTGCCAGCGCCTCCGTACTCTGCGCAAGTGCCTCCTGGTAGCGGCCGAAGAACATCGAGAGTTGCGCCTGCCGCCACTTGTACACCACGGCACCCGCCGATTCGGGCTGCCCGGCAATCATCCCGGCCGCAACGCTGGAATGATGGGCTATCAGCTCCCCCCGGTCGAGCGCCATGTAGATATAGGCAAGATCGGCGTGGGCGATAATGACCAGATCACGGTTGCCGGATCGCTTCGCGTACTCCAGCACCCGCTGTGCGTGCAGCTCCGCCTGCTCTGGACCGCGACCGATCATGATGTCGGTGTCGCCAAGGAGCAGATCGAATTCTTCGGGCTGGATGTGATAGGCGCGAGGCATGGGGAAACGCGTAGGAGAAGATGGGAAGGAAGGTCTTCATCAAGATACTGACGCACAGCGCCCGCTGGCGAGAAAATCGCCAGCGGGCGCTGCGTCACTCCAGAACGGATCTAGTGATTGATGATCACCGGCACGGTACGGGACCAGTCACCGGAGATGAATCGCAGGTAGTAGAGTCCCGATGGCAGCGCCGTTCCATCCAGATCGACCTCGTAGCTGCCGGCGTCGAGGCGCTGGTTGAGCAGCGCTCCACGGGTGCTTCCCGTGGCGTCGATCATGTCGATACGCGTTGGTCCATCCAGCCCCAGCGAGAAACCGACGGTGGCGTGCCCGGTCACCGGGTTGGGATGCACCGACTGCACTGCGTACTTCGCACGCCCCAGCTCGATGAGCCGAAGACCGAGTCCGCACACCGAATCGAGCCGCAGGTAGCCACTATCCAGCCCCGCCGCAATGCACCGGTCATCGGGGAATTCAAGGCGCGCCCGCATTGTGGCACCAACGGTGCCGCCGAGGTAGAGCTGGACAAGGGGGTGAAGCACGTCTCCAGCTTCTACCAGCGGCGGCTGTGCGCCAGCCTCCAGATCGAGCACAACGGAGTATCGGGTCCACTGGTGCAAGACCACGCTCCATCCGTCGAACAGAGTGCCGCGCAAAAGTTCCGTCGGGTCGCCACCGTTCGCAATGATCGCCTGTCCCGAATCGACCTCTACCACGAGCCGAACACGGCGCACGTGCTCGCTGTCGAGGGGTGTGAGGAGCCGAACCGGAACGGTCTCGGCAACAGCAATCGAAAGCGACTGGTCAGCGAGTTCCAGCTCCAGCGTCCTGTCGGGCTGGGTGCACCAGCGCGGCGCGGCGGTAACGCACATGCCGTTGTCCGCCCCCTGCGGATCGGGGGGAGTGCTCGCAACCACGGCCGCGCAGTTGACGAGTGAGCCGGAACCGACGCTGTCCAGCGTGCAGTAGATCCGCAATCGGAGCGTGTCGCCGAAGCGCAGCAGCGGAATTGTCAGGTCGCCGCTGGCCGTGTCGTAGGCTGCTGCCGGATCGCTGACCGTGTGCTGAACGTAGCGCACACCGGCAGGCAGGCGGTCGTTCACCACGACGTCCGTGGCATCCTTTGGTCCGGCGTTCGTCACCGTGATCGTCCACACAACTGGCGCACCATATCGCGGGGCACTGTCGTCGATCTCCTTCACCACGGCGAGATCCGCCGTGTTCGTGGTGGCGCGGAACGAGGCACACGCACGATTGTTCGTGATGTCCAGGTCGCTCTGGTCCATCCCCTCAAGCTCCACGCAGTTGGTGACAACCGGCGGCGCATCGGCCTCCACACGGCAGAGAATGCGAACCACACAGGCTTCGCCCGGAAGCAGCACCGGCACCGTGATGTACCCGGCAGCGGGGTCGTAGCTTCCCGCTGGACCTGCCACGACGCTCCCCAGGTAGGTCAGGCCTGCCGGAATCGACTCGCGCACACGCACGTTCGTTGCGGTATCGGGACCGTAGCTGGTCACCACCACGCTCCACTCGACAGTTGCTCCAATGTCGGCCCTGTCGCGATCAACAGACTTCGCAACGCCGAGATCGACGCCACGCACCACAATCGTTGCGCAGTTGCTGTCGAGCGCCATTGCTCCCGATTCCGGTTCCGCCGAGACTACGGTGGCGCAGTTGACAACATCGGTGGCGAGCGGGACTGTGGGGCCAACGACGGCACGAAGAGTAATCGAGCGACAGTCACCCGCCACCAGCGTGTCGATGGTGTGGCGAAGCAGGCTGTCGTATGCCGTCAGCGGGATCAATCCCGAAGGCACGCGGTCCTCCACGACAACGTTGTACGCGGCAAAGCAGAGCGACTGATTGCAGACCGTTATGGTATACGCGATGGTGTCGCCGTACTGCGGGCGTGGATCGTTGACGCTCTTGGTGATACGGAGGGTTGAAGTGTCGCCGACAGGAGCGAACAGATCCTGGTCGATCATGTTCGGAAGGCCGTTATGTCCCAGTCGTCCGCTGAGGTGGACTCCCTCGGAGACGAAATCGCACTCGGGCACAAGGCTGTCCGGCTTGTTGATGACGCCGATATATCCCTGATTGGTTGGCTGGACGTAGAGCCTGCGATCCGGTCCGAGCTGCATTCCACCGACACGCACCGACTGCCCGAACGAGAACGGACTGCGGGATGCCGCGATGCGCACCGGATCACGACCGGCGATATCCCACTGCACGATGTAGCCGTGCGAGTAGGAGGCAGCGTACAGTTTGCTGTTGTCGGGAGAGAACGCAACGCTGTAGTAGCGGGAAAAGAGGTAGGACTGGACGTCCACGACCATTGGGTCGCTCACCTCACCCGTTGTGTTATCGAAGCGGAACAGCTCGACGGTAGAGTAGAGGTAATCCTCGTTGGCATCGGCCTGAACGAACGTGTTCGCGGCCACAAGCTGCTTCCCATCGGTGGAGAACTTCAGATAGCCCACACCGCCGCGCCCGTTGTACAGCGAATCCCCGATCATCGTGTAGAGATGGCCCGTCTCGCTCGCCACCGGCGCACCGACGCCGAGACAGGTAAGGGGATAGACCAGGAAGCGGCTGCTGCCAAGCTCGTGGCCGATGATCCAATAGTCTCGACCGTTGGAGTGGCGCGCGCCGGCGAGCTTCTCCGCGCTCGGCGAGAACAGCTCCACGTTCTTCAGCACGACATCTCCACGCCCGCCGTTCATCCGCAGATCCACAATCGAGTAGCAGAAGGGGCGATGCGACGATGCGAGTTCAGGCGAGGTGAAGATGTAGTAGCGCATCGTGTCGCCCGGATCGGGCACGATGAGCGCGGACTGGGTGCTGCTGGCATCTCCGGCCAGGGCGGTGCCGTTTGGCATGACGGTATGGTCGGCGTCCCACACGCTCACGCCATCGGTGTAGAAGAGCAGAACTCCGGTCGTGCGGCTACAGATGGTTGCGCACCCCTCGTACGTGTCGAGCTGACCATCGGTCACAGGAAGAGTGGTGCCGGAACCGAACGCCAGCCCGGCCTCCTGGCCGAAATACCACAGGTCGTAGTCGCGACGCGAGGGCCGTGGCCCGGGTACGCGCGGCGTCACGTTGACGTAGAGGGTGGCCGGGCTGCCAACGGAGCCGCTGGTTGCCGGAGCGTAGAGGATGCGGGCCAGACCCGTGAAGCCGGGATCGGAGGTGTAGCAGAGCTGGTCCCCCTGCACCCTCGCACTCCCCCCTCCCGCCAGAATCACCAGCGAGGCCGGGTCGATGGAGAGCGGTCCGGGATTCATCGCGATGTCGTTGGTGAGGACGTCGACGCACACCTCGACTCCCTGCACCGTGTTGGCGTAGTCATCAACTCCCCTCGGCGCGCACGCATTGCAGCGCCCGTTCTTCAGGGTGTACCCCATCTCGCAGAGCACCTCGGTCTCTTCGGGGGTGTATGCCCGATCCGCCCCACCACCCGTTGCCGGCCGCATCACGTAGCGCACGCCGGAGCGGTTCATGTCGAAGTGGCTCAGGCTGCTCCCCGCGCTCCACGCGCCGGGAGAGTAGATGGGCTGCGTGGAGGGGCAGCGCAGACCGCTGTAGACAAGGGTATTGGAGAGAAGGTCGGCAGTGGTGACGGCAAACTGGCGCGTGACGGGATGGATCACCGGGGTGCCGCTGCCGGTGTGCATCATGCGGTCGAATATCGACCACATGCCTATGACGTTGCTCGTGCCGTTGGGACCGATCAGCGAGAGGAATCCGAGGGCGTGGGTCGCCTCGTGGAGCGTGATGGAGAAGAGGTCGAGCCGCGCTCCGGGGTCCTGTGCCCAGTCATTGTTGTAGGGATAGGCGAACCCGAAGTCGTAGATAATCATCGCGTCGTAGGCGCCGGCACCGGGCGTGGGATCAACACCAGTGGTGATATGATCGTAGAGCGTGCCGCCGACGAACCCACCGGCACCATTGATGAAGGCTGGAGCCGCCGCCGCCAGGAACCCGCCCCCATCGGTCTGCGACGCGCGGATGATGACGTCGGGCGCACCTTTCACCTCGATTACCGAGGCGATGTAGGAGAACACCTCGCACACCGTGCGCTGCCGAAGTGCACCGAGCGTGGTGGAGCCGAGCACCGGATGGGAGAGCGGCGTAGGATCATCGAAGCCAACGCCGGTGTGGGCGATCACATCCTCGAAGTCGAGACGAAATCCACCACAGTCTCCGGCGGCCGTAGTGCGCCGCCGCTGCTGCCACGCAACGAGTTTCGCGGAGGTGCGCCACGGTCGACCGTAGTTGTCCACAATGCCGGGAAGCTCGACCGCTCCCCTGGGATTTGGAAGCGGCGGCGGTGTCTGCCCGTCACCACAGATGTGGTACTCGCGGTGTGGAACCTCCTGGGCAGCGAGCTGAAGAGCAGAGAGAGAGAGCAGGGCAGCCAGAACGGCGGGAAGCAGACGCGGGGTGTTCATGGCGGGCAGGGGCGAGGTTGGCAGGATTCCGCCGGGGGCGGCAGCGCCGTGACAATCGTACAGGTCCGGTCGAGGCGCTTGCGGGAAGCTAGCCTGACAGTACGCCGGGCACAACCCTACAAAACCACTACAGTCGCGCAGGATGTCGCCCTCCAACCTCGCATCTCCTCTCCAACAGCGCTGGGGCCGGCACCACCCATCGAGCGCGGGTTCAACGCTGTTGTTCTCCCCGGCCACTACTCGACGATCACAAACTCCACACGCCGGTTGCGCTGCCGTCCCTCCTCGGAATCGTTCGGAACTTCGGGAGCACGTGCTCCAAATCCGTGCATGCTCATCCTCTCCGCTGCCACCCCACGCCCCACCAGATAGGCAACCACGGCACCGGCACGCGCCTCGGAGAGGGACTGATTCCGCTGCTCCTCTCCCACGTTATCGGTGTGCCCCTGGACATCGATGCGGAGTGCAGGGGTGGAGCGCAGCAGGTCCGCCAGACGATTCAGTTCGGGATAGGACTCGGAACGAAGATCCGCTCGACCAAAGTCGAAGAAGAGGTTGTTGATGCGGACGCGCTCACCATGGCGGAGCGGCACCAGCGTCAGGTCGGCGTTGCGCTCCTGATAATCCCTGAGCTGTGTGAGATCGAGGTTGTCGTTGACCGGGACGTACCCCTCCAGCTCAGCGCGCACGCCGTACCGCACACCGCTCGGCAGCGTGATCTTGTACACCCCGTTGCGCGGGTCCGACGTTGCGCGACCAATCTCCCTGCCGGTGCTCAAATCCTCGTAGATCACGGTTGCCGTCAGCGGAGTACCGCTCCCCGCCTCCAGCACACGCCCGGCAACCAGCACAACGGGGTTGGGACGATACGCGTTTGGCAGCGCGACGCGATAGATGTCGAGGTCACGTTCACCGGATCGCGTCGAAGTAAAGTAGACATAGCGACCGGAGGCGGGAATGAACAGTCCAGCCTCATCCCTCTGCGTATTGATGGGCGAAGGCAGCCGCACAGGCTTGCTCCACTTCTGCCAGGTATCGTCGAGGCGGCGAGTCATCCAGATATCCTCATTCGACTGCCGGGTCTGCCCCTGGCTACTGTAGTAGAGTGTCCTGCCGTCGGAGGCAATGAATGGGGAGTCGTCATCCCCCCGTGTATTCACCGTTGCGCCCAGATTGCGTGGTGCCGTCCATGACCCGTCCTCCCTACGGAACGTGGCGTAAATGTCGCGTTCTCCCCGTGTATCCTTTCGCTCGATAGACATGAGGATGACATTTCCGTCGTCGGTCATGTGCGCGCTGTAATAGCCATTGCTGTTGTAGTAATTATCGATGCGGAGTAGCTCAGGCTCCGTCCATCCATCGACCGTTCTGCGACTGAAGCCACCAATGGATTTTGACAGCCCGCCAATCAGGAGCGTATTTCCATCGGGAGTCACTGCACAGACCGATGTAGGGCCGTAGGAGTTAGGTGGAACCGGCATTGTCTCTGGTTTGCTCCAGACTCCGTCGGTCCCCAGCCGTGCCACCCAGATATCATCGGCATCCTCGGTTCCTCCGGTATTGCCGGGGTGGTACTTGCGAACGAAGTACAGGGTTAGCCCGTCCGGTGCAATGACAGGACTGATCTCAGAATAATAGGAGTTCACCTCCGCCAGCATCTCCGGCTCCATCACCACCCGCTCCAGTCGATCCGCGACTGCTGCGGCATACTGGCTCTCTGGAAAGGCGGCAAGGAATCGCTCCATATCGTGCGCCCGTTCCAGCCTGAATGCAAGCCGGGCGGCAACCGTGTCGCGCAGTTCCGGGAAGCCCTCGGCCAGATTCATGAGTTCCGAGGGAGATGCGGCAGAACCCACGATGCGCCGTCCTGCGTCGGTGAGGCGGGGATAGGCGCCGATCCGTCCTCGCAGCACCCCAACGTCCGCCGGACGCAGGCGGGGAAGCAGTGTGTCGAGCATCCGCTCCACAGAAGCTGTATCGCTGGCACCAACCAGCGCGACGAAACGCGCACCGTCATCGGGGGTGCGAACACGCCGGGCAGCCTCGCGCGCCGTCCATGCACGGTCCTCCGCGAGCGCAGGGGTGCTGTCGAGGGCGGCACGGAAAGCGGAGAACGTTGTGGTACGCTCGGCCCCTGCACGCCGTATCAGCAGGCGGACGCCATCATCGGGGAATGCGGTGTCGAGCTGCTGGAGGACGTTGTCGCTCAGACGCGGCAGGGAGCGAAGGACAACGCTGTCGGTGAATGTGCTTCCGGGAAACAGCGTTGTAAAGAGCCGCGCATCGGCGGCACTACGGAGCACAAAGGATGATTCGGCGCCGGGATTGATCAACCGCACCGATGCGAGTGTGCCCGGTGCCGTATCGCCCACCCTCGGCACGAGACGACGGGAGCGGTCGATCTCCTCGGCCCAGCGACCGACGGTTGCCGTCGTCACCGCCTCCCCCTTTGGCTTTACGATCGCCGTCACAATCCACGAGGTGAGGAACGTCGCTCCTGCGGCGATCCAGGGCGAACCGTTGTCGTAGGCCCAGAAATAGCTCGTATCGCGCCGCTGATTTACGCGCTCGTGCACGCTGAGCGGCAACTGCCCCTTCCACGTTCCATACGCGGCGGCGGCGCTCAATCCAACAATCGTAGTCCAGCCGAACCACGAAATCCCATAGTCGTATCGCGGCTGATTGTAGAGGTCGATGCCGTTCTCTTCGTGGACGGGCGCCCCCTGATACACCGCGGTGCGACTGTAGCAGCCAGCGAGAACCGACGCACAGAACAGGATGAGCGCTGATGACGGACGGAAAGAGCTGAACACCATGGGCCAGAGGAATCGATGGAGAACGATGTGGACTGAAGTATACCATATCCGCATTGCCGGAGTTGGACATTCCCTGTCCGGCTGAACTCTGTTGCAGCTCTGCACGGCATCTGCGTCATCTCAGGAGCATCCCCCTCCGAGAGGCCCATCCCGCCAAAGCATGTGGCCTGCCAGCAGATCCGGCAGGCCACACAGGGGGATCAGCCACCCTTCAGCGTTATGCCCGGTTCCACCAGCAGGATTTCGCCACCGAACGAATCGGCGGGAACGTCTCTCCGGCAATCACAACAATCATGCGCTCCTTTTCTGCTGGCAGTGGGGCCTGTGCTCCATCAACGTAACCGTCGAATCGATAGGCACCGCTGTATGGAGCTGTCTGTCCGGTCTGGTACATGCAGTCGTTGGCTTCGCGCACGCAGGAGTGGGGCACCCCGCCCTCACCCTGCCGTGCACAGTGAATGATGCGGCAAACATCGGCGAGCGCACATACCGGGATGGACATCTGGCGTCCACAGGTGCAGGACTGGCAGATGTGAAGGAAGAACACCGCGACGGTGAAGGGGATGGCGATGGACAGGTTTGGATGTGGTTCACAATGGGAAAGCACCGGGGCAGGCAGATGATTCCGGCTTGCCCGGATAGAGCCGAAGACACGGGTGAAAAGCCATGCGTGGGATGACCGCAATGCCGTATCGGGCGCCCGTGTCGCAGTTCCTGCATGATTCCAGTCTGTAAGACCTTGGGGGGTTCAGGAAAAACCTCTTGCACGCGGTTGCGTCCGTGCCGTATACTTGCGCTCCCTTTTGGAACGGTCAGGTAGCTCAGTTGGTAGAGCAATGGACTGAAAATCCATGTGTCGGGGGTTCAACTCCCTCCCTGACCACACGCTGCACCTGGCAGCAGTTTCGTGACAGCACAATCAGCGGCGTGTAGCGCAGCCCGGTAGCGCACTTCGTTCGGGACGAAGGGGTCGCAGGTTCAAATCCTGCCACGCCGACGAGCAGCCTCGATCACTCCCCAGTGATCGAGGCTTTTCTTTGATCGTCACGCCACTCCCCTTGAAGCGCGCGTTGCGGAGATCTGGCAACTCCCACCACACCAGCATGTGCACGTTCCAGGCCACCGAGCTGCTCCTCCCCCTCCCATCCTCCATAACTTCCCGCCATCGTTCGTGCTGTCGGCACCGCATCCTTCGTATCCTTGTTCCTCTCTCCTCCATTCTCTGTCCTGACATCATGCCTTCGCTTCTCGACAGTCCCGTCACCCTGGCGATGATCGTCTTCAACCTCCTGCTGAGCGTTCCGGCGTTCTTCAGTCCGGGTCTGCTGCGGTCGCTGGCACTCGAACCGTACGTGATCTCGCACGACCACAGCTACTACAGAATCATCACCGCCGGGTTCGTGCACGCAAACACGCTCCACCTGGCGTTGAACATGATCGCCCTCGTCTTCTTCGGGCCGGTAATGGAGGAGATGGTTCTCGACGCCACCGGGAGCAGGGCGGGCTACGCCATCATCTATGCCGTGGCGCTGCTTGCCGGCAACATCTATCCCTTCCTTCGCTACCGCCGCACGCCGAACTATATCGCGCTCGGTGCTTCGGGCGCGGTCTCCGGGATCGTGCTCGCCTTCTGTCTCGCCGAGCCAACAAGGATGCTCCACGTCTTCTTCTTTCCGATGCCGGCCTGGCTCTACGCCATCCTCTTCATGGGCTACACGTGGTATGCGATGCGTTCGATCAAGGACGGCATTGCACACGAGGCGCACCTTGCCGGCGCGGTGGGGGGCATGCTCGCGGCGTTCGTTGCCACGCCGCAGATCATCAGTTTTCTGTAGCTCCCCCCGGCACACGACAACGGCGTCCCCGATTGCTCGGAGACGCCGTCCGGGTATACCGTACCGGAACCGGGCGCTTACGCCGCCTGTGCCACGCCGCCGCGCCGCGCCTGCTCGGTGAAGCGCACCGAGACGATCTTCGAGACCCCGTCCTCCTCCTGCGTCACTCCGTACATCGTGTCGGCGGCGGACATCGTCCGCTTGTTGTGCGTGACGATGATGAACTGGGTGTCGCGCACGAACCGCCGCACGAGCTGGATGAACCTGTCGATGTTCGCGTCGTCGAGCGGCGCATCCACCTCGTCGAGAATGCAGAAGGGGCTTGGCTTGACGAGATAGATGGCGAAGAGAAGGGCAATCGCCGTCAGCGTCTTCTCCCCTCCAGACAGGAGGTCAATCGAGTGTGGACGCTTGCCGCGGGGCTTTGCGGTAATCTCGATATGCGCCTCCAGCGGGTCTCCTTCACCAAGGGCGAGGTCGGCCTCGTCCCCCTCGTGGAAGAGCGAGGTGAAGATGTCGCGGAAGTTCTTGCGGATCGCCTCGAACGTCTCCATGAAGCGCGTCTGCGCCGTGTCGTTGATCTCGCGGATCGTCTCGGTGAGGCTCCGCTCGGCGTTGCGCAGATCCTCCACCTGGCCGGTGAGGAAGTTCAGGCGCTCGCTCTCCTCCTTCCACTCGTCGTAGGCCAGGAGGTTCACCGAGCCGAGCATTCGTATCTGTCCCTTGATGCCGCGCAACTCCTCGCGCAGGTCGCCCAGTTTCGTCTCCTCGACCTCGCCGACCTCCGCCGTTCGCTCCGCCACCTCGATCTCCAGTTCCTCGCGTCCACGCTGGACCAGCCCTTCGGCGCGCGTGCGAAGCTCAGCGATCTTCATCTCCAGTTCGTGCGTCAGGCCAATCGCGCTCTCGTAGCCACGGCGCTCCTCGCGCATCCGCTCGGCGTGGCGGGCGATCTCCTCCCGCTTGGCCCCCTGCTGTGCCGCAATCGTGTTCCGCCGCACGTTCGCCTCGTCCCGCTCGACAAGCAGTCCCGCATGGCGGTCGGCAAGTTCGGCGAGCGCCCCCTCCATCGTCACGACCTCCTCGGTTGCCCTGTCACGGTCGCGGTTCCCCGTCTCGATCGTCCTCTCCGCATTCTCCCTGTCGCGGGCGATGCGCTCCTGCTCGGCGCGCGCGCCTCGATCCTCGCCACGCAGGGTGACAAGCGTCATCTGTCGCTCGTTCAGCCCACGGCTGCGCGACTGCACGTCGGCGTCGAGTTGCTCCAGGCGCGCAACGACCGTCCGCGCAAGCTCCTCCGCCTCGCGCTGCTCGCGCCCCATCGCCTCGCGCTCCGGGTCGAACGTTGCAAGCTCATCGGTGCGGCGGCGGCCCTCCTCCTCCAGTCGCTCGCGTTCGGCAGCAAGAGCGTCGAGCGTCTCCTCGGCATCCTCAAGCTGAAACTCAAGACCGGCGCGGCGGCGCTCCACGGCCCCCACCGCCGCCTGCGCATCGCGCATCGCGGCGGTGTGGGTGCTCAGGTTCACCGCGGCGTGCTCTTCCACCACTGCGGCAATCGCCGACTCGATGCCCAGAAGTTCGGCGTGAAGCTCCTCCAGTTCGCGCTCAAGCCGTTCCATCTGCTCGCGCTTGCCAATCGTGGCTCCCTCCCCCGCTCCCTTGCTTCCACCGCGCACCACGCCCCGCCGCCCCACAAGCACACCGTCCAGCGTTACCGCCTGCTCTGCAACACCGCCTGCCACTGCCGCCGAGGCGTGGTCGAGATCGGCCACGATCAGCGTTCCGGCAAGGATGGAGCGACGCAGCGCATCGAAATCGCTCGACGAGGTCGTCAACTCCTCCGCCCAGCCGATATAACCGTCACCATCCACGATTGCGGGTGCAGGGGTGGGCTGAACGCGATCCAGGCAGACAAACGTGGCCTTCCCCTTGCGGTGCTCGGCGAGCGAGGCCATGCCGCGCCGCGCCGCGTCGATGCCGGGCACAACCAGATACTGCGCCGCCGCTCCGAGCGCTGCCGCGATTGCGGGACGATACTCCTCCGCAGTCCCCACAACCTCCCCAACGGTGACAGGCTCAACGGGCGACCACGCGCGATCCCCGAAGAGGAAGCGGACAGATTCATCGCTGTCGATCAGCGCACCGAGGAACTCCAGCTTCGACTGGCGCGCGTTGATCCGTCCCTGCACCGCAAGCGCCTCGGATCGCAGCTCGTTGATGCGTGACTGGAGCGCCGCCTTCCGCTCCTGCGCCGCCTCGAACGCGGCGTTTGCCTCCTCCGCCGCGCGACGGGCGCGCTCCAGTTCGGTCTCCACCATCCCCATCTCCTCTTCGGCGGCGGCACGGCGCTCCTGCATCTCCTCCACCTCGACCTCGATGGCGCTCATCCGCTCGGCAATCGTCTCCAGCCGCAGGCGCGAACGCTCCTCGCGCGTGCGCTGCTCCGTGATCCGTGCCAGGAGGTCGATCACCTCCTGCTGCCGGCGCGCGGCCTCCACACGACACTGGTTTCTATCGTGCTCCACTGCGAGCAGGTCGGCCTGCGCCGCCGACACCTGATCCTCGGCAACGGTGATATGCTCCGCAAGCTCGGCGATACGCTGCTCCAGCTCCCCGCGATCGCGCCCCAGCACCTCCAGGGCACCCGCTGCCTCGGCAACGTCGCGCTCGGCACGCTCGATGGTGGTGCGGAGCGAACGCACACGCTCGGCGGCCACGGCCTGTTCCTGCTCGGTGCGCGCAATCCGCGCAGCAACGTCGTTCAGGTCCTTCTGCGCCTCGCCAAGCTGAATTTCGATCTCCCCCTGCTCACGCTCCAGGTCGGTGAGGATTGCCTCCTCCTGGGCAAGACGGGTGTCGAGCGAATCCTTGCGGGTGCGCGCCTCTGCGAGCTGCGTTTCGAGCGGTGCGATGCGGCGGAGCGTTGTCGAGTACTCCCGTTCGAGCAGTTCGATCTCCAGCCTCCGGCGGTCGGCGTCGAGCTGCTGGAACTCCTCGGCGCGCTTCGCCTGCCGCTCCAGTGAACCGACCTTGCGCGACACCTCCTTGACGATGTCCCCGACGCGGGCCAGGTCCTCCTGCGTCGATTCGAGCTTCCGAAGCGCCTCGCGACGGCGCACCTTGTAGCGCGTCACGCCGGCGGCCTCCTCGAAGAGGCGGCGGCGCTCCTCGGTGCGGTCGCTGAGGATCGTCTCGATCATCTTCAACTCGATCACCGAGTAGGCGTTGGCGCCCATGCCGGTATCCATGAACAGGTCCACGATGTCGCGGAGACGGCACTGCGTCTTGTTCAGCAGGTACTCCGAATCGCCGTTGCGGAAGAGCCGACGCGTAATCGTCACCTCGCTGTACTCGGTGGGGAGGATACCCTTGGTGTTCTCGATGGTGAGGGATACCTCGGCCATGCCGAGCGGCTTGCGGCGCCCGGTGCCGTTGAAGATCACGTTCTCCATCTTGTCGCTGCGGAGGACGCTCGCCTTCTGCTCACCGATGGCCCAGCGGATGGCGTCGATCACGTTGGACTTGCCGCACCCGTTCGGTCCAACAATGGCGGTGATTCCGTCGTTGAAGCTGAGAACGGTTTTATGGGCGAACGACTTGAAGCCGATGATTTCGAGTCGGGAGAGGTACACAGGCGATGGGCGAGTGGTTGATGGAACGAGGCGCGTGCCTCCGCTGGAGTCGGCGCGAAAGTACGGAAGGAGCAGGGCTTTGGGAAGAGCAACAGGGCCTGGAACGTGTGAAGCCCCACACCGTCCGTGGCCTCGACTCTCCCCAGTCTTGCTTACATCCCACCCTGCCGAACCCGCTCGGCAAGCTCCACCCCCAGCCGCTCCGCATCCTCGACACGTCCGTCGATTGCGCTCCGTGCCACGGTTGAGCCATCGTGCGCGGCAAGAAGCCCAACGAGATGGAGGGCGCTGCCGGCAACCGTGGCGTGCGCGGCGATTGGTGTGTGGCACCCCCCCTCCAGCTGCCGCAGGAACGCCCGCTCCGCATCGACCGCAGCGCGCGTTGCGCCGTGCTGGAGTGGAGCAAGAAGGTCGAGGACTCCCCTGTCGCCGGCGCGAGCCTCAATCGCCAGTGCCCCCTGCCCAACGGCGGGAAGCATCAGGTCGGTGGGGATGATCTGCGCAATCGCCTCCTCCAGCCCCAACCGCTCCAGCCCTGCGCGCGCAAGGATCGCCCCGGACCAGCCGTTCTCGTGCACCCGTCGCAGCCGCGTCTGGATGTTCCCGCGCAGGTCCACAATCTCCAGGTCGGGACGAAGCGCGAGGAGCTGCGCGCGCCGCCGCACCGAACCTGTGGCAACCGTTGCCCCTTCGGGAAGCGAGGCGAGCGTGGTTCCCTGCGGCGCAACGAGCGCGTCCTCGGCGGCGTGCCGTTCGGTGACGGCCGCGACCACCAGACCTTCGGGAAGCACCGTCTGCATATCCTTCAGGGAGTGCACCGCAACGTCGGCGCGGCCATCGAGCAATGCTCCCTCCAGCTCCTTCGTGAAGAGGCCGCGATCACCAATCTTGTCGAGCGAGGTGTCGAGCGTGCGGTCGCCAACGGTTGTGAAGGTTTCGAGCACAACCTCCAGCCCCGGATGTGCGGAGCGCAGAAGCGCAGCAACGTGCTCCGCCTGCCAGAGTGCAAGCGCGCTGGAGCGTGTGGCAATGGTCAGGCGGCGGTGGAGCATGGTTGGAGGGAACAATGAGGTGGGATTGTTCTGTGTTGAGACGGGACCGGTCTTCGTCCCGGCGACCGCAGCACGCGTTCAGGAAGCGGCAGAGCCACACTGGCAGGGAGTGACGTCATCCGGCAATGCAGGCGTTGACGGTGTCGGTTGCGAGACTCCCCTCAACCACTATCGCGTGCCCCAGGAACAGGTCTCCATCGTTGTAGAAGCACTCGAACGAACCATCTGGATAGGCCACAATCGACTTGAGGGCCATGCGATCCCGAAACTCCTCCGCGGTCACCGGGTCCTCGTCGTCACCGAGCCAGTGCTCGTTCCTGACCGGCAGCAGCAGCTTCGCCGCGCCGCTGCACATCCGCTCGTTCCATGTCTCATAGCTCTCCCAGAGAAGGTGGGCTGTCTTCAAGGCTTCCCGAAGCTCTCCCGGCTCTGTTGCCGAGAGATGGAGGGAGAGAGGAGCGCCCGCGCGCACCAGATCGAGGCTGAATCGCTCGATGCGCCGATCAAGCGTAAAGGTGCCAAGAATCGGGTCTTCGTACACGACGGGCGCCTGCATCCGTTGCGCGTACTCGTTCAGGCCGGTGTCGGAACCATCACGACCGACAACGCTCTCCAGGTGGGCCTTGAGATGGCCGGAGGAGACGTCGGCGGAAATGCGCGCCCGCACGCGAAGAACGGTACCCGGTGCGATAATCTCCTCCAGACTGTCGAACTCCTCCGACGGTACTCCCCGCCAAAGGGTGAGAGGGCGCGTCTGGAGCACTCCGCCATCGGCGCGCCACGCCTCCAGTACGAACTCCAGCGTCCAATGCTCGTCGCCGGGGAGCTGGCTGCCGGAGAGTCCGTCCGCACCGACAATTCCAACAATCTCTGCGAGGTCGGAACCTGTCCCCTGGTCGTCTGCACCCTGCTGGCGACGGAGTGCATCGTCGTCAACGTCTGCCATTGCCTTCGTGGTGTTCTTATTCTGGTTGTCCCTCTCCCCCCGCCTCCCCGCTACCGCCGTTCACCGCGTCCAGATTGAAGAGAAGGCGGATGTACTCGGCCTTCATCATCGTGTGTTCCGGGTGCTGTTCGGCGTCGAGGAGATGGGCGAGCGGAAGATCGAGCAGGCGCTTCACCACGCTCCCCACGAGCTTCTCCACATTCTCGTAATCGTGCTGGCTGAACCGATTCCGGTTGCGCTGAAGCTCCGCATGCGCAATCTCCTCCCCCCTACGCTTCAGCTCCGCAATCGTGGGCGTCACCGGAAGCAGACGGTGCCACGCCATGAACCGCTCCACCTCCTCCTCCACGATCCGCTCCGCCTTCGGCACCTCCGCGCGTCGCCGCTCCACATTGACTTCGATCACTCCGTTCAGGTCGTTGATGTCCTTGCAGAAAACAAGGGGGATGGCGTTGATCCTGGGATCGACGTTGCGCGGCACCGAGATGTCCACGATCAACTGCGGACGCCCGCCGCGGCGCTCCGCGCTCGCCGCAGCCATCTCGTAGGTGACGAGGTACTCGCGCGCTCCGGTGGAAACGATGACGATATCGAACTCGCGCAGCCGCTCACCGAGCTGCTCCATCGGCAGGTAGGTTCCGAAGCCCAGCCGCTCCACGAGCGTGTGGGCGCGCTCCGGCGTGCGGTTGGCAATCGCGATGGTGCGCACCCCCTGCTCGTGGAGGTTGCGCGCGGCAAGCTCTCCGGTGTCTCCCGCACCCACCACCAGCGCCCGCTGTGAGGAGAGGGGATGGAAGATCTTTCGCGCCAGCTCAACGGCAACGTAGCTGATCGAGACGGCACCGGCGCCGAGATCTGTTTCGCTCCTGACGCGCTTGCCGGCGTGGAGCGCCGAGGAGAAGAGCCGCGAGAGCACCTTCCCTGCACTCCCCTGGGTGCGGGCAGTTTCGTAGGCGTCGCGCACCTGACCCAGAATCTGGATGTCGCCAATCACCTGCGAGTCGATGCCGGCAGCCACGCTGAACAGATGGTGCGCAACGGTTGCCGGGTCGCCCATCGAGCGGACGTGGGAATCGGAGAGGGGAACGTCGCGCCGCCGCGCCAGCCACTGGCGGAGATGGTCCGCCGTAAGCTCCTCGTCGGCAGGAGTCAGGTAGAGTTCGGTGCGGTTGCACGTGGTGATGATCACCGCCTCCCGCGCCATCTCCCGACGCAGCGCAACCAGCGCCTCGGAGATCTCCTCCTCCGCAAACGCCAGCCGCTCGCGCAGATCGAGCGGCGCGGTGTGGTGCGATGCAACGAGCGAGAGGACGCGCATCGCTCTATCTCCCCCCCGCCACCATGTTGATGATGGTCATCGAGAGTGTGGCACCGGCGAACCCGGCAAGCGACAGGAGGACGGTACGGCGGCCATCCATGCGAAGGAGAGCACGCGCCAGCAGCGCCGCCACGTACACTCCCCACACCGCAATCGTCACCACCAGCTTCGGGTCGCCGTGGCCGAACTCCGGCAGGATGCGCGGAAGCACGAACAGGCCCAGCACAATCGCCGCGCCAAGGAACACGACGCCCACCGTCGAGGCAATCGCGCTGAGACGCTCCATCAGCTGGAGGCTGGGAAGTCTGCGAAAGAAGGGACCGAACTCGCTGGTGCGAATCTTGCGGTACATCAGCAGGTAGAGCACACCGTAGACAGCGCCAACGGCAAAGGCCGTGTAGCCGATGATCGCACCGCTGATATGCAGCCCCACCATGTACTTCAGAAGCTGCGGGTCGGGGTCGATCATCTTCGGTCCCGACGTGCCGATGGCGAAGCCAAGCTGCAACAGCAGGGCAAGCGCGAGGAAGAACATCCCTGTCCCCCGCTCCCCCGTCACCGTTTCGAGAATCGTGTAGGTGAGGGTGACGGTGAAGGCAACCAGCGTGAGCATCTCAACGGGCGTGTACACCAGGCAGTGTCCGCGCAGCCGCGTCTCGGCATAGATCAGCAACGCGTGCGCAAGGAGCGACAGGACCAGCATCGGGCGCTGGACACGGTTGCGTCCCGCCCCCTCCGGCCCGAAGAACGCCACGGCATACGCTGCAAGCGCCCCACCGTAGAGGAGCGGCAGCAGAATACCTGTGATGTTCGCGAGCGCAGACACGAGAACAGGGATTAGGAGTGAGAGGACCGGGATTCCAAGATGGGGTGTTGATGGTTCGCCAACAGTGTCTTCGTGTCTCTATCGCAGTACGTACGCCAGTCCCCTCCCCGAGCCTGCCCCACCCTTCTACCCGGCACGGCTCCCTCCCTCCGTCCACAGGACCTCGTTGTCGATCAACCGTGTTGAACCGACACGGCCGGCAATGATACCGAGCAGTGCCCCGCTGCGCTCGCAACAGCGCTGAAAGGTGTCAGGGTCAACCACATCAGCGTAATCGAGCAGGATGTCGGGCGAGACCTCGGCGTGCATTGCGCTGATTGCGCTCTCGATCTCCTCCCCGGCAGCAACAACTGTGCGGGCGGCAAGGAGTGCGCGGTGGAGTGAGAGCGCGGCAGTGCGCTCCTCGGCGGAGAGATAGACGTTGCGTGAGCTTTTTGCGAGACCATCCGGGTCGCGCACCGTCTCGATCTGCACCACCTGCACGTCGATGTCGAGGTCAACGATCATGCGGCGCAGCACCGCAAGCTGCTGCGCATCCTTCCGCCCGAAGGTGACGACGCTGGGAGCAACGATGTTCAGCAGCTTCGCCACAACCGTGCAGACTCCACGGAAGTGATCGGGGCGCACGGCTCCCTCGTAGTCGCGCGCGGCCTCGCCCGGCACCACATAGGTCTGGAACCCATCGGGATAGATCAGCGACGTGTCGGGAGCGAAGAGGAGATCGCATCCCGCACCCTCCAGCTTCGCGGCATCGGCGTCCACATCGCGCGGATACCGCGTGAAGTCCTCGCCGGCGGAGAACTGCGTGGGGTTGACGAACACCGAGGCGATCACGAGGTCCGCACGTTCGCGCGCACGCGCAACGTGTGCCAGATGTCCGTCGTGCAGCGCTCCCATCGTCGGCACCAGGGCAACGCGCTGCCCGGCCGCGCGCGCGGCGGCACTCCAGGCGCGCACCTCGCGGGGATCATCGACTTTTCGCATCGGCAACTCTGTGGAGAGGTGGAACGGATGGGGCGTGCGGCTACAGGATGTTCTTGCCGAACGCGCTCGCCACAAGGTCGCTCGCGAGCTGTGCGCTGTAGTTCATCGTATCGAGAATCGGGTTCACCTCGGCAACCTCCAGCGACCCCAGCACTCCCGCCTCGGCAATCATCTCCATCACAAGGTGCGCCTCGCGGTAGGTTAGTCCGCCCGGCACCGGCGTTCCCACACCCGTGGCAATCGAGGGGTCGACGCTGTCCAGGTCGAAGGAGACGTGGAGGTGATCGCACCGCTCGGAGAGATAGTGCAGCGACTCCTGCATCACCGTGTGCATGCCGAGCCTGTCGATGTCGGTCATGGTGTAGGTGCGGATGCCGCGCTCGCGGATCAGGTGGCGCTCCCCGCTGTCAACCGAGCGCAGACCGATCATCACGATGTTGGTGGGATCGAGCTTCTGGAACCTTCCCCCCACACCTGTCAGCTCGGGCGCACCCAGACCGATCGAGGCGGCAACGGGCATGCCGTGGATGTTCCCGCTCGGCGAAGTGCCGGGGATGTTGATGTCGCTGTGCGCGTCGATCCAGAGCACACCGAGCCGCCGCTTCGCCTCGCGGCACCAGCCAGCAACGCCGGCAATGGTCCCAATCGCCATCGAGTGGTCGCCGCCAAGCACGAGCGGGAACGAGCCGTCGCGCAGCACGCTCCGCACCTTGCGCGACAGCTTCTCGCACGCGCGCGCGATCTCCGGCAGATACTTCAGGTGCGGGTCGGCAATCTTCAGCACCTCCGGCACCTCCACCGATATATCCCCCTCATCTACAATCGTATATCCAAGCGCAGCGATGCGGTCGTCGATGCCGGCGATACGCAGGGCGCTTGGCCCCATATCCACGCCGCGCCGGTCGGCACCAAGATCCATCGGAAAGCCGATGATGTGAACATGACGCTTGCGGGTGGCGGAACGACGTGCAGGCATGGGATAGGAGGATTGTGAGAGGAATACGACCGACGACGAAGACAGGGAGGGAACCACCAGCAGGAACTCAGCGACCCATTCCAACCCACCCAACACCACTTCCGGTTGTTGCACGCAACCGTTCGATCAACTGGCCGATGTGATGCTGCATGTGCCGCAGGTTGTAGATGTGGACCTCCATTCTGTTGAATGGAAGCCACGAGAACCCGGACCCGGCATCGAGCGGAACAGCCTGTACCAGAGCCTCCAGACTCTGTTCGAGGAGGACCTGATACTCCAGCAACTCCGCGCGCCTGTACGGCTCGAACTCGCGCGGAAAACCACCCTGCGGCTCCGGCTCGGCGGAGAAGAAATGATAGCTCTCCCTCATCCGCTCCCACGGCCTGAACTCCGCTTCGGAGGGACTCAGGTAGAGGTGCGTGTAGAAGAGCGTGTGATAGACGATGTGCCAGAAACGATTACCGAACGCGGGGTCGTTCCACAGGTCATCGGGGCAGTTCTCGATGGTCCGGCGCATCATGCGAAGCGCCGCGGCGTACTGCGAGAGAAGAGCAGCGTGGATGTCCATCACGGTGTGCCTCCTGGAGAGATCTGCGGAATCAGGTGAGGGCAACACCCTCCTCTAACCGCCGACGCCCAGCATCCGCAGTACACGCGTCAGCGTCGCCCGCAGGTCCTTGCGGTGAACGATGTGGTCGACGAAGCCGTGCTCCTGCTGGAACTCCGAGCGCTGAAATCCCTCCGGCAGCTTCTTGCGAATCGTCTGCTCGATCACGCGTGGTCCGGCAAAGCCGATCAGTGCCCCCGGCTCGGCAAGGGTGATGTCGCCGAGCATCGCGAACGACGCCGTCACGCCGCCGGTAGTGGGGTCGGTCAGCAGAACGATGTAGGGAACGTGCGCCTCGGCAAGCTCGGCAAGACGCACCGAGGTCTTCGCCATCTGCATCAGGCTGATGGCCGACTCCATCATTCTGGCCCCGCCGCTGGCGGTGACGCAGATGAACGGCCTCCGCTCGACGCGCGCGCGCGCGGCGAGGCGCGCGAACTTCTCCCCCACCACCGACCCCATCGACCCACCGAGGAAGGTGAAGTCCATCACCGCCAGCGCGACGGGCACCCCCTCCACCGTGCCAACGCCCGTGCGCATCGCGTCGGCAAGGCCCGTGCGCTTCGTGGCAGAGGCAAGCTTCGCGGGATACGGCTTCTCGTCGACGAACCCGATGGGGTCGGCACTGACGAGTTCGGCATCGGTCTCCTCAAACGAGTCCTTGTCGAGAACGATATCGACGTACTGGCGCGAGCCGATGCGGAAGTGCTTGTTGCACTTGGGGCAGGTGTAGAGGCTTGCCTCCAGATCACCCTTATAAATCACCTCGTCGCACTCGCTGCACTTCGTGTAGAGTCCGTCCGGCATGTCGCGCGCCGGCTGGTCCTCGATGTTCTTGCGTGTTCTATTCCACCAGGGCATTGTGCTGTTCGATCCGTGAAGAGGGGTTGCACGCGGTGCGCGCGATGGTCAAAGGCTCTTTGCCGATGTCTTCGGCGTGAACTCGCGAATATACAATGGCTCGATGGCCTCAGGCCCAACGCCAACCCCACGATAGTGGAGCTGAAGTCCGAGCAGGCCCACCAATTCCGCCGAAAGCCGCACCGCTCCCGGCAACACTGCGGAGAGATCGCCCCCCTCCACGAGTTCCGTGCCCGGACCCACCACCGACGTCGTCTCATCGATCAGCGCCGGAAGTCCGTTCAGCGGAATCGCACGGTACTCGGTAATTCTCCTGAATGCCGGCTTCGCCTCGTAGAGCGCAGCGTAGACGAGATCGCGACCGGCAGGGGCGAGTGAGAGGAGGCGGGAGTTGCCACAGCGCGAGGCAAGGGGTACCGCGGCGAAGGCGCACGCATCGAGTGTTGGAACGGGGATCATCCGCGCTCCGGCACCGAGTGCCAGACCAACCCCCACGCTGATTCCAATGCGCAGTCCCGTAAACGAGCCAGGTCCCACCGATACGGCAACGTGGCTCAAGGACGCAGGCGCCACTCCGGTGCTCTGGAATGCCTCATCCACCATGCGAGCGCACGCACGGTCGTGCACGCGATCCCCGGTGAGGCTTGCATGGTAGAGGAGATGACCGTCGTTGAAGAGCGCAACGCCGCACACCGAACCGCTGGTTTCAATTGCAGCGAGTGTCATGTCAGGATACGATTGCAGAAGCCTCGGCCGGATGCCCGAACGGGGATGGAGGACCGAGCCGGAGCGCCCCCCATCACCCCCTGCCCGACCGGTCCGGCGGCCCCACGATACGACGATCCACCACCCTCTTCTGCCATCCGGTCGGTAACAAGTCGCGTGCGGCGGCCCCTGCACTACACGCGCGCCAGCACGTTGCCCGTTATGCCACCCTTGCTTTCCGCAGAACATGAGGGCGGTTCCTGTGAACCCTTCACCCCCTCCCGACCCGACACTCTGGACACCTCCTGCAACAGACTTCCCGATACAACTCCCGGCTTGCCTTCGCCGAACTGAGGGTCTATGTTTGTCACCGCTCGTCAGAAAATGACCAGCCAGTCACTTTCTGAACGCTCGACACATCTGGTCGCATTTCCACTGCAAGAGATACATGATCAATCCAACGACACGGCGTGAACGGGAGCGGCTTGCGCGGCGACGCGACATCGTCGATGCCGCACGACGGATCTTCGCCGAGAAGGGCTTCAACGAGGCAACGCTCGACGACGTGGCCGTCCGCGCGGAGTTTGGGAAGGGAACGCTCTACAACTATTTCTCGAACAAGTTCGACCTCTTCAAGACAGTGCTCGAAGAGTCGTTCGTCGAGGTGCTCGACGCAGCGCGCAGAACGATGGATGCGGACACCCCCCTCGAGGAACGACTCGCACAGTTCGTTCGCGGAGCGCTCACCTACTTCTTCCGCAACCCTGAGACCATCGTGCTGATGATGCGGGAGTCGCACCACCTCCGGGTTGGCAACCCAATGATGCAATTGATGCCGCAACTCCTCCACCTGCTCGCCGATACGCTCGCCGCCGAACAGCGCCGCAAACACATCATCGCCAAGGCGAACCCGATGGCACTTGCCGCAATCGTCATCAGCATGGTGTGGGGGCAGTTCAACGCGCGGGTAATGCCCCGTGCAGCCGCCGGAGGCCCCTGTGCGTTCCCCACGGACATCATCGGCCAGATGAGCGAGGAGGAAATCACACGAGAGATCGAAGAGGCCACGGCACTCGTCACAACAGTCTTCTTCAACGGTGTTTCGCGGTAGAGGAACAACTCCATGAACAAGCCCCATCACACGATGCGCCCCTCACCCCCCCGCCTCCTTCTGGCGGCAGTGCTCCTTCCCCTTGCAACCCTGAGCGCCGCCGCACAGCAGACGCTCACGCTCGGCGAGGCGATAAGCCAGGCGCTCCGGGTCAACCCCGCAATCCAGACCTCGCGGTACGGCGTGTCGAACGCCGAGGCACAGATCAACGAGGCGAAGTCGGGAACCCTCCCGACGATCAACCTGAGCGCACAGTACCAGCGCAATCTCCAGCGCCCCGTCTTCTTCTTTCCGGGACAGGACGGCGTCGTTCGCCCGATCGAGATCGGGAGCGACAACGCGATCACCGCAACGCTCTCGGTGCAGCAGATCGTGTACAACAACGCAGCGTTCGAGGCACCGAACACCGCCGAGAAGTACGGCGAGGTCTCCAGCGAACAGCTCCGCAGCGACGCAACGCAGACGGTGCTGAACATCCGCCGCGCCTACCTGGGTGCGCAGTACGCCCGCCGCGTGGTAACGGTGCAGCAGCAGCTTCTCGCGAACTCGACAGAGAACCAGCGCCTTACCTCCGCCCTGTTCCGCGCAGGGCTGCGCGCCGAACTCGACACGATCACCGCAGCGGTGCAGGTAGCAAACCTCCGGCCCGCGGTGACCCAGGCAAACGACACCTACGAGTCCTCGCTGGACCAGCTCCGCGTTGCGGTGGGCTACGGCCCGGACAAGCGACTCGAGCCGTCGGACGAGCTGGTGCTGCCGACAACGGACGTCAAGGTCCCTTCGCTGGAGGAGGCTCGGTCGATAATGGCGCAGAACAACCCGCAGCTCCGCGCACTCCGGCTCACCAACGACGTGAACCAGGACCTCGTGGAGATCAAGCGCAGCGACATGCTCCCCACCGTCTCGGTGTTCGGCCAGTACCAGCTCCAGTCGCAGACCAACGACCTGCTCGAACAGTCGTTCCAGCCGTCGGCTGCGGTGGGCATCAACCTGAGCTACAACATCTTCAACGGCGGCAAGACCACGGCGCAGGTGGAGCAGGCACGCGTCACCCTGGAACAGGGCCGCACACGGCTCCAGCAGACGCAGATCGCGCTCGACGCGCAGCTCCAGTCCACACTGCGCCGCATCGCCTACGCACAGCAGCGCATCGCGACGAGCGCACAGACGATTGCACAGGCGGAGAAGGGACAGCGCCTTGCGGCGATTGCCTACAAGGCGGGAACAGGAACCCCGAACCAGATCAACGATGCGGACGTTGCGCTGGCCCAGGCGCGCCTGAACCAGCTGAGCGCGGCCTACGACTTCAACGTCGGCCTCGCCGAGCTTGAGGGGTTGCTGGGCCAGGAGGTGAAGCTCAACGCAACAGGTACGGACGTCATCTACACCGCTGGACGGTAACCAACAGACAATTCATTCAACTCATCCCCATAACGACAGTGAGCATGAATACCGCCGAGACAATGGAACCTCTTGAACGAGCTGCCGTTCGCGAGCCTGTCGGCAGCAACGGGAAGAACAGCGAGCCGACCCCTCCCAGGCGAAGCGGTCTGCGGAAGACGATTACCGCCGTTGTTGTCATCGCGATCGCTGCGCTTGTGATCTACGGTGTGAAGACGACGCTGGAGAACAACAAGGCGAAGAGCGAGGCAACGGTGAAGAGCGTGGTGGTGAAGCCGACGACGGTGGCCGTTGCACCGCTGGGCTATCGCGAGATCGAAGAGAATGTGTCGCTGGTGGGGACGATCATCCCGAACCGCGAGGTGACGGTCGGCTCGGAGACGCTGGGACGCATCATCGCGCTCAACGCCGAGGTGGGACACACCGTTGGCCGCGGCGCGACGGTTGCCCGCCTCGAAACCGACCAGCGCGTGACGGCGCTCCAGAGCGCACAGGCGGCCTACGACCGCGCGCAGCAGGACCTTGCACGCTTCGAGATCGTGCAGCAGGAGAACGCGCTGCCGCAGCAGCAGATCGACAACGCGAAGATTGCGCTGCGCTCGGCGGCGCTCCAGGTAAAGCTCGCACGCCAGCAGCTCGCCGACACGCGAGTGATTGCGCCGTTCAGCGGCGTTGTGGACGCGAAGCTCGCCGAGGTGGGAGCAATCGTGCAGCCCGGAACGCCGATTGCCAAGATCGTGGACATCTCGGTGCTGAAGGTGCGGGTGAACGTCCCCGAGGCGCAGGTCTTCCAGCTCAAGGTCGGCGACCGCGTCGACGTGAGCACCGACGTCTACCCCGGCGTGACATTCAACGGACGGATCAGCTCGATTGGCGCAAAGGCCGACGAGGCCCACACCTACCCGGTGGAGGTCACCGTCAGCAACGACCGCGTGAACCCGCTGAAGGCGGGGATGTTCGCCCGCGTGGAGTTCAACAGCGGCGCGCTGCGCAGGGCGCTCGCCGTGCCGCGTCTGGCGGTGATCGGCGGAGCGAAGGAGCCGGGCGTGTTCGTTGTGAACAACGGCGTAGCCCAGCTACGCAAGGTGACGATTGGCGCCGAGATCGGCAGCGATGTGGAGATCGTGAACGGACTGGTGCCGGGCGATCAGATCATCGTGGTTGGGCAGAACAACGTGACGAGCGGCATGAAGGTCACCGTAACGCAGGCACCGGCACAGACCGCAGCGAAGTAATCATCAGGGTCCGGGGTATCGGATTTCGGGGTCCGGGAAGCGCTCGATCATCGCATGATCCGCAGCGCCTTCCTCTCTCCCCCCAATCCCTGATCCCTACTCCCCAACCCCTACTCACATGACACTCACAGAACTTTCGATAAAGCGCCCATCGTTCGTTGCGGTGATCTTCATCGTGCTCGGTGTGCTTGGGCTGCTCGCCTTCGCGCAGCTCCGCTACGAGCTGCTGCCGAAGTTCAGCAACCCGATCGTGACGATTACCGCCTTCTACCCCGGCGCGTCGCCGAACGAGGTGGAGACGACGGTCAGCAAGCCGATTGAGGACGGCATCAGCGGGATTGACAAGATCAAGACGGTGCGCACCACCTCGGGTGAGGGCGTGAGCCTCCTGATCCTTGAGTTCGAACAGGGAGTGAACCCCGACATCGCCCTGCAGGATGTGCAGCGGAAGGTGAACACCGTTGCCGCCCGCTTCCCCGAGGATGTCGTCCCGCCGGTCTTCGGCAAGTTCGCCCCGGACGAGTTCCCGATCCTCCGGGTGGCCGTTACAAGTTCGCTCGACGACCGCCAGCTCTACCAGTTGATGAAGGATCGACTGAAGCCGCGCATCTCGCAGGTGGCGGGCGTTGGAGACATCACGATCCTCGGTGGACAGGAACGCGAGATCGGCGTGAACATCGACCCCGACCGTCTCCGCTCCAGCGGCCTGTCGCTCGCGCAGGTGGTGGCGGGGATCAAGGGATCGAACCTCGACTTCCCCACCGGCAACGTGAAGGCGGGCGACGCCCAGTTCGTTGTGCGCGTGGCGGGGAAGTTCACCTCGGTCGACGAGATCCGCTCGCTGATCGTGGGCAAGAGCCGCAGCGGTGGCGATATCAAGCTTGCCGACGTGGCGGACGTGGTGGACGGCGTGAAGGAGGGGATCACCTACAGCCGCCTGAACGGGAAGTCCACCCTGTCCCTCCTCGTGCTGAAGCAGACCGACGCCAACGCCGTGGACGTTGCGCGCCTCGTGCGCGCGCAGATGGTGGAGATCGAGAAGGAGTACAAGGGGCAGGAGGTGAAGTTCGAGGTGGCGCAGGACCTCTCCAACTTCACGCTCGACGCGGCAAAGGCCGTGCAGGAGGACCTCCTGATCGCCGTCATCCTCGTGGCCATTGTGATGCTCGTCTTCCTCCACAGCCTCCGCAACAGCTTCATCGTGATGGTGGCGATTCCGGCATCGCTGGTGAGCACCTTCATCGTGATGTGGGTCTTCGGCTTCTCGCTGAACCTGATGACGCTGCTGGGATTGTCGCTGGTGATCGGCATCCTCGTCGACGACTCGATCGTGGTGCTGGAGAACATCTACCGACGACTGGAGATGGGGGACGACAAGCAGACCGCAGCGCTGGTGGGACGAAACGAGATCGGTTTCACCGCCCTCTCGATCACCCTCGTGGACGTCGTGGTGTTCCTTCCCCTCTCGCTCGTCAGCGGGCTGATCGGCAACATCATGCGCGAGTTCGCCATCGTCGTTGTGGCCTCCACGATGATGAGCCTCTTCGTCTCCTTTACCATCACCCCGGCGCTCGCCTCGCGCCTGAGCAAGCTCCAGCCGATCAATCGCAAGACGGTCGGCGGGTGGTTCTCCCGCAAGTTCGAGGCGGGATTCAACGCCGTCAACAACCTGTATGGCGCCGCGCTCGCGTGGACGCTCCGTCGCTGGTGGCACGGAGCACTCGTCGCAGTGGGAACGTTCGTTCTCTTCGTCAGCTCCATCGCGCTGGTCGTCAACGGCTACGTCGGCGGTGAGTTCATCACCCAGAGCGACCGCGGTGAGTTTGCTGTAACGGTGGAACTTCCGCCGGGCACCTCGCTCGACTCGACAAACGCGGTGAGCCGCCAGCTCGAGGACCGGATCATGAGAATGCCGGAACTCTACAGGCTCTTCGTCAGCGTCGGCACCAACGCGGAGGGCGGCCTCCCCGGCCAGCAGGCATCCAACTCCAACTCGACAGAGTTGAGCGTTACGCTCATACCGAAGGAGCAGCGGACGAAGTCGACGGACGAGATCGGCGAGGAGATCAAGCAGATGGCGCTGGAAATTCCGGGAGCCAAGGCGCGCGTGAACCCGATCGGCATCTTCGGCGGCGCGAACCAAAGCCCGCTTCAGTTCGCCGTGCAGGGACCGGACGACAGCACGACGCGCGTTGCAGCAACGCGCATCGCGGCCATTCTGGACAGCATTCCCGGCACGGTGGACGTGCGCCTGAGCAGCCAGGAGGGAAATCCCGAAACCCACGTGCGGCTGGACCGCGAGAAGATGGCCTCGCTCGGACTCTCGGTTGCCGAGGTTGGTGGAATGCTCCGCGTTGCCCTCAGCGGCGACGACCAGGCGAAGTACACCGAGCGCGGCAGCGAGTACGACATCCGCGTGCGGCTCGACCAGTCGGACCGCTCGCGCACCGAGGACCTGGCCTCGATGCCGATTGTGAACCGGGCCGGCCAGCAGATCGAACTGCGGCAGTTCGCCACCATCGAGCGGTCGAGCGGCCCCACCAAGCTCCAGCGCAAGGACCGCGCAAGCTACGTGCAGGTGCTCGGCAACGTGCTGGGCCGCCCCAGCGGCTCGATCAACAACGACTTCCAGGCGGCACTCGCTAAGGAGAAGCTCCCCACCGGCGTTGTGCTCAGCCCGGACGGCGACGTAAAGAACCAGCAGGAGGCGGGGCAGAGCATGGGCCTTGCCCTGATGGTCGGCATCCTCTTCGTCTACCTTATCATGGTGGCGCTCTACAACTCCTGGATGCAGCCCTTCATCGTGCTCTTCTCCATCCCGCTGGCGATGATCGGTGCGTTCTACGCGCTGGGCCTGACAGCGAAGACGCTCAACATCTTCTCTGGACTCGGCATCATCATGCTGATGGGCCTCGTGGCGAAGAACGCCATCCTGCTCGTGGACTTTGCCAACCGTGAACGCGAGGAGGGGAAGCCGCTCAAGGAGGCGCTGCTGGCCGCCGGACGCGAACGCCTCCGCCCGATTCTCATGACAACGCTCACGATGATCCTCGGCATGATGCCGATCGCGCTCAGCCACGCCTCAGGCGCAGAGTGGAAGTCCGGTCTCGCCTGGGCGCTGATCGGCGGCCTGACAAGCTCGATGTTCCTGACCCTCGTGGTGGTTCCGCTCGTCTACCTGACGATGGAGTCGATGCGTGGGTTCCTGGGCCGCCTCTTCGGCGGACGGAAGCGGAAGTCGAAGCCCCAGACGCTCGGCTCCGCGGTCACGGCAGAATCGGCGTCATAGCAGCAGCGAAGCGTCGCAGCAACGCCCCGAGGGAGGAATCCTTCGGGGCGTTACCATATACAACATGACTGGATGGCAGCGCGCGGAGGGGGAAATATGCCTCTGGAGGGGCATCAGACGCCCTCGGGCTGCTCGAAAGTGTATCAACCAACGGTTTTAGCGATTCCTGCAAGATTATCTGGCAAAAACAGTTTGGAGAGTACCGTTCGATTGCTCTACTTTTGCGCCGCATCCCCTGCGGATGCTCCTCGACCTTCTGCCACCCTCCTCCTGGGCAGAGATGCTGTCGAGATCTGGCACCAGTGTCCCCACTGATCCCCGTAACGATGGTGCATTGGCATACCCATGCCGGTGCAGAGCCGTGACTGTCGCCTCCCCCTCCATCGACACACCACTGCCGTCCAGATCAACGAACATCTCACAATACGCCTTTATCGCTACATAGCACCATCTCCCCTATCAACAAGGGTTTACTCTATGAACACTCGCAGACGTCTTCAGGCGCGCGTGTTGGGCATGGCCGGCATTCTCATGCTCGCCGTGACCGCACTGCATGCCCAGGAAACAATTTCCTGGTGGGTTGTTGGAAGCGGAGGAATGCAGGACGCGACAGACGACCGCGTTTTCTTCTCCGCCACCCTCGGCCAGCCAATCATCAGTTCGACACAGGGAACGGGCCAGAGAACCTATCAGGGGTTCTGGGTGCCGCTCTTTGACAATCCCGATGGAGGCGTCAACTCGGGTCCAGAAGCAGTAACGGGCACCACGCGCTTTCAGTTCCGCAATTTCCCCAACCCGATGAGCACCTCCACAACGGTTGCGTGGCAGCTTGAGCGCCGCAGCCACGTGACGGTGCGCCTCGTTGACATGCTCGGCCGCACCGTGGCCGACCTCTTCGACGGCGAGCAGGAGGCGGGCGACTTCTCCATCGAGTGGAACGGCCGCTCCGGCACCGGCATCCCCGTCGCCGACGGCACCTACATCCTCCTCCTTTCGGTGAGCAACGGCACAGGCCCGGAGATGGGCCTCGAAACCGCGCGCCGTACCCTGACGATTCTCCACTAGGGAATCGACACACAACAAGAATCAGTCTCCTACATATCCATAGTCCAACCAATCCCCAGTACCATGACCAGCAGACGACGGCTTAGGGTTCTGTCGACGGCGCTTGGTGCCTTCCTCGTTGGAAGCGCGGCGTACGGCCAGATCCCCCGCATCATCAGCTATCAGGGCATGATTACGAACCTTTCGACGAATCAATCGATTCCGAACGGTGCGTACGACATGACCTTCAAGATCTACACCTCACCGCTCGGTGGCGCACCAATCTGGCAAGAGACCCAGACGGGCGTTCTGGTGAGCCGTGGTCTGTTCAATGTCCAGCTGGGCATTGTCACGCCTCTGACTCTCTCCTTCTCCTCACAGTATTATATCGGAACGAGCATCGGCTCGAACCCGGAGATGCAGCCGCGCACGCCGTTCGCGAGCGCGCCCTACGCCTACCGGGCAATCTATTCCGACACGTCGGTGTACGCCACCTTCGCCCAGAACGCCGCCCATGCGTTCATCAGCGATAGCGCGGTGACGGTGCGCGACGGTGCAATCACGACCCAGAAGATCGCTCCGGGCGCAGTGACGCTGAACAAGATCGACACCACCGGCGCAACGCCGGGCCAGGTGCTGACCCGCACGGCAACGGGCCTGGCCTGGGCCGCCGGAGGCACCGGGACGGGAACGATCACCGGCATCAACACCGGCACCAACAGCGGCATCGGCATCTCGAACCCGAACGGTCCGATCACAACGATCACGATCCTCCCCACCGGCATCATCGAGCCGTTCATGCACGATGACGCGGTGAGCACGCGCGTGATTCGCGACGCGGCGGTCACCCCGCGCAAGATCGACCCAACGGGTTCGACGCCGGGCCAGGCGCTCACCTCCACCGGCAACGGCGTTGTGTGGGGCTACCCGACCGCAAGCGCGATCATCCTCCCCTACCACGCAACGCAGGCGGAGAGCGTTCCGCTGTGGTGGATGACCAACACCGGCAGCGGCAGCGGCGTGCGCGGCGACCACAACGCGACAACGGGCACCAACCCGGGCGTTGAGGGCTACAGCAACTCGAACGACGCGAACGCCTCGGCGGTGACGGGCACCATGGTCTCGACCAGCGCGGGCGCAGGGTCGGCAGCCGTGCGCGGTGTCAACAACAGCACCAACGCCAACGGCGCGGGTGTTGCAGGTACGCACGCAGGCACCGGCGCCGGTGTGTACGGCGAGGCAGCCACCGGCACCGGCGTTCGCGCCTCGGGCGGCACCTACGGTCTTGAGGCAACCACGATCAACGGCGTTGCCGTTTCGGGCACCGCCACCGGCACCACCGGTCGCGCGGCAAGCTTCTCCAACAACAACGTGCTGAACACGGTCGACGTGGTAACGGCCACCACCAGCGGCACGGGCAACGTCTATCGCGGCACAACCACCGGATCGGGCGACGTCTTCAGCGGCGCGGCAAGCGGCACCGGCGACGGTGTGGACGTGACGACCACCGGCACCGGCCGTGCGGCGGTCTTCACCCAGAACAACGCCGCCAGCGTTGCGAACGTCGTCGAGGCCAGCGGCAACAGCGCGGGCAACGTCTACAGCGGCACAACCACCGGATCGGGCGACATCTTCAACGGCACCCACAACGGCACCGGCGATGGAGTTGACGTGACGACGAGCGCCTCCGGCACGGGCCAGGCGGGCCGCTTCACGAACCTGAACCCGGCCAGCACGGTGCCGACCCTCGGCGCAACGTCGAACGGGACGGGCGCAACAATCAGCGGCACCGCCACCGGCACCGGCGCAGCGGCAAGCCTGACGGTGAACAACGCCGCCAGCGCCGCAAACGCGCTGAACGTCACGACCAACGGTTCGGGCACGACGATCAGCGCCACGAACACCGGCTCGGGTCGCTCCGGCTATTTCCAGAACACCCTCCCCTCGAACAACGCTACCGTTGTTGAGGCAACCACGATTGGTGGCGGCGATGTGTTCAGCGGCTCCAGCACCGGCTCGGGCGGCGGCGACATCTTCCACGGCACCACGAGCGGCACCGGCGACGGTGTGGACGTGACGACCACCGGCAACGGTGTGGGTGGCCGCTTCACGATCAACAACTCGATCAGCAGCTCCAGCGCGATTCAGGCAACCACCAACGGAACCGGGCGCGCAGCACTCTTCACGGTGAACAACGCCGCCAGCGCCGCAAACGCGGTGGAGGCGGTGTCGAACAGCACGGGCGACCTCTACGCCGGCACCCAGAGCGGTGTGGGCGACGGAGTTGACGTGAGCAACACCGGAACCACCGGAACCGCTGGCCGCTTCACGATCAACAACGCAGCGAACCCGAACGCGGCGGTCACCGGCACCTCGAACGGCACCGGCGCAACGATCAGCGGCACGAACACCGGCAACGGTGGCGCGGCGAACTTCGTTGTGAACAACGCCACCAGCGCCGCAAACGCGGTGGTTGCCAGCACCAACGGCACCGGCAACGTCTACACAGGCAGCAACGGCACCAACGGTTCGGGCGACATCTTCAACGGCACGAACTCTGGTTCGGGTGACGGAATCGAGGTGACGATCACCAACAACGGCACCGGCCGCGCGGGTGTGTTCACCAGCAACAACCTGGCCAACCCGAACGACGTTGTCACGGTGACAGGCTCCGGCACGGGCAACCTGGTTTCCACCAGCGCCACCGGCAGCGGCAACCTGTTCTACGGCCGGACCACCGGCAACGGCAACGGCGTTGACGTGACGGTGAACGGCACCGGCTACGCCGCAACGCTCGCCATCAACAACGCAACGAGCGCACAGACCGCACTCCGCACGGCAACGAACGGCACCGGCCTCGTCGGTGAGTTCGTCAACACCGGCTCGGGCGGTGGTGTGCGGATCAACGCGGCGAACACCGCGGCCCGCGGCCTTGAGGTAACGGGCGCACCGCAGGTTGCGAACGTCCGCATGGGATCGCTGGGCGGCCCGAACATCATGACCGGACTCGCTACCTCGAACGACGGTATCGTGACGGCGGACGTGAACGGCGACCTGACGAAGCGCGATGCGGCGGCAGTGGTGGGGAGCTTTGCCTGGACGATCCTTGGCAACAACGGCATCAACGATGCGGTGAACTTCCTCGGCACCATCAACCTTGCCGACCTGGTCATCAGGACGAACAACACCGAGCGCGGCCGCTTCTACAAGACGGGCGAGTTCGGCGTGAACTACGGCACCGCAACCGCGCCCACCGCACAGGTGGAGGTGGTGGCCGCCGGCACCAACCGCGCCGGTCGCTTCCAGAGCGCCAACGCAGCGAACGTCCTCGAAGTGTCGAGCACCGGCTCGGGCAACGTGGTGAACGCCACAACGACCGGCACCGGCAACGTGTTCAACGGCTCGACGAACAACACTGGCGATGTGGTCAACGCCCGCACCACCAGCAGCGGAGACGCCGTTGACGCGGCAACCTCCGGCACGGGTCGTGCCGGTGTGTTCGCCGTAACGAACGCCGCGAACGCCGCAAACGCCCTTGAGGCAACGACCAACGGCACCGGCAACGCTCTTGCGACAACACAGACCGGCACCGCCGGAAACGCTGCAAACTTCTCGGTGACAACCGCTGCAAACGCCTCGAACGTCGTGCAGGCCACAACGCTCGGCGGCGGCAACGTCTTCCGCGGCACAACGAACGCTGCAGGAGACGTCTTCAGCGGCAGCACCGGCGGCACGGGTGACGGAGTTGACGTGATCACGACCGGCACCGGCCGCGCGGGCGTCTTCGCGGTGAACAACGCCGCCAACAGCAACAACGCCGTTGAGGTATCGACGAACGGCACCGGCAACGCCGGCAGCTTCTCGGTGGTCAACCCGGCAAGCCCCGCCAACGTGGTGCAGGCACAGTCGAACGGCTCGGGTGACCTCTACGCCGGCACGAACACGGGTTCGGGTGACGGAGTTGACGTCAGCTCGACCGGCACCGGAACCGCTGGCCGCTTCACGATCAACAACGCGGCGAACACGAACGCAGCGATTACCGGCACCTCGAACGGCACCGGCGCAACGATCCGCGGCACCAACACCGGCCTTGCGGGTGCAGGTGGCGCAGCGAGCTTCGCCATCTCCAACGCCGCAAACGCCTCGAACGCCGTGGTGGCAACCACCGCTGGCACAGGGAACGTATTCGACGGTACCACAACCAGTTCCGGCGACATCTTCCACGGTGCGCAGAGCGGCACGGGCGACGGAATCGAGGTGGTTCACACCGGCACGGCAGGTCGCGGTGGCGTCTTCACGCTGAACAACCTCTCCAACCCGAACAACGCCGTTGAGGCGGTGACGAGCGGTACGGGGAACGTCTACAACGCGGTGATCACCGCGGGTGGCGGCAGCGCCGGCAGCGCCCTCTTCAACGGTTTGAACCAGGGCAACGGTGGCGGTGTGATCGCCGAGGTGCGCGGCACCGGCAACGCCGGCAGCTTCTCGGTGAACAACCCCGGGAGCAACACCACGGCGCTCGTGGCAACCACGAACGGCAGCGGCCGTGCCGCATCGTTCACGAACAACACGGCAGCCAACGCAACGCTGTTCCTCCAGAACAACAACGCCACGGGCCTGGCGCTCGACGTTGCCGGCACGCCCGGCACACCGAACGCCCGGATGGGATCGCTCGGCGCCAACGCCGGCGTCGTGCTCGCCCCAACCGACGGTCTGGTTCTCGCCAACAACACCGGCCTCCTCCGTCGCGAGGATCCGGCAGGCGTCATCGGGGCCTTCTCGTGGCTCCTGGCCGGCAACGCGATCACCAGCGCCTACAACGGCGCCGCTGGTCAGTTCATCGGCACCA
>Ga0206107_1000090_pt1 | contig 87635 bp, 80 predicted proteins | sample 2B0metagenome_FD_148652 | JGI IMG/M metagenome (GOLD analysis project Ga0206107, IMG submission 148652) | Enriched microbial communities from leaf-cutter ant dump, University of Wisconsin, Madison, United States - 2B0 | ecosystem: Environmental > Terrestrial > Nest > Insects nest > Nest dump...
AAAAACGAGGGCTTTCCTATCATGTTTACAGCTACTTTGATCCAATGACCGCTAAAGGTCCCTTTGTCATCATGCTGGCCACACGAAAACAGCAAGCTAAAGAAGCTTTACAGGTTACCCAGAAAACCCTGGAACAATTCCTGTCTCAAGGCCCAACATCTGAAGAACTTGCATCCGCTAAAAAGTTTATCATCGGTAATTTTCCTCTTCGGTTTGAAAGCAATGAGGCTATCACAAGCGCATTATTAAACCTCGGATTTTACCATTTGCCCTTGGACTACTTCGACACTTACCGCGATAAAATCAATGCTGTAACAACAGAACAGATTAAACAGGCTTTTAACAAACACATTAAAGGTAATCAACTTGTTGTCGTTACTGTCGGAGAAATGCAATAACAAATTTTAAAACACTCTGCTGTCATTATGCATTATGAGAAAAGCTTACCTTCTTCCTCGTCATTGCGAGAAGCGCAGCGACGAAGCAATCCAGATCGAAGTTTAAATAAAGCCCAGGACTGGATTGCTTCGCCTTCGGCTCGCAATGACGGAGGAAAAAAGGCTCACAATGCTGTTAAAGTAAAAGGACAGGTGCGGATTATTGGCGGCAAATTCAGAAGCCGGAAGATTCTTTTTTCTGACAGCCCCGGATTAAGACCTACTACAGACAGAATTCGCGAAACCCTTTTTAACTGGCTTGCTCCTGTCATCTCAGGTGCAGAATGCCTTGATGTTTTTGGCGGCAGCGGCGTCTTAAGCTTTGAAGCAATCTCACGGGGCGCAGCGCATGTTTTGCTAATAGAGAAATCGCAGCAAACACTTGAACAAATTGCAGCTAATGCAAAAAAACTTGAAATACCTTCTTCTCAACTCTCGCTTATTGGCTCAGATGCCTTAAAGTCCCTCGCCAGCCTTGATGCGAGGAGCTTTGACATTATTTTTCTGGATCCTCCGTTTGACGCCGATTTACTTTATCCCTGTATTCAACGCATTGTACAACACCAATTAATCCGCGAAAACGGATTCATTTATATTGAAACACACCTTCCTATCCTTAATGATAAAATACCCGCCGACTGGAAATGTCTCAAAGAAAAAAAAGCCGGACAGGTTTATTATTATCTCTACTCTTGTAACCTAACTAAAACAGATTCATAATATATACTCGTGATCTTTGAGAATGCAACTTATCTAAGAAGGTGAGGGATATAGGATAAAGCGAATAAGGTATATTATTATATTACAACCCCTCACCCGCCCTCCGGGCACCCTCTCCCACAAGGGGAGAGGGGAAAATAGGAGGCATTCTCAAGTAACTTGGGTATAGTCCAAACCTTTAGGAGTAACTTTATGGCTCTTGCCATCCTTCACACACGTACTAACGTAGGAATAGAAGCACGTTCCGTCACCGTTGAAGTGCATATTTCCAATGGGCTGCCTTCCTTCTCGATTGTAGGATTACCAGAAACCGCCATTAAAGAAAGTAAGGATCGCGTACGAAGCGCAATCATCAATAGCCAATTTGAATTTCCCGCCAGGAAAATTACAGTCAACCTTGGTCCAGCGGATCTTCCAAAATTTGGCAGCGGATTTGATTTACCCATTGCCTTGGGCATTCTCATTGCCTCTGAACAACTTTTTACTTCAGATAAAAAGCTGGAACAATTTGAATTTCACGGAGAATTGGCACTCTCGGGCGACTTACGCGCCGTTAAAGGTATTCTTCCCATGGCTGCATCGGCGCATAAAACAGGCCGAACATGTTTCATACCTCTTGAAAATGCCGTTGAAGCATCTTTAGTTAAAGATGCCCGCCAACATGCTGCCTCTCACCTTCTTGAAGTTTGCGCACACATTAATGGACAAAAACAGCTTCCTCTTCTGTCCATTGATTACCCCTCTCAAGAACCGGAATTATTTTACTCTCAGGATTTATCCGAAATCAAAGGACAGCATCAGGCCAAAAGAGCTTTGGAAATCGCCGCGGCCGGAGGACATAGTCTCTTAATGAGCGGCCCTCCAGGAACAGGTAAAACCATGCTGGCTTCCCGATTAGTTACGCTGCTCCCACCCTTAACTCCCGAACAAGCTTTTGAAACTTCTGCCATTCAATCCATCCGAGGCATACCTTTCAGCCCTCGCTGCTGGCAGAAACGTCCTTTTCGCACACCGCACCATACTGCCTCAGCCATTGCTTTGGTTGGCGGAGGCAATCCTCCCAAGCCTGGAGAAATTTCACTTGCGCACCATGGCATTCTTTTTTTAGATGAGTTACCAGAATTTAGCCGACATACGCTGGATACGTTAAGAGAACCGTTAGAATCAGGTATTATTACCATTGCCAGAGCAGGCAACCATGCCGAATATCCAGCCAAATTCCAACTTATCTGCGCAATGAATCCTTGTCCTTGCGGCAATTTCAGGAATCCAGAAGCTCAGTGTCGTTGCACACCTCTACAAATTAAAAACTATTCAAACCGGCTTTCCGGCCCTTTCCTCGATAGGATTGATATTCATATCGCAGTACCCCTGCTTAAAAAATCATTTTTGACGTCAACCATTCCGTCTGAAAAGAGTGAAACAGTGCGTAAACGTGTGATTAAAGCAAGAAACATTCAGGTTGAAAGACAAGGAAAAACCAATCATTTGCTCGCAGCAAAAGAACTGGAACAATTCTGCACGTTAGATCAGAACGGAACAACACTTATGGAAAAAACCGTTGCCCATCTTAAGCTTTCAGCCCGAGCTTATCACCGCTTATTACGCGTCGCCCGAACACTGGCCGATCTGGATAACAACACTGATATCAAAAGCTGTCATATCGCCGAAGCAGTCAGTTACAGAAAGCAAGAAGATTTTCTAACTTCAACCTCTTGATTTTTTATTTATTTGTTGTTACAATTATATGATATACATTGACTTTGATCCAAAAAAATCGGAAAAGAATTTAATTGAACGTGCTTTGCCTTTCAGCAGAGCAGAAGAATTTGATTGGGAAACAGCATTATATACTGAGGATATGAGGAATAATTATTCTGAAAGACGTTATGTTGCTGTCGGTTATTTAGATAAACGCCTACATGTGATCTGTTTTACACCAATACACGAAGGCTTACGAATTATTAGCTTTAGAAAAGCTAATCTGCGGGAGATAAAACGCTATGAACAAATTACCTTTAACCAATAAAAGCGGCGAAGTAAGAGAACTCACAGAAGAGGATCTTCACCACATGCGTTCCGCTGATGAAGTGCTTCCTCCTGAATTAGCCAAAGCATTACGCAAACGCGGCGAGCGCGGAAAACAAAAAAAACCAACAAAGGTCTCTGTCACTTTACGCTACAGCCGTGAGGTTATTCAGTATTTTAAAGCCACAGGAGGAGGCTGGCAAAGGCGCATGGACGAAGCATTAAAAGAGTGGATCACTAAACACCCTCATGCTGCTTAAAGCAGGCTAATGCTTCAATCACTGCCATACGCATCATGACGCCGTTTCTTACTTGTTGCAAAATGGCAGAATGCGCTCCGTCTGCAACGATCGGGTCAATTTCAACCCCGCGATTAATAGGCCCAGGGTGCATCACCAGCACATTGGGTTTACACTGAGCCAATCGTTTCGAATTCAGCTGATACTGTTGAATATAATCATCCAAATCAGCTAATTCTGTTTCTTTCATCCGCTCTTTCTGAACACGCAAAGTAATGACGACGTCCAAGTCCTTAAGGCCGGCATCATCATGCCATACACTGACACTTTCTTCATCAACAACGCTCATCAGCCACGATTTAGGGCCAATCAAACGGATATCGCGGCAACCCAGACATTTTAAAGCAGCCGCATCAGATTTGGCCACACGCGAATGCAGACTATCACCGAGAATGCCCACACTTAAATGCTCCACACTTTTTTTATGCTGATGTAATGTCATCATATCCAGAAGCGCCTGTGTAGGATGCGCATGCTGCCCATCTCCTGCATTGATAATGTGCGTGTTCTCTTTTACTATTTTGGCCATTTCAGCCGGAATACCATCCTGACTATGGCGAATCACAAAACATTGAATGCCCATTGCTTCCAAGGTCTGAACAGTATCCTGAAGCGATTCACCTTTTTGAACGGAAGACATTTCGACATTTAAATTGATAACAGGAATACCTAAAGTTCGTCCAGCCAATTCAAAACTGACCCTTGTTCGGGTACTGTTTTCGCAGAACAATAAACCAAGCGGCGATTTCTCAGCATTCTCCTTGCCGCTTTCCAAATGGATGGGGTATCCAACTGAACAATGTGTCCGAAAAAATTCTGCCCTGTCAATCAACGACTCGATCTGAGCGCGCGTCAGATCACTTATTTGCAGAAGGTGATTCATAAATAACCTTAAAATTTTTGATTATACGATATCCATCAGCCACTGCTCAACGATGAGCTTAGCCGCATAACTATCCACTTCGGACTGCTGGATTTTACGATATCCTCCCTGACTAAACAACTGGGCACGCGCCTCGACTGTTGTCAGGCGTTCATCAACTGGATAAACAGGTAATGCAAAATGGCGGGATAAATCTTCACAAAAACGGCGTGCGATCAGCGTAATGGGCTGCTCTGTATCATCAAGATTCACTGGTATTCCAACAATCAATGCCTTCGGCCGCCATTCTTTTATCAGCTTTCCGATACACGTCCAATCAGGCTGTCCATTGTTAACAGACAAAGTTTTCAGGGGAGTTGCCTGCCTGGAAATCGTGTTCCCCACGGCAGTTCCCATTCGTTTCGTACCGACATCAAATCCAAGAACAATTCCCTCAGGCATGTCCTGCTATTCCTGATATGAGATCCATGTCAATACCTAATGAAGCACCTGCTGCTTTCCAGCGGTTTTCAAAAGGCACTTCAAACAAAAGTTTCCTTGTTACAGGGCATGTCAACCAAATATTATTAGCCAATTCCTCTTCAATCTGCCCTGCCCCCCAGCCTGCATAACCTAACACAACCAACGTTTCCTGAGGGCCTTTTCCTTGCGCAATTGCTGTCAGAATATCATGAGAAGTAGTAATATAAACTTCCTCTGACATCTTCAGACTGGAACGCCATGCGACATGATCATTACCATGAATGACAAAACCTCGTTCCTGGTGAACAGGCCCGCCAAACAACAGCGGTTTCTGGCTGACTTCAGGGATTTTCACTTCAATTTCCATTTGTTCAAACACAAATTGCAAGGGATATTGAATCGGGTGATTAATAATCAATCCCACAGCCCCTTCTTCATTATGTTCACAAACATAAATGACCGATTTTCTGAAAAGCTCTGTTTCCAAAGAAGGCATCGCAATCAGTAATTGGTTATTCAATGCAGGCATCATAAGCTTGTCTCATTTTTTAACATCTTAACTAAAATAGGTTCTCTACTTTAATCTTAGCAAGAAAATCCTTATTTTTCTCTAAAATTTCATCTTAAATTTTACAATTTTTTTCTCGCATTTTTCTCTTGACTTGAAACCAGTACCTTCACTACTATGATAGGGTTAAATTATAGAGGAGCTAAAAATTATGCCTATAGGCACTGTAAAATGGTTTAATAATGCAAAAGGGTGGGGTTTTATCGTACCTGAACAGGGGGGTGAGGATATATTTGTGCACTTTTCTGTCATTCAAGGAACTGGCTACAAAACCCTGATAGCGGGTCAACAGGTTAACTATTCGGTTGAATCGAGTCAGAAAGGACTTCATGCTAGCGAGGTAACACCGCTTGATAAAACGGAGCTTAAAAATGAGCCTTCCGAGCCTTTAACCCATAACGAAAATTCCGAATCTACGGAAAAGAATAAGGAAACCCTTTCAAAATAAACTACTTTAAGAGGGGAAATAAAGCGTCTCTCCTGATTTCAAAGGATTAAAGCAGCATGCTTTTGATGTATCCCCAATCAACACCCTACTGAATTTCTTTCTTGATCCCCTTCTAATATTCCCTTATAAATCCTATTCATAACGTGATATAATAATGACGGTTACGCGGCTAGCAGCATATATCATATGTCCTTAAACCTATTTGAAATAGAAAATATTGATTATGAACGGGAAGATAACCTGCTCATTTCTAATCTTTCTTTCACTGTTCAGCCTGGAGGATTCGTTTACATTGCGGGAAATAATGGCAAAGGCAAAACGACACTTTTAAAAATACTGGCAGGCATACTTCGCCCCGCCAAAGGCCGTGTTTTATGGCAAAAACAACCTATTTCTCTTGATCCTCAACATTTTTATCGTCAAATGACTTACATTGGTCATAAAAGTGGTATTGATCCGGCGTTAACCTCCGAAGAAAACTTACGCTTTTTTGCTAAAGCTTATTCTCTTCGTTCAACTGTGGAAAAATCGCTAGAAGCTTTAGGTCTATTGGAATACCGCCATATTCCCGCTGCCTATCTATCTGCAGGCCAGATCCGCCGAATTGCCTTGGCCAAATTGTTTTTACTGGACACGCCGCTTTGGCTTCTTGATGAGCCTTATACTGCCATGGACAACGAAGGCACAGCCTGGCTTCAACAATACATGTATAACCACCTTGAAAAAGGCGGAATGATTGTCATGACCTCTCACCAGCCTTGCGGCATCCACCTGCCGGCAATCCAAGAGATCAACCTATGAACAGCCGTTTGTTCTTCAATCAAATCTATCGGGAATGTCTTATCCAGTTCCGCAAACCCCTGACTTTGATTTACCCTTGGATCTTTTTCATTCTTACTGTTATTTTGTTCCCTTTAAGCCTCTCACAGAACCTTTCCAGCCTTGCCCCGCTGGCTCCAGGAATTATATGGATTGCAGCACTGCTGGCTTATTTGCTTAGCCTTGAACGTTTCTTTGAAGCAGACTTCCATAATGGAAGCCTTGAATATTTATTAATCTATCCTTTACCGCTGCCGTTATCCGTTTTAGCAAAAATGACTGCCCACTGGCTTCAGACAGGTATTCCCCTCATAGGCATTACGCCTTTTCTTGCTAATATGCTGCGGCTGCCTCTTCCAGAAACACTTATCCTTATGCTGAGCCTCTGCCTGGGGACACCTGTTCTCAGCGCACTTGGTGCTTTACTGGGTGCAGTAACCATTACTTTGGCATCCCGCGGACTTTTGCTGTCCATTTTACTCATTCCCCTCGCCATTCCTGTTTTCATTTTTGGTACAGGCAGTGTAACAGCTCACCTCCACCACCTTCCCAGCCTTCCAGGACTTTTATTCCTTGCAGCACTATCCATTATCAGTTTAGTCACCTTACCTTTTGCAGCAGCAGCAGCCCTTAGGCTGGAATAATTCAGGCAGCAGTCAAAATTTGAAAGACGAAGGGTACATATCCGCCGTCTACACTACAGGTTTGACAATATATGGTCTTTCGCATTACGCGGCTTTCTATTCGTTTGTTCTTCGATATTAGTCTCAGTTTTAGGACGATCTACCCATTTGGCATTAAATCCTTGGTGCGTACCAATTTCCTCAAGCGCTTCACAGAGTTCTTTATCACGTCCTGTGATTGTCATTGGACTTCCTCTCGGGTGTCCTTCTGCTTTAAAAGCTTCTACCATTGTAGTTGCAATTTTCTGAGGGTTGATACCCTCTGCTTTTAGTTTCAGATAATTTTTGTCAGTTGTAATGCAGCCTGCAGAATCAATACGGAAGGCAGGGTGAGTATGATATAGAACAGTGTATTTTCCGGACGGAGTCATTATAGGACTAAGCAAAAAATCTTTATCTTCCAATTGATCTAACATTTGCTCCAAGACTACCTTGAAGTTGTCGGGAAGTTGAAACGTTTTTTCACTTTGAACCAGCGTTGATTCGATGTTTAACGGAAAAATTGCAGCTTCGAATACAGAATTCATCTCATCAGGTTTATTTCCTTCAATACTCGTGATAGGAGCCGTGGAAACATCAGCATGCGGAAGAGGAGTATGTCTGGGTTTTTTCGCTGTTCTTCTCCTTGAAGAAAGTTGTACGTCATTTTCTTCAATGTTCCTAAGCCTTTTTTTCAAAAGTCTTAAGTTGTTTTCCTCGCTATTTATTCTTTCCTCTGTTTTTTTAATCGCTTGTTCCAGGTTTTGTTTTATGTTGGATGGTTCAATGGGTTTTGCGTCATGTTCATTTTGTTTATCTGTATCATCCCGCAACGTTTTAGTTGCAATATCTCTCAAAGTTGTTTCAATTTCACTAAGGTGATCAGAACCCTCATTAGTTTTGACTGTATTTTGTGCTTCAAAATTAATCCACTTTTGGTTTCCCATAAAACACCTCCTAAATGCTTTATTTCAAAAGCTTACCTTTTACAGTGCTTCTTCTACACAAGAGAGTGTTTTATTTATAGTACATTTATTGGTAAATATCCAAATACAGGCTGAACTTTTTAAAACAGCCTATTTATTCTGAATTATAAAAGAATAAATTCCGAAAAATTGTCACTTAATATTCGTTTTTGGGAACAAAAATATCCACTTCCATGTTCTCAAAAACCGAGGCGTGTCATAACATCAATAACGATTTCATTACCATCAGTTTCTTTCTCATGGGATCCATTAGATTTAAAACCATACCGGCTCATAAGCTTCGCTGTAGATTCAGTATTGGTACTAGGAGTAGACGAGATTATTGGTGATTCTTGAATGAGTGATTTAGATTCTTCAGAATGTGAAGAAGATTGCGCTCTATTATGAAGACATTCCTGGTAACCGAAACCAAAAAGTATCATAGCTGTTGCATTGAGTGTTTTTTCCAGCTCTTCAATTTTTGAAACAACTGTGCCGGTTAAACGTAATCCACTTCTGCCTACTTGTTCCAATAACACATTAACAGCCTGTGTTAAAACATCAAGAGCATCAACAAGTGTTTTAGAATTGGATCGTATGTCAACAAGGACAGGGATACCTAAATTTTCCAGCAGATACTGAGCAACCACTTTGGCTTCATTAATTCTTTCCATAAGAGATTTTCGGGGTACACCAGGCCCGTCATTCTTACTTTCTGCAGCACAAGAAAGAGGAACAACAGGAGCACTAGGCTGATAAAATACAGCAGACAAATCCGGAGAAACTGCAGGGGCAGCCGCAGGAGTATTTGACTCAACAGGAAAGGTCATTTTGTGTATTTTGCCTCGTTCTGCAAAGCTGTCAGTTAAGTTTTCTGGTTTATCTTCCTGAGGAAGGACCACGGCAACAGGTATATCTGCTTCCTGATCAGATGCAACTGCAGCCAGAACTGCCATAGCTACAGGAATAGCCCGAGTTATCGGCAAAGGGGATTCCTGATTTAACGTTTTCGTTTCTGCTGGAAGACCTTGCGGTAGAGACGGCGGGGGCGGCAACGGCGGAAAACGACTTTCAATTATATCTCGGATAGACCATGGAGTTTTATGATTGATGGTTAGTCCAGAATCATGCCGCCATTCTCCTAGTATTCTGATTTGAGAGAGAGGCGTTTCATTTTTTTTGTAGATAAGCGTACCGTTACGAACGAACATTTTGGCTCCTTTACCAATATGTTCCGCTTTTATCTCTCCTGATTCCAAAACTATCTCTGATGTTTTTCCTAAAAAATGAGCTGAAATATTTCCTCTTCCACCAACCTCGGCTTTCCCCAGAAAATTATTCACTTTAATGGAACAAGCATTTGATCGGCAGACTGTCATTGCACTAATTGAGTTTGCAGTAATATCTCCACACTCTGTAGTTATGGTAACGTCGTCTATTGTACAGTCAAGCATGACAGAACCATGTTTGGTCTTTAACTCACTTGTTCCTTTAACCATTTTTATCTCAATGCAAGTATCTGCTTCACCCTCAACCGTTCCCTCTATCAGCGATTTCGCAGAAATCAGCCCAGAACGGCTTCTTAAAGAACTTCTTCGGCCTACAACACCCGTACGAATACCTTTAGATGCATCCAAGGTTACAGCTTCACAAACATCACCAATTACTTCAATTTCTCCATCGGATTGAATTTCTGACGGGAGCGTCAAACCTACGTCCCCTTGCACCTTTACATTACCGCATGCCTTAATTTCAACGCGAGGAGCCACATCTCCACAAATTTCCAGATCCAATTTAGGCGGATTATATGAACTTAAAGCACCCCTTCTCGCTGGGGGACTTTGTATAATGATACGAACATTGGGACAAACATCACCTCGAATAATTACTTTACCTGCTTTACCCTCAGCAGCAGTAACTATCAATATACCGCCTTCTTCAACATTCCCCAAAATTTCAAGAGGACCTGTATGTTTAACAGTAGTACGAGCATTAACTCTACTTAATGTACCTCCGTCAGTATTTTCCAAGGTTACAAGAGGACCAGTCGTTCTACTTCTACGCATTTAACACCCCGCTATATAGAAAAACTTTTTTATTATAATATGTATTTTTAAAAATTGACGATAAACTTTAAAAAAAATACTTGATTTAAAAAGTTATTGGGCAAAATCAGATCAGATTGATTTTTATTCAGATTATTAGTCTATACTGAAGTTACTTGGAACTGCGAGGACTGTTTTTCAGTAGTCCTCGCAGTTCCAAAGATCACGAGTATATACCCAAACAACTTGATAATGCTCAGTTTTCTCCGACATCATACTCGCCTTCTCCTGCTTCCTCCCGTCATTCCCGCTTTCGCGGGAATGACGGGAAGGGGCGGGAATGACGCCAGTGGGAAAAATGGCATTCCGAAGTCTCTACAACTTTGCATTTTCTTGTTCCCCTCTCCTCTTGCGGGAGAGGGGAATATAAATATGTTATTTGCTTTATCCTATACCTCTCACCACCGCTGACGCGACTTGTTCGCGGCATCCAGAAAAAAGCATTTCGGAATAACTTGGGTATATGCAAGACCGCAGATCCAAATAAAACAAAAATTGTTGTTTTTTATTAAAATATGCTATTATTTCAAAATTTCTCTCAATTTAATTTCAGTAATCTAATAAAAAGTCGGTAGGTTTTATGTCTATTAAAAAAACGCGGAAAGCTGCTCCTGTTCGCAAACAGCAGCCTTCTCAACCGAAAAAGCTAAAGAGTGCTGGAAAACAGCTTACCGCTTCCGCTTCTAGCGCCAAAAAGAAGCAGCAGCAAACTCAATTAAAAAAGCTGATTGCATCTGTTGTTGCATCGGAAAAACGCAAAGCTTCATCAAAAAAATTGAAGAGCGAAAAAGCAAAAACCGGAAAACCTCTACTTTCTTCTGCCAAGCAGAAAAAAGTAAAGATTCCATCCAAAAAAGTAGAAAATAAGAGTAAGAGTAAACAATTACCTGTATCTGTAACCAAGCAAGGAAAGCAACGGGCTCAAGCTAAAAAGTTAACCAATCCAATTAAAAAAAAGGAGAAAGTAGCATCCATGTCTGTTAAAAAGCAAGAAGTACGCAATGTTCAGCCAGCAAAGCCTAATATCAAGAAGCAGTCATTGCCAAAGACTCCTGTTCAGCCAGCAAAGCCTAATATCAAGAAGCAGTCATCGCCAGAGACTCCTGCTCAACCTGCAAAGCCTAATATCAAGAAGCAGCCATTGCCAGAGACTCCTGCTCAGCCAGCAAAGCGCAATGTCAAGAAGCAGTCACTGTCAGAGACTCCTGTTCAATCGCAACAGACTCTGCCGAAAAAATCAGCCGCCGTTGATAATCCTGAAAAATCATTACCGGCGTCATCTGCTAGTGAGCAAGAACAGCAGCAATCTCAGTTGAAAAAATTGATTATCCTTGGTAAAGAACAGGGAGGTTACCTGACCTATGCCCAGATTAATGACCTGCTTCCCAATATTGTTGATACCGAGCATTTTGATACGTTAATCGGCATGCTCGAAAATATGAATATTATTGCCAGAGAACGCCCCCCCAGTGAAGATGAACTTGTCTTGTTGGGAAGCGTCGAAGAAATGCCTGATGACGTTGAAGAAGCTGCAGCCGTGCTGGCTTCTGTTGATCAGGAAAGCGGGCGTACAACCGATCCTGTCCGTATGTATATGCGTGAAATGGGAACTGTCGGTTTGTTGAACCGTGAAGATGAGGTGCAGATAGCCCAGCGTATTGAAGAAGGTGCAAGACAGATATTACTTGCGTTAGCTCATTATCCTGAAACCGTTGAGATGGTACTGGCTCAGTATGAACGTGTCCAGAAAGGAGAACTGCGCCTTGGTGATCTGGTAAGCGGATTCGTATCAGAGGATGAAGGAGAAGATGGAGGAAGTGTTCCTCCAGAAAACGATTTGCCTTCCTTATTGGAGGAAGACATGGATTCTCTGGATGAAGATGCTATGCCTGACGTCAGCGATGATACAGGACCAAGTGCGGAAGAAGCCAAAATTTATTTTGATCAATTAGCCGAAGCTTGTGCCGAAGCCAAGGCTGTGCAGGCAAAATATGGCCGTCAGGACAAAAAAAGTAAAAATGCCACGTCAAAAATGGCAGAAGTATTCCTTAAGCTCAAGCTTGTTTCCCGCCAGATCGATCGTTTGACAAGACATATTCGTTCATTATTAAGACATGTCCGTGAACATGAACGTGCTATCATGAGGATCTGTGTTGAAAAAGCCAAAATGCCCAAAGAAATCTTTGTTAAGTCATTCCCTGGCCATGAGGTAAACCTTGATTGGGCTTTGAATCATTTACCTGAGGGAAAACACAAATTCAAAACGGAAAATTTAAAAAATTATATTGAAGATATTCACCGGCATCAGCGCAAATTGACGAAACTGGAAGAAGAGTATGGTTTGACAATAGCTGAAATGCGTACAATTAACCGCAAAATGTCTATTGGTGAAGCCAAGGCCCGCCGAGCCAAAAAGGAAATGATAGAGGCCAATCTGCGTCTCGTTATTTCTATTGCTAAAAAATATACCAATCGCGGTCTGCAATTCCTGGATTTAATTCAGGAAGGTAATATCGGGTTGATGAAAGCGGTAGACAAATTTGAATATCGCCGAGGGTACAAATTTTCCACGTACGCAACATGGTGGATCCGTCAGGCGATTACCCGCTCTATTGCCGATCAGGCACGCACCATCCGTATTCCTGTACACATGATTGAAACGATTAACAAGCTTAATCGTATTTCAAGACAGATCCTTCAGGAAACAGGCATTGAACCTTCTCCTGAAGAATTAGCAGAGAAAATGGATCTTTCTGAAGATAAGATTCGTAAAATTCTGAAAATAGCCAAAGAACCCATTTCTATGGAAACCCCTGTCGGTGATGATGAAGATTCTCACTTAGGCGATTTCCTTGAAGATGAAGGTGCCCGTTCTCCGATTGATGCAGCAATGAATATTGGACTGCGTGAAGCAATACTCGAAGTACTTTCTTCCTTGACACAGCGTGAAGCCAAGGTTTTGAGAATGCGCTTTGGTATTGATATGAATACCGATCATACTTTAGAAGAAGTAGGCAAACAATTCGATGTAACACGCGAGAGAATTCGGCAGATTGAAGCGAAAGCATTGCGCAAGCTGCGCCACCCTTCCCGCTCAGAGAAACTTTGGAGTTTCCTGGAATCTGGCGAGGAGTAATGTTAGGATTTACTTCCCTGCGCTTCTCAGCCATGCTCCTGCCGCAGTAAATATCTGACCAACACGTTCAAAAAATGTCATTCGCTGAAACTCCCCATCGGATATTTGGCTTCCGCTTCTGACCCAGGCGAAGGCACTTCCGAGGTACGACCCGTCCTCGGACTTCCCGATTCAAAAAATGTCCCATACGTCCCTACAGCATGACTGTGTTGTAGTCTTAATAGAAACGGACGCTTATTTAGAACGGTGGTATAGAATGAAAGTATAGTAATAAATGACTTTTCCCCCCCACCTTGATTATTTTTTTAAAATTTTTTCTCAATTCACAATCACATTTAATAGACGGTCGTTAAACATTTAATGCCAGTCAAGACAATAGACACGATCGTTTATACGTGAATCACTTTATTTAAGCGATCGAAAAATCTTCATGACATTTAAAATTGATTTACACTGAGAGGTCGTGCTAAAAATAAGATAAGCACGTGATACCATATCAACTGTGCAAGTACCTCTTGCACAAATAGTGCATCCGGATATCCTTGGGCAAATTTTCGCATATATTTTAAATTGCAGAATCTCGTGTTCAAGCTTGTTCTTTCGTCGCCAGAAAGTAATATAAGCGTTCATTTTCACCTTTTACTTTGTTTAAAATCATTAAATTTTGCCCTACGAAACTTCTGCGACAAGCTGTCGAGCGGATGGACAGAAAGTTAAGCTCTAAAAGTAATCAGATAACCCCTATTATATACCCAAGTTTCTTCAAAACGCATAGTTATACCCGAGTAATTCAAAAGGGGACGAGGCGCCAGCTTTGCCTAAGTGCGCGGAGTGTATGAGGAATACATGAGCACACGAGGAAAACTGCAACAATGTACCCTTTTGAAAAATGGCTATTTTCGGCAATGTTTACGTCGCATCAGCCAAAAATAAAGTTAATTATATAAATTAATGTCAAATTTTGGTAGTAAAGTCTGCGTTTTAAATGCTATAATTACATTAACTCATCTACCTTAGTGTAGAAGGAGCACCTGAGGTCGCTGCGGCGGCCTCTGCTTTTACTTTTATATATAAAAGCAACTTTTAAGGGCCTAAGACCCGGAGTGGTCTGAATAACTTTCTCTAGGATCTTTAGATGAAGATCGCTCACTCGCAAACACACAATGGTTCTCTTTGACATAGGCTGTTGCTACCTCTAACCTATTTGGCTTTTTGCGTAAAATAACTAAATAATGTTCTTCATGTAAGTAAAGAGCTATATGTGTGCTACGCCCTCTTTTCGTCTTAACTTGTTTCTCCCAACACCAAATTTTCTCAAAGTCATTAGCGTTTTTAATGACATAGGCTATCCATCGGATTCTCTCACACCTACGTATATCAGGCTGTCTATCTTCTTCTTTATCACTTTCAAATTTATTGGTAATTAAATGCCAAAAAGAAAAATGCTTGTTATCATATGGAGGGCACCACTGGCATGTTATTGGCAATCCTAAAAATTGTAACTTTGCTTCGGCAACTTCATATTTAAAAATTTCATATATTTCATTAATATAGTTCACATAGTTTGTATCGCTATAATTTGATAAGTGAACGAGATCAGGGATACTCAACGTTTTCCCTCCCATCGAAAAAGGTTAAATTTTCTGGCGCCTATGGAAGTAGTACTAATTAGCGAAAAGCCAGAAAGCTCTTTTATCAGATCTACCATGCTTTGTTTAACGGGGCTTTTCCCTTCACCTTGGTAACGGTTAGCATAAGCAATTGCACCGATAAGAACATCAACCAATTGCATCAAAGCGATTTCGTGCGATCGGACTTCTTGAATTTTTTCGATAACCTCGCGATTAAAGTCGTGGTGAGAATTACACAATACTTCATGAAGTTTTTGTACTTTAACATAACCTTGTGTATCTTTAATATCCAAAAAGATATGGTATCTATTAGAAGGTTCAATAAACCATTCCAACATCTGCCAATACATCTTATAGTAAAATTGATCATGAGTATGATCGAATCGTTCATGATTTAACTGTTTTTTATCAATAATAACTGCCCGAAAAGATAATCCTTGGCACTCAAAAAAATAGCGCATTAATTTTTGATAAGGCTCAAATTTTGAGCGAGAAATTTTTTTCCATTTTATTTCTGAAAAATGTTTTAAACCATTCTCAGATTTGATCTTTTTAATTTCTTCAAAAACGGTTGTCTTAGAGCTGTCAGGACAAGATATACCGCCAATTACCATAAAACGGTTGTCTTGAGTAATTTCTTTTGATTCTAAATGACAACTTTCATCAGAGTAAATGTTGATTAATTGTTTCATGATTGCCTCGTTTATCTGATAAAGTTATTAACGCTTTCCAGATAAAAACATGTTAAAGTATAATGCGAAATTCAAAGGAACGCTGCAAGTTGTAGTTTGTAATAATTTTGGATCATCGTTCTCTATTAATAAGCCCTGATTTTTCAGGTTTTGCGAGGTTAAATTGTACCACTCTCTGCCTTTTTGAACCAGTCAACTCTTAGGCAAAATTCAAAATAAGTAGTTTATAGAAATAAATGTTAGAAACATTATAAGTAAATAAATAACTGTGGCACACCCTATAAATAGGAAAAAATATATTATAGCTTTCTGCCAAATAGCCAAATCTAACGCAGGAATAATTTTGACTATTCTAGCCAAACCAGCATCGGATTTAACATATGTATTGATCTGCTGATAAGTTTTAGGAGGAAAATAAAGGTAAGATATAGTAATTTGTTCATTTGGCACCAAACTTTGAAAGGTGATTTCTTTTCCTCCGTCAGACATTTCAGTGACTTTATGCGGTATATTGGGCATAACATTATAATCTGGTAAAAATAGGAATTTTTCTCTTATTTCACACAATTTCACAGAAACCAGCTATTTTATACGCTTCCAAACCAAAGAACGACTTTCCCCTTCCCTTTTAATCAGCCCTAATTTTTCAAGTTTGGTAAGATCAAACTGTACCATTCTCCGGCTGGTTGAACCGGCTAATTTTTCTACAATACTGGCGCTATTACTTGAGTTAGCTTCAGAAGGTAAAAAATGTACACTTTGCGCGGGAGGAATAATGTTATGAAGATAATTCTGCACGTATCATCTTGCAGTACCCAGGAAAACTCTGTATAATGCCAAAAATTTATATTTGAAATTTGTTTAAACATCCTATTAATGAGGTAGATATGGCACTTGATCGTGCGAAGAAAATAGAAATTGTGAAGGAATTTCAGCGCTTTGACGGCGACACAGGATCAACAGAGGTTCAGGTTGCTTTGATGACGCGCCGTATTCAGGATTTAACAGAATATTTTAAAAAACAGGTAAAGGATTTTCATTCTCGCCGCGGATTACAGGCTTTGGTAAGCAAGCGCCGAAGTTTGTTAAGTTATCTGAAACGTAAAGATCCTTCACGTTATACAGTTTTAATACAAAAGCTTTCTATCAGAGATTCTTATTGATGAATGTCATCAACCTTCCTGGTATGAGAGATTCTGGTTTAATTGAGAGATATGCAGGCGCCAGGTAAAGGCGCCTTTTTCATTTTTATTGTAAGAGGAATATCATTGTGACAAAAATTATTAAGCAATGTCATTATGGTGAGCATGTGCTCACCCTGGAGACTGGAGAAATAGCACGACAAGCGGACGGCGCTGTTTTGGTAAGTATGGGCGGAACAGTTGTACTTGTAACAGCTGTAGTCAAAAAAGAAGCAAACGAATCGGCTGATTTCTTCCCGCTTACGGTACATTATCAGGAACGTTATTATGCTGCCGGCAGGATCCCTGGCGGATTTATGAAGCGTGAAGGCCGCCCGACTGAAACAGAAACGCTGACTTCCCGTTTGATTGATCGTCCTATACGCCCTCTATTCCCTGAGGGCTTTGTCAATGAAATACAGATTATCGCAACACTTCTATCCTATAACCCTGAGGTTTCTCCAGATATCCTTGCCATGATTGGGGCTTCTGCTGCCCTAGCCATTTCCGGCGCACCTTTCATGGGACCTATTGCAGGTGCAAGAGTGGGCTATAAAGATGGGGTCTATTTACTTAATCCCAGCCAGAAACAGTTAGCAGGATCAACCCTGGATCTAGTTGTTGCAGGAACATCCACAGCGATTTTAATGGTAGAATCGGAGGCAAAACAGTTACCTGAAGAAGTTATGTTGGGAGCTGTTTTATTCGGTCATGAAATGATGCAGGGAGTCATTAGTCTTATCAAAGAAATGGCTGAAGAATCAGCACGCTCAACTGGAAAATCCCCAATTGCCTGGAAACCGGCAGCGCGTAATCCTGAATTGGAAAACCGCGTTAAAACATTAGCTCATGGTGAATTGGCCAGCGCCTATATGATCCGTGATAAGCAATCAAGAGCGCATCAATTATCTCAGGTTCGTGAAAAAATCATTACTCAGTTAATGGCCGAAAGCGAATTGTGGGAAGAAAAAGCCATTGCTGGAAGTTTGGATCAGCTTGAAAAGACAATTGTCCGTGATCGTATTTTGGCTGGCGAACCTAGAATTGACGGACGCGATTTGTATTCGGTTCGTCCTATCTCTGTTAGAGTATCCATATTACCAAGAACGCACGGCTCTGCTTTGTTTACCCGCGGCGAAACCCAGGCAATGGTGGCTGCAACGCTGGGCAATGAACGAGATGCCCAATTGATTGATGCTGTAGAAGGCGAACGCTTTGACCGTTTTATGCTGCATTACAATTTTCCTCCTTATTGCGTAGGAGAAACATCTGCTTTAACCAGTCCGAAAAGAAGAGAAATTGGGCATGGTAACCTGGCAAAGCGCGGTATTGCAGCAGTTATGCCAAGTGAAAAAGAATTTCCTTATGTTATTCGTGTCGTTTCTGAGATTATGGAATCCAATGGTTCCAGCTCAATGGCATCGGTTTGCGGTACAAGCCTTGCCTTAATGGATGCAGGTGTACCCATTAAAGCGCCCGTTGCTGGTGTTGCCATGGGGTTAATTAAGGAAAATGATCGTTTTGCTGTTATCACAGATATTCTTGGCGATGAAGATCATCTGGGTGATATGGACTTTAAAGTAGCTGGAACAGCAAACGGTGTTACAGCGCTTCAAATGGATATCAAAGTAGACGGCATCACGCGGGAAATTATGGAAACGGCTTTAGAACAGGCATTAAAAGGCCGTCTGCATATTCTGGAAATCATGAATAATGCGATTAGCCATCCTCGTAAAGAAATGTCAGAATATGCGCCTAGAATCGAAACACTGCAGATTCAGACAGATAAAATACGCGATGTTATTGGCAAGGGCGGCGCAACGGTGAAGGGTATTACGGAAAGTACCGGCGTCGTTGTGGATATCAGTGATGATGGTACGGTGAAATTGTTCTCATCTGATTTGGCAGCTTTAGAAGAAGCCAAACGTCAGATCCGTGATTTAACGGCTGAAGTGGAAGTAGGTAAAGTTTATCATGGCCGAGTCAATAAGATCGTAGATTTTGGAGCATTTATTACTTTGCTTCCAGGCCGTGATGGTTTGCTGCATATTTCTCAAATTTGTGATAATCGTTCAGAAAAGGTAACGGATAAGATCAGAGAAGGCGAATTTATTGACGTTTTTGTAGCTGATATTGATCGTCAGGGACGCATTAAGCTCGTCTGGCAAAAAGGCGGAAGCAATAACTCGAATGAAAACAACATTTCCAGAACTTCAGAAATTTCGGAAGAAGATTTGCTGGATTAAATAGTCAGGCGCCCTCTCTCTCAAAGGGAGAGGGTTCCCGAAATCTTCTTTTCCCCTCTCCCCTTGTGGGAGAGGGTGCCCGGAGGGCGGGTGAGGGGTTGTAATATATAATAAATACCTTATTCGCCTTATCCTATACCCCTCACCGCCGCTTCGCGGCTGCCTCTCCCGCAAGGGGAGAGGCGACAAGAAAGAGAAAGCTCGACATTTTCCTCTCAAGGAGAGAAGGGAAACGGGTTATACTTCATCAAGAACAGCGGCAGCAAGAAGCTGCATCATACCCTTGATGTTCTTCCCTTTTACCAGAATCCCGCTGTACGAAAAAGTGACTGGGAATAGCTTTTGTCTCTAAATAGGATTCTGATTCTGCCGACAACGTGGAAGTGATTGGGCTGGTAGAACTATCAGAAGATTGTTGTTTATCAGAAGTTTCTTTTTCTTCTACCTTAGTAACAACTTCCTGCACAAAAGATTCATCAACAAAACCCAAGCTCGAAGCCAAATCATCATTAAACATAACAATTTTGAACTGTGCTGCTTTCTGGGAATAAGAAATTGTCGTACAAGAAAGCTGTTCTTTTATGTGATGCATAACAGAAGAAGAGCAATCATTCTTTTCATCTAGTGATATAGCATAGCTGCCTCTTTTCAAAAAAGGCTCGTCAAAAAACTTGTCTTTTGCACTTCGCGAGAGTTGTGCAGCCAGGATAGTAATAAGCTGTTCCACAAACGTTTTATCTTGAGAAGAACCCCTATGGAGTTGAGTCAGAAGAGCTTGTTTTGAAGACAAAGAATCTTGTCTCATCAGAAAACTATGAAAGATTTGATTAATCTTTGCTGCATTAAACCGATTCTCACTTAAATTTAAAACACGGTAAAATAACAGTTCTTCTGCTATCATATTTTTATGATAGAGTGATGATAACAGCGAAAACCATCGTTTTTCAAGGGTCTTTTCTACAAAGAAAATAGATTCAATTTCATCTAACCTTAAGTCTCTTGGTTCAAGAAACCCATAAAAATAACAAGGCGGATAGTACATATTTGTTGTATCCTCTCCTTTGATTCTATCAGACAGTCCGAAATAAAATACTGTTTTTTCATTAAACCACCAATAGCAGGAGTTAAACGTTATTTCAGAAAACCGGCTTGGATCCCATGAATCAACCTGTCGGTAACCGCTAAAACTATAGGTAGTCCAGGATGGCTCATTAGGAGCAGCAAAGTGAGTATCTATTTCGAGACTCTGAGAGAGAGGATTTTCCGGAGGCGTATCATGTCCATTGACCCAGAACACTTCAGTCTCATCAGGAAGCCTTAATTCACGTGATTCAGGATTTTTCGTCCTACTCCAGCTCACATTATATAAGGCCAATTCCGGTATAAAAGGAATAACATCTGCTTTAATTCGATTTTTTATGACATGGCGGCATTCTTCATCAAGAAGCTGCCAGAGGCTTTTATCTTGCAGGAGGCTTGCTCTGAAACAGGTATTAATTGCATCAAGGGTCATTTTTAAGCCTTCGCAAGAACTGGAGTCATATTCAACAGAAAATTTTAAGGCCAGAGAACGGATGGCCTCAGGCTGCATTCTGGCATGCGTGTAAATAAAAAGTTTTTTACCTTCTTCAGAACAAGAATAAGTGATAACGTTTAGAGAGTTAATCCAGAGCGTTAGCAGTGACTGGCACTTTTCTCTGGAAACAATTCCATGTTCCTGTAATATTTTAAAGTTTGTTAAAGAACGTACCTGAGCAGGCATAATTAATTTGGACGAATGGTCATTAGTAATTGCCTTGGCACTAATTAAAGTAAAATCTTTCGGGTCGGAAGCTAATTGCAGCTCGCTGCCATGGTTAGAATGTAATGAAGCATACTTAAAACTTTTTTGAACAAGAACGCCTAATAACAATAGAAAGAAGAAATCACAATAAGCACGATCACCTCCCTCATCCCCAATATTTAGCACTAACTCCGGATTAACATCAAGGCGATTAAAAATTTCTTCTGCCGTTTGAATTTCTTGCTGGACTTTTTCTCTAAGGAAATGATAGACATTCAATACATAATTTTTAGGTCCTTCTAATTCTTCTGGAATATTTTGATATCGGATGTACGCCTCCTGCATTTGATCAATGTAAGTACTGCATGAAATTGTGAGCAGCGCAGCATAGTCTTCTTGAGAGATCCTGATTGAGCCTTTCTTCGCCAGGTAGTATATCACGGCGATAAAATTACCATGTGTATCAGGGAGAATTTGAACTGGTAAATGGTTTTGAGAATATTCAGAAGATTCTTCAGCTCTAGCTAAATTGTCTATAGAAAAGGACCTTTCATCAAATTCGGGGTAAAAAATACTTTCTGTGTACTCCCAAACAAAGTGAGTCATTGGTATCTCCTAAAGTGGTTTATTATTTTTATTATTTTCTTAATCGAGATGAATCTGAATGATTATACAGTTTGATTATTCTACAATCAAATTTAACTTAAGGACGGCATAATGCTGAATTTTTTGAAAAGTAATGCCTGGCAGATACAAAAGCTCATTCCGCAATTTGCAAGTGATGAATTAATTACTCGAATTATGCCGAATAAGGTTAAGGAATTCCATACGAGTGGTAGTCTGTGTTCTTAAAGTTCCCAGCATCATCGAAGTCGTCAGCACAGAGTTTTGTTTTTCTACACCACGCATCATCATGCATAAGTGCCTTGCTTCAATGATAACCCCAACACCAGAAGCTTCTGTAACATTCTGGATACAGTGGGCAATTTCCTGAGTAAGATTTTCCTGGATCTGCAAGCGTCTGGCATAAAGATCAACGATCCTTGCAATCTTGGACAAACCAATAACCTTGCCCGTCGGCATATAACCAACGTGGCATTTGCCAATAAATGGAAGCAAATGATGCTCACACAAGGAATAGAGTTCAATATCCTTTACAATAATCATTTCATCCATATCAGATTGAAAAACAGCATTATTGATAATTTCTTCCAGCGAATCCTGGTAGCCTTTGGTCAGAAACTGAATGGCTTCAGCTGCTCTTCTAGGTGTATCTTTTAAACCCTCACGCTTGGGATTTTCTCCAATCTTTACAATAATATCGTGATAAAGTTGTTCTAGTTTGTCAGTATGCATAATTTTTATCCTGGAGGCCAGTGCATTGAACGGCCGCCTAACAAATGAAGGTGGATATGATAAACTGCCTGCCCGCCATCAGCATTGACGTTGAAAACAAGACGATAACCTTTTTCGGATAATCCTTCATCAGCAGCAATTTGTTTGGCAATTTGAACCATCTGACCTATCAACAGCGTATCTTCTACAATCAGATCATTAATAGTCGCAATATGTTTTTTAGGAAGGATCAGGCAGTGTGTCGGCGCTTTTGGATCAATGTCCCGAATGGCCAGAACATGGCCATCTTCATAAACCCTGGTTCCCGGGATTTCACCGTTGATAATTTTACAGAATAAGCAGGACATGAATATTTTAACTTCTAGCAACCAATTTTACTTATTATCTCTGATAAAAAGCCAAGATGCAAGGCGTTGTAGCGAACCTCTTCCATGTTATTGCTGCAAATTACGCAGGATTCAACTGCCCTTCAGACAAAACAAAAACCTTATCCATTTTTTTTGCCAACTTTTCATCGTGCGTAACAATAATAAGGCTTGTCTGAATGGAACGATTTAAATCCAGCAAAAGCGAATAAACACTTTCTGCTGTTTTCTGGTCTAAATTTCCGGTAGGTTCATCCGCTAAAATACAACGCGGTTTAGCCGCCATAGCCCGTGCAATAGCCACCCTTTGCCGCTCTCCTCCAGATAATTGGCTGGGCTTATGACAAAGCCTTTCACTCAATCCAGCTTTCTCAAGGATTATCCTGGCATCTGCTTTAGCCTCATCAATGTTTTTCCTGCCCAGCAGCAAAGGCATCGCTGTATTTTCAAGTGCTGTGAATTCAGGCAATAAATGGTGAAACTGGTAAACAAATCCTAACAATTGATTACGCAGGCGGCTGCGCCCAGCTTCTGAATAAGACCAGATATCCTGTCCTTCGACCAATACTTCACCGGAAGAAGGCTTATCCAATCCCCCCAGTAAATGCAATAATGTACTTTTACCTGATCCGGATGGGCCGATAATGGCTATCTGATCACCAACACTTACTGTCAGGTTAATATCCTGTAACACCTGCACAACCCACTGACCATCGTCATAAGTCTTTGTAAGGTTGCATGCCTGAAGCACAACATTTTTACTATTCATAGCGTAAAGCCTCTGCCGGCTGCACGCGCGAAGCACGCCAGGCTGGATAAATAGTAGCAGCAAAACTCATTAACATTGCGCTCAAACAAACATGCGCAACATCTTTCCATGAAAGTCTTGACGGAAGGTAATCAACAAAATAAACATTGGATGAAATCCATTGAACGTGCAGGGTACGCTGAAGCCAATCCACAATGGCTGTGGCATGCCAAGATAAATAAATGCCCAGTAAAACACCGGAGATAACACCAATAAGACCAACTGTCATTCCTTGGACCATAAAAATGCTTAAAATTGTTGACGGCCTGGCTCCTGCTGTTTTCAAAATGGCAATTTCTGATTGTTTATCATTGACAATCATCACCAGAGAAGAAACCAGATTAAAAGCCGCCACGGCAATAATCAGCATCAGGATCAAAAACATCATGGTTTTTTCCATTTTGACTGCTTTGAAAAAAGCGCCGAACTGATCCGTCCAATCACTCACTTCAAAGTTTTCTGGAAGCTCTCTGGCCATATTTGCGCCCATAAGAGGAGCAGCGTAAACATTGTTAATTTTAAGACGCAGCCCCGTTACATCATTGCCCATCTGGAAAAGTTTCTGCGCATCAGCCAAATGAATAAAACTCAACCGTGTATCAAAGTTAAACCCTGAACCCGCTGAAAAAATGCCCACTACTTCAAAGCGTTTAAACCGGGGAATAGCACCTGCCAGACTGATATTAAGCTCCGGTATCATCAATGTTACCTTATCGCCTAACCATACCCCTAAACTCATGGCAATATTCTTGCCAAGAACAATACCAAACTTGCCTGGCCGCAGCGCATCAAACTTACCCGCCGCCATTTTAGAAGCAATATTGTGCACTGACTGCTCTTCTTCAGGCAGCACACCTGCTGTTAACACCGGCAAAACCTGCCCGTCAAATGTTAAAAGCCCCTGCCCTCCTACGAAAGGCGCAATACCTTTAACCCCAGGATAATGCTTCAACTTATTTTCCCAGACAGACCAATCCGCCATTTTCCCCGACATGGCTGCTATTGTAATTTCAGGCGTCATGCCGAAAAACCGGTCATGAATCTCATCATCAAAACCGTTCATCACGGACAATACTGTAATCAGAACAGCCACGCCAAGGGCAATGCCTATCATCGAAGTCAGAGAAATAAAAGAAATGAAATGATTGCTGCGCTTGGCACGGATATAACGTAAACCAATATAAACTGCCAAAGGGCGATACATAATTGATCACTCAATTAAATGGAAGATCAGTCATAAAGACGAAGGATATATCTGGCGGAGAGACAGGGATTCGAACCCTGGAAGGGCGTAAACCCTTAACGGTTTTCAAGACCGCCGCTTTCAACCACTCAGCCATCTCTCCAACAAAACACGGCTATCATACAGAATTTTATAAGTGGTGTAAACATCCATGTTTCATACATTCTTTCTGCATGTTTATATTCTGTAGCCAGTATTGTGCGAATAAACCCCAAGCGCGCTGGAAGCATTACAGTACGCTTTGTATGCTTCTTCGGCTTCTCTTTTTAGAGCATCTCTTTGGTATCCATCAGGATGATGCTCGTACTCAGAAACATATCCTCTTTCTTCTCGATCTTTCTCTTGCCATGCTTTGTAGGCAGCTTCTGCGGCATCACTCGCCTGTTTGGCTGTTTGTTCTGCCGCTTGCAGCCTATAGTATTCTGACCACCCATCTTCGACAGATACATTATTGGCAGCTGCTGCGCCTACCGTAGTACTTCCTCCACTATAACCGCTGCCCCCTCTGTAACTGCTGCTGCCTCCGCCTTTTAAAGCAACACAACAACCGCAAATTGCAACAATCACCACGAAGGCAATTAAGCCTCCCGTATCAGAGTCGTCATCGGCTCTGGCACCTTCAAGAATAGATAGAAAAACCAACAATGACAGCTTTTTAGAAACATCATCCGATAAACCAAAGCCTTTTCTTCCGGCTAGAGAATTAAAGAACATAATAAACTCCTCATATAACTTTGGAAACGTAATACCTCCACACGGTAATCGCGTCCGCTTTCGCTGGAATGGCGACAGCAGGAAAACACGTTACGAAATAACCTGAATATTATACTATATTTCAAAGCCAGATCAAGACTATTTTATTCTTTCCTAATATTTCTGCTTCTCAATTGAAAAAAAATCGTGTAGAATAAGGCACTTTTTATAATTTACTTTTTGGAGCACAACTATGGTTGTTATTCGTTTATCACGGGGCGGAAGCAAAAAACGTCCTTTTTACAGAGTGGTCGTTGCTGATAAACGCTTCGCGCGCGATGGCCGTAAAGTAGAACAAATTGGTTATTTTAACCCTATTGCCAAAGGCCAGGAAACCAGGCTTTTTGTTGAAATGGAACGTCTGAACTATTGGGTATCCGTAGGCGCACAGATGTCGGATCGCGTTGAATCGCTGGTAAAAGATTATAAGAAAGCAGCTGCCAATTCAACTGCCGTGGAAAAAGCTGCAAACGCTTAAATGTCCGATACTGCTAGCTCCGATATCGTCATTATTGGCAAATTCGGCAGTCCTCACGGCATTCGGGGCTGGGTTAAGGTACATTCATTTACTCAGCCCCTTGATAATATCCTGAATTATCATCCTTGGTTATTTAAACTTAAAAACCATTGGGAACCGCTGGTTTATACAGAAGTCGAACAGCATGGTAATCAGCTTCTCGTAAAATTAAAAGACTGCGAAGATAGAAATACCGCAGAATCTTATACCAATAAGGAAATTGGCCTTTATAGGGAACAATTACCAGCCTTGCCGGAAGGGGAATATTATTGGAAAGACCTGGAAGGTCTTAATGTGATGAACAAGCAGGGCAATTGCTTGGGAAAGGTGGATTATTTGTTTGAAACAGGCAGTAATGATGTACTGGTGGTCAAAGGTGATAAAGAATATCTCATCCCCTATTTGCCAGGCAGTACTATCCTTAAAGTGGATTTAGCAGAAAAAGTCATCTTCGTAGAATGGGATCCTGAGTGAAAACACTTAGCTTCGGCGTTGTTACATTATTCCCGGAAATGTTCAACGTACTAAATTTTGGTGTTTCCGGAAAAGCGCTGGATTCGGGATTAATCAGCGTCGAATGTTTTAATCCCCGCGATTTTGCGGAGGATAAACATAAAACCGTTGACGATAAACCTTATGGCGGCGGGCCAGGCATGGTAATGATGGTAACTCCTTTAAGGAAAGCTATTCAGGAAGCCCAAAAAAAATTGGGAGAAAATGCGCTGACAGTTTACCTGTCTCCGCAGGGAAAACCCGTCAATCAGGAAAAACTGGAAAACTTTCTGGCTTTTTCAAAACCTTTATTACTGATCGCCGGCCGGTATGAAGGTATTGACGAGAGGATAATCACACTGGAAGTAGATGAAGAGTGGTCTATCGGCGATTTGGTATTAAGCGGCGGAGAAATTCCTGCAATGGCTGTGATTGATGCACTGACGCGCTTATTGCCTGGTGCCTTGGGCGATGAGACATCAGCAAAACAGGATTCCTTTACCGATGGTTTACTGGAATATCCACAGTACACCCGGCCAAAAATGGTTGATAATCTGCAGGTACCTGAGGTATTATTGAGCGGCAATCATAAAGCGGTTGATCGCTGGCGTTTGAAACAGGCTTTAGGCAGAACATGGCTTAAAAGACCTGAGCTTTTGGAAAAATTAATGTTATCTTCCGAGCAGCAGAAATTGCTGGAAGAATTTAAAAACGAAATTGATAATAAATTATAGTAGTGAGGAACTCTAACATGGCAATAAACATCATTGAGCAATTAGAAACAGAGCAAATTGCCAAATTGCAAAAAAACATTCCTGATTTCAGTGCTGGAGATACTTTAGTTGTACAAATTAAAGTTATCGAAGGAGAGCGCGAACGTCTTCAGTCTTTTGAAGGCGTGGTTATTGCCAAACGCAATCGCGGACTGAATTCTGCGTTTACCGTAAGAAAAATTTCTCATGGTGAAGGCGTTGAGCGTGTTTTCCAAACTTACAGCCCGACAATAGCCAATATCCAGGTTAAAAGACGCGGCGACGTTCGTAAATCAAAACTCTATTATCTGCGCAACCTGTCAGGCCGTGCTGCCCGAATCCAGGAAAAACTTCCTGCTAAAAAGAAAGAGGCTTGATCGGGTTTTTGACGTACGTGGACAAATTCCACTACGTCATTGCGAGACCTGCAAGCACAGCGAAGCAGGTCGTGGCAATCCAGAACGAAGTTTGAATTAACCCTCCGAACTGGATTGCTTCGTCATTTCATTCCTCGCAATGACGGAAGGAAAGGGAGCTTTATATGGCACTGCCGAAACAAGTATGTATCACCGAAGTGGGGCCAAGAGATGGACTTCAAAATGAAGCCTCTTTTATATCAACCAAGGAAAAAATCGCCTTTATTGACAAACTTTCACAAACAGGGCTAACTTCTATTGAAACAACGAGCTTTGTTTCGCCCAAAAGCATTCCACAATTGGCTGACAGCCTTGAAGTCTATCAGGGAATTCAAAAATACGCGGGAGTAAAATATTCTGCTCTTGTACCCAACGACACCGGTATGCAAAGTGCGCTTTCTGTTAACGTACAAAAAATCTGCGTTTTTACCGCCGTCTCAGAAACATTCACACAAAAAAATATTCATTGCAGCATCGAAGAAAGCCTTGAACGATTCAAAGTCGTTTTATCTGCTGCCAAACAACATGCCATTCCCGTCAGAGGCTATATTTCCTGTGCATTAGGCTGTCCTTACGAAGGAAACATATCTCCCGAACGTACATCAGCACTCGCAGAGCAACTCATGACACTCGGCTGCGACGAAATCAGCCTGGGTGATACCATTGGCGTAGGCACACCAGAAAAAGTTAAAACACTGATTCAAATCGTTACGAAAAAAATCCCTTTAGAAAAACTTGCCATGCACTTTCACGACACCTATGGACAAGCCATTGCCAATATTTATGCCAGCCTCGAAATGGGCGTCAGCGCCTTTGACAGTTCTGTTTCCGGCCTTGGCGGCTGCCCTTATGCTAAAGGTGCTTCTGGTAACGTTGCCACAGAAGACGTGATTTACCTCATGGATGAACTTGGCATCAACACCGGCGTTAATCTGAAAAAACTGGTTGACGCCGGCAATTTTATCTCTGAAATACTGAAACGTCCCAATGCCTCCAAAACCGCTCATGCTTTAGTAAAATGAACAACGACATACTTTGGCAGCCTTCGGAAATTTTTATACATCAAACACAGATGTATCAGTTCATGCGTTTTGTCCAGGATAAATATCACCGGCAACATTTTTCCAACTACAATGAGCTCTATACCTGGTCAACCCAAAACATCGCAAGCTTTTGGGAATCTGTCTGGCAATTCTGCAGCATTCGCGCCAGAACCCCTTACCATACTGCGCTAACGAGAGGAAAAACCATGAGGGAAGCACAATGGTTTTCAGGCGCTCAATTAAACTTTGCCGATAACTTATTGCCGCGGCAAGATAGTAAAATAGCGATTATTGCCTATGATGAAAAACTCCGTCGGCGTGAAATCACTTACCGCGCACTCTATCAACAGGTCGCTGCACTCGCTGATGCTCTGAAAAAACAAGGAGTTCGTACGCATGATCGTATTGCCGCATACCTGCCCAATATTCCCGAAACAGTCATTGCCATGCTTGCTGCTGCCAGTATCGGTGCCGTTTTCTCATCCTGTTCTCCCGATTTTGGCGTACAAGGTGTTATTGATCGCTTTGAGCAGATTCAACCTAAAATCCTGTTTGCCGCTGACGGACAGTATTATCATGGTAAAACGTATTTTCTTATGGAGAAAATTCAAGCCATTACAGAAAAGGTATCCAGCATTGAGAAAGTCATTTTAGTCCCCTTCATTGAACCTTCACCAGACATCAGCCATTTAAAAAATGGAATCCTCTTTCAGGATTTTTTGACCGACGCCCTAACACCTGCTTTCGAGTATTTACCTTTCAATCATCCGCTTTACATTCTTTATTCTTCAGGCACCACCGGCAAACCAAAATGTATTGTGCACAGCGCGGGCGGAACATTAATTCAGCATGTGAAAGAATTGAAATTACACACCAATTTAAAAGAAGAAGACTGCATTTTTTACTACACAACCTGCGGCTGGATGATGTGGAACTGGGCTGTTTCCAGCCTCGCAGCCGGCTGTACTTTACTCTTATATGACGGCTCACCCGCTTATCCTCATGCTGCTTCACTCTTTGATATCATTGCCAAAGAGAAAGTGAGTGTTTTTGGCACCAGTGCAAAATATTTAGCCTCACTTCAGAAAGATCATCTTAACATTAAAAAAACATACGACCTCAGCGCTTTACGTACCATCCTCTCAACCGGTTCGCCGTTAAGCCCTGATACATTTGACTATGTTTATCAGCACATTCAACCCTCCGTTCAACTTGCCTCCATTTCAGGCGGGACGGATATCGTTTCATGCTTCGCCCTTGGCAACCCTGTTTTACCTGTTTACCGAGGACAGCTCCAAAGCCGCGGTTTAGGAATGGCTGTGGATATTTATAACGAAGCAGGCCAGCCTGTCCGAGGCCAAAAAGGAGAGCTGGTCTGTACAGAACCTTTCCCCTCCATGCCAATCTATTTCTGGAATGATCCAAGCGACAAACTTTATCAAGCAGCCTATTTTTCAAAATTCGACGGTGTTTGGGCACACGGCGATTACGCAGAAATTACCAAGCAAAACGGGCTCATCATTTATGGACGCTCTGATACTGTTTTAAATCCAGGAGGCGTACGAATCGGCACAGCAGAAATTTACCGGCAAGTTGAAAAAATTGAAGCCGTCGTTGACAGCGTTGCCATTGGACAGGATTGGGAGAACGACATTCGCATTATTCTCTTTGTTAAACTCAAATCAGACAAAATACTCGATGAAACGCTCACACAATCCATTCGAAAAATCATCCGGGATAACGCAAGCCCAAGACATGTTCCCGCCAAAATCCTTCAAGTCGCCGACATTCCAAGGACTTTGAATGGAAAAATTGCAGAACTGGCTGTCCGCAATGTAGTCCATCATCTCCCCATCAAAAATCTCGAAGCCCTCGCCAACCCTAAATCGCTTGAGGCATTTAAAGATCGAAAAGAACTGGGAAGTTAATCTTTTCTTAAGATAATCAAAGTATAATTTTAAAAAATTATAGTTACAGTAACTTTTTTAGCCATCGTATTATTTTAAATACCACTATAGTAACAAGACTAAAATGCCAAAAACGATAAACATTCCCGATCTAAGCCAAGAACATTGGGATATAGCAAAAGCAATTCTTCAGCCTTATATCGATCAGGAACTGCCTTATGCGAAACTCTCGCGATCTGGGGTATTAACTGTCCCTTTCCTTGATGGGAATAGTGAATTGGCTAAACAATGTGTAACCGACGGAAAACCACACTTAAAAGTCAATCGGTCAAAAGTACAAGACCGGTCTCTGCCATGTTCTTTTATCATTGGACCAGATAGAGAAATCTATGCAGTACAACATGAAAATCACCTAAATACATATCCTCAAACTTATGATCACTATGCCCAAAGAAAAAGGGCAATCACCAACGCAACCTATAAGGAAGCAAAGAACGCAGGCTTTTCTGAAAGATTCATAGCAGAACACATTAAAGGCCGTCGTCGAGTGAAACGCATCATTAACAAAGAGTATTGGGAAGGTTCCTTTAGCAGAGATCCCGCCGCCAAGTATTGGCTAATGAAAACCGAGGAGTACTCTGGCGAAGATAATTTTTCTTATGAATCCGGACTTTCTCCTTCCCCTATCACCAGGTTAGTAGCTTATACTCTTCCTGATGAAAGATCTCAGAAAAAGTTAATAGACCAGACAAAAACCATCCAGTTTTTCCATGACCGCGGAGAAAATTTAGGAATTTTTCTCAAAAGAAATTCTTCATCATTAAATATAAATGATAAACTGCTTATTGCTTTTTTATGTTGTCTGGAAGTTTACAAATTTCAAATTGGCAACATGCACTGCAATCCAGAAGACAGAAAAAAATTCTGGATTCACTGTGATGTAAAACCGGGTAACTTTACCATTCAGAAAATTCCTAATAAAAATGGAGAAACGAATTTCAAGGTTACCTTAATTGACTTTGAATCTAAAATTTCTATTCAAAAAAAGTCCGCTCTAACAAATCAGGACAAAATAAATCCACCACATCGTAATTATGGCACACCGGGCACACCTGATTATATTCCAACTGAAAATGATCGGCTTATCTCTGTTACCAGAGATGTCTTTGCCTTGGGAATAACAATAAAGGAAAAAATATTCAATAAGAATGATTTTCTGCAGTTACCAGTTGGTTTGCAGAACTTGTTTCTATCCATGAAAAATCAATTTAATATGGGGATTGACTCTTATCGTCCACTTCTCAATTCAGCCTTATGTGATTTTTACCAAAATTGTAAAAACATTCCTGGTTTTGACAATAAACTAAAAGACACTCTTGGAGACGAATATTACTTATGGAAACTGGCTTTTTCAGAGCAATGTAAATTTACTGATACACAATTGCAGAATTTCTTTCTTAATAAGAATATTCAAAAAGTCATTAAAGCAGCTAGTGAATATTTAGACACACACAAAAACCATTGGCTGTCTAAACAGCATGGTATCGAAAAAACGAAACTACTTATTAGCACACTTCTTGAAATGCCAGATGCAACAGAAGATCAAATAAAAAAAGAAATCACCGATTACCTTGAAGCTCAAGGAAAGTACACTAATTCATGGAAAATAGGCTCTTTCTTTCAGGGTGCAAGCAATCACAACTCTGACAATTCCAGAAGAGCAATATTCAAAAAACATGGTTTTGAACCTGAAAATACCAACCATGCCCAAAAACATAAAAATCCTCTCGTGCTGCCAGGCGGTATAGGCGGCGGATTTTTAAGAATCTAACTTCTCCTCAAAAAAATCACGGATGCACATACCTTCTACACCCAAGATCTTTGGAAATGCGAGATCTGCTTCTGAAAAGCAGGCCTCGTATTTCCAAGAAACTTCGGTATATAAACGAGCATAACAAAAAATTAAAAATAATTGGCAAAAAACTCACATAAGAAAAGCAAAATTAATATTTCCTTAATACATTACCAATACAATTAAAACAAATCAAGATCAAAATGGAGTTATAAAGATCGGATTGAATTATTTTTTACAAATTCGTCGTGAGGATTTTAAAATGCCAAAAACTATAAATATTCCAGAATTATTCCCAGGATTAACGGAAGATCATTGGGCAGCAGCCAGAGCAATCCTTGGACCTTATCAAGGCGAAAACCTTGCCTATGTCAAACTGTCTCGTGAAGGAAAATTAATTATTTCCGAAACAACCTCTGATGATCCAGCTCCGATTAAGAAAGTACAGTATGTTCACACCAATCTTGAAGGCCGTCCACTGCCAAAATTACCCTACTCTTTTATCATTGGACCCGACCAAGAAATCTACGCAATACAGCATGAAGACAGTGAAGAACAAAAGCAGCAGAAGTACATGCTTTTTACTAAAAGAAAGAGAGAATACCCACAAAATAGCGAAGCTCTTTTGGAAACAACTTATACCGCTAAATTTCTGGAAGAATATTGTAATGATCGACGTCGAGTCAAAGTTATTATTAATCAGGCATATCAAACTGATCCTAATGCTCCCTTAGCCAAAGCTTTTTTGATTAAAACGGAACAATATGCTCATGAAGCTGATTTTAATTATGAAGTAGGACTTTCTCCAGTACCTGCTGTTAGATTAGCATCCTACAGCGATGATGAAAAAATTGATTCATCAAAGACGGTTCAATTTTTTCATATCCTTGGCGAAAACCTGAGTGAATTCCTTGACAACAATCGCGATCTCCTTCCTCAATATAGAGTACTTATTGCCTTTTTATGTGTTTGGTCAGTCTATAAATTTCAAACCAGTAAAGAAGGAGAAATCAGGATCCACCGCGACATAAAACCTGACAATCTTCTCATTCAAGAAATCGTTAGTGAAAATGGAGAAAAAACTTATAAAATCGTTTTAATTGATTATGAATCCAAAATCAGTATCCCAGATGGAGAAGAATTCATTTACAGAGAAGTAAGAGGATTTGGTACAAAAGGATTTATCCCGCCAGAAGAAGAGACACCAGTCATCTTGGACGGAAAACCCCTATTTAAGGTTACACTCAAGAGAGACGTTTTTGCTTTGGGAAAAACTATCGTTCATGGTATTTTTCGTTCTATTAACCTAGAAGGACATGAGCTAGGAATTTACTTTCATCCCATGATGAACAGCTTTGATGAGCGTCCCTCTCTTGAAGAATGGATTCCCGAATTCTATTCATATGCTAAAACATATATTCCAGGTTTCTCAGACAAACTGAAGGCAAGCCTTGGAGAAACAGAATACAAACAATTCGCCAGAGAATTTGATGACGATTTTCAGGCAAGCGAAGATGAAGATGCACAGACAGAAGAAAATAACCTTCGAAGGTACGGCGTTTATGCTGACCAAGCAGCTAATTTACTTTCTGACGATGACAGCGATAGAGATTTGGAAGAACTTAAAAGGGAAATGGCTGAAACCAAAGATTATCAAGAATACGATCTCGATGAAAGCGATGAAGAAGATGAAACCCAACCAGATGAACCTATGCAAATTCTTCTTCAGGAAGATCAGGAACAGGTTATTGAAGAAGAACCTTCCATGTTCGCTCATCGGGCCATCAATACCAAAGAAAAGGATCAACAGCTTAATCCTGTTAAAAATGCTATTATTGAAGCAGCAAGAGAGTATTTGCAAGCAGTAAACAACAACTGTCTCAAAAAATACTTCAAACAACATAGTATCCAAATAACAGAAAATTTTATAAGAACTGTTGAAAGTAAAGTATTCATAAACATTTGGGAATTGCAGGCAGAAATGGTGCAATATCTCAATGCTGAAGGCCAATATGGCTATCCTTCAAGAACAGGATGTAGTTTATTTGGAAACGCTCCTTATAGAGGCGATGATCTTCGAAGAGAGATATTCACACAAAGAAACCTTCTTGATCCGGTAAGTTTCTGTGGATTGCTTAATTGCAGGAACGTTACAGAAACAAGCTCTTCAGATACCACGCCAAACAGCCCATCCTGGTCATAAAACCAGAAGCGCTGGAATAGAAGAGTAAAACCTCCCTTTTCCCCTCTCCCTTTGGGAGAGGGCAGCTCGCGGCAAATGACAAATTTAAAAACTAACAATTCACGTAAAAACATAAGCCTTAATATTCCTTTAATAAAACAATAGTAAAATAGAAAGAAAATACATAATCAACTCTGAGGCACTATATAGTTTTTTAAATAAAACATTAGGTAAAAACTCTAAATGTCAAAGACTATTAAAATCAATGGATTAGAAGAAAAACATTGGGAAACAGCCAGAAGAATTCTTGGGCCTTATCAAGGCCGTAATCTTCCTTATGTCAAATTATCGCGCAATGGGAAATTAACTGCTCCTACAGGAAATTCAGAGAGCTTCGCCGATAGAGACCATACAGAAATTACCAGCACTCCCGCTCAACTGGCAGAAAAGCTTCCATGTTCTTTTATCCTTGGGCCTGACAATGAAATCTATGCCATACAGCATGAAGAAGATGAAGCAGCAAAGAAGCGGGAATATGACCTTTTTTCCAAAATGGAGAGAAATAAAACTTCCAGAGGTCAAGCACTGCTTTCAAGGCGTTATTCTTCTGAATATTTAAAAAGGTTTTATCATACTTCCCGACGGGTCAAGCGCATTATTAACCATGAATACTGGGAAGATCCTTTATCTCCTGCAGCCAAACAATTTCTCATGAAGACAAGGCTATACATTAATACCGATGATTTTTCTTATGAAGCGGGATTTTCTCCATTGCCTACTATTAGAACAATAGCCCGTACGACTGACAACCACAGCAATCAACTTGTTGACTCAACTAAAACGATCCAGTTTTTTCACGATCTTGGAGAAAATCTGGTAGATTTTCTTAACAGCAATCGCAAAATGCTCTCTCTAAAAGATAGAATGCTCATTGCTTTTCTATGCTGCCTCGAGAGTTATAAATTCCAAACAGGCGAATTTCATTCCAAACCGGAAGATAAAGAAAAAACCTGGATTCACTGTGATGTAAAACCAGATAATTTTACTATCAAAAAAATTTTTAATACGAACAATGAAGTAATAGGCTATAAAACCACCCTCATTGACTGGGAATCCAAGGTAAGCCTTCCAAAAGAAGGAACAGAAGGTTATTTTCCATTAAATGGAACATTTGGTACAAAAGGTTTCATCCCGCCAGAATCTATAGAAAAATCAAAAGTAAATATAAATACAGGAAAAACAAACGTTTTTATTACCCATACAAGAGACGTTTTTGCTCTGGGAGAAACGATAACTCACGACATTCTTCATGGAATCCATTTGTCAGATAGTTTGTCGTTATTATTTGTCCCGATGAAAAGCAGCTACGAAAATCGTCCGCCTCTTATAAAAGTACTAAAAGATATTTATCAATATGGCTCCAGTCATTTTGATGGTTTTTTCGAAGGACTAAAAGCAAGCCTTGGTAACCAATTTTATCGGTACCTATGGTCTCTTACTTTTTCCAAAGAGCAGTTTACTGAAGATCAATGAGAAAAACTATCCTCTAACAACTTCGATAATATTCTTGCAAAAGCTATCTATGCAGCTAATGAATATTTAACCCTATCAAGGAATTATTCAACATTCAAACAGCATGGCATAGAAAAAACGAAACTATTTATTAAAACACTTCTCGAAACGACAGCCTCAACAGACGATCAAATACAAAAAGAAATAACCGATTACCTTGAAGCTCAAGAAAAATACGCTCATTCATGGAAAATAGGCCCTTTCTTTAAGGGTGCAAGCAGCCATAATTCTAAAGATTCCCGCAGGGCAATATTTAACAAATATGGTCTTCTTGAACAAAAGTCTCAATTATCTTCAGAAGCAGCGCCTGCAGCGTAATATACTCAATCAACTTGAAAATGCTCAATTTTCTCCTCCCGTCATTCCCGCGAAAGCGGGAATGACGGGAGGAGACGGGAATGACGTCAGTGGGAAAAATGGCATTCCGAAGTCACTACAACTTCGCAGTTCCAAAGAGCACGAGTATATACTGAAATTTCTTCAAAAAATTCATCCACTCACCCCTTAAAAATTCCCTGCGATGCCTCACTGTTGCTTTTTGCCCATTTCAACAACGCTTCCTGGGCAGCCTGAACATTTTCAGCCTTGCCTGCCCAAGCCTTCAAACAGTCTTCCTGCAAAGCACGGCCATAAGAAAAACTTAAATTCCAGGGCTGGTTTCCAAAGGCATGCATCGCATTTAAATTGGCAACAGCTTCTTTCGGACTTTGTCCGCCGGAGAGGAAATTAATCGTTGGAACGGCCGCAGGAACCATATTACGCAATACTGACACCGTAAACTCACCGACTTCCTCAGGAGAACCTTGTTCAGGGCAGTCTTTTCCAGCAATAACCATATTGGGTTTCAGTACAATATACTCTAAAGCCACCTGATGAATAAATAAAGCATGGAAAACTTCGTGCAGCACCATTTCAGTAATTTCGGCACAATCCTCTATGGTGTGGCTGCCGTCCATCAGGACTTCAGGTTCAACAATAGGCACAATGCCATGCGACTGACAGCTACTGGCATAACGTGCCAGCATCTCGCTGCCAGCCTTAATTGCAGTCATTGTTGGTGCTGATTCGTTAATGTTAAAAACATTACGCCATTTGGCAAAGCTCGCACCCAGCTCCTTATAATGCGCCAATCTTTCAGCCAAATCATCCAAACCTTTAGAAACCTTCTCGCCTTCTGTATTCGGCAAATCAATGAGTCCTTTATCCACCTTGATACAGGATAAAATCCCTTTTTCTGCCAATACACGAGGTAAAGGCAGGCCGTTATCATCTTTTTGTCCAAAAGTTTCTTCATAAAGAATAACGCCGCAAATATAATCTTCAAGGCGAGGCGTTGTACACAATAACGTACGATAATCACGACGGTTTTTTTCACTGTTTTCAATACCAATAGAAGCAAAACGCTTGGCAATGGTAGAAGTACTTTCATCTGCCGCCAAAATACCCTTTCCAGGCACTTTCAATGCCTCAATCGTAGAAGATAATTCATCATATAGCATTTGTGATACTCCTATAGTTAATCAGTTTCAATTGAGGGTTTCGGGTTATTTGAAATATATTTTTCCCGGTAAATGTTCTTAACATCAAACCCTTTTTCTTTCAAAGCAAGAAAAGATTCATCAATCATTCCAGGATTGCCGCATAGATAAACAACATCCGCCTCAGGGTTCAAAGCCAGCTCTGAGAAGAGAGACTGAACATACCCCGAATATTCAAATGGTTTCGGATCTGACAAAGTCTCCCGGCTATAACATGCCCGAAATCTAAAACGAGGGTACTTTTGGGCAAAGTCTAAAAAATCTTCCGCATAAAGCAGATCTCTCTGATGCTGAACACCTTCAAGCAGCACAACCTCTAGTTCTGGATATTGCATCAAGCGTTCTTCCAACTGTTTCAACATACAGCGGAAAGGTGTTACTCCCGTGCTTGTTGCAACAAAGATGTAACGCTTAGGCACCGCTTCTTTCAAAATTAATCGCCCGAAAGGCCCTGTTGTCTCCAGCTTTTCACTAGGCTTCAGATTAAATAATAATTCTGTTGCAGGCCCTCCTTCAACATACCCAGCGGCAAATTCAATTGTCTTTTTACCTTCAGGAATACTGGCAATACTATAACTACGATGCAGTTTCTGGCCATTTTTCTCAAAATGAATAGTAATAAACTGGCCGGGAATATAATGAAAATTTTCCAATTCCACGTCAAATTCAAAATGTTTAACATAAGGGCTGATGGATTTGACGGATTTTAGAACCAGATAAAATGAATTTTTTACAGTGCTCATGGGCTGTATATTTTGGAGATTTTATGAGTAATCGTCAAGTAAAACGTGTAAATATTGTTAATCTTTGTTAGAATTAAAATAGAGATCCAGTTTGAGTGATTGCTATTTATGGCCGATATTACTTCCATGCTCGTTGCCTTTGGGCAATCTATTGATCCTATTGAAAAGTTTGCTTCAGGACTTGCTTATCTAATGGGAATATTTTTTTTCATTCATGCTCTTGCAAAACTTCGTCCCATAGCCGACAGAAGGGCCAGAGACACATCAGGCCGCGGAGGTTTTATCATCCCTGCTGCCTATATCCTGGCAGGCGCTGCCCTTCTCTATCTTCCAACCAGCATCCATGTAATGGAAACAACATTATTTGGCAGTTATTCACCTTTAGCTTACAACTCGTGGATAGAAGAATGGGTAACCAAATACAGCAGCCCAGGCTATATTGTTACCCAACTGATAGAAATGGCAGGCGTCATCTGGTTTGTGAGAGGCTGTGTTCTGCTGGCCGCATCCAGCGATCCTGGCGTTCAACACGGTATGCGGGGGTTCGTTTTTTTGATTGCCGGCGTTCTTGCTATCAATTTCTTAACAACCTTCTCTATCATAGAAGCAACGATGGAGTCTATTACAACAGGTACGCATGCCTTGTATCCCCTTCTTCAGAAAGAGTAATCAATAGAATATACCCAAGTTATTTCGAAATACGTTTTCCTGGATGCCGCGAACAAGTCGCGGCACGTAGGGGTAAGGTGGTCGTGGCATATAGGCAGTAGGGTTGTTGCGGCACGTGGCAGTAGGGGGCAGAAGAGGATTCCACTCACACCTACGTCCTGCGGCTTGTCCGCAGGATCCAGTACGATACGCGCATTTCCAAAGATACATGAGTATATACCCATCGTCTTTCAAAAAAAGAAAATTCGCTTAATGGCTCACAGCACTTCTAACACTTGCTGTATCAAGTTCAGGCGTATCAGATGCTGCATCCCGAATTCTCTCTTCCTCATTTCTCCTTTGTAGAAAAGCTCTGGCATCGTCTCCCGACATCTTATTCAGGTCACTGTGTTCTTTTTCGGTTATATGACACACCTCAATACCATTCTGTTTAGCCAATTTCTTTAACTCTCGGTCAAGCAGAGGATTATCACAATTTCCAACAATAACAATTTGGTTGTCACCATTGGCTACAGCATAAGAGACTAAAGCCTCTGCTTGCTCCTGTGGGCTTAAACGCTCGAATTCGGGCGTAGTCTCAACTTCAATCTGTCCATTCTCCTCCTTTCCAACAGACTTTGCTCTAAAAACCGTCGTACCTTCAACTGTACTACCTGGTCGGGCAAAAAGAACTTCTTCACTGCCATTTTCCCCTTGATTAATATACAGTCTATGTCCCACATTTCCTATATTTTGCCGTTCTTGCAGTTTTTCCTGAAATCTGATATTCGCAGCCAGAATAGTCAGCGCTTCTTCGTACCGCTTCTTTTCCTCTTGGTTGACTGCACTCTTTAATCGCTGCTCGCATTCCTGATGCAGTTCACGCAAATTGCTCAATTCTGGCCCTGGATCCAATGGTTCCCATGGTTCCGACACACCCAGCAGCTCATAAGCTTCTTTTAATTTCATAAAAACTCCCCATACTCAAAAATACATTCTATAGATAAGAGAAATATTACCACAAAATAGCCAATTAATCAAAAATTACACTTTCTAGCCTTTTTCATTGCAGATTTTCAAATGATTAGCATGGGCAAAATCAAGAATGGAAGCATATAGCTCAGGGTCTGTTTGTTTAAGACTTGGGTCAATCAGAACACATTTATTTCCCTCTTCTGTAACCCCCGGTGTCAATAGAGGCGAATAATGGAGCTTCTGATCTTTGAAGGTAGCCAATTTTCCGCTCATTCGTTCTGCCCAATCACTGGGACGAAAAACCTTTCCTTGATCGGTTACACCTTCGATAATAACGGGTTTACTTTCTTTTATAGAAGACATATCATTTCCGATAACATTATTACCTTATAAAGTTCTTTATTGATGCACTTTTAACAAAATTATAGCAAATTTCATAGAAATTTGCTTTATTCCATGCTTTTTTTGTAGAATATATTTTATGAACAAAAACGCTGCCTTATCAAAAGAAGAAAAATCAGAACCTCTAAAACGAGGCATTTATCTATTACCTAACTTATTGACAACTGTCAGTCTGTTTACTGCCTTTTATTCCATCGTTTCAGCAATGAGCCATCACTTTGAAAAAGCTGTTATTGCCATTTTCCTTGGGATGATTACTGACGGCCTGGATGGGCGTGTTGCACGAATGACACATACCCAAACCGCTTTTGGAGCTGAATATGACAGCCTCTCCGATATGGTTACCTTTGGTGTGGCACCCGCTCTTCTAAGCTACAACTGGACTTTACATTACCTTGGAAAACCAGGCTGGCTTTTAGCATTCGTCTACACAGCCGCGGTAGCTCTTCGGTTAGCACGATTCAACACTCAGCTTGGCGTAGCCAATAAACGATACTTTCAGGGACTTGCCTGCCCTTCTGCTGCAGGCGTTATTGTAAGCCTTGTCTGGACTTCACAAAAATACTATCTCAATATTTTATCTGTTTTTCCCATTATCTTTGGCGTCATTATTTTTCTCGTCTCATTCTTAATGGTAAGTAACATACGTTATTACAGTTTCAAGGATTTTGACTTTAAAGGACGTGTCCCATTTCTTTATATTCTCATCAGCCTTCTACTGATTGTAGCTATTGCCTTTAACCCTTCTCTTGTCTTATTTTTAAGCTTTACAATTTACGCCTTTTCAGGCCCTGTACATACGTTGCTTCAACGCGTAAGGATTAAAGAATCACGCTCAAAGAATAGTGGCAATACTATTTAAATTTGTGCAAGGAGATATCCTCTTTCCTCTCAACACCCCTCCCCCCTGAGGTATCCCCTCATAGCATAATGGGTTTATTTTTACTGTTTTTTTGAGCGGCCTGTTGCTAGCATCGTGCATGAAAGAGAGCACCACTATTTTTCCTCTCCTCCTACTGAAAGAGCAGCATTGTTTCCTCTTCTCGAAAGCTGAGACGAAGTGAGCACTCTTTCCCCTCTCCTCCCGCCGAAGCGCAAGCGGAGGCGAGGTGGGAGAGGGTTAGGGTGAGGGGGTATCAATCATCGCCGCGAAGCGGCTCCTTAAATTTAAACGCCAATTGCCTTTAGGGCATGATATTGTTGATTTTGTTTGCATCGAGAAACGGCTTATTATCGAGTTAGATGGAGGGCAGCACCAAAACAATCAGGCCTATGATCACATCAGGATGCAATATTTTAATAGTATTGGATTTAAAGTCATCCGTTTTTGGAATCATGAAGTATGAGGTCAATTACCTGCCGTGATAGCGGTCATTGAGCATCATTTAAATGGTGTCGCTTCGCGACGATGATTGCTAACCCCCTCACCCTAACCCTCTCCCACCTCGCCTCCGCTTGCGCTTCGGCGGGGGGAGAGGGGAAACAATGCTGATCTCCTTCATGCACGATGCTAGCAACAGGCCGCTCAAAAAAACAGTAAAAATAATCCCCTTATGCTATGAGGGGATACCTCAGGGGTGAGGGGTAATCGATCTTTGAAAATAAACGGTTATACCCGAGTATTACTCAGACTCACCAAAGCGGCTATTAATTAGCGTCTTCAAATCCTCAAACATTTCTTTTTCATCTTCGCCTGAGATATGAAGCTCAAGCTCAGTTCCCTGGCTGGCTGCCAGCATCATGACGCCCATAATGCTTTTACCATTTGCCTGCTGATCATTTTTCAATACAAGGATATCACTGATATAGCGAGAAGTATGAGAAACAAATTTGGCTGCAGCACGTGCATGTAAACCCAGCTTATTGATAATTCTGATTTTTTCTTGAATCATTATTGATGATTTCCTGAACAATTAATAACACCGTCTTTCCCGCCGCTGATTGCTTTCTCTGCCAACGTATTTAAATCGAGACAAGCATAATTCATCACACGAATCAGCATTGGCAGGTTCAATCCTGCCACTACACGAATAGGACGGCTGCACGATTGCAAATTTGCCGCAATATTGCTTGGTGTTGAACCAAACAGATCCGTTAACACCAAAATACCCTGATCTTTATCCACCTTGGCAATCAGGTTTTTAAGTTTTAATATTAAAGCCTCGGGATCAGTACGGTAGTTTACCGTAATTACTGTTGTTGGCAAAGGCAATTCTCCCAGTGCTGTTTCCGCCGCATGAAGAAGGGCTGAACCAATTTCTTCATGTGTTATGATCAGCACATTGACTTTTACCTCTTTCATTTTTTATCTCTGTTCATAATTCATATCAGGCAATTGCTTGAAATCCTGTCTCCTTAAAAAATCATTGCCGGCATCATAGCCATCCTGAACAGTCAGATGATTTTTTACGGAAAATTCAACGAGGAGCGGCAGGTTGGTTCGTTCAGGCAATATTGGAATAGTAATTTCAGGAAAGGTTAAATCCAGTATATGTTGAAAATTTTTCAATCCCTGAAACCGATTAACTGCTTCAAATTCTAATTTCGTCATAGGAAGAAAATTCAGGATCAAATCCAGCGGCATCATTTTTTTTAAGGCGGCATCACCAAATAAACGGCGAATATTAAAAACGCCCAACCCCCGAATTTCAATAAAATCGCAAAGACTTTCAGGGCAGGTGCCTACAATACGATCTTCGGCTTTGCGCTCAAAAACAACAATATCATCAGCAACAAGAGAATGCCCGCGGTCAATCAAACCCAACGCTGTCTCACTTTTTCCAACACCGCTTGGCCCTTTTAACAAGACTCCCTTTCCACTAATTTCCATGAAAACACCGTGAATAACGCGCGTATTCACACTTGAAGCATTTATTTCTTGGGCATTCATTTGGGATATTGTCAGGTAAAAGAAAAATCCCTATTCTCGATGGTCTTTCATTTTTTCTTTATGTTTAACCAAAAGACGATCCAGCTTATCCATCAATCCATCAACAGCGCTGTAAAGGTCATCTGCTTCAGAACGAGCATGTAACTCGCTTTTGGGAACATGGACAGTAGCTTCAGCAATTTGCCTTAGTTTATCCACCTCAAATATCACATTGATAGATGTAATCTTATCAAAATGACGCAGCAGTTTTTCCAATTTACCCGTGGTAAATTCGCGCAATGCAGGCGTAACTTCCAGACCATGTCCAGTGAAGTTTATTTGCATAACAGCCTCCTTAAAAGGTTATTTAATTTTTCCTTCTTTAAACAAAACGTGCTTGCGTACTTTAGGATCGTATTTCATAAAGGCCAGTTTTTTATCTGGATTATTACGTTTATTTCTTGTTGTTGTGTAGTAATATCCTGTACCTGCTTCAGAAATCAACTTTATTTTTTCACGTGCACTTGATGCCATGATTTATTCACCCCTTAAATTTTTTCGCCGCGTTCGCGGATCTTTTCAAGCACTTTTGCAAGACCAAGTTTATCAATGATTCTCATGCCCTTAACACTGACTCTAAGCTTTACAAATTTACCTGTTGACTCATCCCAGAAACGATGTTCCTGCAGGTTAGGCAAAAATCTCCGTTTGGTTTTATTGTTAGCATGTGAAACCGAATGGCCGACAATAGGCCTTTTACCGGTCACTTGACACACTCTTGACATCGAAAATCTCCAAAATATAGATTAAAAATATACTATTTTGTAATTTAGCAGATCTGCACCTCAAAAGCAAGCTTAGCCCAATCTCTGAAGGCTAATCTGAATTTATCGCCTGCCTACGTCCGGCCGGCTTTGTCTTTGAGCCATTCTTTCCTTCCCAATACAATCTAATGCTGTTTGCGCCAAATTTTCAACTAACCGCCCTGTTTCTGTTTTTGGCCTTACCGAAAACAAGCGTATTTTACCTGTATCTGCGGTTTTGCTGCCTGTCCGTTCAACGCTGCTTGAATCACTACTGCCCTTTTGAGAGATTAAAGCGCTAAACAAACGCTTTGCCGCTTCACAAAAGCTATCGAACGCGGCACGAAATTTGGCACTTAAACGTCTAGGCTCATCTAATTTATCCCTATCAAAAATTTCTTTAAGTTTTGTTTGAATAAATACCGCTGGTTCCTTGTATCCTTGGTAATTCAGGAGCAATGTAGTTACCTCCTGGATACATTCCGCTGTCGCCGCTGCTTTAGAATAATGCCCGCGTTTGACCAAATCATCCGTCTGAATTAACAACCCCAGGACACATCTAGAATATTGTCCATAACTTCTCCTGAGAAGCTCCCCATTAATACCAGAGAGCTGCGTCGGGGTTCTATTCAACTCTAACAACCCTATTTGTTCCACACTGCTTACTAAATCCTGCATGCTTTTTCTATCTTTACCTGCGTGCAAAGAAAGTGCTTGCTCCTTAGCTTTCCAGCAGCTTACATAATTAGATATCTTGGTTTTCAGGCATTGCTCATTGCTTAAGCTTGCAATTTCGTGAACCACCTCATTATTCTCTTCTCCTATTGCTGAGAGAAGATCGAGAAATTTAGGATTTGATCTTGGCATAACAACTCTTCTTTGCAGTAAATTTAAGCTAATTTTCAGAACCATGATGACTTCAATCTGCAGCTTCATCAAAGTTCAGATTCCCACGCACCCCTGACTACTATTTCAGTTTCATCATAAAAACTGCACTATTAGTTTACAAATTGTAAATTTTAACACATATTCAACACCCAGTAAAGAATTTTTAAAATAATGGGTGTATTTTCCCTGGATTCGGTTTAGAATTTAAAAGGTTTTAAGTGTTAAATATGTTTTGACTCCTGAAACCAGATAACTCTCAAATAAACAAAACGAGGTATAACATGAAGAAAGTGATTTATTCGTTAATTGCCGGTCTTAGTTTGGTGGGTTCAAGTGCCGTAGCAGGACATAATCCGCCGCCTCCCCAAAATGCTGAAGTAATTGTCGTTGTTGCAGGACCTGGCGTTGACAGACTCAAACACATGGTAGAAAAGCTTGACTTGACACCTCAGCAAAAAGAAAAAATTCAGGGGATCCTTGCTTCCACTGATGCAAAATTAAAAAAAGGTCTGGATCAGGTTAGAACCAATAACAAACAATTACATGAGTTAACCGGCCCCAGCTATAACGCATCAAAAGTGGCTTCTTTGGCCGATGCTCAAGGTAAGTTATGTGCTGATGCCATTAAAACCCGGTTAGAAGCGCGTCATGAGATCTATGCACTTTTAACACCTGAACAACAGAAAAAACTTGAACAGTTCAAAGAAGAGAAAAAACGCGGAGTACTATAATTTCTCAAACTGAACTTAGAGTCAATGGGCGCTGATGCGCCCATTTTTTAACCCGTTAACATCCAAGTCCAATAAGTCCAATGCTTGCTATTTCATTCTTGTCAGGAATACTGATTGCTCTATATGGTTACAGAGCTTCGACTACTCTTCTTTATCTTTGCCTTGATCTTTTCATGCTGATTTTCCTTGCTATACCCAATATCTTTGGAAATGCAAGGTTATACCCGAGTATTTCAAAAGGGGACGAGAGGTATAGTCGGCATTTTTTTCCAATAACTGTAATCATCGTCTTACTGGCAGGTCATTGTTTGGGTACTTTGTGCTTATGTTACAGGCTTGCTCATTTACTCCCTAAAGACTTCGAAAATAAAATTTTGCTCGTCAAAGGTAATATTTCATCTGTTCCTGATAAACAAAAAGATTACAGCCAGTTTGCATTCACGATTGATACTATCAACGGGAAACAATTTTCAGGAAAAGTTTTGCTTTCCTGGTACAATTACCATCATTCTGAAACATATACTCAAGTTTCTTCGAAGTGTGAGGGCAGGATGCCCGTTTCTGAAAAAATTCCGTACTCCTCACACTCCACATCCCCATCTGCACATCCGCTTTGCGCCGGCCAGCGATGGCAATTGAAAGTGAAATTAAAAAGGCCTCGCGGATTTTCCAATCCAGGCAGTTTTGACTATGAAGGCTGGATGTTTGAACAGAACATTATTGCCAAAGGTTATGTTGTTGCGGATGCTTCCAATCAATTAGTAAACCAATCCTATTTTAATTACCCTATTGAACAATTTCGGGAAAAGCTTTTGCAATACTGGGAACCTTTCTATTCACAATGGCCTTTTCTAGGCGTTTTGCTCGGGTTAACCATTGGAATCACTTATCAAATCACGAATGAACAATGGCAAACTTTCATGAATACAGGAACAATTCATATCATTTCTATTTCAGGATTCCATATGAGCATGATGTCAGGAGCTGTTTTCTGGGTAATTAACTTCATTTGGCGCCGTATACCCCGTTTATGTATGCTATGTCCTGCCAAACGTGCTGCAGCAGCATTCGCTTTTTTCATGGCATTGTTTTACTCAGGATTAGCCGGCTTTTCAATCCCCACCCAACGCTCGCTTATTACAATCAGTGTTTTCATGGGCGCCCTATTTTTCCAGAAGAAAACACGGCCCTGGCAATGCTGGTCTCTTTCACTTATTGGTGTACTTATCCTGGATCCATTCGCTCCGTTAAATATCAGTTTTTGGCTATCATTCAGCGCTGTCGGCATTATTCTTTATTTACTGACTGAATCCGCTGTCGAACCAGCACTTTGGAAATGGATAAAATGGCAGATCCGTCTTTTTATTGGTTTAGTACCATTCAGCCTATTCTGGTTTAATCAAGTTTCCATAGGCAGTTTATGGTCCAACATGATAGCTATCCCAGTTGTTGGATTTATCACTTTACCTTCATCTATTCTGGCGATATTGCTCAGCATGGTTAACAGCACCACCTCCATCTGGCTTATGCACGCAAGCCACTGGTCTTTTTCCTTACTCTTTAACTACCTGGATTGGGTCAATCACCACAATTCAATGATCATTATCCATTCACTTAATGCTGCATGGATGCTGCTTCTTGGCCTTTTTGGCATTGTACTCCTTCTTGCCCCTAAAGGATGGCCCTGCCGCTGGTTAGGTCTGATATACTGGATCCCTTTATGCTTTCCTGGCGGACAGCACCCTAATTATGGTGAAGCTCAAATTGACCTGCTGGATGTAGGGCAAGGACTGGCAACTGTCGTTCAAACCCAGCATCACGTCCTGGTTTTTGATACAGGCCCCCGATTCAGTCCTTCTTTTGATACGGGAAAAGCCGTTGTTCTGCCTTACCTTAGAACAAAAAACATTAAATATCTGGATGCTTTGATTATCAGCCACAGTGATATTGATCATAGCGGCGGGCTCTATTCAGTGCTTTCAGGGATACCTGTTAAAAAAGTTTTTCTTAATGACAAACGCCTGCTGTCATCAGCCTCTCTTTGCTCTCCTGACGTGCATTGGCAATGGGACGGCGTTTCATTTCAATTTTTTACGCAGGGACTAAATCAATTTTCAGATACTAACAATACTTCCTGTGTGCTTAAAATCTCCACTAAGAAACACAGTGCACTGCTGCCAGGTGATTTGGAAAAAAAGGGAGAAAAAGTGCTGTTGTCCTACTATGGCGATAAACTCAAAGCCGATCTTTTAATTGCCGGCCATCATGGCAGTTTAACTTCATCGTCGCAGGATTGGATCAATAGAGCTGCACCCAAATACGTCCTATTTGCCACAGGTTATCTTAACCGTTATCATTTTCCCAATCCGGTTATTGTTCAGCGTTACACTACTTTTGGCACTTCCAGTTTTTCTACTGCTGATTGCGGTATGATTTCGTGGATTCTTACAAACACCGATGCGATTTCTTCACCATCCTGCTATCGCCTTATTCATCAGCATCCATGGTATTCGTAATAGACGCCCATAAAGAGCGTCTATTACCCATCGTCTTTCAAATATGAGAGATACATGAGCACACGAGGCAAGCTGCAACAAAGTACCATTTTGAAAGACGATGGTATAGGCTGCTAATCATGGTTGGATAGCAACTGTCTCACTCTGAACAACAGCAACAACAGGTGCAGGCACTCTAAAAAAGCGAACTTGAGATGGTAACTCAACAATACTGTCTTCCACTTTAACCTGCTGCTGACTATCAGAAAGCTGTAAACCTAGCGCCTCTATATCTTCTTCCGTCTTATCTAAAAGCGTCTCAAGCGGATGCTGTGTCAAAAAATCACGGAAGAAATACTCACGATTTACCTTATCAGCAACTGCTTTCAGACTATCCAATACTCGAGATAATGCAGCCGCCCCCTCACTGGTGAGTTCTTCTTCACCGCTTTTCAATAATGGCAACACTTGAGCAATGGTTAAATCATTCAAGAGTTGTTCAACTACAGGGTGGTCACCTATCTCTATGAAAGATGGATCTGCTGCCAGTTGGAATAAAAGTTCAGGCGATTCATTTGTTTTAACCATTGCATTTATGTATGTTATCAATACATGTCCACGATCATATTTTTCCACCAATTCCTTAACCTCTGAGGCTGTCCTCAAAGATATAATTTCTGCAAGTTGTTTTACGAGTTTCTTATTCCCCGTAATCAGCAACATACATTGCCAATCCTGAAGGCTGCTAATATCCGCCATGTTTAAGCCTTCTTTTGATTTGCAAAGAACCGCACCATACTGATTTAAGAGTGCGCACTGCGCATCAGTTAATGTTGATAGTATACCAATGGAAATTTCCCCTTCGGCTACCCTATCTTGAAGCTCAGCAAAATTATCTAAAAGCCCGCATTGTGTATTCGTTAATTTTAATAATTTGCCGATGACACCTGGTTCACACAATACTGCCTGCCGTGATATACCTGTCTGTTCAAGTGAGGCAAATCCAAGCAATTCTTGCAGACGAGTGCTCTGTTCAGGGGCAAGCACTGTAAATTCATCAAACCTTAGAAGTGCACAGAGCTCCTCATCTGTTAATAGATCTGCATTTCGCCGCAAAATGGAACACTGTCCAGCTCCTAATTTTTGCAGTTCCGCAGCGCTTATCTTGCCTTCTTCTAAAATCTTCACAAACCTTGGATAGGCTAACAACACCCAATGTTGTTCCTCAAAAGATTCAATGTCTCTTGAATGAATACGGCCGCCGCTAATCAGCCGCCCAATGTTTTCTCTGTGCGCAGCTGCTAACTCTGGACTCCGTTCACTCATATAATCCTGGCAACGCTGAAAACCAACATTGCTTTCCAACAAACGCTCACGATGGAATATTCGGTTAAATACTCTTACTAAACCAGATTCTTCCTGAAATTTGCCGCTGTTATGTTTACTACTGGATGTATCCGATGATGCTGAATCTGTCTCTGTTAAAGAATTACCGCTATTTTTCTTCTCCAGAACCCTCTTTTGTTGTCCAACCTCTTCTTGCGGTTTAGCTTCAACCGCCGCTTCTCCTCTTTGCACTGATGAAATATGGCGGTTAGTACCCCACAACGGAAGATTAACTCCAAAGACTTTCACGATAACACCTCTATTTATTATAATATTTTAATGGATTATATATACTATTTCTTAACAAAATCTTAAAGATACATAAAAAATCTGCTCAACATTTGCCTGTATTGTATCATAAAAAATTGAAAAATATGCTTTTATTTTGCCAAGATGACAAAATAACTTCTATTTTGTCATCTTTTGGCTGCTGCCTACCCATTTTTTCCTGGGTTAGTAGAGAACGGTACCTGGTTTAAATCTTGATGCGTACTGCTATTACCTCGCACACGATTTACTATTGAATCAAAAAACCCAGAACCAGAACGACCCGCTCCTCCCTGCGAAACTGCTGCTCCTCCAGATGAATTTGAAACTTCCTGCTCTGCATGCATATGAAGCTGTAAAAACTGAATACAATAACGTATTTTAACCTGGTTTGGCTGCGGCTGCAATTCTCGGCTTATGTCGTTGTCATCCGCCAGCACGACAACTCCCTCATCATGCTCAGGCACTGATAAGTTATGTAGCGAACGATGTTCGCCAGATTGAGCAGATTTAGTGCGGCTACTAACACCAGATCTGCCATTGGGTATAGGACGACCGCCAGTTTGAGGACTCAAACTGGTGCGGCTAGAAGTTCGTTGCATTGCCGTTCCATTATTTCCTGACGATTTTGTTAGTGCATCTGGACTCCTTATTGCCGCCGCAACCCCAGCTCGTGCACGAGCCTTTCTTTCTTGTGGAGTAAGATCATCATCATCTGAATCATCATCCGACAATACAACAGACGATGCCTGCAGCCTCGATACTTCTTCTGCCTTCGACTCATCTGCACCGACGGCAGGTAATCTAACAGCCAGTCTATAGCCTTCCTCCATTGTTTGTGCCACTTCTATTACTGATAATTCCTGCAGCACTTTTGATTCTGGATGAGAAGCCGCAAACCCATGCGCACGCAGGCAGTCTATTATACTTTGCTTGTGATGCGTCAGTTCAACAGGAGCCGTCAAAGGTAAACTAAAATTCAGAGGCCGTAAAACAACCTGATCGTCTTGGACATCGACCGTAAACACCCCCCCCTTCTTCAGTACTTCTCTAAGCGAATTACTCGTCACAGTCAATAATTTGCCAATTTCTAAGCAATCTTCATGACATCTTGACAAATCATCATCCAGAGTGCCCAACTCAGCATCAGACATTTGTTCTAAACGAGACATCCTATCTTCAAGATCTTGCCGCATCTGAAAACTCAACCACCTCTGAACCTTAGTTGCACTTAGCAGTTGATACTGCTCTCTCAAATATTGAATTCCATTCTCAGTATTTCTGAATCCACCTCGTGGTATTGAAAGTATCGAAAGATCTCCTCTGAGACTTGGAACCGCTTCCTTTTTATAGTTAAAACGATACATATACAGTACCTGATACAGTGTTCTCAATTGTTCAAGCGGCGAGAGGTGGGACAGATTTTCAAATACAATCTGGTTCTTGTCAGGATCATATTTTACCTGCAAACCCAAATTCTTCAATTGCCTCTCTGCAGGTAACTCTTCCAGTACCTTAGGCAGAAATTTAACCTCAACACAACGCAACAACGGCGATTCTGTTGGATGTACAACAACTACGACGTCTTTTGCATTTTCTATCATATCTGTTCGCTTTTTATATTCCTGCTCATAAATGGCTTGTGTTTGTGCCTTTTTTTCTTTTGCATTGCGCAGCGCATCTTTTTTCTCCTCAGGTACAATGCATGCTATCAGACTATTGAATTCTTCCTTCTGCCGCTCCACCTCTGTTTCTAAACGCTCTAACATAGACTTTAAATTACTCAACAGCTGTTTTTCCTCCATCTCGGTCTGTTTCTGGCGTGCATCTGATGTGCTAATAGCACTAATTTGTGCTTTTATCTCGGATATCTCTAATTTTTTACTGCTTAACGCTGCTTTTCGTTCCTCTACTTCATGAGCAACTTCTGAAGATCGGATAGCTTCTTCTATATCCTTTTCACAGTTACCCACTTCCTTCCGGATTTCGTTTAGCGCGCGCAATGCCTCCTCTTCTTCTTGAGGTAAATGCTTAGACATTTTTAAAGCCTGCAGCACTTGAACTTTTAATTCATCGTTTGTTTTTTTAACATCATCAGCATACATAACAATCTGATTTTGCAGGCCGCCCTCCGGCTCACCTTCTGTCCATCCAAATACTCGATAAAAATAGCTTGCTATCTCTTTCTTCTGTACATCTGAAATAGGCATATCCTCGGGCAGTGAAATATAAACTTTATTACCATACACAACTTCTCCCAAGCTTACTTGCGGCATTTGATCGTCATGCTCAGGAAAGGAATCCAATCCGCGCACTATCGTATCCTGGATACATGTTACAACTCTCTGCGCTAATGACTCTGTTTCTTTCTCTTCTATGGCACCTTCATTATCTTTTACTTTTTTATTATCATTATTGTATTGTGCAATGATTTGTTCATAAGACCCCTGGATTATAAATTGCCCCGGTTTTTCCATATTTTTTACTCTAAAACCGGCATTATGCAGAATCTTCAGTGATTTTCCTTCATTGGGTCTTCCTACCGTTGATACAGTCAATCGAAAGCGATCGACACGGTTTCCTCCTGTTGAAAATTCAACGTGCACAGGCACAGAAAGCAGCTCTGTTAAAGTTTGGGAGACAGCATCTTTTATAGTCTCAACAGCAGGCTGAAGCCCATTAACTTTTGCAACGTCGGGTATCGTGATTAGACTATTCAATTCCATTGGCAGTATCCTGCCAGGATTATCCCTTTTCCATTGTCTCACAATCGCTTGTTCTGCATTCTGTGCAATTCTTCCATATATGTCATCTATCACTTCAGTTCTCTCTGCTGCTGTAATTGATGGTGTAAAGGTCTGTTTCTGTAAAACGATACGCGTCCCGCTTCTGCTGCTAATAGAAGCCTCAGGAAAACCCATTTCCTGCAAGCGAGAAATCAGAGTGCCAGGCTCTTGACCAAATACAGCGATTTGATGTTCTACTGTTGTTATTTCTACAGGCACTTCTGCTCTGTCCTGCAAAATTGCCTGTTCTTCAGTATATTGATCACGATAATAAACGACCAAACTGCCTAATGCTGCAGAGAGACCATCGTGGTAATGGGCACTATTGTGACTCTTATCGAGGGGCTTGGCTGTCTCTACAATCTTTCGGACTTGGGCTGCCATATTATTCTCATCACATTCAAGAGTATAACTCTCCTGGCTTCTCAGTGATTCTGCTGACTCAGTACGCAAACGAGCACCCGCTCTTTGCAGCCGAAGCCTGCTCCACGTCCGTCCCAACACTCCAGGAGAAGCAACTCTTCCTGTCTCTTGTAAGTCATCAGACAAAACTGCAGAATGTTCACCTTCACTTGTGGAGAGAGACTGCCTGCTGCTGCTTGTTCTCCAAAGAAAACTAAAGGTTTGTCTTAGACTATGATTATTTTCTGAATTATTACCTTTCCTCGTCATTGCTATTCACCACTCAAAAATGTATTTAAAGTTAATAAAATTACTCAAATCCTGCAGCAGCCCTATTCCAACTGCGGAAGACAAGGCTGCATTTTCGCATGAAATTATTTTTTTGTCAAATAAAATAATTAATGAGCATAATTATCTAATAATGAACAATTCAAGAGGAAGAAATTGCAACAATCAGGTCTATACTCGTACTCTTTGAAAATGCTATGTTATACCCAAGTATTTCAAAAGGGGACGAGGCGGTCCGGCCCGTAGAGATCGATAATAGAAAAGACTTAAGACAAATGATTCTTGGAGTATCGATTATAAATCTTGGGAATCGAGAACGGTGTTATCCTTTAACCGTTACCGACAATTTTAGCCGCTATTTACTGGCAGTTGAAGGTTTATCCAGCATTTATCTCCGGGCTTTTCTGTTACCGATGTCTCAGTCATACAAAATTTAGGGGATGCTTCAGGGGGAGGGAGTGGAACATCTCACAAAATCCCCTCTCCTTAAAACCTCCCTTTTCCCCTCTCCCCTTGCGGGAGAGGGTGCCCGGAGGGCGGGTGAGGGGTTGTAATATAATAATTACCTTATTCGCCTTATCCTATACCCCTCACCGCCGCTTCGCGGCTGCCTCTCCCGCAAGGGGAGAGGCGACTCACAAAAGCGGCAGTCTCAAGGATTTTGAGTATATAACCCATCGTCTTTTAAAAATGCTACCTACCTGTTGCAGAAGGTAACGCTGCATCAACAGCTTGAACAGCAGGATCTTGAGCTGCTCTCCAAAAGCTGAAGATAGGTAAGCAACGAACCTCGCAAGCAACTTCTACTGCTGGTACACCGGCTGGCGGCACAATAGCTTCAGCTTGTTGACTATCAGAAAGCCGTAGAGCTAATTCTTCTATCTTTTCTTCATCTAACTCTAGAATTGTCTCAAGTGGATGCCGTGTCAAGAAATCACCGAAGAAATGCTCACGATTTACCTTATTGGCAACTGCTTCCAACCTATTCAATACATTAGGTAATTCCTCACATTCCTCTTCACTTAATTCCTTATTGGTTCGCAATAGCCCTAACACTTCACCAACAGATAGATTCTCATTATTCAACAAAGTCCCAATCACAGGGCTGTCATATATCTGTGAAAAAGGAGCCTCTGTTACCTGACTTAAAATCTCAGGCGATTCCTGTGTTCTAGCAATAGCCTCTATATAGGTTTGTAATAAGTGCTCTGGAGCGTATCTTTCTACAAAAGACTTTACTTCTTCGGCATCTTTTAAAGATATAATGTCTTTAATCGCACATGATCCTTCATCCAGCTGATCGAGTAACCCCATCCCTATTAGAGAACATTGCCAATCCTCAAGGCGTGCAATATTCTCGAAGCTTAATTTTTCTAACAACTCAAAGTCATCATTTTCCACAAGTATACGTACAAGCACGCACTGACTATTAGTCAGTTTTGATAGCTCATTAATTAAAACCTTTCCACTACTTACCATATGTTGAAGCCCATTACTGGACTCTAGAAGCACACATTGATCATCAGTCAATTTCGCCAGATCGTCAATGGAAAATTTGCCGCTATTCGTCATAGATTGAAGCTTAACATCGGATTGCAAAAGCAAACATTGTCTATTGGTCAATTTTAATAGTTCACTGACAGGAATGTCTCTTCCAGCCCTTGCCATCTGTGAAACAATCCTTCGCAAAAGAAAACATTGGCTGGATTCTAATGTCTGCAATTTCTTTGCACTTATTTCACCTTGTTTTAAAGCATTCTGGAAGATTGGTGAAAATGCCAACAATACCCAATGCCCAATCTCAAAAGATTGGATATTTTCTGCTGTAATGTAACCATTCGCGATAAGTTGCTCAATTTCTTGAGCAGCTCTTTCTATGACACTCATTTTTTCTAGCGATCCAGAAAATGCTGGTAACTGAATATACTCTTTCAGTTGATTAACGCCGTCATTTGCCCACAACAGGCGTTTCAGGTCAAGCATTTCGGCTTCACTCGGTACATGCAAGACTCGGCGGCTGCCGCGCTCACTCGCAGCATCCTCCTGGGACATATTCTCTGTCTTATCTGTCAAAGAGCCTTCACTACTCTTTTTCGATAGAACTTTGCCTTCAAGCTCCGAGGCATCTGATCCTCTATTATTAAATAGGTTTAAACCTAAAAATTTCACAATAACACCTCAATTTATTATAAAAATTATTTTGGATAATTATACATGCCATTTCTTAATGAAACCTTAGGCAATGGAAAAATCAACATGTACACATTGTATCACAAAAGTACCAAAAAGTTAACCTCTACCATATTCCAGTCTCTTTTAAAGAGACGAAACAATCCCTATTTCGTCATACTATTATTCACTATTTGCCACTCTTAGGTTGTTGAGATACAGGCGAATTATTTTCTGGCGTTCCCGAACCTGCTTGGGCATTACCATGATTTCCGAGCAATAAGTTTCTCATTGAACCAAATACAGATCTGGTTTTTTTCAAACTTCCCCCCACTTCCGGTGATTTTGTCTCGGAGGCTGCGCTAAGACTGCTAGAATTCAGCTGTTCGCTAGAAAGTGATAACGATAATGCCGGTTCCAATCCATTACTTGCAGCAACATGCAGGTCTGGAAACTGAAGAGTATAAGATACGGAGCAAACCTGTGCAGGATTCAATGACGCTGCTCCCAGGGTTGCATCCACATTGTTCTCATCCACAACAACCACCGCATTCTCAGGCACGACCTCACTCAGCAGAGAACTACGATGCTCACTAGAGTACTTACTACTAGACTGAGGACGACCACTACTCAATCTACCCTGACTAGAAGTCCGAGACAAATTTTTGGCTGCTTGCTGTTGTTTCTTTGCCTGAGAAAAGGTTAGTCGCTGTTTCCTCACTGGCGCCGCCGCTTGCGCAGCACTATCCAGATTATTGGCAGCTACCACTTCCTGTTTCGTGTCATCAGCCTGTTTCGACTCGATCACACCGGCAACAGGTAATGCAGCAACCCGTTTATAGCCTTCCTCAACTGTTTGCGTTACTTCTATTATTGGTAACTTTGCCTTTCCATTCGATTCTGGGCTAGAAGCTGCAACCCCATGTGCACGTAGATGAGCTATTACATTTTCCTTATGTGCCAGAGCAAGAAACTCCTCCGTTTCGACAAGCGTGTCTTGCGCTTGCGCCTCTAGTACCGCAGGCACAAATCTAATCTGAACACAATGAAACGATGATTCTGTTGTCTCTACAGTAACAAGGTTGCGTGCTCGTTCTATTGCGTGTATTCGATTTTGCTTTGCCTGTAGAAGCTTGTCCTTTGCATCATCATGTGCTGTTATTGCATTTTTTAGCTCGACTTGTTCCTTCGGATCTATGATCTGGCCTATCAAGTCATCTAATGTTTTCTGCTGAGCCGTCTCCATTTGTTGCAATCTGGATAATTCAGCAGCTCTTGATAATACTTTTTCTGCTTCTACCTTGTCTTTTTCTGATGGTGCAACACCTATTAGGATTCTTGTAGCTCGTAATGCTTCTTTCGCTGCTTCAATAGCTTCTTTCAATGTTGACTTTTCAATTTTTGATTCCATCGCAATTGACTTGATTCTCACTTCCTCTGCTAATCTATTAATCCTGTCTAATGTCTGCTTTTCTTCTTGAGTTAATTGCGCAGGCACCTGACCTTTTAAAGCGTTCAGTACGTCATATTTCAACTTATCACTGAATTGTATGGGATAATCAGCATACATAGCAACTTGATTTGTTGCACCAGTTTCTTCTTTTCTCCACCCAAATTTCCCACAAAAATAATTTTCTATCTCCCCTTTCTGTGCAGGAGAAACAGACAGTTCTTCAGGTAAAGTAATACAAACTCTCGTACTGCGCCCAACTTCCCTCAAGCTTACTTGCGGCCTTTCATTCTCCGGAACAGACGGCAATTCACGTTGTATGATTTGTCTGATACATTGCACTGCACTTTCTGCCGTTCCTTTCTCTTCTGCAGTATCTTCAGAACCTTTTACTTCTTGATCATAATTTTGATATAGCTCCTGAATTTGTTCGTAAGATCCCTGGATTATAAACTGCCCCGGCTTCCCCATATCCTTTACTTTAAAATCAGCCCTGCCAAGAACACCCAATATTTTGGTTTCATGAGGTCTCAACGCTGTTGATACACGCAGTTGGAACTGATCGACACGGTTTCCCAGCAATAATCTAGCACGCACAGGCACCTCAAGCAAACCTGTTAAACTTTGGGAGACAGCTGCTTCCATAGCCTCAGCAGTAGGCTGCAGCTCATTAACTTTTGCAACGTCGGGAATCGCGATTGGTCTATTTTCTAACTGTATTGGCAAACTGCCACCAACATGTTCGCTTCTCCATTGCCCCACAACAGCTTGTTCTGCCTTTTGGGCAATGGATGTATATACCCCTTGCAGAGCGTTATTTATCTCTATTGGTCTAACCGGAGGCACAAAAGTCTGTATCTCTAAAACAATACGTGTCCCGCTTCTGCTGCTAACGGAAGCCTCAGAGAAACCCATTCCATGCAAGCGAGAAACCAGCCTGCTAGATTCTTGACCAAATACAGCAATTTGATGTTCTACTTTTGTTACTTCTACAGACTCTTCTGCTCCATCCTGCGAAATTACCTGTTCTTCAGTGTATTGATCACGATAATAGACAACCAAACTGCCTAATGCAGCAGAAAGACCAGTGTGATAATGAGCACTATTGTGTCCAACATTGTGAGGGATGGGCTGAGCTGTCTCTACAATCTTTCGGACTTGAGCTGCCACATTATTCTGATCAACTTCACCAACCAGACCTTCCTCACTTTCTGTTGATTCTTGAGACTCAGTACGCGTACGAGAACCTGCGGACATAGGTCGTCCTAAGAAGTTCGTACTCCACGTCCTCATCCTTGTCCTTGATTGTGAGCCATCAGGCAACACAGAAGGTTCGCCTTCACTTACGATCGACTGCCTGCTGCTTGGCCGTGACAACGGATTGCTGCCTGTCACTATTAAATCAGAATCAGGAATTGAGACTTGTTGCTCACCTTTAACTTCTGGATTAGGAGTATTATTACTATTACTTTGTGTACTATTTTTCCTAAACATTGCTATTCACCACTCAAATTTAAAATTAATAAAATTACTCAAATCCGGCAGCAGTCCTATTACAGCCGCATAATACAAGGCTGAATTTTTGCATGAAATTATTTTTTTGTCAAACAAAATAATTAATGATCATAATTGTCTAATAATGAACAATTCAAGAGGAAGAAATTGCAACAATCAGGTCTATACTCGTACTCTTTGAAAATGCTGCTTTTGTGAATCGCCTCTCCCGCAAGAGGAGAGGGGAAAAGAAGATTTCGGGCACCCTCTCCCTCAAGGGAAGAGGGCAAAATAGGAGGCATTCTCAAGTAACTTGGGTATAGTCAATAAGGAAACGTTAGGTTAGCAAGCAACAGCAGCCGGTGAAAAGAGCGCTTATCCATATTATCTTCAAAAAGCAAAAGCGTTTTAGGCTTCTTTCCATTCAACCGGATTAAGAGTATTTTGGTATACAGAACGATAATATTGCTGACAACGGCGCAGTATTTCTCACCTTGTTGAAATTGTATTTCGCATTGTTTGGTGCAATCATCATAGCGAAACTCCGTGATTTTATGTTTCAAAAGCATACCGAAACAGGATAAGGCAGAAAGCAGCGCTGCTTTCCAGCAGATAGTTATGGAAGCCCAAAGAACTGACAGAGCCGCTACGGTATAAAGACCAATAAAGATAGCACGTGCCATTTTAGATGGACGGAGCAGCGTGGTGATGTTGAATAATGCGGACAATTTGCAATAACTCCTCGTTTTCCGGTTGGTCATGCCCCATAATCCATGTATAAATTTCCGGATCAGAACATTTTAACAGGCATTGGAAAGCTGTTTTTTCTTGTTCATTCAAGCTGATATAAACATTTTTAACAAAAGCATTCAAGATTAAATCAAGCTCTAACATTCCGCGCCGGCATTGCCAAAGCAGCCTAGGTAACTCGTTTTCCAGAATATCCATTATCTATCACTCTCCAGGAGTGATGACATTCTCGAAGCTGAACGCCAACACTGCTGCTCATAACGCAGCCGCTCAGTCGAAATAATCATTTTAAGCTGATTTAAACAGTCTTCAAAAACATCATTAAATACAATGAAATCAAACTCGCCGCAATGCAATATTTCGTTACGCGCTTTTTGCATGCGGCGCTCAATCGTTGCTGCATCATCTTGCGCTCGTGTCCTTAAACGTCTTTCCAAAACCTCATAAGAAGGCGGCAGAATAAAAATACTCACAACCTCTGAAAATTGACGCCTGACTTGCTGAGCACCCTGCCAATCAATTTCTAAAATCACATCCAATCCTTCTTCCAGAGGTTTTTGGATCTGTTCTCTCGATGTACCGTATAAAGCATCAAAAACAGTTGCATATTCAACAAACTGATGCTCCTGGATCATCATTTCAAACTCTTGCGTCGTAATAAAATAATAATGTTCTCCATGAATTTCTGCAGGCCGAGGCGGTCTTGTAGTATGTGAAATAGATAATTTTAACTGGGCATCATCTTCTAACAGCCGGTTAACAAGACTCGTTTTTCCTCCTCCAGACGGTGCCGCTATAATAAATAAAAGACCTTTTTTCTGTTTCATACGTTTTATTTCTAAAAATTATTCAATATTCTGAACCTGTTCGCGGATTTGTTCAATACAGATTTTCAACTCAACAGCACTTTGACTCATTTTGGCATCATTTACCTTGGCACTGAGTGTATTGGCTTCGCGATTGAGCTCCTGCAAAAGAAAATCCAGCCGCCTGCCGACTGCTCCGCCCTGGCGCAGCTGATCGTACATTTCATTCAAGTGAATCTCCAAACGTTCTAATTCTTCCGAAACATCCATTTTCTGAGCCAGTAAAACCATCTCCTGTTCAAGCCTTAACGGATCGCACTCCAGAGCAAGCTGACGAAATTTCTCTTTCCATTTTTCGCGTTTTTGTGTAAGGTTTTGCTCCTGTGCAGACTGAAGCTTTCTTCGCTCTTCAACCATACACTCCAAACGTTCCTCTATTAACTGCCTCAAAGCCTCTCCTTCGCGCGCTCTCTGCAAAATCAATATCTGCATTACCTCCTCAAAACTGCTTTTGACATTTTCAAAAGCTGGCGACCAATCCGTCTCGCTCTCCTGACAAGCTCCAGGCCACCGCAAAATTTCCATGGTTGAAGGCTGTAATAAAGCATTATTCTGTTGACAAATTTGCTCACAGCAATTCAACAAAGACTGTACAACTAAGGGATTTAAAGTTAATGACGGCAATGCAGCAGCATTAGGACGAAAATACAGATAGCAGTCTACCTTTCCCCGCTGTATTTTTTGAGCCGCTCTTTCTCTTAACTGACTCTCAAGTAAACGAAATCCTTCAGGCAGCTTAAAGGACAAATCCAAAAACCGATGATTAACACTCCTTACTTCCCAGACAAGCGTACCTAAACCATCTTCAACCTGTTTTCGCGCAAATGCAGTCATACTTCGCAGCATTATTAACTATCCTTCTCAAAAAACAGTATGTCTATCATCAGCAAAACCATACCAATACATACAGCACTATCCGCCGCGTTAAATATGGGCCAATGATAGTGTTTCCAGTGAAAATCCAGAAAATCCACCACGTAACCTAGCCGCGCACGATCAATTAAATTGCCGATAGCACCTCCCAACACCAAACTTAAAGCAAGAGGTTTTATCCAGCCTTCTTCTTTAAGGCGAACTAACCACACCAATACAAAAAAACTAATGGTTGTATTGACACACATAAAAAATAGGCCTTGCCAGCCTGAAGCAGAATCGAGAAAGCTAAACGCAGCGCCAGTGTTTCTGGCTAATGTCAGGTTCAATATATCAAGCAATTTTACGGGTTCATACAGCAGCAAAGCGTTCTGCGCCCAGTATTTTGAACCCTGATCCACCAATATGACAACAAGACTTATTAATAAATAAGGGGCTTTACTCTTCATGCGAAACAACGTTTCTCGCCTTCTGTCGTAATGTTTTCAATGCAGCGGAAACAAATATCAGGATATTGTTCATTCTTCCCCACTTCATCGCTTCTATGCCAGCAGCGTGCGCATTTGGGATCCTCTAAGGTCTGTATTTCCAAATAAAGGTTATCTGCATTTTCCACTAACAGCGCCCTGGATGTTTTCTCGTTTAAATTTTTCACTTCGGCTTTGGAGGTTAATAATAGAAAACGTAACTCATTACCAAAAGTTTCCAATTTTCTTTTTTCCGTTTCATCGGCATAAAACATAACTCGAGCTTCAAGACTTGAACCTATTTTCCCCTCAGTACGTCTCACTTCAAGTTCTTTATTAACACTCTCACGAACCTGGATTACCCATTCCCAATCATGTTTTAGTGCTGCCTTTGATAATTCTGCCGCCTTTAAAAACTGTGGATGCTGATACCATTCCAGGAGAAACACAGAATCTTCTTTGTCTTCTGAAAGTTTCGGCAGATATTGCCATATTTCTTCAGCCGTATAACTCAAAATCGGCGCGAGCCAGCGCACCAACGCGGAGATAATATGATACATAGCTGTCTGGCAGGAACGGCGGGCAAAACTATTTTTGTGCGTCGTATATTGCCTGTCCTTAATAATATCCAGATAAAAACCGCCTAATTCCACAGCACAGAAGTGGTGTATTTTCTGGTAAATAACATGAAACTGAAAAGCATCATAAGCGGCAACAATTTCAGATTGCAGCTCAGCTGTTTTTAATATCATCCATTGATCCAATGCAACAAGGTCTTGCGTCGGCAAAAGGTGGGCTTCAGGATCAAAATCAAATAAATTCGCCAGCAAAAACCTTGCTGTATTACGAATACGGCGATAAGCATCGCCAACACGTTTAAAAATTTCATCCGAGAGTGTCAATTCCGTGCGGTAATCGCTGGAAGCCACCCAAAGCCGTAACACATCTGCACCAGAGTGCTTAATCAGCTCATCCGGCGTGATATAGTTGCCGCGGGATTTTGACATCTTTCTCCCGTCAGCATCCACCGTAAATCCATGGGTCAAGACCGTTTTAAACGGTGCATTGTCATTAAGCATCATCGCCGTTGTTAAAGAAGAATTAAACCATCCGCGATATTGATCCGACCCTTCCAGGTAAACATCAGCCGGATAATGCAATGCTGGATTTTTTTTCAATACACACGCATGCGTTACACCTGAATCAAACCAGACATCAAGCGTATCCTGCACCTTTTCATAGTGTGCGGCTTCTTCACCTAAATCTTCTTTTGGATCCCACTCGAACCACGCTTCGATCCCGGACTGTTCAATGCGTTTGGCCATCTTTTCGATCAATTGATCCATTTGGGGGTGGATTTCCCCTGTTTCTTTATGGATCAACAAAGTCATGGGCGTACCCCAAGCTCTTTGCCGCGAAATACACCAATCAGGCCGATGCTCAAACATTTTCACCATACGCGCTTTTCCCCACTCCGGAATCCAATTTACCTCATGGTTAATCCCATCCAGGATGCGCTCCCTTAATTCTGCTTTATCAAACGTCAAAAACCATTGTGCTGTTGCCCTAAAAATGACCGGCGTTTTATGACGCCAGCAATGCGGGTAACTATGTTCAATTTTTTCCGAATGCAGTAAAACACTTTTCTCTGTCAGCATGGCTAAAATCTGCGGCTCAACTTTAAACACATGAATATTGGCCAAATCTTTTACTGCACCAGCATAGCAGCCATTACCCAGGACAGGATTATCAACCGGCAATCCATATTGCCTACCGATGACATAATCATCCGGGCCATGAGCAGGTGCCGTATGAACAGCTCCCGTACCAGCATCAACAGTAACATGCCCGCCCAAAACAACAGGGACTGTTTTATCGTAAAAAGGATGAACAAGTCTCAGCCCTTCCAACACTTTGCCGCTAATTTCTCTCTGAACGCGGTAATCTTCTACGCCATAGCGCATCATGACCGTTTCAACTAATCCGCTTGCAATAATTAAATCCTTATCACCCGCATGCACCACAGCATAGGCAATATCCGGATTTAAGGCGACAGCTTCATTTGCTGGAAGCGTCCAGGCTGTTGTTGTCCAAATAGGAATACCAAAGTCATGAACAGAGGTAACACCGCATAATTCTGCGGCTTTGTCCTTATCAGCAAAACGAAATAGCACATCAATCGCCATTGATGCTTTGTTTTCATATTCTACTTCAGCTTCAGCCAGTGCAGACTGGCAATCCATACACCAGTGAACCGGTTTAAGACCGCGAACCAGGCAGCCCTTGCTCAATATTTTGCCCAGAGTACGGATAATGTCGGCTTCATATTGGAAATCCATCGTGCAATAAGGGTGCTCCCAATCACCTAACACACCGAGCCTTTTAAACTCATTGCGCTGAATATCCATCTGCTCCTTGGCATATTCCCGGCATTTTTCCCGAAACTCCTTAGCCGATATTTTATGCCCTGCCTTTCCCCATTTCTTTTCAACATTCAATTCAATCGGCAGCCCATGACAATCCCAGCCTGGAACGTATGGTGCATCCATTCCGCCTAATGAGCGGGATTTCACAATAATATCTTTCAGAATTTTATTCAACGCATGGCCGCTATGAATATGGCCGTTAGCATAAGGCGGGCCATCATGAAGGACAAACTTGGGCTTACTGGAACGTTTTTTTCGTAATTGCCCATAAAGTTTCTTCTCTTCCCATGTTTTTAACAAAATTGGTTCACGCTGAGCCAAATTGGCTTTCATCGGAAAATCCGTTTGCGGCAAATTCAAGGTTTCTTTGTAAGGATGCTTATCTTCAGCCATAATGCTGCTTCTCGGTTAATTGTTGATATAAATTTTCCATTCTAACACGACAAAAATTGACATTCCAGCACAAACTGTATAACGAATTGCCTTAAAAACAGGTCCGTTTTTATAGACTCAGTACACTCTACAACTCTGCCGTTACAAAGAGCACGAGTATATACCCGCTATCTCTGAAAATGCGATTCTCCTGTAAAATTTTGCAGAAATACTTGCACTTTTTTTTAAATCAGTTATTATTACTGCTCTTTTTACACCAAGGGCCGTTAGCTCAGTCGGTAGAGCAGTGGGCTTTTAACCCATGTGTCATAGGTTCAAATCCTATACGGCCCACCATTTCATCCTTCAATCAATTTTTTAGCGCCCGTAGCTCAGTTGGATAGAGTACTTGGCTTCGAACCAAGGTGTCGGGAGTTCGAATCTCTCCGGGCGCGCCATTATCCCATCTGAAACCGGCTGTCTGCCAATCGGTAGAGCGGTTTCCAGAGCAAACAATTAAAAGCCAAAACTAAAAGACACATCATCGCGGTTCCCAATGCAACACGCGTAAACTCTCCTGTCAAGGTATAGGCATGAATATAGGCTCCCAGCCCTTCTGCTTTTAAGGTTGTATTCCCCCAGCTGACCCATTCAGCAACAATGCTGGCGTTCCACGCACCGCCTGCAGCAGTAATGGCTCCTGTAATGTAATAAGGGAAAATTGCCGGAAATCCTAACCGCTTCCACCATTGCCAGCCTTTCATACCGAGATTCTCAGCAGCCTCCCAAAGCTCCGAAGGAATTTGGGAAGCACCGGCAATCACATTGAATAAGATATACCATTGTGTCCCCAGGATTAACAGGGGACTTAACCAGATATTCACATTCAATTTAAATGTTACGATCGTTATAACAACGGCAGGGTAAATCAGGTTTGCCGGAAAAGCTGCACAAAACTGGATGAAAGGCTGCATAAAAGATGTCCAGCGCGGCCTGACCCCAATCCACACACCCACAGGGATCCAAATCACCGAACAAAGGATAATCAAGATAATGATCCTTAACGAAGTTAACAACCCTAAAAAAAACACATGTATAATTTCAGGAAGCGAAACCATATTCAGAAAAAAACGTAATGAGATGAAAAGGAAACTTCCAAACGCCGCCGCACTAAAAACCCATCCCAAAACGCGCCGCCATGGAAAAGAAACACTTTGAGTTTCATCCTTGAATTGAGGCCATCTTTCATGAATCCAAATAAACATGCGAACATTAATCCAACGATCTGCCAGCACGCTGCCCATATCACTCGCATAACGCAAAAAGCGCGTTTTTCTTAATAAATCAAATACCCATGAAGTATAGACCTGTTCGCCTGGAACTCTTTCTACCTTAAACTTTTCAGACCATTTCATTAAAGGTCGAAATAATAATTGATCATAAAGTAAGATGACAACCAACATGGTCAGAATGGCATAAACTACCGCTGTTTTATCCGACTGCTCAATAGCGACTGCAATATAGGACCCCACTCCAGGCAACCGGATAGATTGGTTGGAAACAGAAATAGCCTCTGACAGAACAACGAAAAACCAGCTTGCTGAAATGGATACCATAATATTCCACAACAAGCTTGATAAAGAAAATGGCACCTCAATACGCCAAAACTTCTGCCAGGCAGACAACTGGAAAACATACGCTGCATCTTCCAAATCTCTTGGCACCATTTTTAAAGACTGATAAAAACCAAACGCCATGTTCCACACTTGCGCTGTAAAAATAGCAAAGATGGAGGCGCATTCCGGCCCTAGCAAACTGCCTGGGAAAAGACGGATAAAACCCACAATGGTAACAGACAGAAAACTTAAAACAGGAACGGACTGAAGAATATCCATTGCAGGAATAATCCATTGCTCAGCACGCTTATTCTTGGCTGCAAGCGTCCCTACAGTAAACGTAAAAACTAAAGAAAAAAAAAGGGCAATAAACATACGAAGCACTGTCATCAGTGCATAACGCGGCAGATAACTGGGATCCAGAGAAATTGGCAGCTCTTCTCCAATCTGATAAGGAGAAGCCATCTGACTTGCTCCCCAGGCCAAACCAAAAAATATCGCCAGCACAGAAAAAAGCGCAATCAGATCCCATTGATTTAACCGTCTCTGACTTTGATTTTGCTGCGCTGAATAGTATTGAATCCCAGCCAATTCACCTACCCTCGACGTAAATGCGGAAAAAGGATCACATCACGTATGGAAGGCGAATTAGTAAAAAACATCGCAAGCCTGTCAATACCCACACCCTCACCAGCCGTCGGAGGCAGACCATATTCCAACGCTTCAATATAATCCGCATCATAGTGCATTGCTTCAAAATCGCCTGCATCTTTCGCTGCCGCCTGTTTCAGGAAACGCTCTGACTGATCTTCCGGATCGTTCAATTCAGAAAAACCATTCGCCATTTCACGTCCTGCAATAAAAAACTCAAAGCGATCGGTAATGAAAGGATCCTGTTCATTGCAGCGCGCCAAAGGCGATACTTCCGTTGGATAAGCTGTAATAAACGTTGGCTGAAATAACTGATGCTCAGCTGTTTTCTCAAAAATTTCAATCTGAATCTTGCCCAATCCGTATTCCGGCTTGATTTCAATACCCAACTTTTCAGCAACAGCTTTTGCTTTTTGCATGTCATCCAGCATAGCTTCTGTAATATCCGGATTATAATGCAGAATGGCTTCTTTTACTGTCCAATGCTGAAAAGGCTTCTCAAGATCAATGACCTGTCCCTGATACTCAATTTTTGCCGTACCCAAAACTTCATTGGCCAAAAACCGCATCATTTCTTCAGTAAAAGTCATCAAATCACGATAATCCGCATAAGCCTGATAAAACTCCAGCATGGTAAATTCGGGGTTATGCCGTGTGGATACACCTTCATTCCTGAAGTTGCGGTTAATCTCAAATACACGCTCAAAACCGCCAACAACCAAACGTTTTAAATAAAGTTCCGGCGCAATACGCAAATACATATCCATATCCAGACTATTATGGTGCGTTACAAAAGGACGGGCTAGAGCGCCCCCTGGAATAGGGTGCATCATGGGTGTTTCCGCCTCAACGTAACGGTGTTTCAGCATAAATTGACGAATTGCCTCAATCATTTTGAAACGAACAAGAAACGTTTTTCGCGCTTCTTCATTGACAATCAAATCCAGATAACGCTGACGATAACGCGTTTCAATATCTGTCAAACCATGAAATTTATCAGGCAAAGGCCGCAGTGCTTTCGTCAAAAGCCGGATTTTCTCAACATGAATCGTCAATTCACCTGTTTTTGTTTTAAATAAAAAACCTTCCGCCCCGACAATATCACCCAGATCCCATTTCTTGAAAGCTTCGTAAACAGCCTCAGAAACATCTTCCTGGCGAACATACAATTGAATACGTCCCGTCATATCCTGGATATGCGTAAAGCTCGCCTTTCCCATTAAACGCCGAAGCACCATACGGCCGGCAACTGAAACCCTTTTACGCGATACTTCCAGCTCTTCTTTTGACAACTTATCATATTGGCTCAACAAATCTTCTGCAAAACTGTCCCGCCGAAAATCATTGGGAAAAGCCTGCCCCTGTTCGCGTAATTTATCTAATTTTTCCTTCCGAATCGCAATGACTTCTGCCTCGTTAACGGCTTCTCCGGTTTCCATCAGCGGCTGTTCTGGTTTTTGTGTCATAATATCTTGTCTCAGTTATTAATAATTATACTTAATGTTATTTCGTACCTTTCCGACTTTGCACTTATTTCAAATTTATTGTCTCTCCTCTACAAGGTTTCAATGATGATTCCAGCGTAGAGACTATTCCAGAGACATAATGGCATCTATTTCTATTTCAGCACCTTTAGGCAATGCTGCTACGCCGATGGCAGCCCGCGCAGGATAAGGCAGCGAAAATAGTTCTGCCATCACTTCATTTACCACCGGAAAATGCACAAGGTTAGTCAGATAAACGTTTAATTTAACAATATCATCCAGCGTTCCTCCCGCTGCCCGACATACAACGGACAAATTCTTGAAAACCTGCTTTATCTGCGCATGAATATCGCCTTCAATAAGCTGCATGGTTTCAGGATCAAAAGCCAGCTGACCTGATATATAAACAGTTTTGCCTACAGCTACAGCCTGAGAATACATACCAATAGACTGAGGCGCATTCGCCGCATGTATCATTTTTTTACGATTTATCTGACTCATAAACTACCTTAATAAAAACTGGTTAAAACCAAGTACACTCTACACATTTTATACTTGTCAACGATCATCTGGCAAGGTTCTTTTCAACGAATTAATACGTACAGAGCAATTTATTTGACAAACTATCTAACCTTCATGAATAATGCGCCAACATTCTATTAAAACTTCTGGAGTATTATCATGATGATAGGGAATGACGAACAAGTTTTAGCATACAACTTAGAGAAATTTAAACAATTTTTGGCAGGGCATACCTTGCAACAACTGGCAGGTAAGTCTGGTGTGCTTGTATTAGGTGAAATGGGCGTAGGAAAGAGTACAACCATATCCATTCAATTGGGCGCCATATGGGAAAGAAGGTTGAGTGATGAAAATCGGCCGTTCTATGCCCTGGTCTCATCAGAAACTTACACGCCAAAAACCTCATCAGGTGTAACCTCAACAACACTTAACATTCATGCCTATCCTGATCCGAAAAGTAACCTTCTATATATTGATACAGCTGGATTAAATGAGAATCGTGGAAAAGAAGAAGAATTGTGGACAGGCAATAATCTCGATCTGCTATTTTCCGTAGTCAATGAATTTAAATCCATCGTTGTTGTGATAGACTACGGAAAAACCTTTTCTGGCAGAGACGAGGGGATACAAAACTTAGTTAAAATTTTATCCCGCGTTACCATGAATAATGAAAGTTTTTATGACAGTATGGTTTTTGTCATAACGAATGGTTATGAACTTGGAAACAAAATCAGTATTAATGGGATTACAGCGAAAGCCAATGGTATGATAGCCGAGTTCAAAAATCGCGAAATAGAGCTGATTAGAACCTTAAACAACCGTTACCCTGCTGCTGAGCATTTAGTCAATATGAATATATTACCAGTGCCAGATTTGTTTGTACGGCCTCATTTTAATCCTGAAGCCGTGCCAGAAGAAGACTTGAAAAACCTTGAGACACTTCAAAATGCTCAAAAACTCTTAAAGGCAATTACAGCAAATAGGGGGCAAGGAATTGTTCTTAGTTATCCCGATAATCAAGAAGCATGTCAACGTATCAGACAAGAGTTATTGGAAAAAATACAACATACTCCTGCGATGCGACGCGAAACGCTTCAGAGAATAAGAGGAAATCAGATCATAGACACTCGTTTATTGTTTTTGAATGTATTGTCTTCTCTAGCTTCAAAATTTCAACCGAAGTTGTCAGAGAATAGAGCATTATTAAGAAATATAGTTAATTACTGCCAAAAAGAAAGAGCCTTGCTCGACTCTATTAACCGCAATTGGGAAGTGGTTAAAAGAAACCTTACGAATCAGAAAGGACGAGAAATCCGAACAAGACAAGACTCTATTAATCAACAGAATAGCGAAATTGAAAGGCTTAAAAGTTCAACGAACCTGACAGTATTGGAAGAACATCATATCCTCAAAGAAAGAAAAGGCGGCTTCTTTGCAGCATTGAATTATTTGATGGGCCAATCAAAAGCAAATGCAAACTATGAATATACAGGACAAACTTTTGTGAGTTATCATGTGAGCAGCACTTCCGATTTTGAGTACATAGAACACTTATCAGATCCTAACAAAGGAAAACTCCAACTGGAATTTATATCACACAATGGTTTTGACCTGAATTTGAAAGTGATAATAAACGTATATGAGAAAGACTTACCCGCAACAAAAGAACGTATTCGTCTCATCAAACAAGAGAAAGAAATCAGTGAAAATCAGCTTGATAGGCTTGAAACTTTAAAGACTGAAATAGAGTCTGTAGAAAATCAGCAGCAGCTATATGATGTTGTTACAAGAGATAATAGTGACTTGCAAACACAGTTGGGAGGACAGCTGAATTCATTTAATAGCGAACTGGAAAATACACATGCCACAGAATGGCACGCCGTGAAAGGACTGGAATCACTGTTTATTTTGTTTCGTGATTTAGATCTGCTTCATCCCGAATTATCAATGGCAAACTGTGATACGATAAATGATTTCTTGGCATCCTGTGCAACAATTAATACAGCACTCGAAGATCCTTATGTAAAAATATTATTACAAAATAGGCAGAACACCGTTTTATATGATTACAAACCGTTTAATCCAGAAATCGTCGAACCTGTCATCAGACACACTATTTTAAGTAGCATTGTGAATAATTTGCAAGTTCCATTCAACATCATCAGCTCACAGAACGCTCATTTTTTCCAGGAACATCAATTTGAGCTGGGTTGCTGCATCGCATTACTTGGGATTTTACTTTGGTATCGCTCTTCACATACAAATAACGACAGCTTACCAGTTTTGTTAATTATATCGGGCGTTTTTACTGTGCTTGCTTATATCCGGCAAACTACGGAAAGAATAGCGGCAGATATGAGAAAAACATTAAATGAGACTAAACAGGAATTGCAAGCCGCCATAGAAGAAATTAAGGAAGATATAACACACGAAGCTCAGAAAGCGAATATAACAGCAAGAGAATTAGGCATGTTTGCTATTCAGCGGCTAACTGATAAAATCGAAGTAAAAGCAGATATTAGTCCTAAGGCTTTTGTTTCCGGCATAACTTTCTGACAATTTTATATTGAGCTTTCCTGTAAAAATTACAATTTCAGAAAAGCTCAAAAAAACTTTTTGCAATTATAAGTCTACAAGTATTTTTTCTAATTCCGCTGCTGTGTTTTTGCCTGAAAAATGTGCTCTCAGACGACCTTGCGGATCGAAAATATAAGTTGAGGGCAATTGTGTAATTTCACCCAAACGAAGCTGAATCGCCGGATCCTGAATCAAATTAGGATAATCAACGTTATTTTCTTCCAACATCTTTTTCAAATCATCCAGAGGCAGTTTATCGTAATTCACTCCCAAGAAAATGACATTTTTATTCTGAATTTTTTTATAAAAAGCATTAAGCTCACGTGTTTCGTGGCGGCATGGGCTGCACCAGCTAGCCCAATAATGAAAAACAACCCACTTTCTTTTCAGGTCTTTGGCATTCAGAATTTGGCCGTTTGTTTCTTCCAGGGTAATTTTCTGTGGTATTTTGGGTTTCCTTTCGCAGCCGGTATTCGTGAGGAAACAGCATAAACATAGAATAATGATTGTTAGTTTTTTAAGCATGGGAATGTTCTCAGTTATCAATTGCGTTTTATCTCCGTCATCACGAGGAGTATTGTTACGATGATGCTCTTTTCTCGTCATTGCGAGGAGCGTAAGCTCCGCGGCAATCCAGATCGAAGCTTGAATGAAACATCCGAACTGGATTGCTTCGTCGTTTCACTCCTCGCAATGACGAGCGGAACGACATTTCAGTACATAGCCTCTACCGATTCCCTACAGCTGCTTCATAATCGGCTGCCATTTTATCAGCATCTTTCGGCGAAACAAAAACAGCCGCAACTTCTCCTTTGGGATTAATCACTGTTACTACCCCGCTATGTTGAATTGTGCCGTCATTCATACTTTTCTGAAAGATTCCCATATTTTCTGCGAATTTATTGATGGCCTCAGGCGATCCCGTTAATCCAATAAAATGAGGATCAAACGCTTCAACGTACTGTTTCACATTTTCAACAGAATCTCTTTGAGGATCCAATGATACAAAAATGACGGATGGAAGCGGCTTGACACCTTTTTCTTTCAGGTTAATATAGACTTCATGCAATAGTTTCATGGTCGTAGGACAAATATCAGGGCAGCGTGTATAACCCAGAAAAATAAAAGTCCATTGCCCTTTTAAATTATCTTGTGTCAATGTACCGCCTTGTGTACTCTCTAAGGTAAACGGCAATACAGGCTTAGTTGGGCTAAACCAGATCCCATAACGTTCTTCAGAAGTTTCTTTCTGATTCAGCAAACTCACCAAGAAAACGAGCACGCCAGCAATAACAAATAAGAGGATCCCTCTTATCCACAAGCGGTTCTTCTGGTTTTTATTAACCATATGCCATCCCCCAGTAATGATCAATCAACAACATTCCAAATAAACCTGCCAAATAAATAATGGAAAAACGAAATGTCTTCATCGCTATTTCATTCTCGTCAGAATATTTCATCCTGACAGCCCAATAAAGAAAACGCCCGCCCAACAAGAGTGCTGCAGCCAGATACATTATTCCGCTCATACCAACAGCATAGGGCAAAATTGTCATTACAATCAGTAAAATGGTATACAACAGGATATATAATTTTGTTAAAGCAATACCATGAGTTACCGGCAGCATAGGAATATTGGCTTTGGCATAATCTTCATACCGAGCAACGGCTAATGCCCAAAAATGAGGCGGTGTCCAAACAAAAATAATTAATACCAGCAGCAGGCTTTCAGGAACAAAATGACCCGTAACAGATGTCCAGCCTAAAAGCGGCGGCGCTGCTCCTGCCAGCCCGCCGATAACAATATTTTGCGGAGTAGCACGCTTAAGATAACCGGTATAAATGCCGGCATAGCCAATCAGGCTCAGAAACGTCAGCGCTGCTGTCAAAACATTCACCCAAACGGATAAAATCGTCAAACCCGATAAACCCAGCACAATAGAAAATATAACCGCTTGTTTGGGAGTAACTTTACCCTGAACCAATGGACGAGAGCGTGTCCTGGACATGATAGTATCAATCCGTCTGTCCACCAGATGATTCACGACTGCCGCGGAACAGGCACATAAACCAATACCCAGATTGGCCAATATCAGAAGCTTGCCTGTTAAAGCATAATCAGGAGAAGTTGCCAGATACATTCCTGCTGCAGCTGTCAACAACATTAATACTACCACTCTGATTTTACAAAGACCTAAATAGTCCTGCCACACACCCAGTAAATTATTTTTATACATGATGGGTGCATTTTAGCTGTTTTTTGGCTTCCAGCCAATCTAAAAAAGCCTTTCCTTTATCCAGAGGATTACGAAGCAAATAAGCCGGATGATAAGTAACTACCACAGGAATCCGTTTTTCACCCCAATAATGGGCCTTTCCCCGCAAGTTTTTCATGGTTTCTTCTGTTTTTAACAGAAACCGGGCAGCATGCCTTCCCAAGGCAACGATCATTTTAGGTGAAATCAGCTGAATCTGCTCGACAAGAAAAGGCGTACACTGCTCCACCTCAGAGGGCTGTGGGTCGCGATTATTGGGAGGGCGGCATTTCAATACGTTTGCAATATAAACCTCTTCCCGCTTATGACCAATACTGCCTATCATGGCATTCAGCAATTGGCCTGCCCTCCCTACGAAAGGTTCCGCCTGCTGATCTTCATAGAAACCCGGAGCCTCGCCGACGATTAAACATTCCGCGTTGGTGTTCCCCGTACCAAAAACCACGTGCGTTCTCGTCTTCGAAAGCGAACATGCCTGACAGGCTAAAGCTCTGGCTCTAAGTAATTCCCAGGCAGCCGTTTTGCTCCCTTCATCTTTCAAATTGCAACTTTGCTTTTCATCTTCCCGCGTATCAACATTGGAAACACGCGGCTCCCAAATTGCAATATCTAGCTGCTCCAAATAATAACGGCGCAATTGTTCATTCATCAGTATGACCTTTAAGATCCTTAAAAACTTGTAAAAAGAACGGTTATCATAAATAATTACCACTATGATGCAAACATTTTACCACGTATTTATCAACACCCATTTCGGAGTATGGATAATTATTTTATCGCTGCTGTTCAGCCTTATCAGCTATTTTTTTACAAAAAATGCCAAACACGCTTTTAAAGTCGGGCTTATTGCCTTGGCTGTTTCCTGGCTGACAGTGGGAATTCACTTTTGGGAAATCTACCTGAGCAATCACTTTATGGGCGCCTTTAATCAATATGGACTACCCTCAAAAACGTTTAGAACCGGCTGGCTTTTAATGGTAGATGCCTGGGTATTGTGGGTAATACCCGCTTTTGTTATTTTACTTGTTTTTATCCTTTTACAAATTTTGCTCAAACGCATTTTCCGCTCAATCAACCAATCTCCAGAAAAAACCATTACTTCCCCTCAAATAAACACGCTTGAAAACACTGATTTGATGCACGAACTTGAAATCCAGGAACTCAACCAGCAGATTGAAACCCTGAAACAAAAATACCGTGAGCAGCGGCGGCAAAATCAGGCTTTACTGGATACTACAGGAAAAGATGGTGTAAAATTTGAAAGAATGAATATTGTACTTAAACAGGAAAACGAACAACTTCATAAAAAAATCGCTGAACTTCAGCACGATCTTGAGCGCTGCAAAATACTGATTGAAAAATTGCTGGAAGAAAAATAATAATATTTAACAAGAGGAGGACTCTTATGCACAGTACACAAAAACCCTATATTCTTGTACTCTATTATACAAGACACGGCTCAACCGCTGAGCTTGCTCATCGCATTGCTCGAGGCATCGAAAGCCATAATGCTTTTGAGGCCAGAATCCGAACAGTTCCTGAAGTTTCGCCAACACCTGATGAACATACACCGTCAGTACCAGCAGAAGGCGCTGTTTATGTAACACTGGATGATCTTCGGCACTGCTCAGGACTTGCTCTTGGCAGCCCGACCCGGTTCGGCAATATCGCAGCACCTCTTGGACATTTCCTGAGCCAAACGACTCCGCTCTGGATGGAAGGCGCGCTCATTGGAAAACCTGGTTCAGTTTTCACTTCAAGCGCCAGCCCTCATGGCGGCCAGGAAACTACGCTATTTAGCATGATGATACCTCTATTACATCACGGTATGGTCATTATGGGTATTCCTTACTCAGAACCTCAGCTTGTCCAGACAAAACTGGGAGGCACACCCTATGGCGCGAGCCATGTAGCTGGTGCTACAGGCGAACATGCCGTTTCTGACGATGAAAAACACCTTGCTTTTTTTCAGGGAAAACGTCTTGCTGAGATAGCTGAAAAACTGAGAGGAAAATGACATACGCACAAACCTATTTAAAATGGGTTACATCTCTTCAGGCTATGGCGCAAAACGGCTTGAATTATTCTAAAAACCCCTATGACATTGAACGTTTTCACCAACTTCAAGCCATTGCTGCTGAAATGGCAGCTAACATCAGTGAAGCACCTCCAGAGAAAATTCAAGCGCTTTTTACCGAAGAAAAAGGACACGCCACCCCTAAACTTGATGTCAGAGGGGTGGTTTTTGATTCTGAACACAAGATTCTGCTTGTAAAAGAAAGTGCTGACGGATTATGGACACTCCCTGGAGGCTGGGTTGACGTTAACGAACCGCCCAGCGGGTCCGTATCGCGTGAAGTTTTTGAAGAATCCGGATTTACAGTTCGCCCCGTCAAACTGCTGGCATTATACGATAAACAGAAGCACCCTCATCCGCCTCAATGGCCACACATTTATAAACTCTTCTTTCGATGCGAAATTATAGAAGGAGAACCCAAAACCAGCATTGAAACATTAGATGTAAAATTTTTTAGCAAAGACAACCTGCCAGACTTATCCACGCCTCGGGTTACCAAAGAACAGATTTATCGCTTCTACGAGCATCTGGCCCACCCTGATTGGCCAACGGATTTTGATTAATTCCGATTAAACATACTCAATCTCGCTGATTTCATATGAAACTTTTCCTGAAGGGGTACTGACCTCAGCAACATCATAAAGTTCTTTACCAATAATTGAACGGGCAATAGGCGACGCATAAGAGATCTTGCCCTGTTTTAGATCCGCTTCATCTTCTCCTACGATTTTATACACCACTTCCTCATCGGTATCCAGATTTACCAGATGAACCGTTACACCAAAAACCACTTTATTGCTTGCCGTCAGTTGGCGAACGTCAATAATCTGGGCGTGCGAAAGCTTGTGCTCTAGTTCCTGAATGCGGCCTTCATTCAGGCTTTGCTCTTCTTTTGCCGCATGATATTCAGCATTTTCTTTTAAATCACCATGCGCTCTTGCTTCAGAAATGGCATTAATAATCCGTGTACGTTCAACTGTTTTCCTGCGCTGCAACTCCTGTTCCAATATGGCAGCCCCTTCTCGGGTCATAGGATGCTTAGACATAGTTCTTTTTATTACCTCACTGAATGAATTAAATTGATGTCTATATTCTATACAAAATTTCTTGTCATGAATAGTATTACTGTTTTCATTACGTAATATGCCCCCTCACCCACCCTTCGGGCCCCTCTCCCACAAGGGGAGAGGGGAAAAAAAAGGTTTCGGGCACCCTCTCCCACAGTGGAGAGGAGAACATAGTTAAGCTCTGGGCACTTCTCCTTAAAGGAGTGGAAAATTTGTCAGGCTCTTGATATTTTTCCCCATAAAAAGCACTTCCACAATTTTCCCCTCTCCCCTTGTGGGAGAGGGTGGTGCGCAGCATCGGGAGAGGGGTGGGTATATCTCAAGGCTTAAAAGGAACACGAGTCTGGCAAGTGTCAATGGTTTCCTGTGTCTCTTCCTCTGTCTTTATGGTAACTTCGCTTCGTACGCGCTTGGCAGCTTGCCCATTCTCATTTATTTCCGCTCTTGGATTTCGAAAATAGCCCATTTCCGCGCTGCTTTGTGTGCGCTTATTGGTATGGCTTTCGACTGCCTCCTTACTCTCAATTACGTCAGTCTCCTTACTCTCATTACTCTCAATTGCATCAGTTTCAGGAGCTATAAGCCGTACAACCATAGACTCTCTCGCAAAAAAGCGTGCTCTAATCCTCTCCTGCTGAACACGTAAATTCTCCATTTCCCCCATGATCGCTCGAAATATCTGTTGAAACGCACTTTCCGTTGAAACCAATGGAAGACAGCTATCACTAACCTTTACCTGAAAAGGGGCAGTATATCTGGAAGACTGCCACCTATGATGTTCATTTATCTTCATCTTGTACAGATGAATGTGCATTGTTTGGTGTCCTTCCGCTAAACCTGGAAACCATGTTCTCACAAGAACATATTTATGAAGCGGTGATTGAGCAACCGTTAAGTCGTTTCTGAACCTTTCCTCTGCTCTGCCGTGCAAAAAATCAGCAATACGGTATTTTTCATGTACATAAGATACTCTACCTCTATAAGAAAGGCCTAAAATATAAACTGACGCATCATTGGCGAGAGAAAACACACATTTGGAGTTATGTTTCTCCAAAAATTTCACAGTATGTATATTTGGTATTCCAACAAAGTGATTCACCATTAGCTCGAATTCCTCTGAACGACCTCTCCATAAATTGAAAATCATCAATCTTTCTCCAGAGGCAACCACCAAGAGTTTTTCAGGGACTACCGCAACAGCAGAACATCCTTCCTCAAATCCCAGGCTTTTTCTCAAGTTACCCTCCAAATCATAAAACAGGATTTCCGATGCTTTTTGGTAAAGTAGATATCGCAAATAAGGAACAAAAATAGCTTCATGAGATAAAGCTGAAGCATCATCCTCTGTGAAGATAGGAATACTAAGGTTTTTATAATCCTGCAATTCCCGTGTCTCAGAACTGTAAACAGCCATAGCTGTTATCTCGTTCTCCCTTCCAATTAAAACGATAAGTCTTTTCCCTTCTTTATCCAGGACTACTTTCACGATACGGAGCAAAGACTCACCAGCCCCTATTACCGGCGGATAATCATCTGCTTCCTCAATTAACTTTCCGCTTAACGTCAAAGTTCTCAAACGGTCAATTCTTCCACCCTCAGTTGAGGAGCCAGCTACGACAAGATCTCCGTTGGAAAATTTGGCCGATAGATGAGAAGGAAAAAAATCAGGCGGCAGCTCAGGATTGAATGCAAAGTTATTACCTTGTAACTTTCTAATCAAATTAAAATTCTCTTCTCCAGGCATATTTATCGCTCCTCTATTAGTTAAATTAACGATGGATAATATTTTAATGCTTGCATCCAAACTTTAAAAGCCCTATAATTTATATAGTACTGATTCAGTACTATATACACAAGTTCCTTCAAAATGCATTTATCTGGATGCCGCGAACGAGTCGCGGCACGTAGGCAGGAGATGATTTCACTAACGCCTACGTCCTGCGGCTTGTCCGCAGGATCCAGTGCGATACAGGCATTTTCAAGTTGTTTGGGTATATACCGTCTCCCGCGAAGCGCCGGGAGAGTGGAACTAACCACCAGAATAATTCGAGATAATTCATGCTTCGACTCAGCAAACTGGCAGATTACGGAACTCAGGTGATGGCTGTTTTGGCACGCAATCCAGACAGCGCAGCAAACGCTCGCGAAATTGCTGCAGAAACTCACCTATCCATACCTACAGTCAGCAAATTACTGAAATTACTATCTCATGCCAAGCTGCTGCATTCACGTCGCGGCATTCGAGGCGGATATCAATTAGCCCATCCGCCGAAAGCCATTTCCGTCGCAGCCATTATCGAGGCACTTGAAGGCAAATCGGGTTTAACAGAATGCTCCAACGACCATCATCATTGTGCCTTAAGCTCTGTATGCCGGACACGCGGCAACTGGCAAATTTTAAATCATGCGATTCAGCGTGCCTTAGAAAGCGTATCTTTAGAAGCACTGGCCAGACCGCACCTAAAAGAATACAGTATTGATGTAAGCGCCATCCAAACTGTTGGAACCAAACCATTAGAGAATTCAATATGACGACAACGACTGAACTCAACCAGCTAATCACCAAGGGCTATCAGCACGGCTTTGTAACCGATATTGACGTTGAATCTTTCCCGCCAGGATTAGATGAATCTGTCATCACGGCTTTATCACGCAAAAAAAACGAGCCTGAATTTGTTTTAAAATGGCGCCTTGAAGCATTCAAATACTGGCAGACTATGGAAACACCAAAATGGTCAAGCGTCCATTTTGCCCCTATTGATTATCAGGCCATCAGTTACTACAGCGCTCCCAAAAAGAAAACAGCCGCAAGCCTGGATGAAATTGACCCCAAATTGCTTGAAACCTATCAGAAACTGGGGATTCCGCTGCATGAGCAGAAAATGCTGGCCGGTGTCGCTGTAGACGCTGTTTTCGATAGTGTTTCCGTCGCCACCACCTTCAAAGAAACCTTAATGAAAAAAGGTATTATTTTCTGCTCTTTTTCCGAAGCACTTCAGCATTATCCTGAACTGATCGAACGTTATCTCGGAACGGTTGTTCCCTTCAGAGATAATTTTTTCGCAGCGCTCAATTCAGCCGTATTCAGCGACGGCTCTTTTGTCTACGTCCCCAAAGGTGTGCGATGTCCCATGGAATTATCCACTTACTTCAGGATTAATGCTGCTTCTACAGGCCAGTTCGAACGCACATTGATTATCGCTGACGAAGGCAGCTATGTCAGTTATCTTGAAGGCTGCACAGCACCAATGCGCGACGAAAACCAGCTCCATGCAGCAGTGGTAGAACTCGTCGCGTTGGAAGGTGCTGAAATCAAATATTCTACGGTTCAAAACTGGTACCCTGGCGATGAAGAAGGCCGCGGCGGGATCTATAATTTCGTAACAAAACGTGGTGCCTGCCGAGGAAAACGATCGAAAATCTCCTGGACACAGATTGAAACCGGTTCAGCGATTACCTGGAAATATCCCAGCGTTATTTTGCAGGGAGATGACTCTGTCGGCGAATTTTATTCAGTAGCATTGACCAATCACTTCCAACAGGCTGATACGGGAACCAAAATGATCCATTTGGGAAAAAATACCAAGAGCACTATCATTTCCAAAGGCATTGCCGCCGGACGTTCCCACAATGCTTACCGCGGACTCGTTAAAATTTCGCCGTTAGCGGAAAACGCCCGTAATTACACACAGTGTGATTCCATCCTGATGGGTGGTCAATGCAGTGCACATACTTTTCCGTATATCGAAGTCAAAAATTCTACTGCGCAAGTAGAACATGAAGCCACTACTTCCAAAATCAGTGAAGAACAATTGTTCTACTGTAAACAGCGCGGTCTTTCTCAGGAAGAAGCCGTATCACTCATCGTAAACGGTTTCTGTAAACAAGTATTAAAAGAGCTGCCGATGGAATTTGCCGTCGAAGCACAAAAATTATTAAGCATCAATTTAGAAGGAGCCATCGGATAAACTATCATGTTAACCATTCAAAATTTACACGCTTCCATTAACCAGCAGCCTATTCTGAAAGGTATTGATTTACAAATTAAACCAGGCGAAGTCCATGCCATCATGGGGCCCAACGGCTCTGGTAAAAGTACATTGGCCAAGATCATTGCAGGACATCCTGATTATACGATTAATTCAGGAGAAATTACCTATACCTCGTTTTTGGGAGAAACTTCAACCAATCTTTTATCGCTCGATCCAGAAAAGCGTGCACAAGAAGGTATTTTTCTTTCTTTCCAATATCCTGTAGAAATACCCGGCATATCAAACGTCCAATTTTTAAAAGCTTCCCTAAACAGCATCCGAAAAGCGCAAGGAAAAAATGAACTGGACGCCATTGATTTTCTCAACTTTGTCCGCCAAAAAGCCGCATTAGTCAAAATGGATGAAAGCTTTCTTTACCGCAATGTCAATGAAGGTTTTTCAGGCGGCGAGAAAAAACGTAATGAAATATTACAAATGGCCATTCTGGAACCTAAGTTAGCCATCCTTGACGAAATTGACTCAGGGCTTGACATTGATGCGTTAAAAATTGTCTCACACGGCATCAATGCCATGCGTTCTCCTGAACGTTCCATCCTTTTGGTTACCCACTACCAACGGCTTTTAGATTACATTGAACCCGATTATATTCACGTATTGGTCGGCGGCAAAATCGTTCAATCCGGCGATAAATCACTGGCACAAGTACTGGAAGCAGAAGGTTATGAACACTATGAATAATAATGCGCTTCAAAACGCCAATACCCAAACTTACTGCCATTTATTTAAAACCCTGCCCGCCGCAGAGCAGCCCTGGCTTCAGGAAAAAAGGCAGCATGGGATAGACTGTTTTATAAAAAATGGCTTTCCAGGCACAAAAAATGAAAACTGGAAATATACGCCGATTACTGCTTTAACCGATCAGAATTTTTCCTATCAACCGGATAATGCCTTAAAACCTCGCTGGACAATTCCCGCCAATCTGCCCAAAGAAGCCGTGATTACCGATCTCCTCTCAGCCTGCAAGCAATTTCCCGAACTTGTTCAACGTTATTTAGAGCAATCTTTTGAATGCAGCGAGAATGGTTTCCTGGCGCTTAATACAGCATTGTTTCAACAAGGTATTTTTATTTATTTGCCGAGCCAGATACAATGCGCTGAGCCGCTTTGGATTGAATATCCCGCAGCAGACGGCCAGATGATACACTGGCGAAACCTGATTATTCTCGAAGAAGGCGCTGAAATGACTATCGTCGAATCTTTCGACAATGCCATACCGTCCACCTACTGGAATCATGGCATTACAGAAATTTACCTTCACAAAAATACAAAACTCACGCATTGCAAATGGCAAAATGAAGGAAAACATGCTTTTCATCTGGGAAAAACTTTTGTAGATCAAAAGTGCAATAGCCATTTTGAAAGCTGTGTATTAAGCATCGGCAGTGCATGGGCACGCAGTGATATTCAGGTGAGCCTGACCGAAGAATCCGCCCAGTGTGTTCTTAATGGTTTAAGCTTCGGGCAAAATCGTCAATACCTCGATCATCATACTGAAGTGGAACACCTGAAACCCTCTGGAAAAAGCGAAGAATATTACAAAAGTATTTTATCCGATAACGCCCGCGGCGTTTTCAATGGCAAGGTCATTGTCTCACCCAATGCCCATCAAACCGATGCGGCCCAGCAAAATAAAACCTTGCTGCTGTCAAAAACCGCGCAAATGAACACGAAACCCCAACTTGAAATTTTCGCCGATGATGTCAAATGTTCGCACGGTGCCACAGTAGGTCAATTAAGCGAAGAAGCCTTATTTTACCTGCGTACACGGGGCATCGAATTTCCTCACGCGCAGCAATTGTTGATCAGCGCTTTCGCTCAGGATATTTTGGATAAAATACCCATTGATTTGCTGAAAGAAAAAGCACAAGAAAAAATGGGCAGCAGCTAATAAAGTATATACTCGTGATCTTTGGAAACGCTAAGTTTTCTTCAGTACCATCCCACTTTCCTCGTCATTCCCGCGAAAGCGGGAATGACGGGAGAAGGCGGGGATGACGTCAGTGGGAAAAATAGCATTGCGAAGTCACTGCAGTATAAAATTAACCTTAACTTAACGCTGCCTCAGCCAATCGTGTAAGCTCTCGTATCATGTAAAACGGCAGGAAGATAATTTTATCCTTTATACTTAATGAACTTTCCGCGATCTTAACACCGAGAGACAATTGCATTTCGCGCATCAACTCATGTAAAGAACGCAAACGGCCGCTTTGCCCCGCCTTGACTTCAATGGGAACAATATGCTCTCCGCACATGATGACAAAATCCACTTCCGCCAGACTGTTGGGTTTATTTCTCTGCCAGTAATATAATTCTGCTGGCTGATAATGCGGCTGCAAATGTAATAATTCCTGCCCCACCCACTGCTCAGCCATCTCGCCGCGATCCAGAAACGCACGATCGCGCTGTAAGTACATTTCGGCAGGTAACCCTTTAGCGCGCGTCAGTAAACCTATATCCAGAAATAATAACTTGAAATATTTTTCAATGCTGCAAGAAGATAAAGGTAATCCCGATAACGTATTAGCATAAACAATATTTAACAATCCTGCGTCACGCAGCAGCAATAACGCATGTCGAATTTCTTCTGCGCGCATTTCCCTATCAATATCAACGTATTTGAAATGTTTTGCAATGCTTTGAGGGAGCTTGATAAAAATACGCTGCAAATTCTGATGCTGCGTTCGATTCGCATATTTACCAAAATCACCTCGATAGGTTTGCAGCAAAAAAGATTGTAGTTCCTGGCAACGTTCAATATTGCGTTCATCCAGATAACTTTTTACCACAGCCGGCATCCCGCCAATTGCTGAATATTCATAAACATCGTCCAACAATTCTCGATGAACCGGTTCAGGGATTTTTTCTTCCAGGTTAACAGCTTTGAGGTAAGCTACTCTATCTGCTTTTCCAATTGCTTCCAGATATTCATAAAAAGATAATGGTTTCAAGTAAAGAAACTCTACTCTGCCGACTGGTAAAGAAAAATCAGGCTCTTTGAGAACAAATTCCAATAACGACCCAGCAGCCACCACATGCAGCTCAGGCAATTGCTCTTTGAAATACCGCAATGCCAATATCGCTCGCGGGCACATTTGGATTTCATCCAAAAAAAGTAAAGTTTTTCCGGGAACAATTTGTTGCCGGCTTAGCTTTTCAATCTGTTGAATAATATGCGCAGCATTCAAACGTTCAAAAAAGGCAGCATATTCAAATTGAGACTCAAAATTAATCGTTACAGTATTTTCAAATGATGTCTTTCCAAAGGATTCTACCAGAAAAGTTTTACCTACCTGCCTAGCTCCTCGCAATAAGAGCGGGGAACGGCTTGGGCGCTGCTTCCAGTCCAACAAAAATTTTAAAGCCTCTCTTCGCATATTAAACCCTGATTTAATCAAAAATATGATTTTTTAATGGGTATTTTAGACGAAATTTTGATTTTTTCAAGGGTTAAGACTTGCAAAACGCAACAAAGGAGCTTTCCTAATCCGGACCAAGAATCGTTGGTCCAAGATCCTGATTTTGCGTATCTTCGCTCTGCCTTAATATTATTAAAACAGGAGAACCTACTTCTGGTACTGGTGCAGCCTCCACAGGAGGACCGTTAAACAAACCTGGACCAACGTACGGCGGCATTACTACTTTAGCTTCCGGAACACTTTCGTTATATGCCCTCTCTTCTACAAGTACCGCGTGGGGAACATTCACTTCTTGTTGCTGGCTGCCTCCAAACAAAGTCATTGATGGGTTTTGGGCAAACACTTTACTTTCAGGGATTTCTACGGCAGAAAGCTGTGGAACTTCTTGCACCGCCCTGTTGTCTGGCAGGGGATCTGCACACAACGGCATCTCTGGAGATTCATCCTCAGCCTGAAGTAATACTCCAGCCCTCAGATCACTGACTATATGAGTTCTCCAAGCTTCAATCAGATTAGACTGGCTGATATTGCATCGCAGCAAATGCTCAAAGCGGGAAAGCCAGGCATCGCAAGCATTACAAAATTGTTCCCGATCAAAACCCGATTCAGAATTTGATAAACTTTCCTGCCACGCACGAAGTTGATTTATCAAGACTTTTTTTATTGTCTCAACAGAACACGAAATTGCTAGTAATCGATCACAAAGGTGCCTTTCCTGACTAATCAAAGGCAGCCGTTCAAGCACTTTATTAGCAAGTCGCGGCCTAACTAATCTAAAGATAGCCTCTACCTGACGTTCAGGATCATCTCTCAATATTGGATCATATAAAAATTTACCCAATGTCCACGAGGAAGGATCAGAAGAGAACTTATCGCCCGGTATGAGAACAAGATTGGAATTATCCAGTTCAAAAAATCCATCAATACTACCGCCAGGCAGTATATGAGGTATTAAATCTTCTATCGTTAGCTCGCTATCTGCACTAAATTGTACATCCGAATTTTCTTCAGCTTTGCTGTCAACAACGCTATAGTCTTCAGATATCTCACCCAACTTCAATTGCAGCACCTGGCGATTACGATCAATTTTCTCCCTGATTATAGGATATGCAATATGATCTGCAAGTAAATCGAGAAATCGTGAATGCCAAAGATTAAACTGCTTAAACATATTCGATATTTCCTGAGCAGATTCATTACCGCCTTCTTCCCGCTCTTTTTGTAACTCCTCTTTTATCATGCTTATATAGAATTCCACAAAAAACTCATCAAAAATATATTGCAATCCTGATTGAATAGACTCCGGAGAGCATTGCTCCAATGCTGAAAAAAGATAATTTTTATGAGGCGAATCAGGAAAAGTCCCATGATTCTCATCGGCACGTAATCCTGGTTCAAGCACTTTTAAAATTGCTTCTACTTTATATTCAGGATGGTCTTTAAATCCTTCATCTCCCAAGAATGTTTCTAATGAAATCTGTGTGCCGTACTTTTTCGCTGGCCGGCAAAACCACAGACCATCGCCGTTCTCATACTCACCAATACGCCGCTGACGAAGAGCTGCGTCATAAAATTTAGAATCTATATTATCTCTAAGGAAATAGCTCTCGCCTCCGAATAACTTACCTATTAAAGATCGGATATATTCATAGCGTACATGTTTATCCCCTAAATCAAGTCTATCACCTAAATCTTCAGCAACAGGCACTCTCATCATAAAATTACACCTCTAACATCTAAAAGTTTTCTTAAGCTGGGTCAAAAATCGTTGATTTCGACTCCTCATATCGCATTTCTCCCTGCTCCTGCTCATTAACATAAAAGAAAGTGCTGCGGCCACATGTATCTGTCGGCTTCGCAGGAGGCAGCGGAGATCTGCTTACTTCTTCCTGTCTGAGTTCTTCTAGCTGACTAATCAATTCAACTAGGGCACCCCTTGGACGTTCTCCAACTGGAATTCTCAGATATTCCTCGATGGCTTCAATAACCCTTTCGGATAAGCCATTATTATTTAAATGCAGTTTAGTGAGCTTCGGTAGTCTGGGCAAAATCTGTTCCAGCAACCCTACAAACGCTCTAACACCTCCATCAACCCTCTTGGCCTCAATATTCCCAGATAAATGGAGTATTTCGAGATTGCTCATATTAGATAGTCCTTCCACAAAAGCTTCAATTTGTTCTTCTGGAGATTCACCCCAAGGATAATCTAAGCTCTCAAGCCGTCTGTAGAAAATTGGTGCATTGTCTGACAAATCCAACGTTGTAATCGGAAGACCAGACAGTGCTCCAAACAAACTTCGAACCGCTTCCGCACGAGTTCCGCTAGAAGCTATATAGGCTGCACTAGAAGATAAACGGAGTGTTTTAAGTTGTTCCAGATGAGGCAATACCCGGGTTAAAGCCCACAAATAGTGCCTAAGGGGATTTCTGCTTAAATCCAATACGGTCAGGTTAGGTGCTAACCGACTCAGTCTCACAGCTAAAGCCTTTCTGACCTCCTCACAACTGCTGAAAAAGTTTCCGCATAATTTCAACGTGGTGATCTGCGGAAACAGAGACAGAGACGGCAATATTTTCAGCAAGGTCTGATCTGCCTCTGAAGGCTCTAGTACAACAGAATTTTCAAAACCCAGCATACGCAAATTAGGAAGGCCGCGAAATTGTTCAAACAATGCCTCCCATTTATCCTGTTCCACCCCATGAAGTCGATCAAGCTCGAATGTAATACCCTCTACTTGCTGATAATTCTGCTCAAATTCCTTAAAGTAGAGAAGGAGGCTTCGGACATCCCCTGGAGTTGAAATTGTAAGTATTGACACGATAGTTTCTCCGAAATAAACACACAGGGCTAAACAACAAATATGCTATCTGTTAAGCCGCACATTTTTATCAAAAAACGTAATTTAAACTTATTTCTACCAGAATGTCAATTTTTTAGCTATTTTGAGGATCCCCTGATAATTTTTTGCTGTAGTGGTATAAGGAGAGCATTCAGCCCTCTCCCGCCCTTCGGGCACCCTCTCCCAAAGGGAGAGGGGAAAAGAGGAAGATTTCGGGCTGTTCTGAGTCAATAAAAACAAACATAATTTTATCGCGATATTTACCATGTCCTTTCACTTTTCAAAACATTTCCGCCTACGCCTCGCGGCACGCAGGCAGTAGGCATAGGACGCAAAGCCTTCTATATTTTATAAAACGATCGGAGAAACATTGCAAGTTAAATAGACCATAGTTAAAATATTTAAACTGGCATTTTAATCACTCATCGAATAGAACTGCAAATAGTAGAACCGCCGATAGGGATCACTTTTCAATAGCAGCATTGAGAAACTCAATAATTGTCTATTTCATTTATCTGTTTTTTTTGATAACTGGAGATCACCATGAAATCAACATCAACCGTTTCAATCACTCAGCATGAAAAAAGCAGAGAAAGTACACGCAATACATGGAGCAGCTTTTTCAGACTTATAGAAAAAAGCGGGT
>Ga0206107_1000091_pt1 | contig 87135 bp, 73 predicted proteins | sample 2B0metagenome_FD_148652 | JGI IMG/M metagenome (GOLD analysis project Ga0206107, IMG submission 148652) | Enriched microbial communities from leaf-cutter ant dump, University of Wisconsin, Madison, United States - 2B0 | ecosystem: Environmental > Terrestrial > Nest > Insects nest > Nest dump...
GCGGCTTTCCTGGTTCCTTCCTATTTGTTTTTAGGAATCGGAGGCGCGGCATTGTTCTTTCTTTGCATACAATTTGTGGCCAATGTCGGCTGGTCTATCGTCGTGAGCCGTGTGATGGAAGGTATTGCGAGCTTCATTCCGATAGGCGGGATCCTGGTCTTAATCATCATGCTGGGCGCCGCATTTGAAGCAAATCATCTCTATCACTGGATGGACAAATCCCTGATTGACCCTACGGGCAATCATTATGACAAATACATAGCTACCAAATCGAAACTATGGTTAAATATACCGGGATGGCTGGGCCGAAGTTTCCTGTACATTGTCCTTTGGTCAGGATTCATGGTTTGGGTAAAAAGAACAACTAAAAAACTGGACGATACCCATGGCGACAGGAAAGTTTACAGCAAACTTTATACACGTGCGGCTATATTTGTAGTTGTTTTTGCACTGACTACACCGGCGATGGCCTGGGACTGGATCATGTCGCTTGATCCGCACTGGTATTCCACTTTGTTTATGTGGTACGGAATGGTAAGTTACCTGGTTTCATCTGTTGCGATGATGGCCATCATTTCTATTTATTTAAAAAGAAAAGGTTCACTTCCTTTGTACAATGACAACCACCAGCACGATTTGGCGAAGTTTATGTTCGGATTCAGCTTACTGTGGACTTATTTGTGGTTTGCACAGTTCATGCTGCAATGGTATGCGAATATTCCGGAAGAAGTCCAGTACTTCCAGCAACGTATGGCACAATATCCGGGTTATTACTGGATGCTGATTGTCAACTTCGTAGCGGTGTTGCTGATCATGGTCAGTTCGAGCATCAAAAGAAAAGCGACTTTGGTATTTGTGATGGGTATTGTGATCATCCTCGGACACTATTGGGATTTCTACAACCAGATCATGCCTGCCGCGACAGGAGCTTTTCATAATTTAGGTTTCCTTGAAATCGGGGCGATGATGTTCGTCAGTGGATTATTTGTATTCTTCGTATTCAATGCGTTGAGCAAGCTGAACTTGGAACCGAAAGGGCATCCTTATTTCCACGAATCAAAAATTTACGAATATCCGTTCTAAGTTTAATGCGGACACTGAGCATAGCCGAAGTGGCTTATTCATATAGAACCAAAGGGAATTCTGAAAAGAGTTCCCTTTTTCCATTCTAAATGAAAATGACTTGCTTCACAAGCTATAATTTTTATCAAAAATGATTTTGATACCGGGAAGCCGGTTTTTTACTTTCATAGACGCTTCAGCAAAGACAAAAATCAGTTTTTTTAAGAATTGAAAAATCAATACATTTGCGCTACCAAAAAATCATAGAATGGCAGTTTTAGTAAACAAGGACTCAAAAATAATCGTACAGGGATTTACCGGGAAGGAAGGTACTTTTCACGCTGAACAAATGATCGAATATGGAACCAACGTTGTCGGCGGCGTTACGCCAGGCAAAGGCGGAACCGAACATTTGGGAAGGCCGATTTTCAATACGGTGGAAGATGCCGTAAAAAAAGCCGGAGCCAATGTGAGTATTATTTTCGTTCCGCCTGCGTTTGCCGCAGACGCGATTATGGAAGCTGCCCAGGCCGGAATCAAAGTGATTATCTGTATCACGGAAGGAATTCCGGTGGCCGATATGGTAAAAGCCCAGGCTTATGTTGATGAAAGAAATGTAACCCTGATCGGTCCGAACTGTCCGGGTGTCATCACAGCCGATGAGGCAAAAGTGGGTATCATGCCCGGCTTCGTTTTCAAAAAAGGAAAAGTAGGAATCGTTTCAAAATCAGGAACTTTGACGTATGAAGCTGCTGACCAGGTTGTTAAGGCTGGATACGGAATTTCAACCGCCATCGGGATCGGTGGCGACCCCATCATCGGGACAACGACCAAAGAAGCACTGGAATTGTTCATCAACGATCCTGATACCGAAGCGGTCGTTATGATTGGTGAAATCGGCGGACAACTGGAAGCCGAAGCCGCCAAATGGTACAAAGCAAGCGGCTCCAAAAAACCGGTTGTCGGATTCATTGCCGGACAAACCGCGCCGAAAGGACGCACCATGGGGCATGCCGGTGCAATCGTCGGTGGAAAGGACGACACGGCACAGGCAAAAATGGCCATCATGAAAGAATGCGGGATCAACGTTGTGGATTCCCCGGCCGAAATTGGCGTTACGGTTGCCAAAGTTTTAGGATAAACGAAATTTTATAGAACAGATAAGAAAAGAACCCGGAAAGTTTCGGGTTCTTTTATTTTGTGGAGGCAAATGAGAAAGTTGTTATATTTGTTTCAACCAAAAAATAAATTCATGAAAAAGCAGTTCTTGTTCTTCTTCCTTTTTCTCTTCCTGATTTCAAATCCCCTCGAAGCGCAAGTCAGATTTGGCGCAAGGGCGAGCGCGAGCATTACAAACATAACGGTAGCCCATTCGATTTCCAAATCCAGGACTGGTTTTCAGGTAGCTGCCTTGGGGCTGATCCCGATCGGCAATAACGACCGGTTTTTCTTTCAGCCTGAAATCAATTATTCCGCGCAGGGGGAATACAATGTCCATCCGGACAAAGACGGCGATATAGACCAGGCGACATTTGTGAGCTTCATCAATGTCCCGCTGAACATGAAAATTTATCTGTCCGAAGCCGAAAGTGAATTTTTTGCCGAAATAGGGCCCTACATCGGATTCAAAGTCGGTGATAAGATTGAAAAATTTGATTTCCCGACAGAGCCGGATGATGAATCCTTTTCGTCATTTGATTTTGGATTGGGCGCCGGAGCAGGTTATAGTTTCAACCGCCAGTGGGAATTTTCCATAAGGTATTCCTATGGTTTAGTAGATCAGGTGAAAAATGATGCCGCGGATGCCAACAACCACACTTCCATTTTGAATTTTGGTGTGAGTTATATCTTTTATTAGTGCAGGTTCGATGTAAAAAACATTAAGATTCTGCTTGTCTGACAGGAATTATGAATATTCAAAAACAGTTTAGGATATATTTTTCTGTTAATCAATTTATTGAGATTAATTAAGAAGCAACAAGTTGCTTGAGATTCTTCTTAAATCATTTATGGTTCCTTAAAAATTCTTTTTTCATTGGGCTTAAAGTCTCAACTGCTTAATGTTTGAATTCCAGCTGATTCATAATCAGATAATTTATTTCTGAATTATAGGGAACTGACATTTTTATAAAATCCCGTTTCGTTAAATAATTTCCTCGGAATGATTTTTGTGCTAACTTTATCCGTAAAATTCACCAGGATGAAATGTTATTCTTTATTATTGATGATGATTGCCGGGATTTTTCTTACTTCCTGCAATACCGTGCGGGTGACCTATGACTTTGACCGCGCAACCGATTTTAATACTTACAAAACCTATAATTTTCACCAGAAAGGGATTGATAAATTGGAACTGAACGATTTGGATAAACGCCGTATTTTAAGTGCGATTGAAGCGCAGATGGCGGCAAAAGGCTTCACAAAATCAGAATCACCCGATTTGTATGTGAATGTACTGGCAAGCTCCAAAGAAAAAATCAATATAGACAATGGATATTACGGCGGATACTGGGGGCCGTACTATGGCGGTGGATCCCGTGTTTATCAATATACTTCGGGTACCATTATCATTGATGTTATTGACGAAAAAAGAAATATTCTCATCTGGCAGGGTGCCGGCAGCGGATTAAACGTGTCCGACCTGGACAGGAAAGCGGAAGATATTCCGCAGGCGATCGCTGAAATTATGGCGAAATTCCCGCCTCCGGCCAAATAATTATTATTGTATATAAAAAGCCTGGGTGTCAAAAATATCCGGGCCTTTTTGATTTCTGGGAATTCTTTCACGACCCGACGGATAAATGATACATCTAAATAAAAATTGATTAATTTTATCGCTCTGACTTAAACTTATCATCCATGAAAAAACGACAAAATGAAAAACATCTTTTTCCACTTCTTTGTGCTTTTACTGTTCGGGCAGCTATCCGCTCAAAACGCTCAGAATGTTGATTTTAAAATCCATAAGGTAAATTATAAACTAAGCTACGAAATTCTCGGGATGAAAGGGGAACCCGACATCGGGATGGCCGGAATCGGGGCGGATTTGTTTATCTTTGAGAGAGTTCCCAACCTGTATCTGACGTTGAATTCTTATTCTGCCGTTACCGGCGAAAGGCCCGGTCTGATTTCTTTCGGAGCTGGATTGGGTTATGTCCAGTCACTTTTTAATTCCCCTTTAGCAATAGATGCCGGCATTTTTGTAGGAGGCGGAGGAGGAGCCGGTGCACCCGACGGTGGTGGCCTTATTACCAGGGAACACATTAATCTATCCTATCATTTGAAGAATTTTTCGCTCTTTGGAGGCTATTCTCGCCTGGATTTCCCGACCGGTGATATGGGCGGCAACAACTTCAATTTTGGGGTGTCACTTTCTTCCGTTTTTGAAACGGCTTATCCTATATCCGGAAATGATAGTGATCTGATAACCGATGCGGAATTAAAGAAATCACGTTTCAGGTTTACTTTATTGGGGTCAAGATACCTGCATTTTTTCAATGGGCCGTTTACTTCTTCATCTATTACCGGCTTACAAAATAAGAATATCCAGCTGGTAGGAATCGGGATTGATAAATTCATAGATGATAAGTTTTATGTGGCTTTGAAGCTCAACGGTGCGGTAACCGGCGGAATTGACGGCTACATGAGTTATTTGATTGGTTTGGGCTTTGAGCAACCGTTGTGGACAAGAAAACTTACCTTTGATATGCAGGCTTTGGGTGGCCCGAGCGGCGGTGGCGGAATTGCCTCCGGGGGCGGCGCGACTTTACAGGGAACATTGGGTCTAAGGGCGCATTTAGGTAATCAATATGAGCTCAAAGCTGCCTTGGGACAAACATGGGCGCCGGAAGGAAGTTTTAACGGTACTTTTTTGGAACTGGGATTGTCCCGGAACTTTAATTTTATTTCTCCCGAGAGAGATTTGGACAAACCTTATGGTTTAAAACCCGATGAAAAACTGCATGGATTTGGTTTCGGAATCCTGAACCGTACTTATTTTTCTCCTGCGGGAACCGATAAATCTGGCAACAAATATGATGAATTGTTTAATTTAATAGGGTTCAAAGTTTCCAAAAAACTGAATAAACATTTTACTGCGCTCGGCTCTACTTACTGGGCATATCAGGGTTCCTACGGGGCTTATGCGGAAGGGTGGCTGGGAATGCAATATAATTACCCGTTTGCCGCTACCTGGGATGCACATGTGCAATTCATGGGAGGTGCTGCCGGTGGAGGTGGAATTGATTTGGGAAGCGGATTGGCATTCCATTATGGTTTAGGGCTTTCCAAAACAATAGGAAATAATTGGCTGCTCTCATTGGATGCCGGTAAAATGCAGGGAATCCGTGGAAATTTCAAACCTTATTATTTAGATTTCGGAATTGGTTACAGGTTTTTTCAGGTGGAGAAAAAACATTAAGCATTCAAGAGTTATTCAAACTCATAACCTCAAAACCCTAAACTCAACAACTATTTCCCTTTATACGGGCTTGCATTGTAATACTGCATGGCTTTGGGCATGATGGATTTGATTTGTGCAATTCGGTTACCCGGGTTCGGGTGTGTGCTTAAAAATTCAGGAGGAGTTTGTTGTCCGGCAGAAGCCTGCTGCATTCTTTCCCAGAAAGCGATTGCTTCCTGTGGGTTATAGCCCGCCATTGCCATCAGGTACAATCCTGCTTCATCGGCATCCAGTTCCATGCTTCTGCCGTATTTCAGCATTCCCAGTTGGGCTCCGACAGGATACAACTGATTAAATATATTTTTCCATTGATCATTTGAAATTGCCATATTTCCGCCTACCATAATCCCTTGGGCGACCATTGCGTTTGAAACCTGTTCAGCGCTATGCCCGGCCAAAGCATGCGAAACTTCGTGCCCCATTACGACGGCAACGCCGGTTTCATTTTTACACACAGGCAAAATCCCGCTGTAAAAAGCTACTTTTCCGCCCGGCATGCACCAGGCATTCAGCTGGTCATTTTTGATTAAATTGAATTCCCATTTATATCCCTGAAGTGCATTGGCCATCCCTTTTTCGGCGTAAAATTTTTCAGCGGCATATTTGATTCTTTGGCCTACATTTTTGATCATTTTGGCATCGGCAGAAGTTTTATCCACCTGGCTTTCTTCCAAAACCTGGTCATATTGCGCAAATGCCTGGGGGAAAAGCTGAGCGTTTGAAACCAGCGCCAGAGATTGCCGTCCGGTCAGAGGATTGGTTGCACATGACCAAAATATGAGTGCCACAAAGGGTAATGCTATAAATTTTTTCATTTTGACAGGTTTTATTTCGCCAGATGAATTTACAACTTTTATTCCAAAATCATTTACCTAATTTCCGTTTGATTTCGTTTAATTTCATCAAGGCTTCCACCGGAGTAAGTGTATTGATGTCAATGCCCAGAAGTTCTTCTCTTATGGATTCCAGGATCGGGTCGTCCAGTTGGAAAAAGCTCAGCTGCATATTTTCCTCGGTAATTTTTTGGGTTCTATCCGAAATCTTTTCATTTACATGCGAATTTTCCAGTGTTTTCAGCACTTCATTGGCACGTTTCAAAACCCATTGCGGCATACCGGCCATTTTCGCGACGTGGATACCGAAACTATGCTCGCTTCCGCCCGGAACCAGCTTTCGCATAAACAAGATTGTATCGTTGGTTTCTTTTACGCTGACATTGTAATTTTTAATCCGTGAAAAGGATTTCGTCATTTCATTTAGTTCGTGGTAATGCGTGGCGAACAATGTTTTCGGATGAATTTTCCCTTCGTGCAGGTATTCCGAAATTGCCCAAGCGATTGAGATTCCGTCATAAGTGCTCGTTCCGCGCCCGATTTCATCCAGAAGAATTAAACTTCGTTCCGACAAATTATTTAGAATACTGGCGGTTTCATTCATTTCAACCATAAAAGTTGATTCGCCCGAGGAGATGTTGTCCGAAGCGCCCACACGTGTAAAGATTTTATCGACAATTCCGATTTCGGCTGATTTCGCCGGGACAAAACTTCCGATTTGCGCCATCAGCACAATCAAAGCTGTTTGTCGTAAGAGTGCGGATTTTCCCGACATGTTCGGCCCGGTAATCATGATGATTTGTTGTTCCTTCGGAACCAGCGAAACGCTATTGGCAATATAATTTTCGCCCGGTTTCAATTGTTTTTCAATGACCGGATGGCGCCCATCTTCAATCAGTAAATCCAGCCCATTCATAATTTTTGGTCTTATATAATGATTTTGAATGGCTAATTCCGCAAAAGTAGAAAGCACGTCCAGTTGTGCAATTGCTCTGGCAGATTTCTGGATTTCGTTCAGGTGCTCCAGTAAATTCTGAAGCAAACCGTTGAACAGTTCGGTTTCCAGTGAAAGAATCCGCTCTTCTGCGCCCAGAATCTGGTTTTCGTATTCTTTGAGTTCTTCTGTGATGTAGCGTTCCGCGTTTACCAGTGTTTGTTTGCGGATCCAGTCGTCGGGAACTTTATCTTTGTGTGTATTCCGGACTTCGATATAATAGCCAAAAACATTGTTGAACGAAACTTTGATACTCGGAATTCCGGTTCGTTCCGTTTCGCGGATGCGCAATTCTTCCAGATAATCTTTTCCTTTGGTTTGCAATCCTCTCAAATGATCCAATTCCTCCGAAATCCCTTCGGCAATCACATTTCCTTTCACCAATTGATGGGGAGGTTCTTCAGAAAGTGTCTGAAGCAGATTCGAATAAACTTCTGTCCAGTCGTTTAGTTCATTTACCAAAAAACTAATGGATTTGTCATTAGCTAATTTTTCTTTGATTCCGGTAATGACCTGCAGGCTTTGCGCAACGGAAAGCAGTTGTTTCGGTGTGATTTTTCCGGTTGAAATCTTTCCCGCCATTCGTTCCAGGTCGCTTAAAATTTCAATTTGATCCCGCAGAAAAATCCGTTTTTCATCGTTTTTCAAAAAGAAATCAACGATTTCGTGCCGTGCTTTGATCCTTTCGGCATCTTTCAAAATCATCACAATCCATCGGTTCAAAAGCCGCGCACCCATTGCCGAACGGGTTTTGTCCAGGATGTTGAGCAAAGTAACAGCTTGCGGATGAGGTGAATGAATCAGTTCCAGGTTGCGGATGGTAAAAGGGTCCATCCATACAAAACTGTTTTCATCCAATCGCTGGATTTGAGTAATATGCTGAATGTCAAAATGATGTGTTTCGTCTAAATACGAAAAAACCGCTCCTGCTGCGATTGTCCCCAACCGCAGGTTTTCAATTCCAAAACCTTTCAGGGATTTTACCTTGAAGTGCTGGGTCAGTTTGTCAAAAGCATAATCGTATTGAAATGCCCAGTCTTCTATCTGGAACGAACTTTTCAGTTCGGGTAATTCGATTTTTTTTCGTTTCTGGTAAATTACTTCGCTCGGACGAAAGCTCTGAATCAGTTTGAAAAAATGTTCTTTATTTCCTTCGGAAACTAAAAATTCACCCGTAGAAATATCCAGTAAAGCCATCCCGAACTGTCCGTCATTTTCGTGAACGGCCATCAGGAAATTATTGGTTTTGGCCGAAAGGACTTCGTCATTGAGCGCGATGCCGGGCGTAACCAGTTCGGTAACGCCGCGTTTTACGATGGTTTTGGTCATTTTCGGATCTTCGAGTTGGTCGCATATTGCGACACGTAGCCCGGCTCGAACCAATTTCGGTAAATAGGTATCTAAAGCATGATGCGGAAATCCAGCAAGTTCTATATATGAAGCCGAACCATTGGCGCGTTTGGTCAGTACGATGTCCAGGATTTTGGAACAACGGACGGCGTCATCGCCAAAAGTTTCATAAAAATCACCCACCCGGAACAAGAGCAAAGCATCGGGATATTTTGCTTTGATGCTGTTGTACTGCTGCATTAAGGGTGTTTCTTTCTTTGTCACTGATCTCAATTTAGGATTGCTAAGTTAGGGAAATTGTGTGTTTCGGAAATCCGGTTAATTAAAATTCTGAAGAAATGGATACAGAAAATGATTTCCGTCTTACTTTGAATAGCCGGATTTGCAATCCGTGACTGCTCAAACCCGTGACTGTTCATAAAATACTCATATTATAATCAAAAACTTTTATCTTTCATAAACTGAAAAAACCGTAACAACGCCCGAAAATTATTATTTTAGCAGTGCAAGAAATTATGCTGATTAGGGTAGCGAGCTGGATATTAAAGTGGTTTTTATGGGTTGTGATAATTATAGGATTTGAAAAAGTTGCAGTAATGGTCACGGATTTCAAATCCGCGACATCGGGGAATCGTTAGAATGGAATTCTATTTCGAAATATTAATAATTATCTTAGTTACTTTTATCTATTTTTATTTTAAATCATATCTAAAAAGAAAATCTATATTTAAAGAAAATAAAAAATTAGAACATTCAACAATGAAAGGTTTTAAAAGATTATATTTTCTTTTTATTATTGTAATGATTATCACAATCTTATTAAAAATTTTAAAATGAAAAGTAGATTTGGATGGATTGAGGGAATTTTAAATTCTATAAAATTGTTTTTAGATATATTTAAATAAATAAACAGGTAATGTGCCAAATATGTTGATTTGGATTTTAAAAGAACTATGATAATTGATTTTCAGTAATTTAAAAACAAAAATGAGCAAAACGAAAAGCAGCCTTCGGGTTGTTTTTCTATTTTTGGTGTTCTTAAATCCGCTAAAATGGCTTTAAATACAATCAGATGTTTCAGATATGTTGATGAAAGAAATTCAATGGTAAAAAACGGTAAAATCCGGTTAAAAAATAAAATGAGTTCTTCCATTGGGAAGACCCGGAAGTGAAAAAGAAAACTAAAAGGATTGATTAAAGCCTTCGGTAATTAAATATCGTCGAAATCAACATCTGTAAATGAATCCGCTTTTTTGGATTCTTCTGCGAGCGGTTGTTCCGAATGGGTCTCAAAGTTTTTCTGGTGGCGTTCTGAAATGACTTCTTCTCCGCGTTCATTAAGCACAAAAGAAGTGGTTTCATCGAGTATGTTTTTGAAATTGGCAAAATCTTCTTTGTACAGGTAAATCTTGTGTTTTTTATAGAAGAAGGAACCGTCTTCATTGGTGTTCTTTTTGCTTTCGGTAATGGTAAGATAATAATCGCCGGCACGGGTTTCCCTCACATCAAAAAAGTAAGTCCTTCTGCCCGCTCTCAGTACTTTTGAATAAATCCCGTCAGCCTCGATTCCTTCAAATAATTCATTGTCACTCATCACAGTTGTAATTAAAAATGTTAATACTTTGCTAACAAATCTATAAAAAAAACCTTAAATGGCAATTTTTAGTACAGATTTTTTCCCTCATGATATTAAGTAAAACCAAACCCGATTTTGATCTCTGTCGGTTCCTCAGAATTTGAAAATGGAAAAATAAATTAGTCTTGTTCTGCCAACTGCTTCTGAATCAGTGAAAAATAAGCGCCTTCCCGTGCGATCAGTTCCGAATGCCTGCCGTATTCGGCTATTTCACCATTGTCCAGCACAAGGATATGGCCGGCATTTTTGGCCGAAGAAAGCCGGTGGGTAATGATGATAGTCGTTTTCTGGTTGATTTCACTTTGCAGGTTTTGCAGGATTTCTTCTTCTGTTTCCGTATCGACCGCCGACAGGCTGTCGTCAAAAACCAGGATTTCAGGTTCTTTGATTAACGCCCGGGCAATGGAAATTCGTTGTTTCTGCCCACCTGAAAGCGTAACGCCCCGTTCACCGAGAATAGTTTCATAACGGTCTTTGAAGCCTGAAATGTTATCATGGACAGCCGCTTTTTTTGCGAAATGTTTAGCATCTGCGAGATGCTTGTCATCATCGGCACCAAACAAAATATTGTGCACAATGGTGTCTGAGAACAAAAACGCTTCCTGCGGAACGAACCCGATGGCTTCGCGAAGCGAATGGAGGTTTAAATTTTCATAAGGGACATCATCTATCAGGATCTGCCCCGAAGTGGGTCGGAGCAATCTCGCAAGTAATAAAGCAACGGTTGATTTTCCCGAACCGGTCTTCCCCATGATGGCGAGGGAATTCCCTTTCTCGATCGTGAACGAGATATTTTTTAATGCTTCTATTCCCGTATTTTGATATACATAACTGACATTCCTGAATTCAATTTTACCCGAAACAGGTGTTTCCTGCGCAACAGTGTTTTGAATTTCGGGTTTTTGCTTCAGAAATTCGTTGATCCTTGCCATGGAAGCTTCGGCACGCTGGATGAGCATGGTTACCCAGCCTAAAGAGGTAAATGGCCAGATCAGCATATTCAGGTACATGAAATATTGCGCAACCGTACCGATGCTCAGTTTCCCTTCTGCATAGCGGACTCCCCCCATATACAAAATCAATAAATTACTGATACCGACAATCAGGATCATCAGCGGGAAGAAAAATGCTTCAATCTGTGCCAGCGAAAGTGCTTTCTTTTCATATTTACCGGCTTCTTCGGCATAACCGGCCTGAGTGCTCTTCTCTGTATTGAAAGATTTGATCACCCGGATGCCCGAAAAAGTATCCTGAACGATGGAGGAAATATGGGATTGCTGTTGCTGTACGTCAAGGCTCTTTTTGTTGATCGTCGAAGCAACCTTATAAATTAAAAACGACAAAACCGGAAGCGGGCCCAAAGTATATAGCGTTAATTTCGGGTCAATGTTGATCATCACGATCAATATAATTAATGCCCTTGAGACCAGGTCCATCGGATACATGATTCCTGGGCCGAGGTATTGTCTTACAAAAGCAACGTCTTCCGTAATCCGGTTCATCAGGTCACCGGTTTTGTTCTTTTTGTAAAAAGAAAGCGAAAGTTCCTGGTAATGTTCGTAAATGTCATTTTTCAGGTCATATTCTATGTGGCGTGAGGTGGCAATGATCATCAGCCGCACGCCGACAGTCAGCAATCCCGCGACCACTTTCAGCCCGATGAAAAGCAGCGCGGCATACATCAGGCTTTTTTTGACAAAGGTTACATCGGAAATCTGCCCCGACTGGAATTCGGTCAGGATGGTCTTTATTTCGTCAATGGCCTGTCCGACAAATTTGATGGAATAAACCGACACAAAATTCGACAATACAATCATTACGAAACCGGCCAGGAGTTTCCATCGGTATTTCCATAAAAATTTATTTAAAGATTGCAGTTCTTTCACGGCGCAAAGTTACGTCTTTTTGCTTACCTTTGCCGCTCGTTGAGTAGAATTAACTTATTTTGAAAGTCCGTAATAAAATTTGGCCGGTAGCTGAAAATTTTAACTGGGCGTTCCATCTAAAATAAGTAAGAATTGAAATTTAACAGACGAAATTATGCTGGGAAGAAGACAACTTCGTGAAAAAGCAATGCAGGCGATTTATGCATGGAAAACTTCGGGAGAGGATGCCGATCAACGGATTATCGAAAAAAATATGCTCAAGGGAGTTGACCAGATTTATGATTTATACATCTATTTACTGAACCTTCTCTTGTTCCAGAAAAATATTGCCGAACACAAAATTGAGCTGGCAAAAAACAAGAATTTTACAACCGAAAGCGACCTGAATCCCAATTTGAAATTTGTTTCCAATGCCATCTTTAGGATACTGGATGAAAATGAGGAATTAAATGGCTATACTTCCAAAAACAAGCAACTTTCGTGGGATTTGCTGGATACTTACCCCAACCATATTTTTAAAGAAATAACCGGAAGTGAGGAATATGCCCGTTACATGGGAAATCAGGAACATTCGTTTGAAGAAGACAAAGCATTTATCACTGATATTTTTGAGAAATATATAGCGCCGAACGAAGGTTTGCATGAGTGGCTGGAAGAAATCAACATCCATTGGGCGGACGATGTCCACATTGCGAATTCTATGGTAATGGCTACGCTGAAATCTTTCATTTCAAGAAGCGACGGGAAAATTAAACTTTTCAAGGTGTACAAAGATGACGAAGACAGGGAATTTATCATTGATTTATTTAGGAAAACCATCAGGAACAGTGAAGAAACCAGGAAAACCATAGAAGAAAAAGCAACCAACTGGGAGCTGGACAGGATTGCGGTGCTGGATTTGGTATTGTTGCAAATGGCGCTTACGGAATTTCAGTTTTTCCAGAACATTCCGCCTAAAGTGACACTCAATGAGTACATTGAATTGTCCAAAATCTATTCAACCGAAAAAAGTAAAATCTTTGTCAACGGAATATTGGATCGTTCATTAAAAGAAATGAAAGGAATTTGAAATAGTTTTCATAATTTTATTCCCTTAAAATTTTAATTTAAAAATTATTACAATGAAAAAGACATTATTTGGAGCAGGTATGATTATGCTTTTGGCCTTTGTTTCATGTAACAAAGAAAAACCTTCTGATTTATATTCAGCTGCGGAAAAGCAACAACAGGCAGAGGCAGTCGTTGATCCGGCGACAGCAGCGGTATTGACTTTTGAAACAGCGGATTACGATTTTGGAGATTTACCATCAGGTGCAAAAGTTGAGCATTATTTCAAATTTACCAATACGGGAAAATCACCGCTGATCATCAAAGATGCAAAAGGATCGTGCGGATGCACCGTGCCGGTATGGCCAAAAGAGCCGATTGCGCCGGGCGCTTCCGATTCCATCAAGATTAATTACAATGCCGGTTCACAAAAAGGCAAACAGCACAAAACAGTAACTTTGACCACCAATACGGTGAAGGGAAAAGAAGTGTGCAGCTTTACGGCAACTTTACCAAATGAAGCGCCGGCACAGGACAATGCAGCAAAAAAATTACAGGGATCTTAAAAATTTAAAATGAATTTATCGACCATATTTTTAACAGCAGGACAACCTGAAGGAGGAGGAATGTCAATGCTTTTACTTTTCGGCGGGATGTTTCTCATCATGTATTTCCTGATGATCCGTCCGAACATGCGCAAGCAGAAACAGGAAAAGAAATACCAGGAAGAACTGAAAAGAGGCGACTGGGTTGTGACAACTTCCGGCATTCACGGGAAAGTATTTGAATTGTCACAGGACACAGTCGTTCTGGAAACCGGTGCCGGGAAAATCAAATTTGAACGTGCAGCCATTTCAAAAGAACTGAGTTCAACCAGGTACAATTCCGGTGTTGAAAAGAAAGATTAAAAATAGACAATGGATGAAAAGCCGGAGGAAAGCCTTCGGCTTTTTTTTGGTTGAAATGGAGGAATTTTAACAATTTTGCAATATGAAAATCGTAGGGCTTACAGGCGGAATTGGTTCGGGGAAAAGTACGGTTGCAAAGTTTTTTCTTGACCAGGGGGTTCCTGTCTATGATTCTGATTCGGAGGCCAGAAGGATGATGAATGAAAACCGGGAAATAAAGCAGAAACTGGTTTCATTGTTTGGGGAAGATGCTTATTTTGAAAATAAGCTGAATCGTCCCTACATTGCTTCACAGGTATTTAAAAACAAAGAATTGCTGAATCAGTTGAACCGGATTGTTCATCCGGCGGTTTTTGAAGATTTCCGTAACTGGGTGAAAAAACAGGATTCGGTTTTTGTGGTGAAAGAAGCGGCGATTTTATTCGAAAGCGGGTCTTACAAAGATTGTGATTTTGTTGTGTCCGTAATTGCCGATGAGGATTTGCGGATAAGAAGAGTAAGCAAAAGAGACAATATTTCGGCTGAAAAGGTACGGGACAGGATTCAAAACCAATGGACGGATGAAATGCGGGTTGCGAAATCTGACTTTGTCATTCATAATAATTCTGATTTGGAAAACCTGTATGAGGAATTTAAGAAAGTTTACAATGAATTGTTAAAGAGAATCTGGCCAAGTTAAATCCGTGTTAACCCGATTTTACGGCAGCCTGAAAACAGTAAGTTTACATACCGGAATATGAAAAAAGGTTTCAACAAAATATTAATTATCCTGATGAGTGTAGCGCTCATCGGACTGGTGATGATTCAGTTTTACTGGAGCAAGAAGGTTTTTAATTCGCATACGGAAGAATTCAACGGCCGTGTTTATCAGGCTTTGAACGCTACGGTAGATGAAATCAACCAGCGGGAATTGCAGCAGTATTACAAAAAATTTGAAAATGTCCACAATGACTTTAAGAATTCCACCGACAAGCCACAGGTGATTTCCTCTTCCATGATCCAGGATTCAGCGGGCGCGACTTACCTTTACCTGACAAGGTATGTCCTGGAGCGTTCCGTCGTTCCGATTTCCGAGCAGTATAACGACAGCCTTATACGTGCCAATTTATATTCGCAGGAAAAAATCGTCCGGATACCGAAGGATTCGGGTGTGAATTCGATTCAAAACCTTACGCTCGATACCGAAGAAAATTTCAAGAATTCCACTTACACCATCGAAAGGCTTGCCAGGCTTGATGCGGGAAACCGGCCGATCGACAAAAGGGTGGATTTCAGGTTGATCGATTCGGTTTTTGTAAAGGAACTGAGGAAAAGAGGTGTTCAGTCCCATCCGCAGCTGGCTGTTCTGAAAGCGGATTCAACCCTGACCAGGGTTACTTCCGAAGAATTTGATTTACATGAAAAGGAGTACACAATTCCTTTGTTTTATGACAACAATGACAAACCGCAATACCTGATTTCCACTTATTTTCCTGACAAACAACTGTCCATCCTCGGGCCGATTATACCGATTGTTATGCTGACTATTATTTTTACCATTATCATCGTATCAGTTTTTTCACTTGCAATTTATTACATGCAGCTGCAAAGAAAGATTTCGGAGGTAAAAACGGATTTCATCAATAACATGACCCATGAATTCAAAACTCCTATTGCGACCATTAACATTGCTTCCGATGCTTTAAAGAATGAGAAAGTAATAACCGATCAGAGCAAAATCAAATACTACGCTGACCTTATCAAACAGGAAAACAAACGGATGAATGCCCAGGTGGAAATGGTACTCCGCATGGCCAAGCTGGAAAGAAACCAGATTGACATCCATTTACAGGAAATAAATATTCATGACCTGGTGCGCAAAAGTGTGGCCAATATGCGGTTCATTGTGGAAAATCTGAATGGCACTATTTTTGAAGATTACGGAGCGGGCAGTTCTGTGGTAGAAGGAGATCCGTTTCATCTGGAAAATACGCTGAACAATATTCTGGACAATGCGAGGAAATATTCCAGGGAAAATCCACAAATTTTTGTTAAAACATACAACGAAGATAAAAATATCGTTATAGAAGTCAGGGACGAAGGCATAGGAATGTCGAAATCGGTAACAAAAAAGATTTTTGACCAGTTCTACCGCGAAGAAACAGGAAATGTGCACAATGTAAAAGGGCACGGCCTGGGCCTGGCTTATGTAAGAAAAATTGTAGAATTACACAAAGGGCAAGTGTATGCTGAAAGCGAAGAAGGAAAAGGAAGCGCATTCTTCATCAAATTGCCGGTTAAATAAAAGAGAAAAAAATGAATGATAAGCAAAAATTACTTTTAGTTGAAGACGATCCGAGCTTCGGAGCCGTTCTAAAAGATTACCTGGCCATAAATGATTTTGAGGTAACGCACGCCATAGACGGTGAAGATGGTTTGTCTAAATTCAAAAACTCAGAATACGACTTGTGTATTCTTGATGTGATGATGCCCAAAAAAGACGGATTTACGCTGGGCAAAGAAATCAAAGAAATCAAAAGCGAACAGCCCATTATCTTTCTCACTGCCAAAAATATGCGTGAAGATGTCCTGAACGGATACAAAATAGGGGCAGATGATTACATCACAAAACCTTTTGATTCGGAAGTTTTGCTGTACAAAATCCGGGCGGTGCTGCAAAGACATTCGGCCGATGAGGAAAAATTCGAACAGGAAGAATTCGAAATAGGGAAATTTAAGTTCAATGCCAAATTAAGGCAATTGCAAATCGGGAGCATCTCACATAAACTTTCCCCAAAAGAAAGCGAATTATTGCGGCTTCTGGCGATTTACAGGAATGACCTCATGCCACGCGAAGTTGCCCTGACAAGAATCTGGCATGATGATAATTATTTTACTTCCAGGAGTATGGATGTTTACATTGCCAAATTGAGAAAATATCTGAAAGACGATCCGAATGTTGAGATTGTGAATATTCACGGAGAAGGATTCAGGCTGTTGATATCTGAATAATCCAGCTCTGCATTTAATTGTTTTTTAGGATCCCTTTTCGGAAACGGAAAGGGATTTTGTCTTTAATTCTTCTGATTTCTGATTGTCATAGTGGTTCCAGATAAGGATGGCAATCGTAATGGATGTGGAAATAACAAACGAAGTTATGATCTTCTTTTTGGTAAGTTGCGTGTCTGATAATCCTTGTACGAACAAATAGACCAGCCCGAAAATCATAAAATCCAGTACGATAAAACCCAATACCGTTTTGAAAAATTCCATATTGTAAAGATAAAAATTATGGCTGATTGCCCTGCGTTTATGGTTTTTATATTTACCATTCCCTCAATAAACTTTCACCAGAATCAATCAAACCATCCATATACAAAATCCTTGTGTTGTACTCCGATACATTTTGTAAATTTAGCTGGTTAAAGGAATGATATGTTACGAGCATTGTTGGTAGATGATGAAGCGAAAAACCTGTCGGGTCTGGAATTTTTATTGCACCATGACTGTGAGGGAATCAGGGTCACAGGTAAATCCCAGAGTGCCGAGGAGGCACGTGCTTTCCTGAAGAAGAATACTGTTGATGTGATTTTCCTCGATATTACGATGCCGCATGAAGATGGGTTCCAGCTATTGGAAAGCATAGACACAACACATCTAAGCGTGGTTTTTGTAACGGCACATAATGAATATACGCTCCGGGCCATCAGGGCAAGTGCTGTGGACTATTTACTAAAACCGGTCAATATAGATGAATTGCAAAAGGCCGTGGAAAAAGTAAAATTATCGGTAAACAACCCATTGGTAGCGGAACAAAGCCGTATGCTCCTGCAGCATTTCATTAGTTTATCGGGCAGCAAGGCCATTCAGAAAATTGCGGTACCGCAGTTAGGCGGCATCCGTTTTGTGGAACTGGATGAGATCGTATCACTGCAGGCTGACAGCAATTATACGATTCTTCACCTCAAGGATATGCAAAAACTTGTGATCAGCAAAACACTCAAGGATTTTGATGAACTGCTTGATGAAAATGAGTTCGTCCGGATTCACAAATCTTACATTGTCAATACCAACTATGTAAAAGAATACAGCGGCACAGACGGCGGAATGGTAAAAATGGCAGACGGAAACAGGTGGAGCATTAGCCGCAGGCAGCTTGATAACTTTCTGGAAAAAATGAAACAGGCAACACTTACATTTGGAAAAGCGAAGTAAAAATAATTTTTTCCTGCTGCTGTTTCTGCAAGCATTTTTCTGCTTTGCACAAAACGGCAATTATACCGCTTTTACGGTAAAAGACGGATTGCCGAGCAACTACATTTATCTCATTGTAGAAGATGACAGGGGCTTTTTGTGGGTGGCTACTGATGCAGGATTGGCACGGTTTGACGGAAAGAATTTTCAGGTTTATACCACTAAAAACGGGTTGCCCGACAACGAAGTGATAGCTGTGCTGAAAGAAAAAGACGGACGGATTTGGGCTGAATGTTTCGCTCATATGCCTGTTTATTTTGATGAAGTGCAGAACCGTTTTCTTCGTCCGCAGATAAACGACAGCATACTGAAAAATATCTCCAACAGTATGGGACTTGGCATACGAATATTAAAAAATGGAGGAATCAGTTATGGCAACAGAGACAACTGGATTGTTTTCAAAGATGCCAAGCAGAAAGAATATCCGTCTGTATTGCAAAAGTTTCCTGCCAATCCGATTATACTTGAAGAATATGAAGACGGTAGTTTATTGGTTGCCGGTTCTTCTGTTTCGTGGAAATCGACTGACGAAAAAGTTACCTATAGTTTGTTTTATATCAAAGAGAACCATATTGCAGACAGCCTGATCTTAATGACAGAGCCAAGAACCCAAGCAGGATTGATGGTAAATGACGGAAAACTGTACAAACTGGGAAGAAAGACAAATGAATGTGTTGTGTATTCTGATTTTCAGATAAACCCTATCCGTTACAAAACCGCTGAGCTGAAAGTTCCTGAATTTTATCTCAACTATTTCTTCACGCCTAAATACCTGTGCTTTTATGGTGAATCAGGAAAAATGTACTTGTATGACCACAAAGCATTACAGCTTGTAAAAGTGGTAAGTGGTAATTATTTAGGCAATGCTTTTTATGATGACAGCAAGGGTAACGAATGGATTTCGACCATAGACAAAGGGTTATTGGTGTATCGAAGCAGGCTTCCCGAAAAAATACTGCTTCCCGAAAATTTTACCCATACCAATTTTATGAGCATTGCCAGGCGAAGTGACGGAACACTGCTTGCAGGAAATTATTATGGTGAAGTGCTCGAAATAAAAAACGGAAAAACCATTATACACAAGGTTATTGACCATTCACCTGCCCGGATTCGGAAAATACTGTTTTCGGGCAATGACGTTTATACTTTTTCGGAAGAAGGCATTTACCGCAATTTCACACAGCGGATATCTGACCCGCTAAATGAAGGTCTGTCTTTTGCGAAAACTGCCATAAATGCAAACGATACGATTATCTTGGTCGGAACACATCGCAATATGTTCAGCATCAATACCCGAACACACAAAACTTTTCCCATAAATACGGAAATTAAAAGAATAACAGCTTTGGAAAAGACAAATGCCGATTGGGTTTATTTCGGTTCTACGGACGGTTTGTACAAATACAATATGAAATCGGGGAAAATGGTTTCGCTCACCGCCAGAAATCCATTGTTGAAAAACCGCATTTTATCACTTTGTTATACGGAAGACGGTCTGCTTTGGGTGGGAATTTCAGGCAGATTATTCGTATTGAAAAACGATGAAATTATTCGGGTTTTTGAAGATAAGACCTTTGCTTACAATTCTATACGGCACATTACCAAAGGAAAACCGGGCGAAGTATGGATTGCCACATCAGGCGGAATAAATGTGTTGAATTACACATTAAACGGTAAAAATATTTCCCATACTGTACGGACAATATCAGCCAATGACGGGCTGACGAGCGATGATGTACAGGAACTTTTTTACCAAAACGGAAAAATTTATGCTGCCACAGCCAACGGAATTTCTGTCATTCCCGAAGATTATACCACTCCGAAAACAGACATTCCCACGTATCTCGTACACATTCGTATCAATGGAAAAGAAGCCGAAATTCAGGACAAATATCAATTGGATTACGGACAGCAGGACATACAAATGCAGTTTGCAGGGGTGGATTTGAACGGTTATTTCAAACATTTGCAATATGCTTTGGACAATTCAGGCTGGATAAACCTGAACGAGAATACGCTCAATCTTCAGTTAAGCACAGGTACACATAAATTAAAGGTACGTTCGGTTGATATAAACGGCAAAATAAGCAGTAAAATCCTGAACATTGCATTTGATATAGAAGTTCCGTTTTGGCAGAAAATCTGGTTTTGGATAGCTTGCGGGATTCTCATTCAGATACTTTTGTATTTTCTGATCAGCCATTATCTGAAACGGAAAAGAGAGCAGATGCTTGCACAGAAGATAGCAGGCGTGCAGACCGCAGCGCTGGAACAGCAGGCATTTACGTCACTTATGAATCCGCATTTTATGTTCAATGCGCTCAACAGCATTCAGCATTATATCAATGTACAGGACAGGAAAAATGCCAACCGTTACCTGAGCGATTTTGCTTCGCTTATCAGAAAGAATTTTGATGCGGCACAACAGTCGTTCATTCCTTTGGAAGAAGAAATAGAAAACATCAAAATTTACCTCAACCTGGAACAAATGCGCTTCAATGATAAATTTGATTATTCCATAGAAATAGATGAAGATTTAGACCCCGAAGACTGGATGATTCCTACCATGGTACTTCAACCGCTTCTGGAAAACGCTTTGCTGCATGGCATTATGCCGTCCGCTGTACATGGTGAAATTACGGTTCGTTTTCAGCCACAGGAGCAGGATTTACTTATTGTCATCACCGATAACGGTATTGGTATGGCCAACAGCATCGCTTTGAAAGGTAAAGACACACACAAGAGCCGGGGCATGGAATTAATAAAGAAACGAATAAAAGCACTTACCAATTTCGGGACAAAACCGATGTCTATAATTATAGAAACCGCATCTGAACATATCCAGAATCCCGGGACAAAAATTATCCTGTTCATCCCTTTTACTTTATACGGGGACTGGTACAATGCGCAAAAAGATAAATAATTCCAGAAGCTCCATATTTCCTTTTACCGAAAACTAAACGGATATTACCGTTCACTCATTGGTTAAGATACCACGCGCATTGGCTGTTCCTGCCTGTAATATAAGCATTTACCTTTATTTTGATTATACCTTATAAAATGCCTGTTAATATGATTTGGCCAACCAACCAAAATGTTCTCAAGTGTTTTTATCAGGCCTGTTAAAAACAAATCTTTCAAAGGAAATATAAAACCATAATTATGAAGTTACAGTTTATAATTTTACTGATCATTTTAAATCCGTTAACTGGTTTTTCCCAGGCTCCGGCCATACAATGGCAGAAGTCTTACGGAGGCTCATTAAATGAATATGCCTATTCTATGGAACAGACTACCGATGGAGGTTATGTTGTGGCAGGATATGCCAGCTCCAATGACGGAAATGTGACGGGCACTCACAACAGCCCCTATCCTGATTATTGGGTAGTAAAATTGGACAACAACGGAGTTCTCCAATGGCAGAAAACTTTGGGAGGGAGCAATAACGACCTGGCATACAGCATAGCGCAAACCATGGACGGCGGCTACATTCTGGCAGGATGGTCAAGTTCTGTGAATGGTGATGTGACCGGGCATCACGGATCAACCGCCAATGATGATTACTGGGTGGTGAAAATAGACGAAACAGGGAACCTGCAATGGCAAAAATCACTGGGAGGGTTAGATATAGATGATGCCCGTAGCATCATACAGACTTCAGACGGAGGCTATATGGTTGTGGGCTATTCCTATTCGAACAACTATGATGTCACCGATAGCCACGGAGGAGGAGATATGTGGGCGGTAAAATTAAATAATACGGGCGCTATTGAATGGCAAAAATCATTAGGCGGTTCAAGTTATGATATGGCATTGGCTGTTCAGGAAACTTCGGGCGGTTATGTCATTGCGGGAAGTACAACATCCAATGACGGTGATGTAACGGGATTCCACGGCGGAGGATGGCTTTTTGGAGATTATTGGATCGTAAAGATTAATACGGACGGGGACATACTCTGGCAAAAGGCATTGGGGGGGAGTGGCGAAGAAGTTGCAATGGCAATTGAACCCACTTCCGATGGAGGGTATATTGTTGCCGGAAGTAGTAATTCCAATGATGGAGATGTATCCGGAAACCATGGAGACAATGACTATTGGATAGTCAAAATAGATAATCTTGGAGAAATAGAATGGCAGAAATCATTGGGAGGAAGCAATGAGGATACCGCTACCGATGTAAAGCAAACTACAGATGGCGGGTACATAGTTTCAGGAATGACTAAATCTAATGACGGCGATGTAACGGGTAACCACGGAGGAGAAAATGATTACTGGATAGTCAAATTAGACAATCTTGGAGAAATAGAATGGCAGAAATCACTTGGAGGTGGTGGGTATGACTTCTCCTATGGCATACGGCAGGATGCAGACGGAGGTTATGTTATTGCCGGAAGCTCAGATTCTAATGATGGCGATGTTACCGGTAATCACGGCATGAGTGACTTTTGGATAGTCAAATTATGGGGTGACAGAGCCTGCGCTACCTGGTCATTGGAAAGCTCGGAAGTGGCTACTTCAACAATAGGTGCGATAACCGCCGAAACAGAATTGCTTAGCCAGGGTTCCGCGCCACCGTATATGTATATACTGGGTTATGGCGACAACGGCCAGCGCTTGTGGCAAGCCGGTGGCTGGCAGGGTGGCCCGCTTGATCCCGGGCGTTATGTGGAGTTCAGTCTTTCCCCCAACCCCGGAGCTCTGCTTACCGTCACCGATGTTTCTTTTGATTACAGCGATTTTATGATAGGGACAACGGATCCTCATACACTATTTTTTGAGGTACGTTACTCCACCGATAACTGGGCAACTTCCACTTTATTGGGAACAGGAGAATACCTTAGAACTGCCGTACAGACATTTAGTGTATCATTCAGCCAGGTGGTGAATGAGGGCGAAACATTTTCATTACGGATTTTTCCTTATGCGCCCGAGCATGAAGGAGGCATACCTTCTTACGCCACCCACAGCAATGTAATGATTTGTGGCGAAAACACTCCTGTACTGGAAACGCAAGATCCGGATAGGACGCCGGAATACATTTTATATCCTAACCCTACGCAGGGAATCGTTTATCTGAAATCCGATGCTCTTCCTGAAGGTACGCGGATATTTATATACGATATGTCCGGCAGGAAAATGAACGAAATTCCCGTCAGGGAAAAAATTATGCCAATAGACGTTTCCGCTTTCCCGGACGGAATATACAATGTGATTATTCTGAAAGCGGACGGAAAGAGAATTACCCGGAAATTAATTTTGAAAAAATAAAAAAATAAAAACCACTATCATGAAGCGCTATATTTTTATCATTCTGTTTTTGGGAAGTACATTATCTCTCCTGAACGCGCAGCATTCAACAACTATCTATGCCGGCGGCGGATTTGCCGGACAGAAAACCGATATCAATTCGGTTACCGGCGGCGGAAGCACGCTGGGTATATTTACACCTTTCCTGTCAAAGCCGGTTTTTTCTTTCGGGTTTAATTTGTCGGGGGAATATTTTTTCTCCGACAGGGACGATTACAAACTGGAATTCCCCGGCTATGATTTGTATGACGCTACCTACACGACAAGTTTAGACGGCTTTTCCCGCCAGGGGCACCGGTTGTTTAATATCGGGATGGGGCCACAATTCAACCTGAACCTGGGGGAAAGATTTAGGGTCAGCCCCATTTTCCTGTTCGGTTATTCGTATTTCACGCAGAACCAGTTTACGGTGGTAGAGAATGTCGAATATACGGGAGCGGGCATGCCGGTTAATTTCACAAAAGAAATTTTCCATCAGGAAGAAGCAAAGACCGGCGGGTTTTTCTGGTCGCCGAGAGTCCGGTTCGCCTATGCCTTGTCCGGGAATTTCAGCTTATGGGCGGAAGCCGATATGAATTTTTACAATAGCAAAGAAATGCAAAGGAGGCTGATTCCTTACGGCGAACCGAATGATGCCGGGCAATACGGTTGGGGGCATTTGCTGGAAGGCAGCTATGAAACTTCTGAAACCAGCACCAGCCATACACAGTGGGGGGTGAACATTGGTTTGGCATACCATTTCGGGAAACGGAAAACAAAAACCAGAGATAATCCCAAAGAAGAAACTTCAATTGAAACTGACTGTCAAAAAACCAAAATTTCTAAAAAAGACAATAATAAAACGTATTTCGTAAAAAAAGGAGAATTCCCTGTTTTTGAATGGGAAAATAATGATGGGAATGTTACCGATTACGAAGTAAAATTATACAAGACCAACAAGCCGTTCTTTGAGAAGGACACTTTGAACTGGCTGAAAACCAATAAGCCGTTCTTCGAGAAAGATACACTTGTTCTTGACTACCGCACCAATAAACCATTCTTTGAAAAAGACAGCCCATCGTGGAATGTCAGGACGAAAAATAAAATACTGAAAACAGACAAAAAACTGCAAAAAATTCTTTCTGACCTGCGCGATGGCGAAACCCAATATTACAAATGGACTGTAACTACCTATTATAAAGACTGTCCGCCGCAAACATCTGAGCCGGGCACTGTAAAAATGAGCAAGAATTATATAGGCATTGACGTTACAAAAATTGAATGCAACGGCTACACAAACGACGGGAAAGCCAACTATACGGTAAATTATGACCTGGAGGCCATGCCTGGCAATTCTAATAATTGGGTGGTAAACAGCATCAGTACGCTCAACAACAGCAACGGAACGACTATGCAGTCTTTCCCGTATTCGCCTGTTTTGAACCTCCCGCCTAACACCGTTCAAAGCCATACGCTCAATATAGAAGTACCCGTAGGTGTGCAAAATATAACGCTGGAAGCAGACGGCAGCTTAGGTGCGGGAAGCGGTATTGCCTCATCGTCAATAGAGCTTCCAAGCTGTGTTTGCAGCACTTGCGATGATTGGCAGATCAACAGCCGGAATGAATCCCTGACGGGAGTTACCGCACTGCCGGCTTCCAACTTTGCAACGCTGTTCCTTTCCGGAATGATTCAGGTGCAGAATGCGGATCCGATGCAGTCTGTAAAAGCGGAAATTGTGTCTGTACAAACCAGTACCGCTGACCCTGCCTGCAAAAGCAGCTCCTGCGCTAATCAGAGTTCCCAGATGGGGCTGATAAGCAACTGGTCGGGAACAGGGCTTGGCCCCAACAATGCTGTGTGGACACGCACATTCACAGACAACAATAACGATGGCTATGCCAATGGCGTGGTATGGACTGCCAACTCGGTTGCGGGTGTAAACCTGAACAATTATGTGCCGGTACGTCTGTACATCAACCTGCCGATTTCTTCGCTTGATTGTTGTGAAAACACCGTACATATCTGTGTCCGCTACACATTTACAGACATTCACTGCAATACTTGTGATTACCTGGTTTGTTATGATTATACACCTCCGGAAGGCGGTAACGGTGGCAATAACCCCGGTGGCGGAAACCCGACCGATCCTCCCGTTCCCGTCAATTACAATACGCCTAAATAGTTAAAGAATTGATTTTTTTTCATCATAAAATAAACAAAATGAAAAAGTATATAAAAATCATAACAGCCCTATATGTCTTTAACTATAGTTTTGTAATTGCCCAGATACAGCCGCCAGCACCAACAGGTTCGGGAACGGGAATGCTGAATCCAGATATAAAGTTGGTGAAAGATTGTTGCGAGCAGGATTTGGCCATCTGGAACGTAGCGGGGACACCTGACCCGATACCGACGACCCAGCAGACAAATCCCGATGCGACCATAGCTTTTGAACAGTTTGAAATTCATCAGAGTTCCACAATACCGATTACAGAATTGCGTATCAGCATTACGGACATTATTTACCATTATAATTATGAATCCTGTGGAAAATGTGAGAGCAACCCTGCGCTTTGGGGGTCTTTGCTCAACCCATTTAATAACAGCATAGGAGGGCTTCAGTTTGTTCCCGGCAGTTCAGGAGTCAACGTTCAGGGAAACCTGATAGCCAATAACCAGGGCGTAAGGGAGCTGGTGTGGCAAAATCCTGACGGCGCAATGCTGCAACAGGGAACAACATTTCCTGTATGGTATCTTTTACCGCCGGTTTCAGACATTCCCTGCTGTGTAACTTCGGCTACCATTTGTACCAAAATAAGCTGGAAAGATGCGGATTGTAAAGTCTGTGAGAATTTCACATGCTCCCATATCAACATAGGAACAGACAATAACGGTGGAAACACCGGAAACGGTATCGGCATTTCAAAATCAAATGACTGCTGCGGCGCTACGCTGACCGTAACCGCCCCGCCTAACAGTAGCATCCACTGGTCAACAGGTGAGACCGCTTCATCCATTTATGTTACACAGGCAGGTACTTATTCCGTCACGGTAGGAAACCAGACACAAAGCATCGTTGTACAGCCGGAAAATGTGGGCGCGAGATATTACACTGACCTTTCGCAACCGTCCAACCAATCGTTTTATTCAAGCTACAGCAATACCAACAGTTACAACAGCTTTTACATTATGCACGTGGAAGACCCTCAGCCACCCTATGGCGAATATTACGCTACTGAATTTAAATTGGAAATATGGCAGAGATGGGGGCAACTGATCAGAACCATCACAGGAACTATTCCGGATTGTAAAGGATTTGACAATCCTGCTATATTCTGGGACGGGACAGTGAATGGAAACAGAGTGGCGCAGGATGTTTATAACGCAAAACTGTTCGTGAAAAACTGCCGGAACAAAGAATGGACGCCTGTAAAGGTGAACTGGTGTGAGAAATGGGGCTATACCTGTTTGGAGACCGAGTGCAAATCAGCTTTATCATTTGAATGCGGTTTTATGAAAAAGAACGAATGCACCAAATGGTCTGGTCTAATGTGTAAAGAAGAACATAAAGAATACATATTTCCGATAACCATAGTCTGGTAATGACGGACAAAAAAACAAACGGTATGAAAAAATACATCCCAATCATCGTTTTAAATATCTTGTGCATAACGCTTTATGCGCAGGAATTACCCAAAAATTTCCGCGAAACTGTTCAGAATGAATATAATTCTATCAGCAAGGAACAGATCAGGACGGAATTAAAAATGACTTTTGACCAATATTATAATTTCAGGGCAGAAGAATATGTGGATAAACAAAAATTCTACAAAAGCATTGTTGAGAAATCCGGTGCAAAAAATTTTAGCGGCCTGAACGATTTGTGCAGTAACGGAACTTTTGAAGAGGGTGATGTCTTAGCAAACGATTGGAATTTTTATTGGGCAGGGTCAGCTTATGCGGGTTTATTGCAATCAGGCAGCAATGTGAGTTATACAGCAAATTCCGGCAATACGCGTATAAATACAGGTAACTTTGCCGGCTATGCTGTGGGTTACGGAGATCATCTAAATCAGGTACATCATCAGGTTCAGTCCGTCGGGGCGGATCCTACTTTTCCGGCGCTCAGTAGGGTATATAGTTTCCCCACAGGAAACACGAAGTCTTTGAGATTAGGCAATAAACATTGTGCTTTCGGAAAAGAGTCTGTAGCAAAAGTAGTTACGATAACGCCTTCAAATTCAACCTTGTATTTCAGCTACGCTTTTGTTACTGAAAATCCAAGTGGCCACGGAAACGATTTACCTTTTTTTGAAGTGAATATAAAAGATGCTGCCGACCCTCAGAACATTAACTATAGTAGCTTGGTCAATCTTGGCGGTGGTTCTAACAGAATCAGGGCAGATAATCCGTTGCTGACACCCAATAGCACAACAGCCACAACACGATGGAAAGACTGGAGCTGTGTTACTGCAGATTTATCCTCATTGATGGGAAAAACGGTAATCATTGAATTTAACAACAGAGATTGCAATCAGGGCGCACACTACGCCTATACATATCTGGATAATATCTGTATAGGTTGCGGGAATGCACCAAGTAATGAAGGGTCTGTTTCCATAGACCAGGGGCAATCAGACAGTTGTGGTATTCCGGGTAATGTCTGTGTAAATTATACGGTGCCAGATACAAATAACCCGTCCATGCAAATAACACTTGAGCTTATAAAAAACGGGGCAGTGATCAATACAATGCAAAGCCCTTATTTTCATACCAACGGGAGCTATTGCTTTCAGATAACAAATAACATAACAAATTTATCAGGCGGATTTGATTACAGAATTGTAGGGCATGCAGCATCAGGGAATTTTACTTTTCCCGATAAAATCATAGGAACCGCGGCGGAAGGTGTTAAACCAGGCGCCAATAACGACTATACATATATTTGTAGCAAATGGGACAATCCTTGCTGTCAGGTCGATTTAGCCATCTGGAATGTAGCCGGAACACCGGACCCGATACCCACTACCCAGCAAATACACGGGGGAGAACCCGTTACCCTTGCCATAGAAAGCTTTGAGCTTCATCAGAATTCAAACATTCCCATTACGGAAATCCGGGTTGCCGTTACAGACATCATTTTTAATTATAATTATGAGTCCTGCGGAAAATGTGAAAGTAACCCGGCCCTCTGGGGGTCATTGCTGACGGCTACCAATAATATTGAAGGGCTGCAATTTGTTTCCGTCCCGGACAATTCAGGCAATGCTACTGCGGGGAATTCGGAAGATATTATAATGAACAACAAAGGAGTACGGGAGCTGGTTTGGCGAAATCCGAACGGGGCGATGCTGCACGCCGGTACGACATTCAGCGTACTGTATCTTTTGCCCCCGGAATCGGATATTCCCTGTTGTGTGACTTCGGTTACCATTTGTACCAAAATAACCTGGAAAGATGCTAATTGTAAGGCCTGCGAAGGGTTTACCTGCTCCAATATAGAAATTGCCAATGAAGCAGCCAAAGTAACGGGAGGAAAAGGTTGATATGTACATTAAAATACTACTATTATGAAATCAAAACTATCTTTTTTATTCATTTGCCTGGGGTTGTTTGTTCAGGCACAAATTGTGAACATTCCCGATGCCAACTTCAAAGCCTATTTGATTGGAAATACCGCAATCAATACAAACGGGGATTCCGAAATCCAGGTAAGTGAGGCGGCCACTTATACGGGTAGTATAGACTGTATCGGCCTAAACATTAGTGATTTAACAGGAATTGAGGCATTTGTAAATTTGACATCCTTAAATTGTTCCTATAACCTCTTATCTTCTTTAGATCTAAGCAATAATACGGCTTTAACTTATTTGAACTGTATGCTAAATCAGCTAACCGGTTTAAATGTAAGCAGCAGTCCGAATTTGTCAGCGTTACTTTGTAATAACAACTTGCTGACTTCCCTGAATATAAACAATAATCCGGCTTTAAATTCATTGTATTGTTACGGTAACCAATTGTCTTCTTTAAATATCAGTAATAATACAATGCTGGGGTTTTTAGATTGTGCCCATAATTCTTTAGGCTCTTTGGATGTAAGCAACAATCCGGCTTTGTATCATCTTGAATGTTCTTATAACAATATAGCCGCTTTAGACGTAAGTAATAATCCGAATTTATCTACTTTGTATTGTTATTATAATGCTCTGACTTCTCTGGACGTAAGCAATAATACGGCTTTAATTCAATTTTTGTGTATTAATAACAACCTGAATTCCTTAAATTTGGCAAACGGAAACAATGCTGCCCTTACTTATGTATGGACAAGCGGCAATCCGAACCTTACTTGTATCCAGGTAGATGACCCCGCATACAGCACAACGAATTGGACAGGCACAAATTTTCAGTTTGATCCCTGGTCTAATTTTAGCAGTTGTTGTATTGTAAATATTCCCGATGTTAATTTTAAAAACTATCTGCTCGGAAATCCCAGCATCAACACCAACGGAGATAGTGAAATTCAGTGTAGTGAAGCGCAAGCTTTTTCACTGGGGCAGATGATTTGCACGGGTTTGGGAATTTCTGACCTTACGGGAATTGAAGCTTTTGTAAATTTACCATATTTAGATTGTTCCAATAATCTTCTTTCTTCTTTGGATGTAAGTAATAATACGGCATTGGTGGAATTGCATTGTGGAAACAACCAGCTCACTTCCATAAACACGGGCAATAATACCACTTTGGTAGTATTGTCGATGAATAACAACCAGCTGCCTTCTATAGATGTTGGCAGTAATACGGGCTTGGTACATTTGTTCTGTTCCTCTAACCAGTTAACAAATTTAGATGTAAGTAATAACCCGGCTTTAACCCAAATGAATTGTAGTAATAATAATCTGGTTTCGTTGAATTTGGCCAATGGCAGCAACACTGCCCTTACTTATATTGGAGCAACCGGTAACGCGAATCTTACCTGTATTCAGGTAGATGACCCCGTATATAGCGCAACCAATTGGACAGGTTCAAATTTTCAGTTTGATCCCTGGGCGTCTTTTAGCGAAGATTGTAACTGTATCATCAATATTCCCGATGCTAATTTTAAAAACTATCTGCTTGGAAATATCAGCATCAATACCAACGGAGACACCGAAATTCAATGCAGCGAAGCACAGACTTATACAGGCCAGATTCTTTGCGGAAACCTGGGAATTTCTGACCTTACGGGAATTGAGGCATTTGTAAATATAACCGATTTGCAGGCACCCAATAATGCTTTGACAAGTTTAGATTTAAGCAATAATACGGCATTAACCCATTTGTATTTATTTAACAATCAATTAAGTACGATAGATTTGAGCAATAATCCAGCCCTTATCCAATTAACATTATATGGCAACCAGCTTACTTCTTTGGATGTGAGCAATAATACCGCTCTGACGGTATTACTGATCGATAATAACCAGCTTACTTCAATAGATGTCAGCAATAACCTTGCTTTAATCGGGCTTTCATTGAATGATAATCAATTAAGCACCGTTGATGTAAACAACAATACTGCCCTTTATCAGCTGACGGTTCACAATAATCCATTGACGACTTTGGATGTGAGCCATAATCCGGCATTGGTAAATCTTTATTGTGCTAATACCCAAATTACGGACTTGGATCTGAGTAATAATCCCATTTTGGCCACGCTGATTGCACACGGGAGCCAGTTAACTTCTTTGGATTTAAGCAATAACTCGGCTTTGACTCAGATAACCTGCAATGATAATAATTTATCTTCACTGAATTTAAGCAATGGAAACAACACCGCCTTGATAGGAATCCATGCTTTCAACAACCCGAATCTTATCTGTATTGAAGTGGACGATGCGGATTACAGCAATTCGAATTGGACAGGCACAAATTTCCAGTTTGATTCCTGGGCAAGTTTCAGCGAAGACTGCAATATGGGAACAAACAATTTTGCAGGAAATGAGCTTGAAATCTATCCGAACCCGGCTCAAAACCTCATTTATGTAAAATTAAATATGCCTTATAAAAACGCCCGGATATGCATATTTGATCTATCGGGCAGGAAATTAAGCGAGGTTCCGGTTACAGGTGAAATTACGCCTGTAAGTATTTCTGCCTGGCAGACGAGTATTTACAATATCACTATTGTAACGGAAAATGGAACAAGAAGTGCAGAAAAGAGGGTCATTAAAAAATAAACAACGATTGGTGGGGCTGGGGTTATTTTGATCCCTTTTCCGGAAACGGGAGGGGATCTTTTTATTTATGGGCTAAACCTCTCAAAAAACTTTGGCAAAGTTTTATACGCTGTGAAAAGAACTTTGCCAAAGTTCTATTGGCTGTGATAAGATAATTTCATAGATTTGAAAAAGATAAATTCAAACAAACGATAATGAGCCACAGTGAAAAAACCGGAAAGAGATGGACAGAGGAAGAGTTAGCGTTGATTAGTTCTGCGAGAGTTGCTTCATCAAAGGCCATAAGAACTTCAAAAGCTATGGGGTTATCGGTTAAGGTGATTCATGATAATAAAATTATTGAGATTGCCCCAGATGGTTCCGAGCGGGTTGTCCGTACACTCAAAAGCTCTAAGCAAAGAATTCCCGTTATCAAAAAGGGAGTGGCTCTTAAAAGAAAGTAATTCATGATGTGCCAGCACAGATTAAGGATTTTTGCCGGCCCGAATGGCTCCGGGAAAACCACCTTATTTGAATCTTTTTCAAAAAAATATGACGCGGGTATTTTTCTGAACGCAGACCTTATTGAAAAAGAGCTTTCGACCAAAGGTTTTATTGATTTAAGTGAATACAATCTTCACCTTACTCAAAAAGATTTAGACGAATTTTTATCAACGGAAAGAGCTGGGTCATTTATAAAAAAGGCCAGGGATAGTAAGGTTGAAATAGACTTTTTTATCAATGAAAATGTAATTGTTGACAGGGAGAAGGAAACCCATAGCTATGAAGGGGCGATAATCAGCGCATTTTTACGGCATCATTTACAAAAGCAGAAGGTTGATTTTTGCTTTGAAACCGTAATGAGCCATCCTTCAAAAATTGATGAAATTACAGAAGCGAAAGAAAAAGGCTATAAGACCTATCTATACTTTATCTGCATTGACGATCCTGAAGTAAATGTTTCAAGAGTAGAAAACCGTGTTGAAAAAGGAGGACATCCCGTTTCCCGTGACAAAATAGAGAGCCGCTATTACAATACTTTGAAAAACCTGATTGTAGCCATTGAAGTTACGGACAAATGTTATTTGTTCGATAATTCCCGTGAAGAATTCCGGTTAATAGCCAGAACAGAAAATGGGATTCTGTATGTAGAGGAAGAATCTGATAAATTACCTAAATGGTTTTTAACCTATGTCCTGAAGTATTATGCTGAATAGCAGATTAATGAATGTCCGAAAAACTTTCCGGAAACGGGAAGGGATCTTTTTATTTATGGGCTTCAAACCTGTCAAAAAACTTGGGCAAAGTTTTATACGCTGTGAAAAGAACTTTGCCAAAGTTCCATATTTCATCCGGAGAATGAATGAAAACGAATTGGCGGCGATTGAAAAATTTAAGAATTAAATACTTTTAAATTTCAAATTACCCCATTTTCAAATCTTCAAATTAATTCATTCTCAAATTAAAACCGTAAATTAGCTTTTCCAAAAACAAACAAAATGTCGTACGAAGAAAATGAAGTATTAAGGCGGCTTCCGGAGCATTTGAAACAATTCATCAATGACCAGCATTACGAATCCTATACACCCGTTGACCAGGCAGTTTGGCGGTATGTGATGCGCAAAAATGTGGATTACCTGAGAAAAGTTGCGCACGGAAGCTATGTGGAAGGACTACAGAAAACCGGGATTTCCGTTGAAGAAATCCCGAGTATGTACGGCATGAACCGGATTCTGAAAGACATCGGCTGGGCTGCTGTTGCGGTGGACGGCTTTATTCCGCCGACTGCTTTTATGGAATTCCAGGCCTACAACGTTCTGGTCATTGCACAGGACATCCGCCAGATTCAGAATATGGAATATACACCTGCCCCCGATATCATTCACGAGTCGGCCGGGCATGCACCCATTATTGCCAATCCCGAATATGCGGAATATCTGAGACGCTTCGGTGAGATCGGGAGCAAGGCGATTTCTTCTGCTGAAGATTATGAAATGTATGAAGCCATCCGGCATTTATCCATTGTGAAAGAAGACCGCGAAAGCGATCCTAAAGTCATTGAACGCGCGGAACAACGCGTGCTGGATTTACAAAATTCGACAACCGAACTTTCCGAAATGTCCAAAATCAGGAACCTGCACTGGTGGACGGTGGAATATGGCCTGATCGGTGATTTGAAAAATCCTAAAATCTATGGCGCGGGACTGCTTTCTTCCATCGGCGAAAGCAAATGGTGCATGAGTGATGAGGTGAAAAAGATTCCGTACGATATTTTGGCAGCGGAAGTTTCATTTGACATTACGCAACCGCAACCGCAGCTTTTCGTAACGCCCGATTTCGCTTACCTGAATTTCGTTTTGGAACAATTCGCCAACCAGATGGGATTGCGAAAAGGAGGAAGCTACGGCATCCGCCAGTTGATTGAATCGAAAAATCTGGGAACAGTTGAATACAATACCGGAATCCAGGTTTCAGGGAAATTCAAAAGGCTGATTACAGACGATTACGGCAATCCGGTTTATGTCCAGACCGAAGGCCCAACCGCGCTTTCATATCATGAAAAAGAACTGATCGGCCACGGAACGAATTACCATTCCGAAGGATTCGGTTCGCCGGTCGGGAAATTGAAGAACATCAATATCGCCATTGAAAACATGTCGCCCAATGACTTGGAAGCCTACAAAATCAAGGAAGGCCAGGTGACAAAACTGGAATTTGAAGGCGGAATCACGGTGGAAGGGGAGGTCATCACCGGAGCGCGCAACCGCAAAGGGAAAGTCCTTCTGATTTCATTCAGGAACTGTACGGTGAAGCATTATGATGAAATTTTGTTCCGTCCGGAATGGGGCGTTTATGATATGGCGGTCGGGAAAACCATTATTTCCGCTTACGCCGGCCCGGCAGATTTTACTTCGTTCGATATGGTGACGCATGTTTTGGAAACCAAAGAGAAAAAAACCGAAGTGGAACCGAGAGAACAAAAACTCAGGGATTTGTACGAGAAAGTCCGTAATATGCGCCGGAACAACCTTATCAAAGAAGAAGCATTGTCCGAAATTTTTGAAACGCTGAAAGCTGAATATCCGTTGGAATGGTTGCTGAATGTTGAATTGTACGAGCTGGCGTTTTCCAATAAATATATTTTACAGCAGGAAATCAGGGATTATTTGCTGGAATTAATTAACCAGAGAAAAGAGGTTGCCCACCTGATTGAGGATGGCATAAAGCTTTCTGAAAACCCGCTTATCTTTTCAGGACAATTTTCTTCGACGCCAAATCAGTAAGCAGTCCGCCCAGCCAGGAAAAAAAGAAAAAAACCGGCATGATGGATAATTCGTACCAGGTCGGGTGGTTCGGGGTGAAAATGATATCGCCCAAAGCAATTAAAAATAAAATAAACCCGGTCAAAATGGCATAAGCCTGTTTGGCCCGAATGACGATAATGGCTGTGACCAGTCCGCCGGTCATCGCTCCGATTCCGCATGAGAACAGAAGCATAAGGAAAAACTCATCTTTTATTTCCGGTGTTCTTGCCGCGTAACGGATCACACGGTTCCAGTGTTCGTAAGGAAATTGGGAATAATCATATTCAATCCAATTGTCGTCCAACGTGATCCCGAAGGTGATGATAATCAAAGCGATAGTTAAACCTACAATTACGCCCAAAGAATTTCGTAGAAAGTGGATCATGGATATTAAATATGGGCAATCATTGAAATTTCAACATTTACGTCTTTGGGTAGTCTGGCGACCTGAACCGTTTCGCGCGCCGGATAATTTCCCTGTTCAAAATAAGAAGCGTAAATTTCATTTACCACAGCGAAATCATTCATATCTCTTAAAAAGATAGACGTTTTGATCGAATTCGAAAAATTACTTCCGGCTTCTTCCAGTATGGCTTTCAGGTTCCTCATCACCTGGTGGGTTTCTTCGCCGACGCCTCCCGAAACGATTTCCCCCGTCTGGGGATTTGCAGGAATCTGCCCGGAAATAAACAATAATTTTTCAAATGAAATGGCCTGGCTGTACGGCCCGATAGCTTGCGGAGCGTTATTTGTGTTGATTTGTTTTTTCATCTGTTTGTTTTTTTCGTTTTTCTTAAATAGTGAAAATTACCTTCAGGGCTCATTTCACACTGCAAATATAAATTAACTTTTAGAAGTTGGACTGGTTTAATAAGCTCGATGAATTCTGGTCGTATTTCACAGCGTCTTTCAGGATATTTGCTTTGATGCCGATGAAGAAATCCCAGGTCTTGTAACGCCCGAACGGAACCCAGGAAAACGACAGGTTAAAACTCCGTAAATCGCGGTTGAATGAAATCCTTGCCTGCGAAAATTGTTTGGCTTTAAAATCATAGGAGGTGGAAGTGCTCAGGCTCCAGTATGGTGAAGGTGAAACGGCCGCGTTGATGGACAAAATCGTATTGTTCGTCCCGGTTCTGGCCGTAGATTCCCGGTTGTAATTATGTGTGAAATTAAGCCCGAGCTTCCACGGAAGCGTGAAATGGGCATAATCATATTCGTCAAAATAGAAATTCTCATTTCTGACTTCGCCGCGTTTTTTGTATTTTTTTGAATCAATTTCTCCCGCACCGAAAGTTTTATTGTCAAAATTATATCCGAAATTAATGGTATAACGGGTCAGCTTAAAACTGCCTAATTCGTCAATCCTTGTTCCCCTTTCTTCTCCGTCTTCAAATTTCACCTTATACGGATCAAATACGGCACTGAACTGCAGGTTTAATTTCTGGTTGAACAAACGCGTCATTCCCGCCACGTTGATGGGCGAAAGCTTGAATTCATCCGCCGCCATATTGTAGGCGGAAGTAATGTCCAGATACTCGAATATCTTGATTTTTTTAAACCCGGTGGAATCGGTTTTCGAACGGACTTTCATCTCTAAGTTATTCCTCAGGCCAAATGTCAGCGCAGCATTCTGGCCGGCCTGTGGCTTTCCATAAACGCCTTTTTCAAATCTTGAATACAAAATCTTCCTTCCGTCCGCGCCGCGGTAATAATCATAATATCCCCATTCTTCCGAACTGAAATCCGGGCGGTAACCAAATCCGATTGTAGGAGAAATCACATGGCGGATTCCTTTGATCATGGCATCTTTATCAGCGGGAGCCTGATAAGTTCCGTACAGGTTGGTCGTTATGCTGGTATTCATGTTAAAAGTTCGGTAAGAATCAAATCCGTTGATGTCATGTTCAACCACCTGGTTTTCGGCCGGGTCGTATTCCTTTTCATACGTTTTCAGGTACCAGACTTCGTCATAACCTGCTGAAAATGAAACAGGGAAATAAGTTCCTAAGGTTGTTCCTGTGCTTAAGCCGACCCGGTGCTTGGCACCGTTGCGGGCATCTTCCCACATCCTGCTGGTAAAGGCGTCGTCTTCCGTGGTTGTGATGTTGTTCACTACATTTAGATTATAATCCACGGCAAGGTTTTTAACCAATCCCTTTTTGCTTCCGGCCTTCGGCGCGAACGGATAAATCCGGCTCATGTTGAACGTCAGTTGCGGTAACACAAATTGCATGGTCGCCGGTTCGCCGGTGCTTCTGTTATTGTTCTGGTGGTGTGATGCCACGACGGAAAGTGAAAAAGGCGAGTCGGGAAAGTTTTTGTTTACCGAAATGGACGAAGAAGTCGTATTGGTGTATACATCCCCGTTGATAATATTGGCATTGTTGATGCTTTCCCGGTAATATTGCGAACTTGACAGATTAACATTCGCCGAAAAAATCAGGTTCGGATTGGCTTTCGGGTCTTGTGAATGATTCCAGTTGATGCGGTAATTGGTTGCTTTGCTGTAATCATCCAGTCCTTTGATACCGGTCACACGGTTTTCGTAATCAAACCTGAGTCCGCCGCTGAACCTGTATCGCTTTCTGTACGCAGAATTCGTATGGACACCCCAGCTTCCCTTGGTGTAAGCTTCTCCGGTAACAGACAAATCCAGGTAATCGCCGATGGGCAGATAAAACCCGCCGCCTTCCAGGAAAAACCCAACATCGGTACGTTCCCCAAATGACGGAATGATGATCCCGGCGGAACGGTTTTCTCCCATCGGAATGTAGGCAAATGGTAAAGTCAATGGCGTAGGCACATCATAAATACGCATATTGATTGGTCCTGTTACCATTGATTTTTTTTCACCGTTGATGTATTTGGCTTTGCTTGTTCTCAGAACATAATCAGGATCATTGGTTTTTTTCTCTATGAAATAAGTATCGGTTGTATAATCGGCGCCGCGTATGTACATCACGCTGTCATTGGTTCGTTTTACCCGGTCGCCGATCAGGACACCTTCACCTTCTGTGATCCTTACGTTGTAAGCAACACCTATTTTGGTCTTGAAGTTGACCTTGAAGCTGTCCTGTTCATATTCCTTTCCGGCCTGTTTGAAAATGGTGGGTTCAGTAATCATCCCCAGCGAATCGCGTTTCCCGTCAGCATAGACGTCACCCGTTTCCCAGTTGATCTCAACATAATCCGCTCGGATTTCCATATCGGTGTACTGTACAACCGCATTCCGGAGCAGGTAGCTCATTTTTTTCTTCCATTCATGGATCTGGTCATCGGAATTATAAACCAGCACATCTTCCAGCCGTTCTTTGTTCCGGACGGTATCAATTTTAATGGTATCCACGGCAATAACACTGTCGTTCCTTTCGTTTAAATTGGGTTCGACCTGGCAAAACGCGCTACTGTTGATAAGCAGTAGAAAAATTAATGCAAATAGATATTTAAAAAACTTTTTATACAAAGTATAAAACTTATTTTTGCGCTAAATCGTGTCAAAAGTAATCAAAAATTGTGGCTGTAGCATGAGGTTTATGAGGATTAACAAACAAATTTTACTTGGGATTTTATTTATTGCTTTTCTGGGAACCCATTCGTTCGGGCAGAAAAAACAGGATTTCGTTATTGTGATTGACGCCGGGCACGGCGGGAAAGACACCGGCACAAGAGGCGTGGTCGAAAATGAAAAATACATAGCGCTGGATGTCGCGCTTAAATTCGGGAGTTTAATCGAGAAGAAATTCAAAGACGTCAAAGTAATTTATACACGAAAAACAGATGTTTTCCTGGAGCTTTGGGAAAGAGCGGCAATCGCCAACCGGAACCACGCGAATTTATTTGTTTCCATTCACTGTAACGGCGTAACCAGCTCAAGCCCGTACGGCACCGAAACCTATGTGATGGGTATGCGCCGGATGAAGGAAAACATAGAAGTTTCACAGCGCGAGAATAACGTAATCCTGCTGGAAGACAACCAGGAACGCTACCAGAAGTTCGACCCGAACGATGAAGAAGCGGTCATCGCATTTGAAATTATGCACTCGGCTTACCAGGAACAAAGCATCCGATTTGCTCAATTAGTGGAAAATGAATTTGTCAAAGACGGGCGTTCAAGCCGTGGCGTGAAGCAGAATATATTTCATGTGTTGAGGGAAAATGCTTCACCGTCGGTGCTGATAGAATTGGGATTTATTTCCAATGCCGAAGAAGGCCGTTTCCTTGCGAGTGAAAACGGGAAAAACCAAATGGCGCAATCCATATTCAATGCGTTTGAAAAATACAAAGAGGGATATGACCGTAAAAGCGGAAAAACGGATGAAGTGGTGGAAGAAAAACCGAAAGAAGTTGAAAAACCGGTTCCGGGAAAGACATTCAAAATCCAGTTCCTGGTGTCAAAAAATAAATATTCCGCGAGTTCGGAACAGCTGAAAGGGCTGACCGATGTAGAAATCGTCCAGGCGAGCGATGTTTATAAATACTATTACGGAAGCAGCAATCTGGCTTCTGAGCGCGATGAACTGCTTGCAACCGTAAAAAGAAAAGGATTCAATGATGCTTTCGTGGTGGAATTCACCAACAATGCAAAGCTGGAAGGAAAGCAGAATTACAGGATCCAGTTCCTTACTTCCAATAAAAAATACCGCGACCGCGACAATAAGTTCGGCGGATTGAAAAATGTCCTTCGGGTCAAGAAAGGCGATTTCCACATGTATTTCTACGGTTCGGAAAAAACCTACGAAGAAGCGCAGAAAGAACTCAAAATGGTGCAGGGAAAAGGATTTAAAAATGCCTTCATTGTTTTGTTTGACGGTGAGAAACTGGTTGAATAACTTACCGAAAATATTCCCTATTTTTGTGGCAAATTTATAATGAAGATGAGGATTTCAAAAGAAGTGAAAACCGGCGCTGTGGTCGTCATTACCTTATTGGCTTTCTATACCTTATATAATTTCTTAAAAGGAAAAAATCTATTTACTCCCGCCAATACTTATTATGTAAAATATGATGACGTAAGCGGCCTGGCGCCGTCAAAACCCGTTTCGGTAAACGGATTGAGAGTCGGCAGGGTAGATGAAATCCAGATTATGGATGAGCAGTCGCCCATTTATTTCGTAGTAAAATTAAGATTGGAAAGAGCCATAGACTTTTCGAAAAATACGCTTGCAGAAATTTATGAGCCCAGTATGTTAATGTCCGGTTCAGAGATCAGGCTGCTGGTGGATTACAATGGTGAAAAAGCCAAAAGCGGAGACACGCTTCGCGGTTTGGTACGTCCGTCGCTGACGAGCATGTTTTCAAAAGAACTGGAACCGACCAAACATAAGCTCGATTCGCTTTTGACTTCGGTCAATTCCACCATGATAAGCGTTGACAAACTGCTGGACGAAGAAAACAGGAAAAACCTGAAAAATGTATTGAAAAACCTGGATGCGACACTGGTTTCATTCAACGGAACCGCGCAATCGCTCACCCGGACTTCTGACAATGCCAATGAATTGATCGCCGAAAACAAACACCAGCTTAAAAATACACTTGCTTCCGCCGAGCAGACCATGGATAAATTCGGGACCATGGCGGACAAGATCAATAATTTAGAATTAGAAAAAATTATCAAAAATTTTGAAGAAGCTTCCATAAGCCTTAACACGACGCTTGATAAGATAAATAACGGACAAGGCACGCTGGGGGCGATGATGAACGACCGGGAGCTTTACGATAACCTCACCCGTACATCAAAAAATCTCGATGCATTTCTTGTTGACCTTAAAGAAAACCCCAACAGATATGTACAATTTTCTATCTTTGGTAAAAAGCAGAATCTACCCAAAGAAGAAAAATAGTTTATGCAATACATAGACAACATTATTTTCGCGATTTTACTCGGAATTGCTGTTTGGTTTTTCAGCAGGAACATCAGAAGGCTTATCCGGAACATCAAACTTGGCAAACCCAACAACCGTTTTGACCATCCGGCCGAACGCTGGAAAACCATGGTGCGCGTAGCGCTCGGACAAGGTAAAATGGGCGTGCGGCCAATTCCCGCTGTTCTGCATTTCTTTGTTTATGCGGGATTCCTGCTCATCAACATCGAAGTCATGGAAATCCTCATCGACGGGCTTTTCGGAACCCACCGGATTCTGAGCTTCCTTGGAGGATTTTACACCGGAATGATCAGTTTCTTTGAAATCCTGGCCTTGTTGGTTCTCATTTCCTGTATCATTTTCCTGATTCGCAGGAATATAATAAGAGTAAAAAGGTTTCTGAATCCTGAAATGAAAGGCTGGCCAAAAAGCGATGCCAATTATATTTTGCTAATGGAAGTGGCTTTTATGGTGGCTTTGCTGATGATGAACGGCGCCGATACTTCATTGCAAAGATTAGGCAGCGAACATTATACCGCCACCGGGAGCTTTCTCATTAGCGGCTTTCTTACCGAACCTTTTCTCAGCGGAATGAGTGGATCTTCCTTAATTTTAATTGAAAGGATTTGCTGGTGGTTTCACATTACAGGGATTTTATTTTTCCTTAATTACTTATATTATTCCAAGCATTTGCATATCATTCTCGCGTTTCCGAATACATACTTTTCCAAGCTGAAACCAAAAGGTGAATTTACGAACCTGGAATCGGTGACCAATGAGGTAAAACTAATGATGGATCCGAATGCTGATCCGTTTGCCGCACCTGCAGAAGGTTCCGTTCCGGCAGAACCGGAAACGTTCGGCGCAAAAGATATTTTTGACCTGAATCAGGTTCAGCTGTTGAATGCCTATACCTGTACCGAATGCGGGCGATGCACCTCTGAATGCCCGGCGAATATTACAGGAAAGAAACTTTCGCCGCGCAAAATCATGATGGACACCCGTGACCGTTTGGAAGATGTAAGCAAGATCATTGACGAAAAAGGAAAATGGGAAGACGACGGGAAAACGTTGGTTCATGATTACATCACGGCAGAGGAGCTTTGGGCATGTACCACCTGCAATGCCTGTACGCAGGCTTGTCCGGTGAATATCGATCCATTGTCGATTATCATCGATTTGAGAAGATACCTGGTAATGGAACAATCTGCCGCGCCGCAGGAACTGAATCTGATGATGTCCAATATCGAAAACAATAGCGCGCCCTGGCAATTTAACCAGCAGGACAGGCTGAACTGGGCAAATGAGTAATTTTTATTAGTTGAAGTGAAATGGAAGTAAAGACAATGGCACAATATATGGCGGAAGACAGGCAACCCGAAGTTTTGTTTTGGGTGGGCTGTGCCGGAAGCTTTGATGACAGAGCCAAAAAAATAACCCGCGCATTTGTGAAAATCCTTAACAAGGTGGGGATTGAATTTGCCGTCTTGGGAACCGAAGAAGGTTGCACCGGAGACCCTGCCAAACGTGCCGGGAACGAATTTGTTTTCCAGATGCAGGCGATGATGAACATTGAAGTCCTCAATGCCTACGAGATCAAAACCATTGTAACGGCTTGCCCGCATTGTTTTAATACAATCAGGAACGAATATCCTTCTTTGGGCGGGAATTACGAGGTTATGCATCATTCACAGTTTTTACAAAAACTCATCGATGAAGGAAAATTGATTTTGGAAGGAAGCCGGGTTTTCAAAGGAAAAAGGATTACTTTTCATGACCCTTGTTATTTGGGCAGGGGAAACAACATCTATGAAGCGCCGCGGACTTTGATTGAAAAGCTCGATGCCGAATTGGTAGAAATGAAACGCTGCAAAACCCGCGGGCTTTGTTGCGGAGCCGGTGGTGCGCAGATGTTCAAAGAACCGGAAAAGGGGAACAAGGACATCAACATAGAACGCACCGAAGAAGCATTGGAAACCCAACCGCAGATCATTGCGACCGGTTGCCCGTTTTGCAATACCATGATGACCGACGGCATCAAGAACAAGAATAAGGAAACCGAAGTTTTGGTCAAAGACTTAGCGGAATTAATTGCCGAAGCGCAGGATTTGTAATTTTTTGAAGCCCACGATTTTAATCGTGGGAAAAGATAGGAGAGAATATAAGATTTTGGCGTGATTTTTTGTGAAAATCATGACAAAATCGAAATTTAATGAGCAACCAGATGCAAGCCTATTCTTTCGGATAGATACTGAAAAAAATTAATCTACCTGATGTTGTTTTTTGACAATCGGCAAAAACCCATACGATTCTAACCGAAAGAAAATTCTTTTATAGAATTTCCCGATATTTGTAAGATGATAAATGAAAATCTTATGAACATCCAACATCCAACATCCAACATCCTGTCGAAGGGCAATACCCAGCCTGATTTACCACAAAATGCCAAAATCTGGATTTTCCAGTCTTCACGGAATTTCAATTCGGAAGAAATTATGGAAATAGAAAATATCCTGGAAAAATTTATGCAGGAATGGAACGCGCATGGGGCCAGGCTCACGGCTACTTATGCTATTCCTTATGACCGTTTCATCGTTCTGGCGGTGGACGAAAACGTAGAACCGACATCGGGCTGTTCCATTGACAGCATGACAAGGATCATCAAATCACTGGAAGAAAAATACAATTTCGGGTTGCTGAACCGTATGCTGGTTTCGTATAAAATAGAAGAAGAAATTACTACCCTGCCGTTGAATGAATTCAAGCAAAAAGTAAAGAACAACGAAATTCCCGATGACGCCGGCGTTTTCCACAACGGGCTTACTACGCTCGGTGAATTTAAAGAAGGCTGGGAGCTTCCGCTTTCGGAAAGCTGGGTGAAGCATTTGTTGCAGGCTCATTCAAGTTGAAATCATATCAAAAAATAAGTTTCACTTTTTTAACGGAGAAAATCTTAGTCTAAAGCTCACAGAATGAAAACAAGGTTCATATTTATTTGTCTCTTATTTCTTGCTTCCATCAATCTGTTTGCCCAATCCGGTTGTAGAAATGTCCCGATGCAGGAAGTCAAAGTCATACGGGCGCAAAAAGTGAAGAAAGACGGGAAGGCGATTCAGAAAAAGGAAAATATCCTGATTTACAAAGAAATCCCCTCCAAGCCCGATCAGAATTTCTTCAAATGCAACGGGCTGACTTTTGAAAAAGGCGGCGAGCTGCTGTTCAGGGCAAAAGGCAGCGACAACAGGATGCTGACCTATAACGATTATATTCAGAAATCGGGTGCGCAGAAATCCAACAGCTCAAATCTGCTCAGCCGGGGAGAGCCTGAAGGTTGCTATCCGCCGGATACGCCATATACTCATCTTCTGGATGATTTTGCATCGCTGAAAAATGACGAATGTCTGCAAGCCTATTTTTTATTTGACACCTACTGGCTTAATGGTGATTTAAGAATCAAATTTACTGACAAATCAATTTTGGCGGATTCATTGATTTTTATGGATTCAAAAGGTAAATCTTATGAATTTGAAATAAGAAATGGGAATATCACGGTCAAAAACGAAGAATTTCCGGAAGAAGAAATTTTCGATATCTATCTGGATTTGGATGGTGTAAAAGAAAAAATTGCTGAAGGTATCCGGATAATCAATCTGCCCAAAATGATCGCGCGGTTGAAAAATATGAATTATAGCCATGAGGAAATTGTGAATATCTTAATGCAGAATTATTTCTCGGATGCCTTTGTAAATGATGTCCGGAGTGAAAGGTTTTCCGATGTAATTTCAAACGCAGTCTATGAAGAATAAAGACCGAATGAGCAATTGGAAGAGAAAAATCCTGATTTCGGTTTTGCATTCATTCTGGATGATACTGCTTGTTTTCGTTTTGCAGAAACTTCCCGTTATTTTGAATTACGAAGTTAATCTCACCCAAAACCTGTGGGAAACAGAATTTTACGCCCGTTTCGGAAAAGTTAAAAACAATGACAAATACAGCCGGAAATTCTTTTTCATCAACACGGCGAGAAGTTTTGAAATCGATGATGATTCGCCGCCGGGAACCGCAAACCTGAGAACCAACCGGGAACAGCTGCTGAGCGTATTGAAGACATTGAATGAAAACAAAGCGTCCTTTGAAGCTGCCTTTCTCGATGTATTTATTCCGGAAGCTCAGACAGAAACCGATATTCAGCTTCGGCAGATTGTTGCCGAATTAAAGCAAAACAAAAAAATCGTAACGGTTTCAAATGTGGTAAATTATTATGAACCGTTGTCCGACCTGCCTTCGCTGGTCAAATCCATCCGTTTTCATTCGAATGACTACACCTTGTATGAAGAAAATATGTTTGGTAATTCGCTGAGCGGCCCGGCTTATTATCCTTTATCCAACAGCGATGCTTTTTTCAAGTTCAGCTACAATGTTCCCATAGAAAAGAAGCTGAGAAAGCAGGCGTCATTGCTGTTATACGAATGCATCAGCGGAAATACGGCCGAAAGCCCTTTTCTGTCCGGCCTTTTTTATAAATACAAATCCGACAGCCGGCTTTATCAGAACATTTATATCCCAAAAATCATTCTGAGCAACGAGGACCTGCATTACGTCAAAACGGAGGAATTTGCCCAGAACACAGAATTCATGAATGAACTGGCGGACGACGAAGAATTTCTGGCGGACAAACTCCGGCGTGAACCTGGCAAAATCATTTTTATCGGCGACATGAGCTTTGCGGATATTCATTATGCAAAAGGGGCGAGAATCGGCGGGCCGCTGCTGGTCGCCAATACGCTGATTGCATTGCTTGATGCCAATAACCGCATTTCGTACCTGTATTTACTTTTTCTGGCCATCGCCTTTTCAGCGGTCAGTTATTTTACATTCTGGCCAAAAATATTGGAAGCCGAAAGCAGGCGGAAAATCAGGTTCCGTTTGCTGCATTCAGCTTACCAGTATTTCATCGCGAAGTCCAATTATCTGATCCTTTTGATGACAACGCTGATCGGGATTTTTGTATTCAATCAGTACATTTTCCTGTTTTTCAACCTGATTTATATTTTCCTGCTGAGCAAAATAGTAAGATGGCAAAAAAGGAGAAACCCGGTCGGGATCTGAGGATGAAATCCATCGGGAAATTGTCCCATTTTTAGATTTGATTTGAAAATCTTAGGTGTCAATCAAAAAAAACTTTTATTTTAGCAATGTTAAACTTTAAATAAAAGCTATGAAAAAATCATTTTCTATCGTATTCAGCTGCTTGTTCTTTGCACTGATGAGTGTCAATGCCAATGCGCAGAATGCGCCGAAAAAGAGTATTGATTTGAAATCGACTGAAATCGCACCTTCAAGAGGCGCAAACCCCAACATCATCAGCGATCGCGGGAATTCAGACGAAGTTTCAAGAGGTTCAGGTGTGTACACCTGCTGGGTTTATTTCCACAATTACACCGGCTATACCATCGACATCTATGTTGACGGTTATTATGAAGGTACGCTGGGCGCGTATGCCGATGCCTATATCACAACCGGTGACGGTTATACCACTGTTTACGGAAGATCAATCGGCCAGACCAGAGAATGGAATTTCAGTGGCGCCGACTGTGACGAAAGCTCGCATTATAATTTTTACGAGTAATTCCGGAAATCAAAAAAGAAAAAAGCGCATTCAAAAGGATGCGCTTTTTTTGTATCATTTCGTTCCAAACAGATTGAACGACAATCCTATAAACCAGCCAATATCGTAAACGGTTTTCAGGTAATCATCCAAGCTTTGAAGTTCTGTCTGGCTACCGGTTTTCAGGCCTCTGGAAAGTTCTTTAACCGGGCCGAAAGCAATCCCGCCCGAAACAGAAAAACGGTTACTGCCGCCGATATGGACGGAGGGGCCAAGCAAAAAATTTATTCCCTTGAAATCATCTGAGAAAGGAATGGCAACGCCAAAGCTTCCGCCGATATTGAAATGCTCGCTCAAATAGGGGTAGAAATTAATCATCATACCGATGTTGGGCGTAAAATTATTGTTTTTGTCGGCTTGTATAATTCCGTTGCCGTCTATATAAAAATCACGGGAAGAAGAACCGAAATTGGTCAAAGGCAAAGTTACGCCGGTATCAATTTTCCAGCCGCCCTTTGACATTAGTTTAAGTTCTCTTTCTCTCAGTTCCTTCGAATCTTTTGAATTTTCGGCAGTCGTAAATTTCAATTCCACTTTGGTTTTGTCGTGAGCCAGATTGTAATGGTAAACCTTCTCGAATTCGGCTTTTTCGAGCATAGCATACAGATCTGAAATTGAATTAATCTTTAAATTCAATCCTGCGGTTAAGTCTTCTATTTCATTTCGCTGCAAAACGGAAGAAGAGGTGGCCCCCCGGGAAATCAGGGTTTCGTCGCCGGATTCTTTCAGTAATTCTTCCAAAGCATTGAGCATTTCAGATTTGTTGGATTGAACAACCGCTTTCAGATTGGAAAGAAAAAGATAGAAATTGATATTCGGATTGTTCAGCCTCGGGTCTTTAATTTCCGAAAGCCCTTCTTTCAAATTCTGCAAAATCTGTTCTTTGGTCATGTTCGGGTTTGCCATATCTGATTTCAGGCTTTCAAGTACGGCATCGAGCCTGATGGCCATATCGTCCGCATCTGACCAGCCTGCAGCTCCCGCGCCACGGCTCTTTGCATTACCGCCGGGATTGAGCTGAATCCCAAAATCCTTTAAACCGCCAAAACCACTCAGAAGCGAGCCAAACGAAAAACCGGTTCCCTTGTCGCCGGTATTTTCCCCTTTGAAATCCACTTTGGCTTCCACCGCAAAAGGATTGACATTTTTCAGCTCAAGCTCTACCGAAGAATTTCTTTTGAATCTGGGCGACTGAAGTTCCTCTTTTACTTCTCCGTTTTCAGACAATTGAAAATAAGCGATTTCGTCAGTCTGATAATCATAAACAACTTTATAGGATTCTTGTGCGCTGAGAAATGAAAACGCGTTTACGGCGATAAAGAACAGTATATTGTGGTATTTCATAAAATGATCGGTTTAAAAAACTCGTTAAAATTATAGCAATTTTTGAACTGTCGGGTATCGGCGCTTAATTTTTTTACCATACCTCCAGTCATTATCTATATTTTCGTTCCGGGTAGCGGTAATTTCCGGAAATCGATTAAATCTGATTTATTTTTTTACTTTTACTTATCAAACATATAGAATCCTTATGAAAATCAGATCAATCCTTGTCACAGCTATTTCCGTTTTAACACTTTTTTTAAGTCAAAAATCGTATTCTCAGACAAAAAGCGGATACAAAATAGCGTTCAAAGATTATCACTCGGCTAATATTACAGACATAAAGCTGAGCCAGGACAAAAAGCATATACTGACCAGTGATGAGGATGGAAAGGTGCTGATGTTCGACAGCGAAACCTTTGATTTTTTGAGAACAATCAAACCAGTGGGAAAGATTCCTGTTTTAGGAATTCAGGCCTTAAAGAATGATTCCTTATTGCTGATGTCGCAAAAATATTCCTTCAGTTATCAGGCTGAGCAAGATTCATTGATTTTGCAAAATATTTATTCTGATAAAACTACGTACAAAAGCCAGGTTTCGTTCGATTTGTTCAACATAGATTCGGATGCGTATTACGGTATTTTGCTCAACGAAAATTCCAATTACTCGTTTAATGTGATTGATGAAAATTTTGAAGTTAAAGCTTCTGTAAACATACCCGGATTTCCTCGCCCTAAAATTATTACTGCATCCCATAACCTGGAAGAGATTTCGTATATAACGCCAATGGGAACTCCCAAACAGATTAAACTCTTGAGTGTAGCAACCAACAATCTTATCAGAGCGATAGATATTCCTGAGAATGAAGATGTAATTTCATTGTTCTATAATAGACCCACTCTTGAATTATTCGCGATAACCGTAAATGAAAGCGAACAAAAAGTAAAAATATTCAACCTGGATTCATACGCGTTTGAATCCCCTGTTTATACTATTGATTATTATGCGACTTCTTATGACAAGGTCATATCTCAATATGATGGAGAACAGCATATTATGACAATTGTCAACGGCGGTTCATTCCCTTTGAAGCCATTGGTTATCATCAGGAATAAAAATGATTTTACGCACCAGGTTGTGGAATTACCTTCCGGAGTTACCAATGCGGTAATAAATCCGGAACGAAAAGAGATTATTTATGTAAACCAGGCTCAACTTAAAAACATAAAGGATTTTTCGGTTTACAACTATCAGTCAAAAAAAATCACGGGAACTTTTCCGGAAATGACAACCAATTTTTACAAAAGTGTATTTTTACCTGATAACAGCTGGGTTGCTTATACGGAAAGTTACGGGAAAGATATCCTTCATGAAAACATCAAATATTTCGAAGCCGGAACGTTTAATAACCGTTTCAGGATGCTTAACTTCAAAGATTATCTGGAAACAAAACACGGACTATTAGCTTATCGTGCAAATCTTATCGCGAATAGGGGAATAGCTGTTATTTATGGCAATGATGAGAATTTTTCGGAGAACGCGGGTTATTTTATTTATGATTTTGAAAAAAACAGAATTGACCAGATAACGAACACAAAACTCAATTTTACTGCGTTTCAGGATTATAATTTTGAAAAAAACAGTTTACTTGTCGCAAATGGATATTTTTATAATCAGGGACATACTGAGAGTATTAAATTAGAACTGGTTATTGATAACAAAATAACTCCGGTTGAAGGAGATTATAAATTCGGGAAATTCTCAGAAAATGGAAATTACCTGCTTACCGTTAATAAGTTGAATTCGTTAGAGATCAGAACAGTTCCCCAGTTGGAAACCGTATTTTCAAAGACGCTTCCGGATGGAAATTATTATATCAACAGCTTTGAAGAAACCGGATTCTCGGTTAGTAATTCCTATCGAATTCGAGATATAAATGAATGCAATCAGGAAACAGATTTATTTGAATTGGAAAATGGTCAATACAAAGCCACAAACCTTCCCTGTACGGTGATTTCCAGTGTTGATTACAGAAATAATACAGCCGGTTATATCATTGATAATTTTGGCATCGGAATCAAGGATAAAACCCTGTCTTTTTCAAAATCTGAATTTCCTCAGACCCTTTCTTTCAATAAAGACGCTTCGCAATTTATACTTTCACTCAGTAACGGAAAGAATGTTATATATGACACAGAAACGCTGCAACCTGTTGGTTATATGATACATCCCGATGAAAAAAGCCATATTTTTTATGATGTGCATAATAATTATTTCAGTAATATCAGTCCTGAACAGTTTTTAATGGCTTCCAAAGACGGAAAAAATATTCCGTTAGCGCAAGTAGAAAATGAGCTGTTCAATCCTGAAAAACTCCTTGAGTTGTTCGGAATTCCTAACCCGGATTATCTGGCGGCGCTTCAGAAAGCGATACAACTTCGGAAAGAAAATACCAATATCGATGACGAAGTTAATTATAAAAAAACAGAAAACCCGTCGGATGTTATTCTGACAGACAACACAAAAAAACCGGATCTTTATTTACTTTCCATCGGCGTTGCCGATTATAAGGACGATTCTTATGACCTGACTCTTTCGGATAAAGACGCCATTGATATGGCCAAAATTTACGGAAAACTGGATTCCAAACAAATCAAAGAATATAACGATAAATTTTTCGGAACAAGATATACGCTTTATAACCAGCGCAATGAACCGCTGGGGACGATAAATAATTATGCGGGAATGTACATTGGCACAGGATTTAAATATCTTATCAACTCGGAAGGAGACATCTGGCTTAACGACGAAAACGGAAAATACACAATCTGGGATTATAAAAACAAAAGGATTGATTCCTTATATCTTCCGGAAATGGAGAATTGGGGTTCTATATCGGATTTGGATGACAAAATATTCATAAAACCAGACAACACAGGATTTTACCTGAAAGGGAAAGACGGATTTTTTGAATACCTTTTTAACACTAAAAAATTCACTACTGTTACCCTTCCGTTTGAACCGAATAAAGAAAATTTTGCACCTTTAAATAATAACAAATGGTTACATTTTGACAGTAACGGGAATACCGTTACCGTTAGTACAGGAACTATAAATTCTGCCAGGACCGATAAAACATTTGTCATTGCCCCCTATGATGGTTATTCCACAAAAATTAAATCCTTAAAACCGGATGGAAGCATTGTAACAGATTCGGTGTGGCTGGGAAACATGACTCTCAAAACAGCATCTTCAGACGGAAGATATGTGTTTTTTCAGGAACTGGGAGATATTTATTGTTTGGATTTAGATCAGAAAGAAGTTATTCCCACCCGTCTTCCCGTTCATATGGAAAATCAATATAACGGTGAGATTTCGGTGAATTCTAAGGAAAAACAATTTTACCTGCTTGAAAAATCTTACGATACAGATCAGATTCTCATAACCTATTATGACTTTAACGGAACCAAAATCGACACGCTTGCATTTGAAATGAATATGACAAAAACGGGAATTGTCAATAACGGAAAATCATACTACTTCATCAGGGATGAGGGGAGTATGCTGTCAAAAAATAGCTTCAACAATACAGACGAAACCCTTGAGAATGCATCTCCTTATACTTTTGATCAGGTTTATTTGGAATATATTACAAATGAGCAGGCCAACTCAAAAGATATCAAACAAAAATTACAGGAATTTTTCAGCAAAGCCTCTCCAAATGATCAGATTATGGTTTTTTTAGCGGGACACGGAGTCCTGGACAGTGAGAATAATTATTATTTTGCTCCATATGATATGGATTTTGACCAGGTGGGCAAAAACGGGATTTCGTTTGAAACCATTGTTCAGAGCATGCAGAAATCGCCGGCGGAAAACAAGCTTTTGCTTATGGATACCTGCCATTCCGGAAAAACAATAGACATAGAATCTTCGGCATCGGATACAAAAGGAAAACATAAGCCGGGAGAAAGAGGTTCGCGGATTGTAGTGGGGCCTGCCCCGAATTTTAAGGTATCTGACGTCATTTCTACTCTGTTTGAAGACTTTTTATCAAAAAGCGGAATAACCATCGTTTCCGCTTCTTCGGGAGGTGATTTGTCTAATGAAGATACTAAGTGGGGGAACGGAGCCTTTACCAGCGCCTACATCAAAATACTGAAAAGTAAAATGGAAGGGACTTTTTCGACCATGATGCTGGATGAAGAAAACACGAAAGTTTCAATTCCGTTGGATGATAATTTCGTAAACGAATTATATAAAGAAGTAATGAACCTCACAAAAGGAAAACAAGTTCCGGATTTAAGGGAATTAAACAAAAAAGCGAATATCAGGGTTTGGTAAATATCCCCGAAAGAGTAATTTACATTGAAGAATTAATCTGTCTTACCAATACAAACGCTGCCCACAAACAAGTTTCCGATAAAAACCCCATAAACCCCGCGGGTTCCTCCTCCGTTGCACAAATTCATCGGCAGATGAAAACCGGTAAAACTTATTTCTGCTTCACAATCTCATACATGAATTCCGCGCTGTAACCATCTACGCCTTCCGAACTTTTGGGTATTGTCCTTCCTCGGGTTTTATAAGTTTCATTTAAAAAGCCTTCCAGCGGATTGCTGTTTCCGCGGGTTGAAGCCTGGCCTTCACTTTCGGCGGTTGTTTTCAGGTTTAACGGGTCTTTTGTCGCAAATCCTTTCAGCATTAGTTTTTCGAAAGGCGGAGCGAAAGAATAGGTACACCGCTTAAATGCAATTGTTGAACGCGGAGGAATTTGTCTTTCCTGGTCGTTCAGGTCGCAGGAAGTATCTGAAATCGGAAAGAAAGAGGCGATTTCTCCTTTGCTGTTGATCTCTACGATACTGACATAGATGGCGCTGTTGCTGTGATTGGTGACTTCTAAATAGTATTCGTCTTTTTCAGGAACTACTTTAAGGATTCCGTCCGCGGATTCATTCGCATAAGTTTTCGGGTCAACTACATTCGTGGGTACTAAGCGGAATGAAAATTCATATTCCGGATTTTTAAGGCTTAATCCTTTCAGATATTGTCCCTGCGCGAAATTGAATATCTTCTGATTCAAATCGGCCGCCACGGAAGGCCCGCGACTTTTTTCAACGGAATCAACCGTCCCCAGATCGTTGGTCATCGCAATATCATAATTATCTCCAACAGCAATCACACTCAAATCTGAATCGGCCTGGTTGGTTACAATTTTACCGATATTATTTTCGGTCAGAAAATTTCCAACCTCGCCTTTAAGCTGTTTGTCATTTGCTTTGGGGTCGAAATAAACACTGACGTTCATGTCGCTGAAACTCGGCTTATCCACAAACGCCCATAAAGATTTTGCTTTGACGTCATTCAGCGGTTTATCCAGTACCAGCCTGGCTTCATTATAACCTGCTGATTTTATTTCCCCTTTTGCAATCGCTTTTGAGGCGTCTTTGGCGGTTGAACCTGACGGCATCAATAAAATTGTGGTACCTTCAAACAAACCGTTGAACTTTCCTGCCGCCAGCGTTACCGTATTTGCATCTTCAATTTTTTTCACTTCATAATAAGCCTGCTGCGCCAGATAATTCCCGCTAAAAAGCTGATAATCCACATCTCCCTCTATCACCGGATTTTGTCTTGGCGCAATAAGCTGCATCTCCGAAACTATATCCGCAAACATCTTACGATAAGAAGTTTGGTTTCCGAGACTCGTCATTGCTTTGGAAAAGGCATAGCTCAATGAGCCTTTGCCCTGGTATTCGTAATTCAGCTGATTTGCTGAAGCTCCTGAAATCATTACAAAAGGCGCTGTACCGGCAACGCCCGCCTGCTCTTCAAACAAACCGCTTTCGGCAACCGTATTCCCTCTGCTTTGCGCATATTTGTTTTCATTCCAGTTTTCTGAGACCAAGGGGCCGGCTCCGCCTCTTGCTTTTCCTCCTCGGGTCGCGGAACCCGAATGGCAACTGTCCAGAATAAACAGCAACTGGCCGTCTTTGCCTAATTTAGCTCTGAATTTGGCGATAACCACTTCCAATTCATCATCTCTGATGTGGTTCTGCCCCCAGTAAACATCTTTTTTGTAATAAGCCGTCGCGTCATAGGGAACAATGGCTTCATCCAGGCCGTCGGCTTCATCACCGTTGTCGTCCTCAATCTGCTGGCCATGACCCGAATAATGGATCACAACGATATCTCCCTTTTTGACCTCGGTCAGCAATTGTTCAAGCGCATCCAATATCCCCTGCCTGGTGGCTTTCGAATCCTGGATCAGCCGAATGTTCTTGTCCGCAAATCCCTGGCTGACCAATGCGTCATGGATGAGCGGGACATCATTGGCAGAACTGATTTTACCCCATTGGGTTTCTGCCGGATAATCTCCAACGGCAATGATCAACGCATGTTTGTCTGCCGATAATAATGTAACCGATAAGGATAGGCTCAGGACGAAAGTAATAATGGTTTTCATAAGGCAATATTATTTATAGTGTGAATTTTCAAGAATTTTTAATCCAAACAAATATAACCTATTTTTTCTGAAAGTCTATACGGTTACCCTGTCCCTAAAGGGAAAGAGCCTATATAAACTGTTACGGCAGTTGTCAATTCCCGATAATGTAAAAACTGGCAGGCAGGGAAGAATACACAAATTATAACCTGTTGTGCATTTGTATAAATTAGCCATGAAATCGTGATTCGGCGAAGCCAATGCACAAATTTTATGATTTTGTAGGGCAAAATCTATTTGGAGTATTTTAAATATAAATCATTGATTATCATTTTTCATATAATTTTTGAAATAGTTTTCGTGAATCTAAAAAAATCGAATTCACTTATTTATAAAAATTAATGGTTTAAGTTCGCTTCGCTCAAACAAATCTCACGAATTTTTTAAATTATTCCGGCATTCGTGGTTAAATACACAACAGGTAAATTATAGATGAATTTTAAACAGGCTCTAAATATCATATCAAAAAAATAATTACATTTACTCATCATTAATTTTAAACTGAAAAACGATGAAAAAAGGTTGTCTGATAGGTGGAATCGTGGGCTTGCTGGCTCTGATTATTATAGGCATATTGTGGGGCGTTGGCATTTATAACGGAATCATTCCAAAAGACAACGCTGCCAAAAGCCAGTGGGGAAATGTGGAAACAGCTTATCAAAAGCGTGCGGATCTGACCACTCAATTGGTCGAAACGGTAAAAGGGGCCAAGAACTTTGAACAGGAAACGTTGACGCAGGTAATAGAAGCCCGTTCAAAAGCTACACAAACAACTATTGATCCTACAAATCTGACACCGGAAAAAATTGCACAATTCCAGCAGGCGCAGGATGGATTGACGAATGCTTTGAGCAGATTGATGGTTGTAGTGGAAAGATATCCTGATTTGAAATCCAATCAGAATTTTCTTTCGCTTCAAACTTCTTTGGAAAGTATGGCGGATGAAATTCGTTTCGAGCAAAGAAAATTCAATGACGCGGCCAAATTATACAATGATTATATTCTGACGATTCCTAACAGGTTCATTGCCGGCTTTGGCGGATTCACAGAAAAAGGATATTTCAAAGCAGCCGAAGGAGCCGATATAGCGCCGACTATTGATTTCTCAAAATAATTAAAATTGAAAGAATTCTTTCTCACCAAAAAGCAGGAAAAGAAGATCATCAAAGCGATTCGGGAAGCGGAACGCAACACCAGCGGCGAAATCCGTGTGCATATTGATGCCGAACCTTCCGGGAATCATCTTGATACGGCTGTCGCGGTTTTTCATTCGCTCAAAATGAACGAAACCAGTGACCGTAACGGTGTGCTTTTCCACGTTTCACCGAAAGACCATAATTTCACGATCATAGGCGATACGGGAATTGATGCGGTTACGCCGCCTGATTTTTGGGATGAGATCAAAAAGGAAGTCATCAAAAAATTCAAAAAAGATAAATACGCCAAAGGCTTGGACAAAGGAATCAAAATGGCCGGAAAGGCGCTCCAGAAACATTTTCCTTATCAGGCCGACGACAAAAACGAATTGCCGGATGAAATCAGCTGGGGTTAAATTTTTAAACATCATTTTTTTACTGATTGCGTCGGGTATTTTTGCCCAGACGCCCGACCAGGTTGTTGCGCCTAAATACACACCTGAAAAAAAACTGGTTCATGATTTCGGCAATATGCTCAACGCGGTTGAACGAAACCAGCTGGAAAACAAGCTCGTTGCTTATGACGATTCCACATCGGTTCAGATTGCCATTGTGACTTTTAAAAAATTAGACGGTTATCCGATTGATTTGCTGGCCAGTGAAATTGGCGAAAAATGGGGTGTTGGCCAAAAGGATCAGCACAACGGAATTGTAATCGTGCTCAGCAACGATGACCGGAAAGTCTCTTTGCGCGGCGGATACGGGATTCAGGCAAAAATGCCGCCGACAATCGAGAAACTCATCATTGACCGGGAAATGGTTCCGCAATTCAAAAACGGGGATTATTACCAGGGGCTGGACAATGCCATCAATGCCATTCAGAAACAGCTTGCGGGGCAATATAACGCGAAACCGAAAGATGACGATTCAGATGGATTGATTGTTTTTCTGGTTTTCCTCTTTGTCATCATTATTTTCATTGTTATCGCAAGCAAAGGTGGTGGAAGCGGTGGGAACCGTTCCCGCAGAGGGTTTAACTGGGGTGATATTATTTTTACCGGCGGTGGCGCCAGTTCATGGGGAAGCGGCTCTTCCTGGGGTGGCGGTGGAAGCGGCGGAGGTTTTGGTGGCGGCGGATTCGGTGGATTCGGCGGTGGAAGCTTTGGCGGCGGCGGCGCCAGCGGAAGCTGGTAAATGAGTGTTTAGATTTAGATATTCATAAATAATTCAGATGGGTAAAACTAAAATTTCTCTTTTATTTTTCTTTTTGACTTTTTTGTGTGAATTTACTTTCGGGCAAAAAGCAGATTCTCTTTCTAATAAAATACCTGGAATCATTTACGAGCAGAGCGATTCGATAAAAATTATCAGGATTGAGGAAGAAAAACAATTGGGTTTATTGCTTTCTTATCAACTTGGAAGATATAGTTTTGGTGAAATCGGAGCAGCTTTTGTTGCAAATTCTTCTTGGTATCATCATCCGACTTCCGCCGTAGCTTTTATATCAACTGAATTTAGGATTGACAGGGATTTTATTTTAGGGCCAAAAATGGGTGTCTGGTTTTCTGGTGGTGTAGCTCCATTAACAATTGGCCTGAATGCAATTTATTATACCGATTTTGATGACGGAGCATTTGTATTCCGGCCTGAAATCGGATTTGGGTTATCAGGATTTAAATTGGTTTACGGATATAACTGGAATTTAACCAATAAAGAATTCAAAGGAATTAATGCACATTTTGCCGGCATTACTTATGCATTACCTCTAAAAAGGAAAAAATCATTCAGGGAAATTAAAATTATCAATAGATAAAATTATGAGTTTCCTCATGGCTTCCATCTTCAATCCTCCATCCTCCATCAAAAAAACATCCAACACCTGACATCCAACACCCGTCTTCCCTGCCTCATCGGCAGGCAGGCATCCTCCATCAAAAAAACACCCGACATCCCGCCCAAAAACCTATCTTTGCCCTATGACGGATTTGAATCAGATTTATTCCCCGAAACGCTTAGGCGCAGATGATACGACGGATCTCCGCTCCGCTTATCAGCGTGATTTTGACCGGATTATATTTTCTTCAGCCTTCCGCAGGCTGCAAAATAAAACACAGGTTTTTCCTTTGCCCGGAAGTGTTTTTGTCCACAACAGGCTTACACATTCTCTCGAAGTCGCTTCGGTAGGACGTTCGCTGGGAAGTTTGGTGGGGGAGTTTATTGTGAAGAAATTCAGGGAACAGCTCACAAAAGAATCCAGGCAATTTTACCGCCATAATTTATACAATGTGATTTCTTCGGCTTGTTTGTGTCACGACATCGGAAATCCGGCATTCGGGCATTCCGGTGAGGACGCGATTGCTTCTTATTTTGAACGGAATGAATCCGGGCTCAAAAATAAGTTTTCGAAAAAAGAATGGACGGATTTCATTCATTTTGAGGGAAATGCAAATGCCGTCCGGATACTGACCCAGCAACAAAACGGAAAAGTGGAAGGCGGGCTTGCGCTGACTTTTGCCACATTGGTTTCCATTGCGAAATATCCGTGTGAATCTGTGGCGCGAAACAAAAAAATCCTTCACCGCAAGAAATTCGGGTTCTTTCAGTCGGAAAAAGAAAACTTTCAGAAGATCGCTTCCGAAACAAAAATGATTTTGGAAAATGATTCCCCGCTGATTTACAAACGGCATCCGTTCGTTTGGCTCGTGGAAGCTGCTGACGATATCTGTTACAACATTATCGACCTGGAAGATTCGCACCGGCTGGGCATCATCGACCACGATAAATGTGCGGAATTATTATTGGCATTGATTGGATCGCTGGATTCGCAAAGCATGGATAAAGTCCGTTTCAGGCTGAATACGGTGGGGGATAAAAATGAAAAAATCGCTTATCTGCGTGCCAAAGCCATCGGGCAGCTGATCCGGAAAACAGTCCGCGCATACGAAGCGCAGTTTGACCTGATCCTGGATGGAAATCTTGAAGAACCTTTGCTGGACTGGGTAATGAAAGAAAACAAATCTGCCGGTAAGGTATTGAATGAAATTGAAGCATTTTCGATTGAAAATATCTATAATCATCACGCGGTAGTGGAAATCGAAAACGCCGGTTACAATGTGATGTATGAATTATTGTCGCACTTTATTCCGCCGGTTTTGAAAGGTGACAGGAACGGAGCGGAGCAAAAAGCGGTGAAATTGATCCCGAACCAGTTTTTGTATGAAGGAGAATCTGATTACAAAAAAGTGCTGGGCGTTCTGGACTATGTTTCGGGAATGACCGACAATTTCGCGACCGAACTTTACCGCCGTATAAAAGGAATCGAAATCGGGATGAGGAGGTAAATGAGTGTTAGCAGTTAGAAATTTGGCAAGACTATTCAAACGACCAAGGGTAAAATTCAGCGGTTTATTTTTGTAAATTTGTCGTTTACTGAACTGAAGTATGATAAAAAGTAAGAAAATAGAAATTGGCGGCAAAGAAATAAGTATCATCTCGCAAAAACAAGATGATTATATTTCGCTTACGGATATGGCAAAAAGCCAAATGCAGGAAGCCATTATCATAAAATGGCTGACGTTGAAAAGCACGATTGAATACATCGGAGAATGGGAAGCCTTGTATAATCCAGATTTTAATTATACCGAATTCGGTACAATTAAAAATTCGGCAGGAAGCAATAATTTTGTGCTTTCGGCTAAAAATTGGATTGAGGCCACAAACGCTGTCGGCATTACGGCCAAAGCGGGAAGGTATGGCGGAACTTATGCCCATAAAGACATTGCGTTTCATTTCGGAATGTGGATTAGCCCAAAATTTCAGTTACTTTTAGTCAAAGAATACCAACGCCTTAAAGAAGATGAAAATGACCGGCTGAAATTAGAATGGAACCTGCAAAGAACATTAGCCAAAGTCAATTACCATATTCACACGGATGCAATCAAAGAAACTTTAATTCCCAAAGAAATTACCAGACAACAGGCAAGTTTTGTTTATGCCAATGAAGCTGACTTGCTAAATGTGGCGCTTTTTGGAATAGCCGCCAAAGAATGGCGAGATAAAAATTCTGACAAGACGGGAAATATAAGAGATTATGCAACATTGGAACAGTTGGTAGTTTTAAGTAATATGGAAAGTATAAATGCGTTGCTTATCGGACAAGGTTTATCGCAAAGTGAACGGCTGATCCAACTCAACAAAGTGGCGATAACCCAAATGAAATCGTTGCTTGAAAGTAAAGCAATTAAGAAATTAAAATAAACTTCGGAAATTGAATTGTTTTTGAATCAGAAAAACATCCATCATCCAATACCCTACATTTCTTCATACAATTCCCTCACTTTCTTTTCTGTCATGATTTCCCGCCAGTTTCTGCCGAGCGCGTTTTCCCAAAGCGGAGCCAGATTCAGCGCCACGCGGATCATTTTATCCATTTCCTCTTCCGTCAGGTTTGCGCAAATTCCTTTTGGGATTTCCACTTCGAATTTTTCGACCATTTTTTTGAAACCTCTTACACCTTCCGGATAAAATTCTTCGATCAGGTCAAAAGCGATACAGTTCCCGACACCGTGCTTGATTCCCAGAACATAAGACAAACCATAACTTAAAGCATGCGCCACACCGACCTGCGAATAAGCAATGCTCATTCCGCCATGCCAGGAAGCCATCATCAGGTCTTCATTGGATGCTTCATCCCAATGGTCTTTTTCGAGGTAAATCTTTTTGCACAATTCCAGCGCTTTTTCGCCATAACTCCTGCTGAACGCGTTCAGGTAAGTCCCGTTCAGGGATTCGATGCAATGGATGTAGCAATCCATGCCTGTATAAAAGGCCTGGTCTTTTGGTGCGTTTCCTATCAGCGCCGGGTCTAAGATCACCTGGTTAAACGGTGTAAAATCGGAATTCATTCCCAGTTTTTTTTCAGGGCCGGTCAGCACGCAGGTTCTGGAAACTTCTGCGCCGGTTCCGCTCAGGGTGGGAATTGCGGCGTGGTAAACGCCTTCGTTTTTCACCAGATCCCATCCCTGATAATCGGCCGAAGAACCTTCGTTGGTCATCATCAGCGAAACCGCCTTGGTCATATCCATCACGCTTCCGCCACCGTAACCGATGATGCCGGAAATCTTCCCGAATTCTTCTTTCAGTTCATCGCGTATCCGGTCAACTTCGGAAGTTTTGGGTTCGTCGGTGGTATCGATGAAAACCACTTTGTCGTTTCTTTTGATGGGAATGCTTTGCACGAGCGGCTTGCTTTTAAAGCAGTGGTCGGCAAAATAAATTATAGGGTAACCGTTCTTCCGTACCGGTTCTACAATTTCTTCAATCTGGCTGGCGCTCCCTCTTCCATACACAACACGGGGGACCATGGGGAAATTTTTGAAACTCATCACTCAGTTGTTTGTAGTTTTTGTAAATGTGCGTTGGCCTTTTCCAGGTCTTCGGCTGTATCTATGCCAAATCCCATAAACCCGGTTTCAAGGACTTTTATTTTCATACCATATTCAAGGTATCTTAATTGTTCGAGCTTTTCCGCTTTTTCATTTTGCAGCATGGGCAGCCTGGAAAAATCCAGTAACGCGTTTTTGCGGAAAGCATAAATCCCGATGTGTTGAAAATATCTTGCTTTGAAATGGGTTTCGCGCGGATAAGGAATCGGGCTGCGTGAAAAATAAAGCGCGTAATTGTTTTTATCCCAGACTACTTTTACGCTGTTGGGATTATAAATGTCGTCATCGCTGAAAATTTCCTGCGCCAGTGTGGCAAGCGAAATTTCCCGGTTTTCGTCATCTCTATATACACTAATTAATTTTTCTAATGCTTCCTTTTGTACGAAAGGCTCATCGCCCTGAACATTGACCACAATATCGCAATCTATATTTTCCACTGCTTCGGCAATACGGTCGCTCCCGGTTTCATGTGTTTCGATGCTCATGATGGCTTTGCCGCCGTTTTGCGAAATTTCATCAAAGATCAGTTCGGAGTCGGTTACCACAAAAACATCATCAAATAATTCTGTGTTTACCGTATTTTCATAGGTCGTCCTGATGACTGTCTTGTCGCCCAGTTTCGCCAGCATTTTGGCGGGGAAGCGGGTGGAAGCATAACGGGCTGGTATAACTGCGATTGTTTTCAAACAGGAATTTTAACATTTCTTTCAAATTTACAAATTTCCCCGATATAAAAACCTTTAACCGGTGAAATTACCCATGGATTTTTCTTATTGTGTTGACAATAAATCATTTGTAAGATCAATAAAAATTACGGGAAAATTGGATTTCACACGCATTTCGGGCGAAATATGAAATTTGCAAATAATCAGTTATCTTTACACCGCAAAAATTAAGACCATTTCAACAAAGGAAATTCATAGGAATATACTGAACTTTCTCTTTTACAGGGAAGGATTTGTTTTTTTTATAAAAGAGGAAGGTAAACCGCTGAAAGTGAATCGTTTCAAAGTTTCTCATATCAACAAATGGGAAACTGAAATCACCCATGAGCTGGAAATAAACCTGCGCCTGAGAAGGAATTTTGACAAAGTCAATGCGGCATTTGTAAGTTCTTTTTTTAATTTGGTTCCGGATGATTATCTCTCTGTCAATCAGGATGATTTACTGAATTTCAGTGAAGCCGAATTTGAAAACAATGCGATTCTCCAGGACAAAACAAATTTCGGTAATACCTTTATTTATGGGATTTCCCAAATCCTGGTGGATAAGCTGAATGAACTTTACGGCGAAGTGGATTATTTTCATTCGGGGAATGTTTTTCTCACTTCCATTTCCGGTTCCGGCGAAACGAAAATTCACCTGAATTTATACGAACATAACCTGGAAGTCGCTGTGACAAAAGAATCGGAAATTGTTTTTTACAATTTATTTGAAACCCTTACCGGTGAAGATATTTTGTTTTATACTTTGTTTGCATTGGAACAGTTGAATCTCGACCCGAACAAAGCAGAACTGAAAACTTACGGGCAGTTGCTGCCCGACACTAAAGTTTTTCAGACTTTCAAAAAATATATCCGCTTTGTTTTTCCCGCTTTGAAGGACGAAGATTTTTTAGAGAATTATACCATTTATAAATTACCGGAATGCGCATCATTTCAGGCAGATTCAGAGGAAAGAAAATAAACGCGCCGGCGGGTTTGCCGGTACGGCCGACAACGGATTTTGCTAAAGAAGCATTGTTCAATGTGCTGAATAATTTGTATTATTTTGATGAAATTTCGGTTTTGGATTTATTTTCCGGGATTGGCAGCATTTCGCTTGAATTCGTTTCGCGCGGTTCAAAGAAAGTGATGGCCGTGGACAATGAACTGAAATGTGTGAAATTCCTCGAAGAAACGGCCCGGAATATGAACATAGAAGATTTGTTTTCAGTCGTAAAAAATGACGTATTGCAATTCCTGAAAAGAAACCAATCGGGGAAATTCGATATAGTTTTTGCCGATCCGCCATTTGATTTTGAAGAAGATAATTATCTGCAGATCATTGATTTGATTCTTGAGAATGATTGGTTATCGGAAAGCGGAATCTTCGTTCTGGAACATTCGGCAAAAATTTCATTTGACAGTCATCCATCTTTGGCGCAGCACAGGAAATACGGTAATGTGAATTTCAGCTTTTTTGAAAAAACCGCTGATTCTGAAGAAAGACATTGAAGGGAGAAAACCTGAAATCCGCCCATAAAAAAACACCCTTGAAAAGAGTGTTTTCCTAAAGTAAATATTGTTTAAAATTAATTAACCACTTCGTAATCAATAGAAATAACGCCTCTGTCGGGATTACCAATAGTTTCAAAAGCCGCTTTGCTTAAATCAAACTGGCGGGATTTTACATACGGACCTCTGTCGTTGATCTCAACTACTACCGATTTGCCGTTTCTCTGGTTGGTAATTTTCACTTTTGTACCGAAAGGCAGTGTTTTGTGCGCCGCGGTATATTCGTTCATATCGTATTTGTCACCGCTGGCTGTCTTTTTGCCATGGAATTTATCCCCATACCAGGAAGCCTTTCCGGTACCTGAAAGCCAGGTTGCGCCATTGTACAAGCCTGCCCCTCCAAACGTGATAAATCCGATTAATAATACAAATGTCAATACTGATTTCATAATGATGATTTTTCAGATTTGCCCTGCAAAAGTACAAATGATGCGTTTTCGATTATATAAGCATAAAAAACCGGCTGATATCTGAAGGCTCAATTCAATAAAAAACCACTCCTGAAAAGGATTTTCGGAAGTGGTTAAACTTGTGTTAAAAATACGGTAAATGTTAAAAATTTTAAGAATTGACTTTTATCCCAATAATTTTCTGACGGTTTCAGAGATGGTCTTCCCATCTGCACGGCCCGCCAGCTGGGCAGAAGCGGCGCCCATAACTTTGCCCATATCTTTTGCAGATGTCGCACCTGCCTGTGCAATGATTGCCTTTAATTCCGTTTCCAACTCTTCATGAGAAAGCTGTTGCGGCAGAAAACTCTGGATGACTTCCGCCTGGGCGAGTTCTTTTTCCGCCAGTTCATTCCGTTCATTGGCGGCGAATTGTTCGGCGGCCTCTTTTCTTTGTTTGATTAATTTCTGGAGCATTGCGATTTCCTGTGAATCGGAAATTTCACTGCTGCCTCCTGAAGTTTTTACCAGAAGGATTTCAGATTTTATGGCACGCAAGGCTTCTAAAGCGATTTGATTTTTGCTTTTCATCGCCTCTTTCATCTGATCCATTATTTTTGTTTCTAAGTTCATCTTTCTGAATTTTTTGCAAAGATACAAACACAGAACGATTGAAAGGAAAGTAAAACATTTCTTCTTCCATTCAAAAATCTGAAATCTACAATCTGAAGTTCTATTAAAATACCTACCTTTGCAGACCAAAATTTTTAAGAGAAATGAACATTACCCAAAACAGCATCGACGATTTAAACGCTGTCCTTACCGTTACCATTAAAAAAGATGATTATAAAGAAAAAGTAGAGAAAGCACTGAGTGATTACCGCAAAAATGCTTCTGTAAAAGGATTCAGGAAAGGACAGGTTCCGATGAGTTTTGTGAGAAAGCAGTTTGAAAAAAGCATCGTTTTTGACGAAGTCAACCAATTGCTGCAAACGGGAATCAACGATTTCATTCAAAAAGAGAAAATATCCATATTGGGCAATCCGCTTCCCAAAGCACAGGAAAATATGGATTGGGATGCCGATACACTGAATTTTGATTTTGAATTAGGGTTGGCGCCCGATTTTAAAATTGACTTAGGGAAAATCAAAACCGAAGCATACAATATAAATGTATCCGATGAAGAAGTCCAGAAATATGTGGACAATTTCGCGAAACGTTTCGGAACCATGAAATCACTGGAAAAAGTGGAAGACGGAGCCAATGTGAAGGTTTCAATGAAAGAACTGGATGCCGATAAAAATGAAGTGGAAGGAAGCGAGAACGAAACCTATCTTTTTGTAGATGAACTGGCCAAGCCCAAAAAATTCATCGGGAAAAAACCGGGCGACATAATCGTGGTAAAAGCCAAAGAAATCAGTGAAGATACCGTGAACCTGGAACAGATTTTAAACTGGCTTGACGGGAAAGCAGCTGATTTTGACGGACAGCTTCAGTTCGAAATCAAAGAAATTACTATTACGGAACCTTCGCCGGTTGATTCGTCCTTGTTTGACAAAGTTTATGGCGAAGGCGCGGTGAAATCCGAAGAAGAGTTCCGTGCAAAAATCAAGGAAGAAGCTGAGAAAATGTACAGCCGTGAAACCGATAAGCAATTGATGAATGATGCGGTGGAAGCTTTGATCAAAGAAACAAAATTTGATTTGCCGAATGATTTCCTGAGCCGATGGCTGCATTTCTCTAATGAAAAAGTTGAAAGCATCGAACAGGCAAATGAGGAAGTGAAAAAAATGGAAGATGGTTTACGCTATCAGTTGATCGAAGCCAAAATTGCCGAAACATATAATTTAAAAGTTTCTCACGAAGACGTGGAGCAGGCCGCGCTCAAAACCATCAAAGACCAGTTTGCGATGTACGGACAGTTAAATGTACCCGATGAAGACCTGAAAAAAATTGTGCAGGGTTCTTTGTCCAACCAGCAGGAATACCAGAGGATTGCCGACCAGGTTTTTGCCGACAAAATGCTGCAGGTTTTGAAAGACAATATAAAAATCAAAGAAAAAGGTGTTACATTTGATGAGTTCGTGCAACTGATGGAAGAAAAACACCAACACCATCATCACGATCATGACCATGCGCATGGTCATGACCACGAACATTAAATTCACAAATTGACAATTCGTCAGTAAATCAGGATTTGTATTATTTTTGATTCTGGCAAATTAATTTGAAACACTTTATTAATTATGGATTACGGAAAAGAATTTAAAAAATACGCGACCGGGCATCAGGGAATCAATAGCCTGCATGTAGAGAATTATGTGGAAAGCATGACGCCTTATATCGTGGAAGAACGAAAACTGAACGTCGCGCAGATGGACGTTTTTTCCCGCCTGATGATGGACAGAATCATCTTTTTGGGTACGCAGATCAATGACGAAGTAGCAAATATCGTCCAGGCGCAACTGCTGTTTCTGGAAAGCGTGGACGCATCAAAAGACATTCAGATTTATATCAATTCCCCGGGAGGCGTTGTTTATTCTGGTCTGGGGATTTATGACACCATGCAGATCATAAAACCGGATGTAGCGACCATCTGTACCGGGATGGCGGCTTCCATGGCGGCAGTCCTGCTTTGTGCGGGAGCCAAAGGAAAGCGCTCGGCGTTGAGACATTCACGTGTGATGATTCACCAGCCGTTGGGCGGCGCGCAGGGCCAGGCAACCGATATGGAAATCACGCTGAAACAAATCCTGATGCTCAAAGATGAATTGTACCAGATCATCGCAAGCCACTCCGGCCAGCCTTTCGAAAAAATCCAGAAAGACGGGGAACGTGATTACTGGATGACTTCCGGTGAAGCCAAAGACTACGGAATGGTAGATGAAGTCCTGGCTCCGCGGGGATAAATTTTAAATATGTAAAATATAAAGAGGTTACTTTACGCTTATCTGATTTTGAAAGAGCAATGGGAGTAACCTTTTTAATTTTGAAGAAATAAATGAAAAATAAATTGGAAGAAAATAAATGTTCCTTTTGCGGAAGGAGTAAAAGCGAAGTGAACCTTCTTGTGGCCGGGATTGACGGACATATCTGCGACCAGTGCATAGAACAGGCACACGGGATTGTAATGGAAGAAATCGCTTACAAAAACGGTGGCCTGCCGATCCAGCCGCCGGCGCTGAAAACACCCAAAGAAATCAAGAAATTCCTGGACGAATACATCATCGGACAGGACCAGGCCAAAAAGGTTTTGTCGGTTGCCGTATTCAATCATTATAAAAGGATTCTGAATCCCAATAAAGATGAAAATGAAGTAGAGATTGACAAATCGAATGTCATTCTGGTAGGTGAAACGGGAAGCGGAAAAACCCTTCTGGCCAAAACCATCGCGCGGATGCTGAATGTCCCTTTCGCGATCGTTGATGCGACCGTATTGACGGAAGCCGGATATGTGGGAGAAGATGTGGAAAGCATCCTTACAAGGCTTTTGCAGGATGCTAATTATGAAGTCACATTGGCAGAAAAAGGGATTGTTTTTATTGACGAAATAGATAAGATTGCCAGGAAAAGTGACAATCCTTCCATCACCCGTGACGTTTCGGGAGAAGGCGTTCAGCAGGCGATGCTGAAAATCCTGGAGGGGACAGTGGTAAATGTTCCGCCCAAAGGCGGGAGGAAGCATCCTGACCAGAAATTTGTGGAAGTCAATACAAAAGATATATTGTTCATTGCAGGCGGCGCTTTTTCAGGAATTGAACGCCACATCGCCAACAGGCTAAATACGCACGTCATAGGTTATAAAAACGAAGAAGAAGCCAAAGTGGTGGAAGACCTGATGAGCGAAGTAAATGCCATGGACCTGAAAGCTTTCGGGTTGATCCCAGAACTCATCGGGCGGCTGCCGATCATTGCCAGCCTTACCCCGCTGAATGAAGCCGCGATGAGAAGAATCCTCACAGAACCCCGTAATGCGCTGATCAAACAATATGAAAAATTATTCGCGCTGGACGGCATTAAATTAATCGTGGAAGAAGACGCGCTTGACTTTATCGTAAAAAAAGCGGACGAACTCGGGCTGGGCGCCCGCGGGCTTCGTTCGGTTACCGAACAGATCTTTACCGAACTGATGTACAGGATAGACGAGCTGCCCGAAACTTATATTGTTACACAGTCCGTTATCCAGAACAACATTAATCTGGAAATGATAAAATCAAATTAAATGTAAATTATTTAAAATAAATTTATATCTTCGTGCCATATTCTGTTCCGGGTATGACCAATCCGTACGGAATGAAACCGTAACCTAAATTTATTTTAAATGAAAAAGTTCTGCTTTTTATTTCATCTGCTATGCCTTGCAGGTTTTTTTTCCAATCATTGTTTTTCCCAAAAAGCTTACATTACCAGTACGGCTCCGGTTAAGGTAAAAGAAGCTACGCTCGTTTATTTTGGGGGTGGTTTAACCCTTAAAAATGAAGTAAATGTTCCGGATGTTGTTGTAAATGAGGGTAATATCATCATAAAGGATTCTTATGAGAATTCGGGTATTGCGGCCGGCGCAGAAGGAAGAAACTTCGTCAGTACCTGGACAGATGACAGCCATTATGGCCAAGTAATTATTGACCAAGAGGTTAACACTACCTCAAAGCTGACCATGGAAAAGCCGCCGATTAGTTCTGCTGACTTTAGCTGGGGGCAATTTGCGATTCCTTATGATTTTGCTACCCCACAGGCAGCGATGCAAAGCCTTTTTGGTAAAAATTATTCCAATGGCGCCAACCGCTATTATGCTTCCATGATGAAATGGGATAATTTACAAAAACCCGAATTTGATCAGTTGAATTCAACAGGTACGGGAGCCGGTGGAAATCTTCATCCAGGGGATTATGTTATTCTCAACCTTACTTATTACAGCGCGAACATCAGAGGGGTTATGGAAGACGCAACAGGAGGGAACTTGCGTTATGCCGGGATACCAACCAATGGAACACATCCAGTTAGCTTTAATGTTGTGAATAACTATGAGCCGAATACCGTACCCTGGAGTATATGGAAAGACCATAAAAACTCTTACAACGAAAAATATTCTACCTATATTTTTGATGAGGTACGTCAAAGTAACGTTGATGATTATGGAAGATATTATTTTCAGTTTGGCAACCCTTATACTTCTAATATTGATTTATCGTCTATAATAAGTCAAATGACTGATTTGGTGGCAATCAGTAGGATGAATTCTGCTGATTGGGAAGATGGAACCGGTGGAAGTGTGGGAGATAGATCTTCTGTAAGAGCTACCCGGGACGGGGCTAACTGGAGCGGTAGCCCGGATGCGCTGATAGTAAGGCCTTTTGAAACATTTGTCATCGGGTTGGATAGAAATACAGAAATGACCCAAGGGACATTTACTTTTAATGATGACATGAAGACGTTTTCCTCTACATCTAAAGCAGATGAAGATGGGTTGTTCGGCAAAATGATAGGTAACAGCGTGATGGAGGCCACGTCGGCAAGGAGTACTTTTTACCAGTTAAGGCTGAAGCTGTATAATTCCGATGACCAATATACCCGGAATGAAGTTTACGTAGTGGTAATGCCTCCCGCTTCCGTTCAGAACGGCGTGCCTGAAAAGCTGGAATCGGAATATGCCGATTTTAACGGCAGGACAGGATTTTACCTGGCGCAGGAAAATGCGGACGGTTCCGAGGTAACCACTTCCGACAGGAAATTGTACATCAACGCTGTCAATTTTAAATATGCTTCAAAGCCCATCCAGCTTTTCTTTAACAGGAAGGCCAATGATTATGAGGGATATTATGTGAAGGCCGATCTGTTCTACCGCGACATATTTCATAAACTGGATCCGGAAGACGTTAATTTTTATGGAAATAATTCATTTTATTTCTATGACAAGTTTGAAGACGTATTGTTGCCTATTACAACTGATTTCTCATATTACATAGAAATATCGGACGAACCTGTCGATACCCGTTACCAGGTTTTCTGGAATGGCGGTCCGCAGCAAAATAAGGCCGCGATGGGCAGTGATGAACTGACAAGCTCCGAAACCATTATTTACAAAGACCATGATACTCATAAGATCAGGTTCAATAAAGAATGGTCTTCTGCGGATATTAAGGTGTACGACCTCACCGGGAAAAATATCCTCACACATGAAGGTGTTAAAACTGATGTTGATTTTGAATTAAAATTACCTCAAAAAGGTGTGTATGTAGTTAAAATAGAATCAAATACCGGCGGGTTTTACACGCAAAAAATAATCAACCAATAAAAAGAAACCAAAACCTAAACCGTATATAATGAAGAAAAAACTATTAGCGCTTGTACTTTTTATAGTGCCTGTGGCTGTGATTTTAGCTCAAGTTCCGCCGCCTCCCACCCAGGGTGATGAGGATGCGGGAACCCCCGGAGCGTCTGGCACACCCATTGACCAGTATATAATGATACTGTTCGGCTTGGCCATTCTGCTTGCTGTTTACCGTTTTTGGTACCTGAAAAGACAGCAGGCATAATAAGGATTCTTCAAAAAATATCTTTCGCTTCTACGGCAATCAAGGTTTCTTATTAATTTTCTCTCTGCATTTCCAGTACCCGTTGAACCATATTGTCCTCACGTATCCACGCCTTATAAAAAGAGTTTGCGCCGAAGAGGATTCCCGCAATGGACGAGCGTAAAAAGTCTTTTAACAAAAGCTCCTCATTTTCATTTAATTGCTCCCGATTTAACCCCAGCAAGCTTAAATATTGTGCATAAACAGGCGTAATGTCATAGTAATTCAAAAATGAATTTTCGTTTAACCAAAAAGGGTTGTATTGATTTTCAAGCACTTTTTTGAAGATAAAATCCTGGTTGTTGTCCGTATAGGCGTTTTGTAAAATCCAGCCTTTCAGCTGCATGGTATCAATTGGGACGAATTCATCCGGCACAATCCCGCCGCCGCCATACACGATTTTTCCGGATGGCGACCTGAATTGTAAATCCTTGTTGATCATCATACTATCCTTGTAATACAATTCACCGCTTTGCACACGGCGGTAGATTTCTTCCGAATAGTCTTCATTTCCTTTGTCATAAGGCCGCTGAATAGAACGCCCTGATGGCGTATAATAATGAGCCACCGTAAGGCGGACACGGGTTCCGTCACCCAGGCTGATTTCATGCTGCACCAAACCTTTTCCAAATGAACGCCGCCCGACAAGGGTTGCCCTGCCGTATTCCTGCAACGCGCCCGAAACGATTTCACTTGCGGAAGCCGAACCCTCATCAATCAGGACATACACTTTTCCGTCTTCAAAAAGGCCTTTGGAAGTAGCATAAATATATTTTCGTTTTTCTTCCTTGTCCTGCGTATAGACAATCAGTTCGTTTCTTTTCAGGAATTCGTCTGCGATCTGTTCCGCGACTTTCATAATTCCGCCGGGATTTCCTCGCAGGTCAAAAACCAGCGACGTCATTCCTTTTGATTTTAATTCCTGCAACGCATTATGCACTTCTTCGGCGGAATGTTCGGCAAAACGGATCAGTTTAATATAACCCGTCCGGTCGTCGATCATGAAATGGGAAATGGCGCTCGGCACGGGAATGTCGCCTTTTTCCGTTGTGATATTTAATAAGTCATTTTGCCGTAAAACGGTAAGTTGGATTTCATCGGATTCTTTTTTACTGATGAGCGCCATGGCATTTTCAGTAGTGAAACCGGCAATGGAAACGCTGTCAATTTTCAGGATTTTGTCACCCAGGCTCAGGTTGTAATAATTAGGAGTTCCCGGCAATACCTGTGTGACAGTTAAAGTGTCATTGATCTTCCGTACCTGGATTCCCAATCCCTTGAAGCTTCCGCTCATATCGCGGGTAATACGCTCCAGCGCTTCTTTGTTCAGGTAAGTAGTATGCGGGTCAAGCTGGCCGATCATCTGGTTGATCGCATTGTCCACCAGGCTGTCGGTATTTACTTTTTCCACGTACTGGTCATCGATCAGAGAAACCAGCCGGCGTATCTTTTGCTCGTTAGCGCTGTATTCCAGCCCGACAAGGTGGTCGTTTTCGTCCAATGCAATATCATATTTCCTGCCCACCATAAAGCCGGCAATGAATATGATGAGGATAATCAGGATGATATTTACAATTTTAAAGAATGTCCTCATCCGGTTCAAATAAATCTTCGCGTTTTATCTGCACAACATCAATATGGGCTTTTTTAAGGAATTCAATACCCGAATCATCTTTATATTCCTCTATATAAACCACTCTTTTGATTCCCGACTGGTGAACGAGTTTGCTGCATTCCCTGCAAGGCGAAAGCGTTATGTAGAGCGTTGCCCCGCGGCAGGACTGGGCGGAGGAAGCGACTTTTAAAATGGCGTTTGCTTCGGCATGAAGCACGTACCATTTGGTGTAGCCTTCGTCGTCTTCACAGATATTTTCAAATCCCGCCGGTGTGCCGTTGTAACCATCGGAAATGATCATCCGGTCTTTGACAATCAGCGCGCCTACCCGGCGGCGTTTGCAATAAGATAGTTTTCCCCATTCCAAAGCCATTTTCAGGTAGGCTTTGTCATACTTTAGCTGTTTCGCATCCATCACGGTGCAAGTTAGAAAAAAGATAGATTTGAACGGATTATTTAAGAAAAGTTTTAGATAGGTTTTTCCAGTACGAAGGAAGCTGAACGCTCTGTTTCGTTGGCGCCCCGGGTATAAATCACCGTGATTTTTTCCCCCGCATTTGACTTAAACAAATCCAGCATTTCGGGCAGTGAAATGGTTTCTCCTTTTTTTCCTGCGACTTCGACCAGGTCGGTTTTGGAAGCGGACAAACGGTTGTCAAAAACTTCGGTTTGGAAAACGCTGACCTTTTTTCCGTTTACATAGCGGATGGCGTCTCCTTTTTTGATCCCGGCGAGGTCAGCCGGAGAGTCTTTCCGTACATAAATAACTTCCAGGTAAGGAAGTTCCGGATAAGGCTGGTACAGTTCAAGGCCGGCCAGGTTGTAATGGAATTCTTCGTTGTATTTGTTGTTTTTTTTGAGGAATATTTTATTGTTCTTATAATCATAAATCGTTGTGAAACGTCTCAGGATTTCCGAGCCGATGGTACCGTTGCGGGTGGTTTGATGAAGGTTGGAAACAGAAAGGCTGTCGGGGAATGACGTAGTAGGGTTTTTGATTTCAAACGGACCTATTTCGAGTGAAGTGATCCGTGTTTTTTTTCCATGGATTTCGCCGTTCAGCCCGAAACCAAGATAATCGTTGATGTAAACAGGTGGTGTCCGGATGTTTTTTTCTTTGTTTTCAAAGAGCCATATTGCGTCCCAACTCCCAGAATCCAGCAGTAATCGCAGGTCGAGGTTTACACCGTTGATTTCGGAATTTAGTGTCAGGTAAGGCTTCCCTTTTTCAATTTCAACGGGTATTTCCCTGAATTTTTTTAGCTTTCGGTTTTTCTTAGCATAGAAATAATCGTGGCGGTAGAAAGAAATTTTGTTTTGTATATAATTTACTTCCACTACAAAATCCTTCAGTATATCATAACCGATGATCCCGTAAATAGGAACACCAAACCGCGTGCTCAGGTCAAAATCCTGTTCGAACAGCAAGACGACATCAGTCGAATTTGAAACGGCTTTGCCGAGGGTGATGGTGTTATTCTGAGACAGGTAGGCTTCCAGCTTTTTGGTATCCCTGCCCAATCCCGAAATGGTAATAGGCCTGCCCTTGTTCAGCTTGAAATAATTAATGGCTTCCAGGTTAGTAATGATGGTATAAGGAGAACCGGTGTCAATGACAAAATTCAGCGGGACGGAACCATTGATCTGAACAGGGACAATGACCAGATTGCCTGTCGACTGGAAAGTCAGTGAGAATTTTTGCTTTCCGTCCTGCAAGTGGAAATCCTGGCTTTTTACCGTCAGCGTAAAAAGCAGGAGGATAACAACGAATGTAATGGATAACGATTTCATTTATACTAAAATACAAAAAGTTTGAATCTGAACGACAGGAAACTGCCTGAAAATTATTAGAAACCGGCTTTGGGCAATGAATTTTAACAAACGCTGGATGTTTTCACAAATTATTGGTTAATTTTACTGAAGCCCTTCTCGGACGCAATTGCATCGCGTTCCCGTTATGAAATTTTGCCCTTGGATTTCGCTGGTGTACGCGGATTTCTACCCATCAAACATCCCACATCCATCTTAAATAAGGCTCTGTTTGTCTTTGTAGTTTAAAATCAGGAAAATGGTAACCAGCGTGATGAACGCCCAAAGTGAGCTGCCGCCATAGCTGAAAAACGGAAGCGGAATCCCAACTGTCGGAAACAACCCCATCACCATCGCGATGTTGATAAAAAAATGGATCAGGAAAATCGTAGCCACCGAATATCCGAAAAACCTTGAAAATTTACTCCGCTGTGATTCAGCCAGGTAGTAGATACGCGCAATGAACAGCCCGTAAAAGATCACCAGCAAAGCGCTTCCCACAAATCCCCATTCTTCGCCTACGGTGCAGAAAATATAATCGGTCGATTGTTCCGGGACGAATTTCCCCATCTTGACAGTTCCCTGCAAATAACCTTTTCCCATCAAATCGCCCGAGCCGATGGCCGTTTTGGAATAAAGCAGGTTATAGCCGGAAGTATCGCGGTATTTGGCTTCGCCCTCAAACAAAACCATGATCCTTTCCTGCTGGTGTTTGGGAAGCTTGGTATAAATAGTGGATGAAAAGAGAGAAATCCCCGTAACGATGATAAAAATACCGGCGGAAACAGTGGCGGCACCATAAGTAAGATTAGAGCCGAATTCCGAAGTGGACAGCTTGAACGGCGAATCGGCATTGTTGTAAATCATAAAATAAGCGACCGACAATGCCGTCAGTACGGAAATAATCAATCCGATTGCCGAATATAAATATACGTTGAAAGAAAGGATGCCGAGAGGAACAAACTGCCGCGAAGTTTCATCTTCAATCATGCCCAGCGATGGTACGAAAAACATCAGCCCGATGATGATAAGGAAATAGAAAATCAATCCGATTTCCATGCCCATAACGGTTTTCAGGGTAGTCCGGTTATAAGTGAAAGCCACAATAAAAAGCCCGATAATTGACACGGCCAAACCAATGGCAGTAAGTATATAATAAGGCGGATAGGTAATGGAAAACAGGAACAAAACGCCACCGACCACGGGAAGGAAAATATACCAGGGTGAAAACCCTTCACGGTAAAGCGCGACGATGAACGCGCTGAATACCAGCACGGAACCCAGGTCGGGCTGCAACAGGATCAGGAAAACCGGAATGCCGATGATGGCAAAAGCCGTCAGGATGGTGCTTCTTGATTTTAATTCCAGCGAAGGTGAACTTATGTAATTGGCTAAAAATAACCCGGTAGCGAGTTTGGCAAATTCGGCAGGCTGGAAGCTGACAAACCCAAAGTCGAACCAGGCACGGGCGCCGTTGATCTCTTTCCCGAAAATCCTGACAGCAATCAGCATCAGGATGGCGGTTATGAAAAAGACGGGGCTGTAAATCTCAAAGAAATTGGAAGCGGTGGAGGAAAGCATAATCAACCCGATGATCAATACAAAGCTCAGCCCGAAGAAAATCAATTGTTTGATTCCTTTGGCTTCTTCCACGCTGTAAATGTTCATTACCCCAAACGTGATGAGTAATAAACACATAATGATGGTCGTCCAATCAATTCCTCTTAGTGACCTGCTTTGGCTCAACGCTGTCCTTTTTTTCGGGTTCTACATACCAACCTTTTCTTTTCAGGTATTCGGTCCATTGTTTTTTATATTCGTATTCTAAATTTCCATTCACCATCCTGTCCTCCAGGTATTTCCGCTGAATGGTATCCGTCAGATATTTTTCCGCCATCAGGCTTGCCATCGGCGCCGCCCATCGGGCGCCCCAGTAACCGTTTTCCACAACGACCGTGATGACGATTTTCGGATCTTCTACCGGTGCAATCAGTGTAAACAAGGAGTGATCTTGTCCATGCGGATTCTGTGCCGTTCCGGTTTTTCCTGCCTGTGTAAACAGTTTTGTCCTGTATCCTCCGGCAGTCCCGTTGGTAAAGACCTTGGCCATTCCGTCAAGGACTGGTGTAAAATATTTCGGATCAACCAGTGTCTTTTTGGCTTGGGTAAGATTCGGATCGGTTTGTGGTTTTCCGTCTATTTCCCTAACAATGTGCGGCGTATAGAAAAATCCTTTGTTGGCAATAGCTGCTGTAAAATTGGCCATCTGGAGAGGTGTAACGGTGATATCGCCTTGCCCGATTCCGTTAAAAATCATCTGGTAAGGAGTCCAGTCGTCGCCGAAACGTTTGTCATAAAAATTAGATGAAGGAATCAATCCTGAACTTCCTACAGCCAAATCATTGTTGAGGTAAACGCCCAGCCCGAAGCTGTTTATGATTTTTTTCCATTCGTCAAGCCCTTTTCCGTAATCGTCGGGATATTTACGCACAATATCACGATAGGTTTCGGAAAAAAAATTGTTGCATGATTTCGCAATGGCCGTTCGCAGGGCGATTGGCCTGTAATATTGCCCACAGTGGCAAGCGATCTTCAGCCTTCCGTAACGGAACCCATGTTTACAAGTATAGGTGGTGGAATCGGAAATCACGTTCATCTGCAAGGCAGCAAGCCCGGTAAGTAATTTGAAAGGCGAGCCCGGCGGATAAGTACCCTGCGAAACCCGGTCGTAATTGGGCTTTGAAATACTGTCCGTCAATATGATGCTTCTTTCTCTGGAATCCAAGAAGAGATTCGGGTCAACGGTAGGCGCGGAGGCCATGGCCAGGATTTCTCCGGTTTTCGGATCAAGCGCCACAATGGCGCCTCTTTTATTTTGAAGTAATTTTTCGGCGTATTCCTGTAAGGCATAATCAATGGTCAATGTAATGGTTTTCCCGCTTTTGGCAGGGCGGTCGTACTGCCCGTTTTTGTAAGAGCCGATTGATTTCATGAGCCTGTCCGCCACATAATTCCTGACGCCTTTTACACCGCGAAGCTCTTTTTCGTAAGATTTTTCAACGCCTGCAATTCCGACGAGATCGCCCGGCTTGTAGTAGAGTGAATCGGTTTTAATATAACTTTCATTGGCCTCGTTGATGTAACCCAAAATATTCCCCGCGGTATGGACGAGGTATTTCCTTTCGGGACGTTTCACGATGGACATGGACGGGTAGAGGTAAAGCTGTTCCTGGATGCGTGCATAATCGTCGCGCGGGATATTTTTAATCAGCGGATAAGGGGAAAGCGCCCTGAAATATTTTTCCTGTTTGATCTGTTTCATGCGCAAATCAAAATCCTTTACCTGAATTCCGGCAAGTTTGCAGAAAGCGGTGGTATCAAAATTTTCTTTTATCATTGCCGGAACCACATCCAGCTCATAGCTGTAAGTGTTACTGACTAAAAGTTTTCCGTTCCTGTCCAGAATGTCGCCACGATTCGGGAAAATGATTTCCTGTTTGATGGAAGTGTTGATGGCGTTCAGCTTGTAGCGGTCGGTCTGAAGCTGAAGATAGGACAAACGCCAGGTAAACAGCCCGATGATGACCAATATAACAAAATAGAGTACATAAACCTTCTTCATCTTTCCGCTCTCTTTCTAAACAAAATTAGGTAGAAAAAAATTAAGATGAGGGTATAAACCGAACAGTAGAGTGTTCGGATGAGGACTTCCTGAATACTGGCAAATGAAAAACTTTCTAAAAAGAATAACAGGAAATGATGAATCAACACCATCACGATGGTATAGAAAAACCATTGGCCGGCGCTGAAATTGCCGAAGCTGAATTCTTCGATTTCAAAAAACCTTGTGCCGGAAGCCATCCGGATGATGTGTTTACTCAGAAACCCGATAGTGAGGCATGCAAACGCATTGATTCCGCCTGTGCTTTCGAAAATGTCAATGCCCCATCCCAAAAGGAAGCACAATACCAGGAACATATACCGGTTTCGCTGCGGCGGATAAAGCAAAATGAAAATGATATAAATATAAGGAACGGCGATTTGGTTAAATACCATTTTATTGAAGATGAAAACCTGCAATAAAACCAAAAATATGATGGTAATGATATTGATTAATAACCGAAAATTGATCATTTGACTGCCGTGCTATCTGTTTTTTCTACTTGTTCTATTTCCTTTTTTTCCAGGTTTATGACCGCCTGCGCATAACGTAACCTGCCGAAATCTTCTTTCAGCTTCACCTGTATGTTCAGTTCGCCGGAAATTTCATCAATTTGTGAACTGGCCACAGTCCCGATCATAATTCCGCCGGGAAGCGATCCCGATTTACCGTCGGTTTCAATCGTGTCGCCCTTGCTGACTTCAATGTATTTCGGGATTTCGTTTAGTTGTGCATAGCGCGGGTCTTTTCCGTTCCATGTCAAAGTGCCGAAATATTCATTATTTTTAATCTGGGCCGTGATTCTTGTATTTTTATTGAGCGTGGACATTACACGCGCATAATTGGGTGAAGTTTTGTAAACATAACCGATGACGCCGTTGGCGGAAATCACGCCCATTCCGTTTTTAACTCCGTGCCGGGAACCTTTATTGATGGTCAGCATATTGTGGGATTTCATCACCGAATTATTGACAACCTGAACCGGAATGAAGCTGTAAGTCTGATGAAACTCAAGATTGCTGATGGTTTGTTGTGCGGTATTCGATTCAGCCATTTCGCCTTTCAGCAATTCGAGTTCTTTGCGTAATCCGGCATTTTCTTCCTGGAGCTGAAGATTGTCTTTTTTCAGATGGATGAAATTGGTAGCGCCCGAAATCTGTTTGTCGAAATATCCGCTGGCCTGAACGCTGGCTTTATCCAGAACCGATTTATGGTAAACCTTTTCCCTGAAAGTGAAAATAAATGAAATGACGCCAAGTAAAACATAAAACAGAAACAATCCATTCTTGATGATAGGGTTCAGGATGAATTGCATGGCGTGAATTATTTCATTAGGAACGTAAACTTGTCAATATTTTTCAAGGCAATCCCGGTTCCGCGTACAACGGCTCTCAATGGGTCATCTGCCAGAAATACAGGCAATCCAGTTTTTTTGGAAATCCTTTGATCCAGCCCGCGAAGCATGGAACCACCGCCGGCCATATAAATCCCGGTGTTGTAAATATCGGCGGCCAGTTCGGGCGGCGTTTGCGAAAGCGTTTCCATTACCGCGTCTTCGATCCTCAAAATGGATTTGTCCAGCGCTCTTGCGATTTCTTTATAGTTGATGGTAATTTCTTTCGGCTTTCCTGTAATCAGGTCTCGTCCCTGCACCGCCATGTCCTCCGGTTCGTGTTCCAGATCTTCAATGGCTGCACCGACTTCAATTTTTACGCGTTCGGCCGTTCTTTCGCCAATGTAAAGGTTATGGTGGCTTCGTAAATAATAAGCAATATCATTGGTGAAAACATCACCCGCTATTTTTACTGATTTGTCACAAACAATTCCACCCAAAGCGATCACAGCTATTTCGGAAGTTCCTCCTCCGATGTCAATGATCATGTTTCCTTTTGGCAGCTGAACATCAATTCCAACTCCGATTGCGGCGGCCATCGGTTCGTAAATCAATCTTACATCCTTGGCATTTACGTGAGCCGCCGAATCTTTCACCGCGCGTTTTTCCACTTCGGTGATTCCCGAAGGAATACAAATCACAATTCTCAATGAAGGCGAGAAAAATTGCCCTCTGATACCCGGAATTTGTTTGATGAATTCGCGGATCATGAATTCAGATGCTTCGAAATCCGCAATCACACCGTCTTTCAACGGTCGGATGGTTTTGATGTCGTCATGGGTTTTTCCCTGCATGTGCTTGGCTTTTTCACCCACGGCGATTACTTTATTGCTACGCCGGTCTATTGCGACAATTGACGGGCTGTCAACGACAACTTTGTTGTTGTGTATGATAAGTGTATTGGCAGTCCCTAAATCTATGGCAACTTCCTGTGTAAATAAATTAAATAACTTCATCTAAACTCAAAAAACTTTTAACTCCTGTGGTAAGTGGTTACAAAAATAGTTAATTTATAACGAGTTTAAAAAATGAAAAATTGCCTTTTTATTAAAAAAATGAAGATTTATTGAATAAATTTCAAAAGACTGATTAATAAATTGAAAATCAGAATCATAAAATTTTCTTAATTACCCGTAATTTATGGGAATAAGTTTGGGAATCTGTATTGAAAATCCCGGTGATGTCAATCGGGTCAATTCTTACTTTTCCGTGTGCGTGGATGATTTTATTTCCTTCCAGGATAATTCCTACATGAATGATTTTTCCTTCGGGATTGTCAAAAAATGCCAGGTCGCCCGGTTCCGCTTCTTCCACGAAACTTAATGCTTCACCTGTTTCCGCCTGCTGATAAGCATCGCGCGGAAGTTTCACCCCGCAGAATTTATAAACCTGCTGCACCATACCCGAACAGTCAATCCCGAATACCGATTTTCCGCCCCACAGATAAGGCGTGTTCAGGTACATCATGGAAAGCTGGGGAATATTTGATTTGTCGAGGTTACCGGCTTGAAATTCCCCCAAATAATCAATTTCTTTATTTGCGAATTTAATTTTTCCGTTAGCCAGATTTGGTAAATGAGCGGCCATCGGAAGTGTGACGGGCGTTCCGTTTTCTACGGCGAGATTAAAACTTTCGGAAGCAAATTTGTCGTTTTGAATGGAATTGAATTCATCTTCTTGAACATCCAGAAACTGTTTGGAATCAGCCCAGCCTTGGTATCCGTCAAAATCCGCTTTGATTTTAATCCAGTTGTTTTTGGTTTCCTGAATTTCGACCTTTTCGCCAAACAGCAATTGCGTAACCATTTCCGAACGGTCGGACGGCTCGGCGCGCAGCGGCGAAACACTTACCTGACAAATTGCGTATTTCATATTCAAAAGTTAGAGGTCAAAAAAATTAAATTTTCCTGATTAAGCTGATTCCGTCCCGAATCGGTAAAATAATGGTTTCCACCCGTTTGTCATTCGCAACAACCAATTCATTGAATTCCTTTAAAATAATTGTGTCTTTATCATTCGGCTTTGCTTCTTCTAAAACCTTTCCGTACCACAAAACATTATCAGCCAGAATTACACCGCCGGAATTCATTCTTTCCAAAACCTTTTCATAGTAATTGATATAATTCGATTTATCGGCATCTATAAAAACCAGGTCGAAACTTTCGTCCAGTTTATCCAAAACCTCCAAAGCATTTCCAATTCTTACTTCAATCCGCTCCGCGAATTCTGATTCGGCGAAATATTTTTTGGGAAGATACATCAGTTCTTCATTCCGGTCAATGGTGATGATTTTACCGCCTTTTTGCAAACCTTCTGCCAGACACAAAGTTGCATAACCTGTAAAAGTTCCAATTTCCAAAATGATTTTCGGACGGATGAGTTTGGAAACCAGACTCAGCATTCTTCCCTGATAAGCCCCCGACAGCATTTGCGGCTGTGTGGTTTTCCGGAAAGTTTCTTTTTCTAGACGGTTCAATAAATCCGAAACAGGAGTGGTATATTGATTCAGGTAATTTTCTAATTCTTTTGACAGAATTTCCATTCAAATGCTTTTAATTCCTACAAAAATAAAAATATATTCAATTGAAATAGCATTATTCTCAATAAGCCTTAATAGGTTTCCTGCCTGCGGATGGCCAGGTCAGATCCTATTAGAGCTGAAAAATAACCGAAAAAAATCATTTACATAAAAAACAAATTGAATTTTTGTAATTTTATCGGCAATCAAAACAAACAAAATGATCAACAAAAAAGTAGATAACGTACAAGCCGCGCTGGAAGGTGTAAAAGACGGAATGACGTTCATTGTGGGCGGTTTCGGGCTTTGCGGGATTCCGGAGAACATTATTGCCGAGCTGGTTCGTTTAAATGTCAGGGACATCACCTGTATTTCCAACAATGCCGGGGTAGATGATTTCGGGCTGGGATTGCTTCTTCAGAAAAAACAAATCAAAAAAATGATTGCATCTTATGTAGGTGAAAATGCCGAATTTGAGCGTCAGATGCTGAGCGGGGAAATGGAAGTGGAACTGACACCGCAGGGAACATTGGCAGAAAAATGCCGCGCCGCCCAGCATGGATTTCCGGCTGTATGGGTAAAAGCCGGTTATGGAACGGAAGTCGCCGAGGGAAAAGAATCCCGTGAATTTGACGGAAAGATGTACCTGCTGGAAATGGCATTCAAAGCTGATTTTTCATTCGTAAAAGCATGGAAAGGTGATGAAGCCGGAAACCTGATCTTCAAAGGAACAGCAAGAAATTTTAATGCTCCGATGACCGGAGCGGGGAAAATCACGGTGGCCGAAGTCGAAGAACTGGTTCCTGTCGGGGAACTGGATCCGAACCAGATTCACATTCCGGGAATTTTTGTCCAAAGGATTTTCCAGGGAGAGAAATATGAAAAGAGAATCGAACAACGTACAGTTCGTCAAAGAGTTTAAAATTTAATATCTAACGTTGGTGGTTCGACAAGCTCACCATGACTTAGAATAAACTGTCATCCTGAGCTTGTCGAAGGACAATTAAAATCTTCAAATTTTCAAATCATCAAATTATGCTGACAAAAGAACAAATCGCACAACGCATAGCAAAAGAATTAAAAGACAAATACTACGTCAACCTCGGGATCGGAATCCCGACTTTGGTGGCGAATTATATTCCCGAAGGAATTGAAGTGGAATTCCAGAGTGAGAACGGCGTTCTCGGGATGGGGCCGTTCCCTTTCGAAGGAGAAGAAGACCCGGATTTGATCAATGCAGGAAAACAAACCATCACGACAATGCCGGGCGCCGCTTTTTTTGACTCGGCAATGAGCTTCGGGATGATCCGCGGTCAACATGTGGATCTGACCGTGCTGGGCGCAATGGAAATCGACCAGAACGGTGATATTGCGAGCTGGAAGATTCCCGGGAAACTGGTAAAGGGAATGGGTGGGGCGATGGATTTGGTTTCGTCCGCCGAAAATATCATCGTCGCGATGATGCATACCAATAAAGCCGGTGAATCCAAAATCCTGAAAAAATGTACGCTGCCTTTGACCGGCGTGAACTGCGTGAAGAAAGTAGTGACTGATTTGTGTGTTCTCAATCTGGAGAACGGGAAATTCAGATTGCTCGAGAGAGCGCCGGGCGTGAGCGTGGAACAGATTCAAGCTGCTACGGAAGCGGATCTGATTGTGGAAGGCGAAATTCCGGAGATGGCGTTTTAATTTGGAAATTTGAAGATGTGCTAATTTGAAAATGAATTGTCATTGCGAGGAACGAAGCATCCGTAAATTATAATTCTAACCTGTAGCGCATTATGGCTGAATATTTTAAATAATTGGAAATCATCGTATTGAATATAAAAACTCCGGAGGAGTCAAGTTTTTATAGCCCGGGATTTTAATCCCGGGTAAAAATAATACACCAAGTAAGATTTTGGCGAGATTTTTCATAAAAAATCATGATAAAATCGAGTTTAGATAATGCACTATGAGTAATTCTATTGATTATAAATCAGATTACTGCGGTTCGCTCGTAATAACGTTTAAAATTATAAAGAAATGCTTGACCATTTTTTCACTTGTCCCCATTGTTGGGAAGAAATTTCAATGTTGATTGATGTTTCTGTTCCGTATCAGAAATACGTGGAAGACTGTGAAGTTTGCTGCAACCCAATGGAAATTACAGCAATTTGTGAAGATGGCGAGTTGGTTGATTTTCAGGTGAATGTATTATAGGCATTATAAATGAAAAAGATATTTTTCATATTATTTTTAGTTTTCTTGTCAAATGTAAACGCCCAAATATGCCCTTTGAAAAATGGTGTGATTCACGAAAGAGCTTCGCCTCAGCTGTTTTCAATGGGCGACCCTGATGGTCTTGTGGAAATTCAATCTGAATTTCCCGAAGTTTATTCGGTTTCCGCCGGAAAGATCGTTTCCATTATATCTATTCCAGAAGGAAAGAAGGCAATTCTTGTGAAAATGGATAACGTAGAACAAAAAGATTATTTTTATGTTTACTCAGGATTAGAGAAAATAAATTTCAAAAAAGGTGATTCTGTTCACGAAAATGATGTGCTGGGTCAATTAAAAAATAAGGAAAAGAAATATCAGCTTAGATTTGAATTTTATGAAGGATCCAAAAAATCAGATTCAAAAAACCGTATTCAATGTAAAATTTCGAGGAGTTATCAATAAAAGTCTCTGATGAAATAAATCATCTGCAAATGCTATCTGATTTCTTTGAAGATTTTCAAAACCTGATTGTTTCATTTTACAGACTACTGTCAAAACCGTATCTTTGCCAATCTAAATTCTGAAATCTAAATTTCCAAAATGAAAATCGCTGTTTTTGTATCCGGTTCCGGTTCCAATTTGCAGAACATCATTGATGCTGTTCAAAACGGAAAATTGAAAAATGTGGAAATCGCCATGGTCATGGCCGACCGTGATTGTTATGCCGTGGAACGTTCGCTGGATTATGACATCCCGACTTATCTGCTGGAAGGCCGGAAAACCTTTTCCGAAGATGCCAATCACAATCTGGAAGGCGAGAATATAGATTTAATCGTTTTGGCCGGATTTCTTTCTATTCTTTCCAAAGAATTTGTGGAAAAATGGCAAGGGAAAATCATCAATATCCATCCGGCTTTGTTGCCAAAATATGGCGGAAAAGGAATGTACGGAGCCAAAGTCCATCAGGCGGTTTTGGAATCGGGCGATGAAGTTTCCGGTGCCACTGTCCATTTCGTAACGGCAGGTGTGGACGAAGGCGAAATCATCTTGCAGAAAGAATTCAAAGTGGAAAAAGGAGATGAGGTTGCTGATTTGCAACGGAAAGTCGCGGAAGTTGAAAGGGAAATTTTAGTAGAAACAATTCGAAAGTTAGAAGTCAGAAGTTAGAAGTTCTATATTGATGTTTATGAATGAAGATTTAAAAATAAGAACAAAGAAATTTTCAATTAAAATTATAGACTTAGTTGAGAAATTACATTTAACAATCCCAGCAAAGACTGTTTCATATCAACTGGTGAAAAGCGGAACTTCGGTTGGAGCCAATTATCGTGCTGCACGTCGTGCAAGAAGTGACAAAGAATTTATAGCTAAGCTCAATATCGTTCTGGAAGAAGTGGACGAATGTTGTTTCTGGCTCGAAATAATTCAGGAAAAGAATTGGATAAATGTAGATGATCTTTTAAAAGAATCAAACGAGTTAACAGCCATTGTTGTTTCCATTCTCAAGAAAATGAATGATAAATTGAAAAATATCAAATAACATAATTACTAACAGAAGATTAGGATTCTAACTTCTAATTTCTAAATTCTAACTTTAATATGCAGAAGCAAGCGCTCATCAGTGTTTCAGACAAATCCAACTTAATTGAATTCGCAAAATTTTTAGCCGGGAAGGACTATAAGATTCTTTCGACTGGAGGTACATTTAAACATTTACAGGACAATGGAATTGAGGTAACCGAAGTCAAAGATGTAACCGGATTCCCGGAAATCTTGGATGGGCGTGTAAAATCGTTGCATCCTGCTATTCATGGCGGGATTATGGCGCGTCGTGCCGATGAAAATCACATGAAGACTTTGGAACAGTATAACATCAACCCGATTGACATCGTGGTAGTGAACCTGTATCCATTCTTTGCCAAAATGAACACAGGGCTTTCTGAAACCGAAATGATTGAATTCATTGACATCGGCGGGCCGTCCATGCTGCGTTCTTCTGCCAAAAATTATTACGATGTAACGGTGGTGAGTGATGTCAATGATTACGAATTAATTCAAAAAGAAATCGAAGAAAACGGTTCTACAAAACTGGAAACCAGACGACTGCTCGCCGGGAAAGTTTTCAATCTGACTTCGGCTTATGACGCTGCGATTTCTTCTTATATTTTGAACGATGAATTCCCGCATTTTCTGGAATCGTCTTATGAAAAAGCGATGGATCTGCGTTACGGCGAAAACCCGCATCAGAAAGCGGCTTATTATGTCGATAAAACCCGGAATGGCGCGATGAAAGATTTCGAATATCTGCAAGGAAAAGAGTTGTCTTTCAACAACATTCGCGATATGGACCTGGCATACAAAGTAGTTTCGGAATTTGAGGAAATTACCTGCTGTGCGGTGAAACATTCGACTCCTTGCGGAGTCGCAATCGGGAATTCGGTGGATGAAGCCTATCTGAAAGCGTATGAATGCGATCCGGTTTCGATTTTCGGTGGAATCATCGCTTTCAACGCGGAAGTTAATAAAACCACTGCCGAAGAACTGAACAAAATATTTCTGGAAATCGTGATTGCGCCTGCGTTTACCGATGAAGCGCTGGAAGTTTTCAAAGCCAAAAAGAACCTGCGCATTATCAAGGTGAAAAACCCGGTTTCAGACCGTGTGAGCTATGCCAAAGTTGATGGTGGATTATTGGTTCAGAATCTCGATAATCAATTCTCAACCGATTTAAAAGTCGTTACGGAAAAACAACCGACCGAAAAACAAATGGTAGATTTGATATTCGCACAGAAAATCGTGAAATGGGTAAAATCCAACGCGATTGTGGTGGCGACCAATGGTCAGGCATTCGGAATCGGGGGCGGACAAACCAACCGTATCTGGGCGGCGCAGCAAGCTGTCGAACGAGCAAAACGTGTACAAACCGAAGAACTGGTTTTGGCTTCCGACGCTTTCTTTCCGTTCCGCGATACGGTAGATTTCGCTGCCGAAAATGGAATCACGGCGATGATCCAGCCGGGCGGTTCCGTAAAAGACCGGGAAAGTATTGATGCCTGTAACGAACATGGCATTCCAATGGTCTTTACCGGAATGCGTCATTTTTTGCATTGATGTGGAAACTAAGAATCAAAGCTTGAATTTTAAACTGTCTGGTTTTCTCAATACTATTCAGTCCGTATATTTGTGGGAAATAAACTGCATTTGAAATTCAAATTATCGGTCATCGTCCTCTGTATCTTGATTCCGGGTGTGTTCCTGCTCAACCTCAGTGTGGGCAATGCCGATATTTCATTGTCAGATATTTTCCAAAATGAAGTTGCTTACAACCTGATCGTCAATTACCGTTTGCCAAAGGCACTTGCTGCCGTTCTCGCCGGTATTTCCCTTTCTGTCAGCGGTTTGTTGCTGCAGGAACTATTCCGCAACCCGCTGGCCGATCCTTCCGTCTTGGGCATCACATCTGCTTCCGGGTTGGGCGTGGCGATGGTGATTTTCCTTTCTTCTATTTTGGGTTGGGGCGGATGGGTAAATAATTCCTGGATTATTTGCCTGGCTT